>Ga0163162_10005625_pt1 | contig 12112 bp, 9 predicted proteins | sample S55metaG_FD_115310 | JGI IMG/M metagenome (GOLD analysis project Ga0163162, IMG submission 115310) | Switchgrass rhizosphere microbial communities from Kellogg Biological Station, Michigan, USA - S5-5 metaG | ecosystem: Host-associated > Plants > Roots > Rhizosphere > Soil | place: USA: Michigan...
CGCAGGGCGTAATTGCTCCCGGCGACCTGCTTGACGATGATCACCTTGCCCGGCTCGAGGAAGTCGAAGGCTCGTCCGCCCACGCCGCGCTTGGGCATGGCGGCATCGCCCGCGTTGACGACGCCGGTCTGCCCATTGGCGAAGCCGATACTTGCTTCCGCGTCCCCCTTGCTGAGAACGACCGCTTTGCGCCAGTCGGGATAACCGGTCCCGACCGGGGCGATGTCCAGTCGAGCAGCCCAGTTCTTGCCGAGGTCTATCTTCATGTTGAGATCCGACCAGCCGCGGCCGCCGTCGAAGCGGGCCAGGCCATCGCGGAGCGCCTGCGCCGCTGCGTCCTGGGAGACCGGGTCCATCGAGCTCCGAACCCAGAGACCACCGCCGTACAGGCTGTTGGCGCCGTCTTTCGTGTCCTCGCCGAACTTCCTGATCAGCTCGCGGCGGACCTCTTCCATGAAATAGCCACCCTGCTGGTGGAATTTCTCGTTGCTGCCGTAGCGGATGGTGCCGAGCGGCATGGCATCGGCGGCGCGTTGCTGATCCTCGGTGATGTAGCCGTTCTTGACCATCTCGCCGAGGACGTAGGCCCGGCGCCCAAGTGCCTTCTGCGTTGCGCGCTCGGGGTCGTAGTTCGCCGGCGCGCGCGGCAGCACCGCCAGATATGCCGCCTCCGGCAAGGTCAGCTCATTGATATCCTTGTCGAAATAGGCACGGGAGGCGGCCTGGATGCCGTAGGCATTGCGGCCGAGAAAGATCGAATTGAGATAGATTTCGAGGATCTGCTGCTTGGAGAGCGTCGACTCCAGCCGAAACGCCAGGATCGCCTCGCGAATCTTGCGGCCGACATTGTAGCTTGAATCCTTCAGCAGATATTTGGCGACCTGCTGGGTAATCGTAGATCCACCCGGCACCCGGCCAGGCCGGCCGACGTGGATCGTGTAATTGAATACGGCCTTCATCGCGCCGGGGATGTCGATGCCAGAGTGAGTGAAGAAGCTCTTATCCTCGGCCGAAATGAACGCATGGACCACCAGCGGCGGGAACTCGTCGTAGGACAGCTCGACGCGGCGCTCGCGGGCGAAGGTCTGGACCGGCGATCCGTCATAGCCGCGCACGTTGCTCGGCAGCGGTGCCTGGTAGGCGAGCAAGGTCTGCGACGACGGCAGACCGCTCGCGAAATAGATCCACACCGCCGCGAATAGTACGAACAGCCCGGTGAAACCCCAGGTCGTGCGCCGCACCCATTTGCGGGCCCACCACGGGTCGACGACGGCGTGCACCCTCTCATTGAAGGCGACGAGGTCGGGCAGCGGCAAATCCGGGACGTTCAGGCGCTCGAACTTCATGTGGGCGAAGCGTCTAGCCTGTCGGTCGGGACGCGGAAAGCCGATTAATGTCGCGAGTGGGCTGCGACGTCGGCCTCGATGGCCTGCGCGAGCGCGAGCACCATCTTCGCGCGCTCGCCGGGATTGCGCAGCAACAGCTCGTCATCGGCATTGCTGAGATAGCCGGCCTCGAACAGCACCGCGGGCGTCTCTGCGCGGCGCAGCACGTGGAAGGCCGCGAAGCGGTGCGGGTTGGGCCTCAGCTCGACCCTGCCCGCGGCCTTGTTGACGAGGCGCGAGGCGAGATCCGCCGAGGCGCCCATCTGTGAGCGCATCGCAAGGTCAGCGAGCATCATCTCGACTGCGCTGCCATTGACCCGCTGGTCTTCGGCGCCGTTCTCGCGCGCCGCCACAGCCGCGGCCTCGGCGTCCGAAGCGACGTCGGACAGTGAATAGACGCTGGCGCCCCGCGCCAGCGGGTTGGGAGCGCTGTCGATATGGATTGAGACGAACATTGCCGCGCTCAAGCGCCGCGCAACCGCCGCCCGCTCGTCCAGCGTCAAGTAGCGGTCATCGCCGCGGGTCATCGCAACGCGGACGCGGCCGCGCTTGACCAGTTCATCGCGCAGCGACTGGGCGAGCACCAGAGTGAGCTGCTTTTCACGCACCTCGCCGGACACGCTGATGGCGCCTGGGTCACGGCCGCCATGCCCGGCGTCGATCACGACGACGGGCCGGCCCCTCGCTGCAGGCGAGCCATAGATGCGGTCGCTGGCCGGCGGGGGCAGGTTGACGGTCAGGCTCGACCGCGTCGAAGCATCGGTGCTTCGGCTGCCCGCGGCGATGACGACGGCGGTCAAGGCGCTGATCGCAACCGCGATGCCAGCAATCGCGCCCGTCTTCGCAAACCGTGTCATTCGTCCGCCAAGTGATTGAACCCAAAGGGCTTGTATCAGGCAAGAATGATTAATGCGAAGCTTTGGTTTGAGTAAACGCGCCCTGCCCTTATGGTTGTTAGCTGCCGAGTCGATTAAGGGAGTACGAGCTCAATGCTCTGCGCCTCGGCCGTCTGACTGCAATTTAATCCAGCCGATGATGGCGAGCAGTCGCCCCGATCGTCAGAAGTTGTTTGCGCGATACGCGCGTTGCTCGGCGTGGCGGACGGCCGCCTCGACTATGCGGACTCCAAGATCAAATTGGATTTGCTCGTCGACCCTTCGTTTGACTCGCTCGCGGTCTTGAAGGAGCTGGACGAGCTTACGAACAGGGCGCTGGAGCTTTGTCGCGGCGATTCTCGACCGGCGTTTCGTTTGGGTGCGGTCCGGCGGCTCCTCTACGATGCCGGCTCGTGGAACGACTATCGTCCTTTCAGCTATGATATGAATGACCCGCAAGGGCGGCTGCTCCGCAACAAGCTGCTCCACAATTACTTGACGACGCGCAAGGGCCAGTGCGTCTCGATGCCGGTGCTGTTTCTCATCCTGGCTAGGCGGCTCGGCCTGAATGTGGCGCTGACTTCCGCTCCCGAGCACCTTCTGGTCCGTTACACGGACGGTCAAAGCCGCAGTTACAACATCGAGACCACGAGCGGCGGCCACCCCGCACGCGAGGAATGGGTGCGCCAAAACCATCCGATCACCGACCGGTCCATCGAGACCGGCATTTACCTGCGAACTCTGTCACCTCGCGAAGGCATCGCAGCAATGGCCTCGACCGTTGTCGAGCATCTCTATGCACAAGCTCGGTTCGAACAAGTGATTTCGGTTTGTGAGATCATTCTGCATCACCACCCGCGAGACGTCGCCGCCATGCTCTGGCTTGGCAGCGCGTCGGGCAAGCTCCTCGAGCAATTTCAGGAGCGATATGCGAGGCCTGGAACGGCTCCGCCCCGAGAAAGCATCCGCGCGAGCAAGCTGGCCACGCGGAATGCTCAGTTCTTCGCACTGGCCGAAAACCTCGGCTGGGTTCCTTCCGAGCAGGAGTGAATTGATGTTTGTCTCGCAGACCGATTGCGGCCTCGACAAAGGGCCGAACGCTCGCAAACGCTCCTCCATCTTACGGTAGTTTCCTGCAGACCGATCCGCTCGGCTATGAGGACAGTCCGAACCTGTACGAGTATGCGTTGAACGATCCGGTGAACCTGCTCGATCCGAGCGGCACGACGTGGGTAACGACCCCACTTCTTCACTGCGCTGGCTTTGAGTGGAACTGTTCAATTTACGGGTATCATGATGTCTGGATTCCGGATTTCGGAACACCGTTCGAGCGGCGAGGCGACAACGACCCGTCTTGTACATATTGGCGAGCGTGCCGCGATTCCGAGCCGAATCCTCAGCCCCAAGGTCCAAATCAATGCGCTAGCCATCCTGTGCTCGGTGCGCTCGGCAAACTTTGGGCACTTCCTAACACAGTCATCGGGTTGGGAGCAGCCGGCGTGTCATATGCTGCCGGCAAGCTTGCAGGCACCAACCCGACGTTCACCACCGGGAACAATTCGATTCAATTGCTAAACTCGCCGCTAAACATCGGCGGCCGCGCATATACTATTGGAAATGTGCAGGTGTACGCATCGGGTCGTGGCCCCGAGCGCGTGCAGAGGTCATATTCCGGCTTGATTGTGAATGTCGGCCAACACGAAGAAGGTCACACCGTTCAATCGCAAATACTTGGACCTCTCTACTTACCAGTGATCATAATGGGCGGGCTAAGACTGGGCAACGCCAACCCTCTGGAAACTGGCGCGGACAAATATGCGCGAGGCACTTCATGCGCAGGCTTTTAATTTGCAGCGCGACTCTCGGGGTTGTGCTTAGCAGTTGTGCGCCCATTAGGACGACAATTGAAAACGACACAGGTACAGCAATTAACGTATCAGTTCAGTCGATCAAAGGTAAGATTGTTGCATATGGCGAGATTCCGGCGCACTCTGGACTCAATCTAGAAAACAATATTCAGGATATCGGCAACGTATCCTATAAATTCGATCGCAAGACATGTTCGATGACCCGGCAAGAATTCTTATCGAGCGCCAAGAAAGAACATGGCGCCTACGCGATTCATTTGTCCGGCTGCTAGCGGCAGAGATCAAAACTTTCGCATGCAATGCCGCGAACCGCAGGCCGGTTGCGGTGCCGTATCGAGGATGCTAACCGCCTTTGTGATCTTCGGCTTATCGCCGGAGAAGCCGCTGCGGCCAGTGCGATGGACCGCAGCTCCACGAGGTTGACGCTCGAATGACTTCACAGAACGCCCACCGCCCGCTCCGCAAGGAAGCGGCAGGCGCGTTCCCCGCGAACACTCGCGGGATGGATCATCGAGCAGAGGCGCTTTCCATTCATCCTGCCCTCGCGAGGAGCGAGGCCATCATTATCGCGCGCCGCAGCGCCGTTTCGCTGCCCACGCGCGCCCGGAGAAATTTCAATGTCCATGCGCATGCTGATCGATGCGCGCCACCCGGAAGAGACCCGGGTAGCGGTCGTCAAGGGAAACCGGATCGAGGAGTTTGACTTCGAATCCGCTGAGCACAAGCAGCTCAAAGGCAATATCTATCTCGCCAAGGTCACCAGGGTAGAACCGTCGCTCCAGGCGGCGTTCATCGATTATGGCGGAAACCGCCACGGCTTCCTCGCCTTCAGCGAAATCCACCCCGATTATTATCAGATCCCGAAGGCCGACCGCGAAGCCCTGCTCCGTGAAGAGGCCGAGCACGCCGCCGAAGAAGAGCGGCTGCGCGCCGCCGAATATGACGATGGCGGCAATGGCGACGATTACAGTGAGGTTCCTGACGAACCTACTGCCGATAGCGACGCGGAGTCAGAAGGCGAAGAGGCCGAGGCGGGGACTGAGGAAGCCGGCACCGGCTCGTCGCGCTCGCCGGTCGATGAGAGCGCCGCCGACGAGCTCCGTCGCAAGCGCCAGAACCTGCGCCGCCGCTACAAGATCCAGGACGTCATCCAGCGCCGCCAGGTGCTACTGGTCCAGGTGGTCAAGGAAGAGCGCGGCAACAAAGGCGCAGCGCTAACGACCTACCTGTCGCTCGCCGGCCGCTATTGCGTGCTGATGCCCAACACCAGCCATGGCGGTGGCATCTCACGGAAGATTTCGAACGGGGCCGACCGCAAGCGCCTGAAGTCGATCATGTCCGACCTCAACCTGCCCTCCACAATGGGGCTGATCGTCCGCACGGCGGGGCTTTCCCGCACCAAGGTCGAGATCAAGCGCGACTTCGATTATCTGGCTCGCCTGTGGGACGAGATCCGTGAGCGCACGCTATCCAGCACCGCGCCGGCTCTGATCTACCGCGACAGCGACCTCATCAAGCGCGCGATCCGCGATCTCTACCACCGCGAGATCGACGAAGTGCTGGTCGAAGGCGAGGAAGGCTACAAGGCAGCCAAGGGGTTCATGAAGCTCCTGATGCCGAGCCACGTGCGCCGCGTGAAGCTGCACAGCGAGACGACACCCCTGTTCCAGCGCCAGGGCGTCGAGGACCAGCTCAGCGCCATGTACCAGCCGGTCGTCCAGCTGAAATCGGGCGGGTATCTGGTCATCAACCCAACCGAGGCACTGGTCTCGATCGACATCAACTCAGGCCGTTCGACGCGCGAGCACAATATCGAGCAGACCGCCTACAACACCAACCTCGAAGCCGCGCAGGAGATCGCGCGTCAGCTGCGCCTGCGCGACATGGCCGGCCTCATCGTCATCGACTTCATCGACATGGAACAGAACAGCCATGTCCGGAAGGTCGAAAAGGCGATGAAGGAGGCGCTCAAGAACGACCGCGCCCGCATCCAGGTTGGCCGCATCTCCAGCTTCGGCCTGATGGAAATGAGCCGCCAGCGGCTTCGCACCGGCGTCCTCGAGGCATCGACCAAGCCCTGCCCGCACTGCGAAGGCACGGGCCTGATGCGAACCGCCGCCTCGGCGGGCCTATCGGCGCTGAGGATGCTTGAGGACGAGGCCGCGCGCGGCCGTGGCGAGCGCATCACACTTCGCGCCGGCAAGGAAGCCGCTGTCTACGTGCTCAACAAGAAGCGCGCCGAGCTTGCCGACATCGAGCAACGCTATGGCGTTATGATCGACGTCCAGATCGACGAAAGCTTCGAAGGCGCGCGCATGAGCGTCGACAGCTCCGGCCCGCGGCCAACTGCCCAGCCGCGCGCTGAAGCGCCGGCCGTCGAAGTTGACGAGGAGTTCGAGGAAGAAGTCGCCGAGGACGAGGACGAAGCCGAAGAAGAGGAAGAGGAAGAGCGCGAAGCCCGCGACACGCCGGAAGGCGAGCGCGCTGGCCGGCGTCGCCGTCGCCGTCGCCGCGGTGGCCGCGGACGAAATCGCCGCGAAGGCGGCGATCCGGCCGAGGCCGGCGAAGCCGGTGAGACCGTTGCGCTCGAAGCTGCCGAAGAAGCCGCTGACGCGAAGCGCCGGAGCCGGTCGCTGAAGAACCTCGCGAAGGTGGCAAACGCCGACGTCGCCGTCGCGGACGCGGCGGGGCCTCTGGGGATTCCGCAGAGACCGCTGTTGAGCCAGACAGCTCTCCGATGGTCGAGACGCCGGTCGAAGCCGAGGCTCCGATCGCCGAAACCGAGGCTCCGGCCGAGCCGCAGCCGAAGAAGCGTCGCTCGCGCAAGGCTGCCGCTGAAGCCGAAGTCACTGTGCCCGAACCGGCGCCGGCCGAAGCGCCTCCTGCCGAGACGGCCGAGGAAGAAAAGCCTGCGCCAAAGCCGCGCCGTGGTCGTGCCAAGAAGGCGACCGCCAACGAAACGGAGGCGGCCACTGCGACCGAACCGGCCCCTCCACCTCCGGCAAACAATGATACGACCGACGATTCGTCCGATGAGCCCCGCCGGTCTGGCTGGTGGCAGCGCACGTTCGGCTAGTCGGAGGGCGAAACATCCGATCCACCGCGCCGCCGGCACGGTGGCGTGCTGATGTTTTCATCCCCGGTTCACTGCCAGAAATGCTAAGCGGGCGGCGATGAACTCGCCGCTCGCCCGTTTCGTGCGCCTGGTCATGCTCGCCGTCATGCTCGGCGTTGGCGCGATCCAACCCGCCTCCGCACAGCAGGGCCAGGGGCCGTCGCTGCTTCGCGACACGGAAACCGAGCGCCTGTTCAAGGACATGTCGCGGCCGCTCATCGTCGCCGCCGGTCTCGACCCAAATAGCGTCAATGTGGTTCTATTGAACGATCCGGAGGTCAATGCCTTCGTCGCCACCGGCCAGACGGTCTATGTCCAGTCAGGCCTGCTCGAGATGACCGACAATGTGGACCAGCTGCAGGGCGTCGTCGCCCACGAGCTTGGCCACGTCGTTGGGGGCGATTCGATCCGCAGTCAGAGTGGCGCCAAGCAGGCCACCGGCATCACCCTTCTGTCGCTCGTGCTCGGCGCTGTCGCAATCGCCGCGGGCGCGGGCGATGCCGGGATGGGCATCATGATGGCCGGCCAACGCGCCGCGGAAGGCGAGTTCATGGCCTTCACACGCGCGCAGGAAGCGACCGCGGACGCGTCAGCAGCTCGCTTCCTCTCAAAGGCCGGGATCAGCGGCAAGGGCATCCTCGACTTCTTCGGCAAGCTCCAGAATTACGAATATCGCCTAGCCATATACTCGAAGGACAGCTTTGACCGCGATCACCCCCTGAACCAGGAGAGGATCCAGGCGCTCGGCCAGATCCTGCGGACCGACCCTGCCTACAACAAGCCGACGGATCCCGAGCTCGAGGCACGCTTCCAGCGCGTCAAGGCCAAGCTGATCGGCTTCGTCGATCCAAAGCTGGCTACCACCAAATATCCGGAGCGGGATCAGAGCGTGCCAGCGCATTATGCGCGCGCTTACGCCTATCACCTGGGCGGCTATCCTCAGAAAGCCGAGGAAGAGGCCAACGCATTGCTCGCCATTGACCCCGACGATCCCTACTTCCTGGAGCTGAAGGGCCAGATCCTGCTTGAGGATGGCAAGCCGAACGACGCCATCGCCCCTCTGCGGGAGGCGGTGTCGCGATCAGGCAATGCCCCGATGATCGCCGCGATGCTCGGTCATGCCCTCGTCGAAACCGAAGATGCGAAGAATCTCGTCGAAGCGAAGCAGATCCTGAAGGTCGCGGTGAACAAGGACAACCAGGATCCGTTCGCCTGGTATCAGCTAGGCGTGATCTACGATCGCGAAGGCGATCCGGCGCGCGCGGCATTGGCGACTGCCGAGCGCAGCAATCTCCAGAACGAGCCGAAATTGGCATTGGCCAGCGCGCAAACGGCTATGAAGGGTATTCCGCCCGGAACTCCAGACTATCTTCGCGCCCAGGACATCGCCATGGTGTCGCGCGCCGAGCTTGCCAAGAAAGACAAGAAATACCGGGACCCGAAGAACCTCAGCGAGTGAACGCAACTGACGGGACCCGAGCGTCCACGAAAACAGGGCTGTTCAGCGCTGCCGTGGCCGGCGGGATCGCCGGCTCACTGCTGACGGCGGTCCTGCTGTTCGCGGCGCTGCCCGGTGTGCTCGGCAGCAAGATCGTTCGCGCCGGCCTGCTGGCAGATCCGAACATCCTGGTCGATGCCAGCGAAGCATTGCACGATGCGCAATATGCGCCGGTCCTCGACGCCAACCGCGCGGCGATCGAGACGCCCTTCGCGAGCTCCTGGAAGGGCGCGGCCAAGCCTGAAGTCACGCTCGTCGAGTTCTTCGACTACGCCTGCCCTTACTGCAAGGCGAGCAACCCGGCAGTCGACAGGTTGCTGCAGGAGGACAAGGGCCTGCGGGTGGTCTACCGGGAGCTGCCGATCCTCGGGCCCGACAGCCTGGCTGCGGCGCGCCTCTCACTCGAAGCGTCGAAGCTCGGACGGTTCAGCCAGTTCCACGACACTTTGTGGGCGGCAGGGCGGCCCGCTCCGGACACCAACGCGAAAGCCGCCGCGGCCGCCGGCATTGCTCCCGAGCCTGTTTCCGATCCGGCGGTCGAAGCCGAGCTCAACGGCAACATGAAGCTCGCCGGCCAGCTTGGCGCGACGGGCACGCCCTTATTCGTCATCGGCGACCGCGTGATGAACGGCGCCGTCGGCTACGACATGCTCAAGGCCGCCATCGCCAAGGCCCGGACAAAGGCCTGATCCCTCAGAAGACTGACGCGAAGAAAAGGACCGTCGCGAGCGTCATCACTGCCGTCGCCGCCCAGCCGAGCAGCCTTCCCTTTGGCCCAAGCGTCAAATGCCCCATGACGCGGGGATTGGTGACGATCAGCATCATCACCGCCATCAACGGAGCTGCGAGCAGGCCGTTGATGACCGCGCTCCAGTAGAGCGCCTGGACGGGGTTGACGCCGGCATATTGCAATAAAGCTCCGGCCAGGGTCGTCGCGGCGATCGTGCCGTAGAAAAGCCGCGCCTGGGCCGGCTTGGAGTCTAGGCTGGCCGGCCGGCCCAGCGTCTCGGACACGGCATAGGCAGCCGACCCGGCAAGCACCGGAACGGCAAGCAGGCCAGTGCCAATGATCCCGAACGCGAAGAGGAAGAAGGCGAACTTGCCGGCGACCGGCCGGAGTGCTTCCGCCGCCTGGGAAGCAGTCTCGATCTGGGTAACGCCGCTCGCATGAAGCGTCGCGGCTGCCGCGAAAACGATGAAGATTGCGACGACATTGCTGAAAGCCATGCCGATCAGCGTCTCCTGTCGAATTCGCGCCATTTCGGGGCCTGCTTGACGAGGCGCAGCGTAGAGAGGTTTGGAATGAGATCGTTTCTCTTCCTCGATCTCCTGCGCGGCCTGCCAGAAGAAGAGATAAGGGCTGATTGTCGTGCCGAGGATCGCGACAAATCCCGTGGCATAGGCTGCGGTCCATTCGACGTGCGGGATCAACACGCCCCTGATCGCGTCACCCCATGAGAGGTGCACGGCGAATACGACCGCGACGTAGGTGAACAGGCTTAGCGTCGCGAACTTTAGGACCGCCGAATAGCGGCGATAGTCGAGGAACGTTTCAAGCAGCAGGCAGAGCAGTCCCAAGCCGATCGTGTAGACCACGATTTCCCCGCCCATGAGCATCTGCATCGCGGCGCCCATCGCGCTGAGGTCGGCGCCGAGATTGATGATGTTGGCACCGAGGAGAAGCACGACCGCGATCCAGCCCACTGGCCACGGGTAGTGGCGGCGGAGATTGGCGGCGATGCCCCGCCCGGTGACCGACCCGATCTGCGCCGCGACGTCCTGGATCACGGTCATGAACGGCAAGCTGTAGAGCAGCGTCCACGATAGTCCGAAGCCGAACTGGGCGCCGACCTGGCTGTACGTGCCGATGCCGCTTGGATCGTCGTCGGCCGCACCGGTGACGAGGCCGGGACCAAGCTTCGACAGCAACGAGCGGCGCTTTTCCTCGGCCAAGCAGAATCCCCCGTCAGAACAGCCTTAGCTATCCTGTTGCGCGCCGCCCTTGAAGCCCTGCGCGACTACGTACCATTCGCTGGAATCCTTGCGGCTGGCAGGGGGCTTGGCGTGCTTCACGGTCGCGAAGCTGCGCTTGAGCTCGGCGACCAGCTGGTTGTCGGCCCCGCCCGCCAGCACCTTGGCAACATAGGCGCCGCCCGGACGAAGCACTTCGCGCGCGAACTCAAGCCCCGCCTCGACCAGCGCCATGGTCCGCAAATGATCGGTTTGCTGATGACCGACCGTATTCGCAGCCATGTCGGACAGCACCAGATCCGCCGGGCCACCGAGCTCCTCGCGCAGCCGCTCCGGCGCCGCTTCGTCCATGAAGTCCATCTGGAGAATGTCGACGCCGTCGATCGGATCGGTAGGTAGGAGGTCGATCCCGACGACCTTGGAGGCAGGAACCTTGCGGCGCACGACCTGACTCCAGCCCCCCGGAGCGATGCCAAGGTCGACCACCGACTTCGCGCCTTTGAGGAGCCCAAATCGATCATCCAGCTCGAGAAGTTTGTAGGCGGCGCGGCTGCGGTAGTTTTCCGCCTTGGCCCGCCGCACATAGGGATCGTTGAGCTGCCGTTCGAGCCAGCGCGTCGATGAAACTTTGCGGCCCTTGGCAGTTTTGACCCGCTTCACAATTGCCAGCCGTCGCGCGCCATCAGCGAGCGCAGGATGCCCTCGCGGATCCCGCGGTCGGCGACGCCGAGGTTCTTGGCCGGCCAGATCTCCATGATCGCTTCGAGGATTGCGCAGCCCGCCACCACCAGGTCCGCGCGCTCGTTGCCGATGCACGGCAGCGACGACCGCTCGTCATAGTCCATGCCGGCGATCATCGCGCTGATCTTCTGCATGGCTTCGATTGGCACGTGGAGCCCATCCACGGCACGACGGTCGTAAGCGGGCAGTGCGAGGTGGACGCTGGCCAGCGTAGTAACCGTACCGCTAGTTCCCAGCAGGCGAATGCCCTCGCGAGCCTCCGGCAGCATCGTCGCAAAATTGGCGAAGGCGCGGCGCGCACGCTCGCGCATACGAGCGTAAGCCTTGAGGCGGTCGGGCCCTTCGAGCGCTTCCTTCCCCTCGCTTTCGGTCAGCGAAACCACGCCCCACGGTGCGCTCCACCACGCGCGGATGCGCGGTGTCCCCTCTTCCTGGTCGATCAGCACCAGCTCCGTCGAGCCGCCGCCGATGTCGAAGATCAGCGCAGGGCCGTCGCCGGGCTCGAGCAGCTTGTGGCAGCCGAGGACCGCTAGGCGCGCTTCCTCATGGGGCTCGATGATATCGAGCAGGATGCCGGTCTCGGCGCGGACGCGGTTGGCGAACTGCTCGCCGTTCTTGGCGCGGCGGCAGGCTTCGGTCGCGACGGAGCGAGACAGGGC
>Ga0163162_10005626_pt1 | contig 12110 bp, 9 predicted proteins | sample S55metaG_FD_115310 | JGI IMG/M metagenome (GOLD analysis project Ga0163162, IMG submission 115310) | Switchgrass rhizosphere microbial communities from Kellogg Biological Station, Michigan, USA - S5-5 metaG | ecosystem: Host-associated > Plants > Roots > Rhizosphere > Soil | place: USA: Michigan...
ACCTTTTCGACGTCGACTTTCTCGTCCTTCTGCACCTGCACGAGGTTGTCGTCGTCACCGCTGACTTCCTTGCCGTAGACCTGCAGCCAGCCAGGCTCGACCAGCACTTTGCCTTCGGTCTTGAAATGATGACCGGCGACTTCGGTGATCCGCGTGGTGACGAGGTATTCGGCCGCCGGGAAAAACACCGCGAGAAAGCGCTTCACCACGAGGTCGTAAAGTTTCTGCTCTGGTTCCGACAATGCCTTCGGCGCCTGCAGTGTCGGGATGATGGCGAAGTGATCGCTGATCTTGGAGTTATCGAAGATGCGCTTGTTCGGCTTCACCCAACCCTTGTCCAGCACCTGCTTGGCGTGCGGCAAGTAGTTGTTGCTTTCCTTCAGCATGGCGAGCGTGTCTTTCACCGTCGGGATGTAATCCTCGGGCAACGCCCGCGCGTCGGTACGCGGGTAGGTCAGCACCTTGTGCTTTTCGTAGAGCGCCTGCGCGAGGCCGAGCGTGTTCTTCGCCGAAAAGCCGAAACGGCCGTTGGCTTCGCGCTGGAGGCTCGTCAGGTCGAAGAGGAGCGGCGACATCTGCGTGGACGGCTTCGCTTCTTCCGTGACGGTGCCGGTCTTGCCGCGGCAGGCGGCGACGACGGATTCCGCGGCGGCAAGGCTCCAGAGCCGCGAGTCGCGCTGCTCCGGATCGTTCTCGGCGCGCTTGAATTTCGGGTCGAACCAGCGGCCTTCGTAGATGCCCTTCGCGGCGACGAACTCGGCGCGCACTTCCCAGTAGTCGCGCGGCACGAAGCGGCGGATCTTTTCCTCGCGCTCGACGACGATAGACAACGTTGGCGTCTGAACGCGGCCGACGGTCGTCAGGAAGAAACCGCCGCCCTTGCTGTTGAACGCGGTCATCGCGCGGGTGCCGTTGATGCCGACGAGCCAGTCGGCCTCCGAGCGGCAGCGGGCGGCGTCGGCGAGCGGCTGCATGTCGGCGTCGCTGCGCAGGTGCGCGAAGCCTTCGCGGATTGCGGCGGGTGTCATCGATTGCAGCCACAGGCGCTGCACCGGCTGCTTCGCCTTCGCGTGCTGCGCGATCAGGCGGAAAATCAGCTCGCCCTCGCGCCCGGCGTCGCAGGCGTTGATCAGGCGGTCGATGTCCTTGCGTTTGAGCAGGCGCGTCAGCACTTTCAGGCGCGATTCGCTCTTCGCGATCGGATTCAGGTCGAAATGCGGCGGAATGACGGGCAGATTGGCGAAGCTCCATTTGCCGCGCTTGACGTCGTATTCCTCGGGAGCGGCGATTTCCAGCAGGTGGCCGACTGCGGACGAAAGTACGTAGTCGTCGCTTTCGTAGTATTCGTCATGCTTGGTAAAGCCGCCCAAAGCGCGTGCGATGTCGTTCGCGACGGAAGGCTTCTCGGCGATGATCAGGGCTTTGGACATGACTCAATATAGTTGGGGACTGGCATCGGCCCCGGTTTGGGACCCTTTAACGACCGCTTTATAGCACACGGTACGCGGGGCGCGCGCCCCACATCCGATAAAAGCGGCCGTTCACCGGCGAACGCAACGGCTTCCGGACCCGCGCCGCCGACGCGGTTTTCTTATGCGGCGACGAGCGCGGGACGCAATTTCGGCGCGCCCGCCATGTTCGGCAGCGCGGTCAGATCGACGAGCATCCGCGCGACGATCGAAACCTGGGGCAGCACCGTACCGAAAAAACGGGTCGTGATCGAGTCTTCGATCAGGATGGTCGGAAAGTTTTCGACATCGAGATCCTCGAAGCGATCCGCCTGGTTCTCGATGTCGATCCACGCGAAGCAGATCTCCGGGTGCGCGTCGGCAAGCCGGTCGAAGCCCTCGCGATAATCGCGGCAGGTTCCGCACCATTCGGCGCACAGGCAGGCGACGAACAGCGTATCGGGTTCGCCGATACGTTCGGCGATCCGCTCGGCGTCGGTGTCGAGATTGAGCGCGGGCATGGTTCCTTGGTCGTCTTTTCGCGTGCAGGTCGCTTTTACTGCGGATTTTTCAGCGAATGTAGCATGACGTGGCGTCACGAGCGTTCGACGCGCACGAAGCGGCCTCCCGGCAACGTCTCGATACGGCCCGCCAGTTCGAGTTGCAGCAGCAGGCCCTGCAGCGCCGCGCCCTCCAGTTCGGTGCGCGAGGCGAGGATTTCAAGCGTCGCGGGAGCGTGGCCGAGCGCGGCTAGCACCCGTTCGGCCTCCGGGCTGTGTTGCGCGGGCGCGACGCGTGCGGACGCCCAGGACGCGGTGGCGGCAGGCGGTGGCGACGAAACGGCGCTGCCCGCACGGGTAGCCGACGCGCCGCCGCGCGCGCTGTTCGAGACACCCTGGCGCGAGCCGCCGGCGCTTTTCTCGACAGTCGGCGCCGGCGCCAGACCGAATTCCTCCAGCACCTCTTCGGGTGTTTCGACGAGTTTTGCGCCTTGCTTGATCATCCGGTGGCAGCCGCGCGACAGCGGCGCGTGAATCGATCCGGGAATCGCGAACACATCGCGCCCCATTTCATTCGCGAGCCGCGCGGTGATCAGCGACCCGGAGCGCATCGCTGCCTCGACGATCAGCACGCCGCCGGCGAGCCCCGCAATCAGCCGGTTGCGCTGCGGAAAGTTGGCTGACCGGGCCGGCGTGCCGAGCGGCCATTCGGAGACGATCACGCCGTGCGCCGCGATTTCGTGCGCGAGCGGACGATGCTGGGCCGGATACACGAGATCCGCGCCCGTCCCGATCACCGCGACCGTGCTGCCGCGTCCTTCGAGCGCGCCGCGATGGGCCGCGGCGTCGATGCCGAACGCAAGCCCGGAGACGACCGCCAGCCCGGCATCGGAGAGAGCGTGCGCGAAGCGGCGCGCATCCTCGATGCCCTGCGGCGTCGCGCTCCTGCTGCCGACGACGGCAACCGAGCGCGTCTGCAGCAATTCCGCGCGACCCTTTACATATAGCAGCGGCGGCGGGTCCGGCATCGTGAGCAATGCGCGGGGGTAGGCGATGTCGGCGAGCGTCAGGATGTGGTTGCCCGGCATCGACATCCATTCGCATGTGCGCGTGAGGTATTCGTCGAAACTGCCCGCCTCCACGCCCTGCGGCGGCGCGAGCACCGCATTGGCGGCCGCTTCGCCCGCAATCGCGGCGAGCGCGCCGAACGACTGGGCCAGCACCGCCTGCGGGGAGCCGAATTCGCGCAGCAGCGTGCGCAGCGCGAGCGGCCGCAGGCCGCCTGCGTTCGCGAGCAGGAGCCATGCGCGCAGGTCGTCGGCGGGCGCGGGAGCCACGTCCGGCGCGGCAGGGGCGGTCAGCAGGGCGTCAGTCGACATGTTAAGATTTTCATATTCCGAAACACAAAAAAGTCGTCGTCCGGCAGCGTTCCCGACCGGCTGACAAGGCGTCGCCGCTCGCGTGCGGCGTTGAATCCGAGCGATTCAGCCGCACATCTTCCGCATGCCGGAACGCATTCGCAACCTGGCCGAATGGCCGACTTTCGCGCGCCGAGGCGTGCGTCGATAATCCGAAACATGGCTCTGCTCAAAATACTCAACTACCCGGACAAGCGGCTGAACAAGGTGGCGAAACCCGTTGCCGCCGTCGATGACCGCATTCGCAAGCTCGTTGCCGACATGGCCGAGACGATGTACGCGGCGCCCGGCGTCGGGCTCGCGGCCACGCAGGTGGACGCGCATGAACGCGTGATCGTGATCGACGTGTCGGACGCGCACGACGAGTTGCAGGTCTTCATCAATCCGGAAATCGTCTGGTCGAGCGAAACCAGGAAGGAATGGGAAGAAGGCTGCCTGTCGGTGCCGGGCATCTATGACTTCGTTGAGCGGCCCGAAAAAGTGCGCGTGAAGGCGCTGAACGAGAAAGGCGAGACCTTCGAGATCGACTGCGACGGGCTGCTCGCCGTGTGCATCCAGCACGAAATGGATCATCTGGAAGGTCACGTGTTCGTCGAATACTTGTCGCAGCTGAAGCAGACGCGTATCCGCGGCAAGATGAAGAAGCTCGAAAAGGCGCTGTGAGGCGCTTTTTGTCCCACGTTTTCGCAGGCTGCCCCACCCGATGACCCAATCGCTGCGCGTCGTTTTCGCCGGAACGCCGGAATTTGCCGCCGCCGCGCTCGCGGCAGTCCATGCGGCCGGATTTGCCGTTCCGCTCGTGCTCACCCAGCCGGACCGGCCCGCCGGGCGCGGCATGAAGCTGACGGCGAGCCCGGTGAAGCGCTTCGCGGTGGAACAGGGGATCGACGTCGCGCAGCCGCCGTCGCTGCGTCGCAACGGGAAGTATCCGGAAGACGCGGCCAGGGCGATCGACCTGCTGCGCGCGACACCCCACGACGTCATGGTCGTGGCCGCCTATGGGCTGATCCTGCCGCAGGAAGTCCTCGATATCGCGCCGCACGGGGCGATCAACATCCACGGATCGCTGCTGCCGCGCTGGCGCGGCGCCGCGCCGATCCATCGCGCGATCGAGGCGGGCGACACCGAAACCGGCATCACGCTGATGCAGATGGACGCCGGGCTCGACACGGGTCCGATGATCCGCGATGCGCGCATCCCGATTCTCCCGAACGACACCACCGGCACGCTGCACGACCGGCTTGCGCAGCTCGGGGCGGAACTCGTCGTAGAGGGGCTGCGCGACCTGGAGCGTGACGGCCGGCTGCCATCCACGCCGCAGCCGGCGGAGGGCGCGACCTACGCCGAGAAGATCGCCAAGCACGAGGCCGCGCTCGACTGGCGCCGTCCCGCCGGCGTGCTCGCCCGGCAGATCCGCGCGTTCGATCCGTTTCCGGGTGCGTTCGGCACGCTCGACGGCGTCGCGGTGAAGCTATGGGCGGGGCAGGCGCTGGCGTCGGCGGCAGGGGCGCAGCCGGGCACGATCGTCGATGTCGGGCCGGACGGCGTGGTGGTCGCGTGCGGCGAGGGTGCGCTGCGGCTCACTCAGCTGCAAAAGCCCGGCGGCAAGCGCCTGCCGGTGCGCGAATTTCTTGCCGGAGCGCAACTCGCGAGCGGCCAGCGGTTTCAGGAGGCGCTGCCGGCCGCCTGACGCTCGCGGACGGCGTGCGCGCGCTTGCCCAGGCGCTAAAATGAAAGGCTCTGATTACGCGTCTGTCCGGAGTCACCGATGCTCGGCATTACCAGCTTCACCCTGTTCCTCGTCGCCGTTTTCCTGCTGAACGTGACGCCGGGTCCCGACACCGCTTACATCGTCGGACGCAGCGTCGCGCAGGGCCGTGGCGCGGGCATCGTCTCCGCGCTCGGCATTTCCGGCGGCTGCATCGTGCACACGCTCGCCTGCGCCTTCGGCCTGACGGCGCTTCTGGCTGCCTCGGCCACCGCGTTCACGGTCATCAAGGTCGCCGGCGCGATTTATCTGATTTATCTCGGCGTGCGCCTCATTCTCGCGAAACCCGATTCCAATGCCGCCGCGAGTGCCGAAATCAGCGCCAAAGCCGCGCCCAGGCCGCTGCGGCAGCTTTTCGCGCAGGGATTCATCACGAACGTGCTGAACCCGAAGGTCGTGCTGTTCTTCGTGTCGTTCTTTCCGCAGTTCGTCGCCGCCGACAGCCCCCACAAGGTGCCCGCGTTCCTCACGCTCGGGCTCGTCTTCATCATGATGAGCACGGTCTGGAACGGTTTCGTCGCGTGGATCGCGGGCAGCGTGACGCAGCGCTTCTCGGGCAAGCCGGGTATCAAGGCGTGGCTCGACCGGGGTGTCGGCGGCGCGTTCGTCGGACTCGGCATCAAACTCGCCACGTCACACAGGTGATTGAATTATTGCGGGATGCCCCTATCTAACATTTTGCTTACAATCATGGGCCGGGGGTGGACCCCGGCCCATTCGCGCGGGACGCGCTACTGATATAGGGTGAGGAGTTCAAGACATGTTCAACTGGGTCAAAACCGCGATGCTGATGGCAGCGATCACGGCCCTTTTTGTCGTGATCGGCGGGATGATAGGCGGGTCGAAGGGAATGATGCTCGCGCTGCTCATCGCGCTCGGCATGAATTTCTTTTCGTACTGGTTCTCCGACAAGATGGTGCTGCGCATGTACAACGCGCAGGAAGTCGACGAAACCAGCGCGCCGCAGTTCTACCGGATGGTGCGCGACCTCGCGGCGCGCGCCCAGTTGCCGATGCCGCGCGTCTACCTGATCAACGAAGACGCGCCGAACGCGTTCGCCACCGGCCGCAACCCGGAGCACGCGGCCGTCGCGGCCACGACGGGAATCCTGCGCGTGCTGTCGGAGCGCGAACTGCGCGGCGTGATGGCGCACGAGCTTGCGCACGTGAAGCATCGCGACATCCTGATTTCGACCGTCTCGGCGACGATGGCGGGCGCGATCTCGGCGCTCGCGAACTTCGCGATGTTCTTCGGCGGCCGCGATGATGAAGGCCGTCCGTCGAATCCGATCGCAAGCATCGCGGTGGCGATCCTCGCGCCGATCGCGGGCGCGCTGATCCAGATGGCGATTTCGCGGGCACGCGAGTTCGAAGCCGACCGCGGCGGCGCGCAGATTTCCGGCGATCCGCAAGCGCTCGCGAGCGCGCTGGAGAAGATCCACGCGTACGCGTCCGGTGTGCCGTTCCCGACGGCCGAGGCGCATCCGGCCACGGCGCAGATGATGATCATGAATCCGCTGTCGGGCGGGACGATCGCGAACCTGTTCTCGACGCACCCGGCCACGGAGGAGCGCGTCGCCCGGCTGATGGAGATGGCGCGGACCGGCCGCATATAACAGGCGGCACGCAGCAGCAAGAGCCGTTCGGGGTCGTCCCGAACGGCTTTTTTCATACCCGGGCCGGATCGAAGCGCCGAACGGTGCATGCTCGTCGTCCCGGCCAGCAGCGGCGCCACCAACAGCCATCCCGCTGCCTCTTTCCGCGAGCCGCCGCATGTCCCGCGCGCCCGCTTCCTGCGGCCTTTCCCACGCAAGTTACAATGCCTCGTTTGTGCGAGCCGGCATTTTGCCGCTCGAACGCCTTCGCTCCGACATGACCGACAAGCCTTCCCGGCGCCGCGCCCCCTCATCGGCAGGCGCGGCGAGTGCGTCGACCGACGCCCGCCTCAGCACCCTGCACCTCGCCCCCGACTCGCTCGCCTTCGCACTCGACGGCGCCGCGCAGGCGGTCGGCGCCGTGCGCGCGGGCGCGGCGCTGCCCGCCGCGCTGCAGACCGTGCTCGCGTCGTCGGGCCACCATGCGGCGCGCGGCGCCACGCAGGACATCGCGTATCGCACGATGCGGCGTCTCGCCGTCGCCGACGCCCTGCAGCACAAGCTGGTGCGCAAGGGGCCGCCGCCGCACGTCGCGAACGTGCTGGCCTGCGCGTTCGCGCTGCTCGTCGACGACGAAGCGCACGCCGCCTACACGCCGTTCACCGTCGTCGACCAGGCGGTCAACGCCGTCGGCGCGCGCCGCGAATTCGCGTTTGCGAGGGGGCTGGTCAACGCGGTGCTGCGCAATTTCCTGCGCGAGCGTGAAACGCTGCTCGCCGAGGCCCGGCAGGACCCGGTCGCGCGCTGGAACTATCCGGCGTGGTGGATCGACGCCGTGAAGCGCGGCCAGCCCGGCGCGTGGGAAAGCATTCTCGAAGCAGGCAACCGGCAGGGCCCGCTGACGCTGCGCGTGAACGCGCGGCGCACGAGCGTCCCGGAGTATCTCGACACCCTGAAGGCCGCCCACATCGACGCGCTCGCCGCTGGCGAACACGCGGTTCGCCTGCAAACGCCAGTGCCGGTGGACAGAATCCCCGGCTTCAGCGAAGGCGTCGTTTCCGTGCAGGATTCGGGCGCGCAACTCGCCGCGCAGCTGCTCGGCGCGAAGGACGGCATGCGGGTGCTCGACGCATGCGCCGCGCCCGGCGGCAAGACCGGTCATGTGCTGGAACTCGCGAATGTCGAATTGATTGCGCTCGAAAGCGACGCGCAACGCGCGGGCCGCATCAGGGAGAACCTCGAGCGGCTCGGGCTGGAAGCGGAAATCCGCGTGGGCGATGCGGGCGACCCGTCCGGCTGGTCCGACGGCGATCCGTTCGACCGTATCCTCGCCGACGTGCCGTGCTCGGCATCCGGGATCGTGCGGCGCCATCCGGATATCCGGTGGCTGCGCCGGCCGTCGGACATCGCGGCGCTCGTCGCCGAGCAGCGGCGGATTCTCGCGGCACTGTGGCCGCTCGTCGCGACAGGCGGCGAGTTGCTCTACGTTACGTGCTCGATCTTCCCCGAAGAGGGCGAGTTGCAGGCGCAGTGGTTTGGAGCGGCGCACGAAGATGCGGTACGATTGGACGCGCCGGGGCAATTGCTGCCGACGGCCGCCCGAGCGAGCGCCGGTCTCGTGCCGGATTCACCGGGTGGTTCAAATGCTGCAAATCCCGGTTCGGAGACGGCGCCTCCTGCCTGCACGACATCGAACCGGGAAGCAGAACCCTTCGCGGACCACGACGGATTCTTCTACGCGCGCTTTCAGAAACGGTGACGATCAAACGCTTTTTTCCGCTTCGGCACGCGGCAGTGGTCTGGACTGCGCTGGCTCTGTTCGTGAGCCTCGCCGCAGCCGATCCCGCACTGGCCGACACGATCGCCGTGCAGCGCGCGTCGCTGCAATCCGACGGCAGCGGCTGGAGCCTCGACGCCCGTTTCGAATTCGACCTCAACTCGAGCCTCGAAGATGCCGTCAACCGGGGGGTGCCGCTTTATTTCACGACCGATTTCAACCTCTCGCGTCCGCGCTGGTACTGGTTCGACGAAGAGCCGGTCAACGTGTCGCAGAGCATTCGGCTGTCGTTCCAGCCGCTCACGCGCGAGTACCGCGTGTCGACGGGCGGTCTGCAACTCGGTTTCAGCTCGCTCGAGGAAGCCCTCGCCGTGATCAAGCACGTGACCTCGTGGCACGTCATCGATCGCAATCAGGTGAAGCCCGGTGAGACCTATAACGCATCGGTGCGCATGCAGCTCGACATTGCGCTGATGCCCAAGCCCTTCCAGATCGACGCGGTGAACAACCGCGACTGGAGCCTCGCCTCCGACTGGAAGCGATTTACCTTCACGGCGGCAGAGCGTGCTAAATAAACTCCGCCGGCGTCGCACGAATATGAAGAGCTTCGTCGTTCGTTTGCTGGTTTCGACGGTCGCGGTCACGGCAGTGCTGCTGCTGGTGATGCTCGCGCTCGCCAGTGCAAACACCGAATTCTTCGACCGCTACTACTCGTGGCTGTACACCGCGAACGTCGCCGTCGCGGTGACGTTCATGCTGATCGTCGCGGGCCTGCTGCTGATCATCGTGTCGCGCGTGCGGCAGGGCAAGTTCGGCACGCGGCTGCTGGCCAAGCTCGCGTTCATTTTCGCGCTCGTCGGCGTCGTGCCGGGCGCGATCATCTACGTGGTGTCGTACCAGTTCGTGTCGCGCAGCATCGAGTCGTGGTTCGACGTGAACGTGGAAACCGCGCTCACGTCCGGCCTCAATCTTGGCCGTGGCATGCTGGATGCGTCGCTGTCGGATCTGCAGAACAAGGGCCGGCTGATGGCCGACCAGCTGTCGAGCGCCGATCAGACGAGCCTCACGCTCGCGTTGCTGCGCCTGCGCGACCAGTTCAACGTGCAGGACGCGACCATCGTCGAGCCGATGCGAAGCGGCGGAGGCACCGCGCCCGACGTGCGCGTGGTCGCGCAGGCGTCGAGCAACTTCGCGGCGCTCGTGCCCGACAACCTGCCCACGCCGCTCATGATCAATCAGGCGCGCCAGCGTCCGTACGGCGCGATCGAAGGCGAGGTCGACGGCGATGCCAGCGCGACCGGCCCGAAAGGCGCGCTGCGTCTGCGTGTGATCGTGATGATTCCGGATGCGTCGACCACCGAACTGCAGCCCGTCGAGCGCTTCCTGCAGATCGAGCAGCCCGTGAGCCAGGCGCTCGCGCACAACGCGGACGCCGTGCAGCGCGCGTACCGCGAGTATCAGGAGAAGCGCCTCGGGCGCACCGGCTTGCGCAAGATGTACATCGGCACGCTGACGCTCGCGCTCTTTCTCGCGACTTTCATCGCGATGATGCTCGCGCTCGCGCTCGGCAATCAGCTCGCCCGGCCCCTCTTTCTGCTCGCGCAAGGCACGAAGGAGGTGGCCGAAGGCGACTACACGCCCAAACGCGAGGTGAAATCGCGCGACGAACTCGGCTTTCTCACGCAGTCGTTCAACGCGATGACCCGGCAGTTGTCCGAAGCGCGCGCCGCCGTGGAGAACAACCGCATTGCGCTCGAGCACTCGAAGGCCTATCTCGAAAGTATTCTGGCCAACCTGACAGCGGGCGTGTTCGTGTTCGACCGGCAATTCCGCCTGACGACCGCCAACCGCGGCGCCGAGCGCATTTTCCGCCAGCCGTTCAGCGCGTCGCTGAACATGCCGCTCGAACAGATCGGCGTGCTCGCCGACTTCGGCGCCATGGTGCGCAAGGCGTTCGCCGACCGCGACGCGGCGTCGATCGGCAGCGGCCAGCCGGTCGGCGACCGCGGGCACTGGCAGCAGCAGCTCGCCGTGGCCGTGCCGGGCGAAAACGATCCGCTGACGCTGCTCGTGCGCGGCACGCAGTTGCTGAGCGCGACCGAAAGCGATTCCGAAGATGCCGAGACGACCGGCTACGTCGTCGTCTTCGACGATATCTCCGACGTCATCTCGGCGCAGCGTTCCGTCGCGTGGGGCGAGGTGGCGCGGCGCCTCGCGCACGAGATCAAGAATCCGCTCACGCCGATCCAGCTGTCCGCCGAGCGCCTTCAAATGAAGCTCGCGGACAAGCTCGCGCCGCACGACGCCGACGTGTTGAAGCGCGGCGCCACGACCATCGTGAACCAGGTGCAGGCGATGAAGCAGATGGTCGACGACTTCCGCGAATACGCGCGCACGCCGCCCGCGGTGCTCGGCAACCTGCAGCTGAACGATCTCGTGGGCGAAGTGCTGACGCTGTACGGCATCGAGGAAGGCAAGAGTTCGATCGCGATCGATCTCGCGAAACTCCCCGTGATTCGCGGCGATGCGACGCAGCTTCGCCAGGTGATACACAACCTCCTGCAAAACGCGCAGGACGCGGTGGCCGAAGTGGCGGAGCCGCGCGTGCTGCTCGAAACGAGGACAGTAGAATATGGCGACCCCGATGCATCCGGCCGGGCGCGCGTGGCGGTGCGCCTGACGGTGTCGGACAATGGTCCGGGCTTTCCCGCGCGCATCCTTTCGCGCGCGTTCGAACCTTACGTGACGACGAAGGCGAAAGGCACGGGCCTGGGTCTTGCAACGGTGAAGAAAATCGTAGACGAGCATGGCGCTCGCATCGATATTCGCAATCGTTCGAAGGCGCCAGACGTGATCGAAGGCGCGCAGATATCGATATTGTTCCTGCAACTCGCGGAAGATGCCGCTCAGCCGGGCGGTACGCCGCCGGCGGCGAGTGCGGCGGCGAGCCACGGAACGACAAAAGCAACAGTGCAGACAAGGGCAGCGTAAATGGCAACCATCCTGGTGGTAGACGACGAAATGGGGATCCGGGAATTGCTCTCGGAAATCCTGAGCGACGAGGGGCATGTGGTGGAGGCGGCGGAGAACGCGCAGCAGGCGCGCGACTATCGCCTGCGTCAGGCGCCCGATCTCGTCCTGCTCGACATCTGGATGCCCGATACCGACGGCGTGACCCTGCTCAAGGAGTGGGCCGCGCAGGGCAAGCTCACGATGCCGGTCATCATGATGTCGGGCCACGCGACCATCGACACGGCCGTCGAAGCGACGAAGATCGGTGCGCTCAATTTCCTCGAGAAGCCGATCGCACTGCAAAAGCTGCTGAAGGCCGTCGAACAGGGGCTCGCGCACGGCACCGCGGCGCCGCCCGTCGTCGCGGCGGCGAAGCCGGCGTCGCCCGCGGGCGGGGCTGGCGTGCCGGCGTCGGCGGCGTTGCCGACGGCGTTGTCGCTCAACGCGTCGGGCGAGCCGGGCGCGGGCGGCGCGGGGCAGGGTCAGGCGGGGCAGTCGGCGTCCATCTCCTTCGACATCCCGCTGCGCGATGCACGCGACGCGTTCGAGCGCGCCTACTTCGAATATCACCTCGCGCGGGAGAACGGCAGCAT
>Ga0163162_10005627_pt1 | contig 12110 bp, 11 predicted proteins | sample S55metaG_FD_115310 | JGI IMG/M metagenome (GOLD analysis project Ga0163162, IMG submission 115310) | Switchgrass rhizosphere microbial communities from Kellogg Biological Station, Michigan, USA - S5-5 metaG | ecosystem: Host-associated > Plants > Roots > Rhizosphere > Soil | place: USA...
TCAGCAATAAAGAAAATATTTTTTTCATAAGTAGAAATTTAGGCAAAGTTGTCCCTTGTAGATGAACAAAAATAAGGGTAAATGTTAAATAATGGGTTTTTAACCTGGGCTCTGATCCTACCCAAACACCACCGTTTTGTTCTTATGCACAAATACCCGGTCTTCAAAAACAAGTTTCAGGGCCTTGGCCAGCACAGCGGTTTCTACTTCCTGGCCTGCTTTTACCATGTCTGTCCAGCTGTAAGAGTGGTTTACCGGGACAATCTGCTGGGCAATGATCGGGCCTTCGTCCAGTTCATTTGATACGTAGTGCGCTGTGGCACCTATCAGTTTTACACCGCGCTCAAATGCCTGCTTGTAAGGATTAGCGCCTATGAAAGCCGGTAAAAACGAGTGGTGGATATTAATGATCTTCATCGGAAATTCGGCTACAAACCTGGGCGATAGGATCCGCATAAATTTAGCCAATACCACATAATCTGGCGTATACTGTTTAATGGCAGCAATTACCTGTTCCTCAAATTGCGCCTTATCTACCTGTTCATGGCTCACATGATAAAAAGGGATGTCAAAGCGCTCGCAGATGTTCTGTAGTTTAGCATGATTGGCTATAACACATTGTACGCTTGCCCCAAGGGTATTAAAATGATTACGGATCAGGATATCACTCAAGCAATGATACTCTTTAGTGGCCAGTACAACCACTTTTTTTACCGGCTCCGGATTTACAGCGATGTAGGCTCCTTCGGGTAATATTTTTCGTAATGAATCTTCAAGACCGGTATCGTCGCCATCCTCAATTTCCAGGCGTGTAAAAAACACATTTTCGTTATGATCAACATGCTCACGCATGGAAACTATATTAAGCAGGTGTTTGGCTAATGTTGCAGATATGGCCGCCACAAGGCCCACCTTGTCTTTACACTGTATTACAATAATCATGCTTTAATGATACAAAGAATTTTACTGAATATGCAACAAGCATCCCCTTTAAATTATTTACAACATATTGTAGCAAAGCAATGTGCTGTACCGTAAGGGATTTTATAAACCCGCAATTATGAAAAATTCCCTGCTAACAGTATCTGCAATTTTATTATGTGTTATAACTGCCTGCAATAAAGGCAACCTTCCCGGACCGGGCAGTACCAGTATAATTGGCAAATGGCGCTGGGTAAAGTCAGTTGGCGGCATTGGCGGCTTTACCATTACACCGCAAAGCAGCGGATATTCCATTCGTAACGAATTTCATGCAGACAGCAATTTCAAAAGGTTCAAAAATGATTCATTGCAGATCAGCGGTAATTTCCGTACTATCAAGGATTATAAATACAGTCCCACCCAAACGGTTGATATATTATCGATATCCGGCCCCGCACTTGATACACACCCGGTTTCTTATCTTATCAGGAACGATACCCTTTACCTGAACGATATTTATATAGCCGATGGGTATAATGATGTGTATGTGAGGATGAAGTAAGGCGTTGCTAATCACGGCATCGTGGGTACCCGTATCAACACATAGCTCCCTTTTCACGACGTTATTCACAACACATTGTAAAACAAAGACTTACGAAGTTTTTAAAACTTCGTAAGTCTCCGCTTGCTTTGCCATACGTTTGCACAATCCAATAAATTATTGAAAGGATGTCATGGGTAGCCTGTCAAAGCATGGTGGGCGGGGCCTCCGCGCGCGAGTCTTCGACAGGCTCAGACTGACCGGCCCTTTTTTGTCATTTCACCCTCAGAGTATATTATACGTAATTGCTCAGCATGATAAAGTGCTTTAATCATTTATTACTATGCCCTACCTTCATCATATCCCGTACAGCTTTTGCTAACGAAACCTTCTCATCGCCATCAAGTTCCTTTTTCTTTTCCCCATCGTTAAACTGATAGCTGATGCGACCGTTATAATCACTTTCGGCAATTATTTCAAAATCGTCGTTTTTGTATTTCACCTTACCATTGGGCGAGATCCGGCTGATACCCGAACTGTCGGCAGTAAAATATACGTGCCCCCAGTATTCAATCCGCCTTTCTTTGCCATTGCCATTCTCCACAATAACAGTATGCCTTCCGCCTATATGGCAGGCATCAAACAGGGCTATCACACCTATGACAACCAATACGTAACCTAATTTTTTCATGTTGTTATTTTAATGATGATTTATTTTAATCGATGTTCCTCTTTGCTATCAAGTAGTTTTATAAAACAGCCGCCCAGCGATACAAACCAAACCGACCAGCCCAAATGAGCAAACCTCTGAATAAGCCCTGTATAATTGTTTTGAATAGTAGCCGAAGGAATGAAACGCAGAAATATGAGCAGCATAATAACCAGGCTAAACAATGATAGTTTCCTGACCAGCCTAAACTCCTCTCCCCGCCATAAGATAACGGATAGCAGCGCCCCTATATACAACAGCAAAAACACCGGCCCCGATGCCGAATGCAGCGGATTGCCCGAATGAAATATAGCCGCCCAGCCAAACATAATGGGAAAACCTATTACCCCAAACACCGGCAGGATATTTAGCTTTAACTGACTGCATGCTATGAACAAACCCGCCATAAAAAATACGCTTAGTACAGTATCAAGCAGTGTGAATGTTTCCATCAACGTTTCGGATTTGGTGCCGATAGCACCCAGCTCGCTGATGGTATTGCTGATATGATTGTAATTACCATGCACAAAACCACAAACAATAGTTGAAAGCCAGAATATCATGGGTATGATAATACCTGTATATAGCAGTGGTTTAGTATCCATTTTTAACAAAGCTTAAATTGTTGTTCTTTCAATTAAAACAAAGTTAATATTAAACATGGTACTATACAATACATAGTACTATAATTTTTTATTTTATTTTTTAGAGACCGTCGACACCCATGAAAAAAATCCACCAAAAAAACAATATGTACCTACATACATACAAATAAAAATTCCTAAATTTGAATAAAACCTTTTACTGGTTAACCAATATTCAACATGGATTTTTTAAAAGCGATTTACGATCACATTACAGGATTCTTCGGCCTCGGCGGGCTATATGACATTATCAAATCGGGCAATTATGGGAAGCTGCTCACTTACGATGGTATCACAGCCTTATTAGGGCCTATGCTGCCTGTACTACTGATATTCGAGATCATCAGGGGGGCTTTTTATAAAAAATTTAAGGTAATTCATTATAAAACCTCTTTTTGGGCATACGTGCTAAATGCTTATATAGGTAGTGTGATTTCTATAGCGATGGTAGCATTCTGTATCGGCTTCTTTTCGCGCTTTGCCATTTTTAAAACAACCTTTACCTGGTACTGGTTTATTTACGGCTACATAGTTTGGGAGTTTGCGCACTTTTGGTATCACTATCTTGCGCATAAGGTAAGGATCCTGTGGTGCCTGCATTCAACCCATCATGCGCCCGAAAGCATGAACCTTTCAATTACTTTCGCGCATTTCTTTCTGGAAGGCCCTTATGCAGATCTCATCCGTACCAGCATTTGCATTTTATTAGGTGTAAACCCGCCAATGCTTTTTGTGATCATGTTTATTGATGGCTTTTGGGGGGCTATGATCCATGTTGGCGAAAACCTGGTAGAAGATGCCCGCTTTGGTTTTTTGAATAAAATTATACTCACCCCATCGCACCACAGGGTACACCATGCACGTAATCCATTATATATGGATACTAATTTCTGCAACCTGTTGCCGATATGGGATAAGGTTTTCGGTACTTTCCAAAATGAAGACCGCAAAATCCCTATTGAATACGGTATCAGTCGCCCTATGGTTAAGAACAGCTTTTTAGATGCCTATTTTGGCGAGATCATAGCACTGGCCAAAGATGTGCACAAGGCCCCGGGCATAAAAAACAAATTTCTGTACATTATAATGCCTCCCGGATGGAGCCATACCGGCGATCATAAAATGACAACTGTAGTAAAAAAGGCTTATTTTGAATCGCTTGGGGAAGATAAAGGTGAGTAGGAGAAGAATGCTATCAAGCAAGAAAAAAGGAAGGAAGTGGTCTAACTAATTAAATCATGTCATTGCGAGCGATAGCGTGGCAACCGCACAGAAGCATATCCGCCCTGCATAGCATGCGATTGCTTCGTCGTTCCTCCTCGCAATGACATGAAGAACCTTTCTCTTAATTCTCCAGCACCGCCCTCCTGCAATATTTACTCCGGTAATCCTGCGGGGTTAACCCTGTTATCCGTTTAAAGATCTTCCTGAATGTCTTCAGGTCATTATAGCCAACCTTATACATCAGTTCGCTGATGTTGTGGTTGGTTTTCTCCAGGCCCTTTTTTACTGATTCTATCTTTACCTTTTGCAGGTATTCCATTGGGGTGTTTTGCGTGGCGCTTTTAAAGCGGCGAATAAAGTTCCGCTTGCTCATATTGGTTTGGCCGGCAATCTCCTCAACCGAAATAGAAAGGTGATAGTTATTTTCGATAAACAGCTGCGAGCGCATAATTTCCTGGTCTTCATGCTGATGCTGTCCTTCAAACACCTTAAAATGTGCCTGGCTGGTACGGTCAATATCCAGCGAAAACATTTTACTGGCCCAGATGCCTGTATCCCTGCCGCAATATTTTTCAATAAGGTATAATACCAGGTTCATACTTGAAAAAGCCCCGCCGCTGGTATAAGTGCCATCTTTGTCAGTGGTTACCATATCGGGTAAAATATCTACCTTGGGATACCTGCGCTTCATATCATCAACAGCAACCCAGTGCGTAGTACAGGGTTTGCCATCAAGTACTCCTGCCTCGGCTAAAAAATAGCTACCAAAACACAAACTGGCCACTTCCGCACCTTTATCATACATGTTCCTTATAAAGTCGATCAGGTTTTTGTTTTTACGCATCACCAGGTCCGGCGGACCGTAAAACGCGGGGGCTATTACCAGGTCGATATCCTTGATCTCATCAATGGTTTTAAAACCGGTAAACTGGGCTGGGAAATAAAGCAGGTTATTGTTTATTTTTTCGCCTACAAGCATTACACTAAAGGCTTCGGTTTTGCCGCTTTCTACTAAAAAACGGTTAGTGTGCCTCACCATATCCAGTACACCTGATATGGTTGAAAGATTAATATCCTCGTGAATAAGCAGCGCTATTTCTTTCATTTGTTATAATTCAGGTTATTACAAATATATAAAAGCACCCGACACAACAAGTCCAAAAAATGGCAATAGGTGATAAACACTTATTATTTAACTAATTTAAAATTAAGCGTTTAAACATCAACTCAAAATATCGGCTATATCTTCAAAGCCTTTTTCGCGAGCCAGATCGGCGGGGAGTTTGCCACCTTCCATCCGGGTAAAAACCTCAGCGCCACTTTCCAGCAGCAGGATGATCAACTCCAGGTTGCCGTTTTGCGCGGCCGAATGCAGTGGCGTAGCACCAGCTTGTTGAACTACGTTTACTTTGGCGCCATTTTCAATAAGCATCCGGGCTATTTCGGTATAGTTTCCGGCGGCCGCCGAGTGGATTGGGAACACGTTGAAACCATTGTTCGACTGCAGGTTAACACTTGCACCTTTCAGCACCAGGTACCGCGCCACATCAAACTGCCCGAAATAACAGGCCAGGCCAAGAGCGGTAAAGCCATCATCGGCATAGTCATCAAGCGAATTAGGGCTGATGCCAACCAGGTGGGCAACCTCATCAAATTTACCGGCGGCAGCAGCTTCAAATAAACTGACGTCGCTCACATAACTTAACAATAAGTTAGTAACCTCGGGCTTTTTATAATAGCAAGAAAGCATAAGCGGCGACACCTTAAGGCTTGTTTTTTGGGTAGCCAGTGCCCGGTCGCGGCCAAGCAGGGTGTTGATACTATCTAAATCGGCAGATGCAATGTATTCTTCCAGTCTTTCTATGCTCATTACTTAGTTAAGTAAAGCGTTTACTATTACGCGGCTATTGTACGTACTTTATTAAAGTTACGTTTTATGTTACAGGTAAATGTCGTTTTTCAATTATACTAAAAAATTAAAAATGTTACCAATAAGTTATATAATCTGTTAACTTTATATTCATTCGGCCTGTAATTTTTGGCGGGCTAATGAATCTTATATAAAATATTTACCGGGTGTAACAGCAAAGTTTACATAGGTGAAATTTTACGTAAGTTTGCACATAAACGATTGTTACATCAGGATGCCGGCAAAAGGAAACCAGTTTAGATCAAATAATTTCAAAGGAGAAAATCAGCCTCGCCAAAGCGGTAAGGCCGAACAGGAACGGGCGAAAGGCAGGAAATTACCTAAACTGCCCAGCTTTGACTTTGACTATGAAAATGGCAAGGCTGTTAAAATAGCAGGCTTGTTTTCACTGTTATTATCCATTTTCTTTCTTATCGCTTTTACATCGTACCTGTTCACCTGGCAGGAAGATCAAAGCTATATTTCCAAAACAAACGGCGGCTGGCATAACCTATCAACCGGTACCACAGTTCATGAAATTGCCGACCTGAGCGATCCAACCATAAGGGCACAAAACTGGCTGGGCAAGTTTGGCGCATTATTATCAAACCAGTTTATTTACGAGTGGTTTGGCGTAGCCTCGTTCATATTTGTTTTTGTATTTTTTGTTGTGGGATACCGCCTGCTTTTTAAGGCGAGGCTATTTTCTATCCGCAAAACATTAGCCTATTCGTTATTCAGCATTGTTTTTATTTCGGTAGCCATAGCTTATTTTCATTCATTTATCATTGACTATCCGCACTTCCTTGAAGGCGGTTTCGGCTTTTGGAGCAACCGTTTACTGGCTGCCCAGATAGGCGAGGCCGGCACCGGCGGCCTGCTGGTGTTTCTGGCACTTACCGTATTAGTTATAGCCTACAATATCGATTTTAAGATCCCTCAACGCAAAAGACGCACAGTTGCGGCTATGGAAGTTGATGAGATAGCGCCAGAACCGGTTGAACTGCTTGACGAAGAACCATCAACACCGCTTGAATGGCCACGGGGCAATAACAAGATCCGCGAAACGCATGTAAGCAGCATCATGCCCGAGCCAATGGTACAGGAACCCTTTAGGCCGGATCCTTTACGGCAACCGCCCATGGAGCAAATGCCTGAATATCATGAACCGGTGGTTTTACGTCCTGAAAATACGATCAAGCACGAACCCGAAGAAGAGGAAGAAATTCCACTTACCATTGATACCAACAGGCCTTTACCCGAGCTAAGCGTTGAAAAAACCGATAACGAAAAAGCAAATGACCTGGTAAGCCAGTTTGGTATATATGACCACAAGCTTGACCTTGCTTCATACAAGCTACCTCACCTTGAGCTATTGGAAAACCATGGTTCAAACAAGATCTCGGTTAATGCCGAAGAACTGGAAGCCAACAAAAACAAAATTGTTGAAACGCTTAACCACTATAACATCGAGATAGATAAGATCAAGGCCACCATCGGCCCAACAGTTACCCTGTATGAGATCATTCCTGCTCCCGGTGTGAGGATCAGCAAGATCAAAAACCTGGAGGATGATATCGCACTAAGCTTAGCGGCTTTAGGGATCCGTATCATTGCCCCTATGCCGGGCAAGGGTACCATAGGTATTGAAGTGCCTAACCAGAACCCCGAAATGGTTTCGATGCGCTCTATCCTATCTACCGAAAAATTCCAGAACACTACGATGGACTTGCCTATCGCTTTAGGTAAAACCATATCGAACGAGGTATTTATTGCCGATTTGGCCAAGATGCCCCACTTACTGGTTGCGGGTGCCACCGGTCAGGGTAAATCGGTTGGTATCAACGCTATCCTGGTATCGCTGTTGTATAAAAAACATCCTGCCGAACTCAAATTTGTACTGGTCGATCCTAAAAAGGTGGAGCTTACACTGTTCCGCAAGATAGAAAGACACTTCTTGGCCAAACTGCCTGATGACGGCGACGCCATTATCACTGATACTAAAAAAGTGGTAAATACCCTCAATTCGCTTTGTATTGAGATGGACCAGCGTTATGACCTGTTGAAAGATGCGCAGGTACGTAACCTCAAGGAGTATAATGCCAAGTTTGTGAACCGCAAAATCAGCGATCCGGAAAAACACCGTTATCTGCCATTTATTGTACTGGTGATTGACGAGTTTGCCGATTTGATGATGACCGCCGGTAAAGAGGTGGAAATGCCTATTGCCCGTATTGCGCAGCTGGCCCGTGCGGTGGGCATTCACTTGGTTATCGCCACACAGCGTCCTTCGGTTAATATCATTACAGGTACCATCAAAGCCAACTTCCCGTCAAGGCTGGCATTCCGGGTACTTTCCAAAATCGACTCACGCACAATCCTTGATGCAGGCGGCGCCGATCAGCTGATCGGTCGCGGGGATATGCTGTTCTCTACTGGCAGCGATTTGATCCGTTTGCAGTGCGCCTTTGTAGATACACCGGAGGTTGAAGCCATATCTGATTTTATCGGCAACCAAAAAGGCTACCCATCGGCCATGTACCTGCCCGAATACGTTGGCGAAGGTGAAGCCAGCAGTGGAGCCAAAGAATATGATCCTGATGACCGCGACCCGATGTTTGAAGACGCAGCGCGCCTTATTGTACTGCATCAACAAGGTTCAACATCCCTCATACAGCGTAAAATGAAGCTGGGCTATAACCGAGCCGGTCGTATTATTGACCAGTTGGAAGCTGCCGGAATTGTAGGCCCTTTTGAAGGCAGCAAAGCCCGTGACGTGCTTTACCCCGACGAGTACAGCCTTGAACGCTACCTCGAAACGCTTCAAAAACCTATTAAAGATTAAACCAAGCCCAATTTAATTACTCTAAACCAATAACTATTAATGATTATAGTTGTTGTTGAATAAAACTGAATGAAAAAGATCATAGCATATACCATTTTAGCAATAAGTACATACAGCACCGCTTTTGCACAGAAAGACAGCCAGGCAAAAGCCATTTTAAACCAGGTAAGCCAAAAATACCGGTCGTACGACGTTATTAAAACTGATTTTACCTTTAGCTTAAATAACCAGCAGGCCAATATCAAAGAAACACAAACCGGCACGCTCATTTCAAAAGCAAAAACCGGCAAATACAGGGTTACACTCTATAATTCGGCTGCTAAACCCGAAGTTGATAAAGAGATCATGAGCGACGGCAAAAGCCAGTGGACCTATCTTAAAAAAGATAAGGAAGTACAGGTGAGCGACGCAGATAAAGGCGGCGACGGCTTGAGCAATCCGGCCCAGATCTTTACCATGTATGAAAAAGGATTTAAATACCTGTATACCGGCGAGCAAAAGATAGCCGGCAAAGCATACCAAAACATTGAGCTTACTCCCGAAGATGATAAAAAAGCCATTTTTAAAGTGAAGCTGACTATCGATAAAGTAAAAAAACAGATCTATAGCGCTTTATTGTTTGACAAGAACGGCAACAGGTATACTTATACCGTACGCACCTTTACCCCTAATGTACCCACTCCTGATGCTACTTTTGCATGGGATGCCAAAGGTCATCCGGGTGTTGAGCTCGTGGATTTGAGATAGCCTTAATAGACGTTAGATTTGATATATTTTAAAGCGGAAGATAAACCTTCCGCTTTTTTATTTTGCTGCCGCTCTACTGCTTGCTACAGTTACACAAGTAAAAAGATGAAAACATTATAATTGATAAGCTTGAGCACTTAATAAAACCATGTCATTGCGAGGAGCAGCCCGGCCCAGCGTGGTGGAGCGACGCGGCAATCCCGTAGCTTTGCATTATCACAGTGCATATCCGCCCTGTATAGCTACGAGATTGCCACGCTATCGCTCGCAATGACATATTTTTTTCTTTACTGTTGTTTTTAGGCTTTCAACTCAACAATCTTTTTAACAACAACCTCCACCCTTCCTTCAACTGTTGTATCTCCTTCAATAACCAGTAAAGGCGTTTTAAGATTGTTCATCCAATTTTTGTGCGAATGTAAACTCCGGCTGTTGGTAATAAGCTCATCATATCCTCGCGCCCAATCAATAAACTCATTATAAAGTCGGTTTCGTTCTTTGTCTGTATAGATAATATCGCCATAACGTCCATATTCCCTTTCCTTTAAGCGTTGAAGCCTCAGCTCCTGTGGGATGTACAAAAATACCGACAGGTCAAACAGCCAGTTATTATTCCAGTTAATAACAGAACCACCAAGGATCCAACTCTCATTGCCGGCCATTTCTTTGTTGATCAAAGTATTTCTTTCCTCGGGAGGCCTTCGCTCAGTAAAGGGTGGATCAGAAGGGAACCAGAAATAATGATCGCTGTCGAAATAGGGATAGCCCAGCTTTTTGCTCAAAGCCTGGCCGAGTGTGGTTACTCCTGAGCCTGAAGCACCGAAGATGTTGATATGCATAATGCAGATAGATTGTTAGGCAAATAACTAAATATTCGCTAAAAATAACACATCATAAATCAGCATAAGTAAACTGTTAGTCAGAAGCTTATAACAGAACAATAATTTTACTCAATACATTGAGTAAAATTACTCAGTGTATTGAGTAAAATCATATAGCTAATATTGATGCTCTTCCGATAAACACGATTCTGCATAATCTATAATATCCTGCTCTTTCAATTCTTCTAAACGCGCTTTAACTAAGCGGTAATCAACCGAAGCAGGTACATCCATGGCAAAATATTTATCACTCATACCCTCCCAGTTACATCCCATTTCTTCAAATAATTTACCAATACTCTTGAGGTCGGCAGTATCGCTCGTTAAAATCACATGAATGGTTGAATTACCGGAATATTCTCTCGTTTCGCGGTAAGTGAGCATTTGTTCATCGGCATCATATTCGGCAAATACAATATCATCCGCTGCAATAACCGGCAGGTAAAAAGGGATATTATCCAAGGCATAAAGACCATCTTCTTCATTAACCACTTTAGCCCACATGGTTTCTACGGTCATCTCTTCTAAAATAGTGCTATATAACCTGAATAGTATTTTTACATGTTTATCATCAGCCATAAAACAAACTTACTCATTTCCCGCCTTTAGCCGCCGTTCCATCACCTCTTTCCAGGTGGTTAAAATAAAGCCTCTTTGTTTAAGATAGGCTTTCAGTCGTGGATCGGTCATAGCCAGCAGGTCGCCTTTTCGTTTCTGGCCTTCGTTACAGATATTTTTAAATTGGGGCGATGGCTGTGTACAATGCATCAGCACCATAGTTAACCCCGGCGAAAAACGCTCAAAATTTTCGATATAATGGTCGGTGTACCATTTTTGCAATTCTTTATCGGTAGCTTTTTCAATATCAGGCATTACCCAATCGTAACTTGAGTTATCAACGTCATCCAATACAGGCAAGCCACCTTTCCACACCAATTCGCCAAGTTCCCTCACCTTGTTTAGTTCTGCCGGCTCGGGGATGGTCATGCCCTCGGTATATTTACCGTCTTTTTTAAGCTGGACTATTGTTGCATTTCTTGCCTCGGCACGGTAAAAAAGGTCCTCTCCGCCGGGCAGCATTACAGGAATTTTCTTTTCAATGCCGAGATTAATATATTTTTCGAGGAAAGCGGGTTTTGCAAACAGTGTTCCCATATGTGAATCGAGATGTGTTGGCGTAAAGCCCATGGTTAAGGCGCGGTCAAGCTGGGCACGGATTTCCTTATCAATCTCATCGGCAGTAGCATGGAAATAAACGGCGACCACTCCCGGCCAGAACGCACCCTCTTTATCCACCAGCCCAGGAACCGTGGCTTTACCGGCCAGCGGTCCCCAGCGGTAATTTTGCCATTCGGAGGTGAGGGTTAAATGCAACCCGGCATCAATGCCCGGATGTTGATCCATATAATGTTTAAAATCGGGTACCCACGGGCAGGGCATCATCACACTGGTTGATGTGGCTACGCCATCGCCAATAGCTTTCTCCACGCCCTCGTTTGATTCATGCGACATACCGGCATCGTCAACATGCAAAATAATTACACGTGCACCTTTTGGCCAGCCAAGCTTTTCGGCATAGGTTTTGGTTTGCTGGGCACAAACGGTTATGCCGAAAACAATACCGGCAATGGTAAGCAGTAAGTTCTTCATCCGGATAATTTTAGGATATAAAAGGTAGTTAAAAATAGA
>Ga0163162_10005629_pt1 | contig 12106 bp, 5 predicted proteins | sample S55metaG_FD_115310 | JGI IMG/M metagenome (GOLD analysis project Ga0163162, IMG submission 115310) | Switchgrass rhizosphere microbial communities from Kellogg Biological Station, Michigan, USA - S5-5 metaG | ecosystem: Host-associated > Plants > Roots > Rhizosphere > Soil | place: USA: Michigan...
CAAATTGAGGTTTGGACACCCGAAGCTTTTTTTTACAAGCTATCGGCACCAGGCAGTTTGAAAAAATGGTTGGGATATCTTGATCTGTATCTGATGTTTCCCGCTCAGGTTCGTAAACGGATAAAATCATACCCCCGGCAAACGTTGTTTGTATTTACTGATCATGCCTTAGGCCCCTGGGTGCCGTTGGTAGCTAATCGTCCGCATATAATTCATTGTCACGATTTCTTAGCACAGCAATCGGCCTCTGGTAAAATAAAAGAAAACCCAACGAGTTTAACCGGGCGGTTGTATCAGCAATTTATACGGAAGGGATATTCAAAAGGAAAGAATTTTATATCGGTTTCCAATAAAACCAGCCGCGATCTTCATGGATTTTTAATAAAGAAACCTCAGCTATCAGATGTAGTTTATAATGGCCTGAACCGTGATTTTAAACCGCTCGAAACGGATAAAACCCGGAAATTATTTGGCGAGGCAATTGGAGCCGATCTCTCACAGGGATATATTTTACATATAGGCGGTAACCAATGGTATAAAAACAGGGTTGGGGTAATTGAAATATATGAATCATGGCGAAAGCTTGATAATGGCAAATTACCCCTGCTGCTCATCGGTAAAGAACCAGCAGAAGCGCTGAAAGACAAGCAAAAGCAATCAGCTTATGCTAATGAGATCTTTTTTCTGACGGATATCAGCGATGAACAAACACTACTGGCATATGCAGGTGCAACGTTACTATTATTCCCCTCCCTTGCCGAAGGGTTTGGATGGCCAATAGCCGAAGCAATGGCATCCGGTTGCCCGGTAGTTACTACCGACGAAGCACCGATGACAGAAGTTGCCGGAGATGCGGGTTTCCTGATTAAAAAACGCGATGAGCAAAATGGGAGCGTAAATTCCTGGGCAGATGAATCGGCATTGGTTGTTGATCATGTTATCAGTTTATCATCAACCGAACGCAAAATCGTAGTTGAAAAAGGCATAAAAAACTCCAGACGTTTTCGAACCGAAACCATGCTTAACAGCATCGAGGAGATCTACAAATATTTAACAAAAAGCTTTGATATCAGGCTTGAAAAATAGCTAATTAACTGAATATAAAATGGCTACTAAAACTTCTAAAAGCGAATCTGCAACGATAGTTTACCTCAGAGGGTTAGCAGCATTTGGTGTTGTACTATATCATGTGAGGGAGGATCTGTGGGTTGGCTGGAATGCCTTGCGCGGATCATCTTCAGCATCTTTGTTTGATAAAGCGGTAGCCTGGCTCTCTATACCAACACCTTTTTTAGGATCGGGAGTTATCCTGTTTTTCCTTTTAAGCGGTTTTTGTATCTCGCTACCTTATGTTGGCAACAACGCCCGTAAACTGAATTTAGAAGAATATGCTATCAGAAGGTTCTTCAGGATCTATCCGCCATATTTAATAGCCATAATCGTCACCTTAATAATCGAATTTGTTTTATTGAAAGTATATGCGCTGCCGATTGCGCCTTATACCTCGTACCTGGCCAATGTTTTTATGGTTCAAAACTATACAACAGGCGCCCTTACATCAAACGGCGCTTTGTGGACTTTGCCGGTTGAACTAGAACTTTATATTGCATTCCCTGTTGTGTTTTACTTACTCAAAAATTGGGGTAACAAGGCGCTGATAATCATTACAGGCATAGTATCACTAATAGCACTCAGCTTTTTTATTAGCGGTCAGTTTTGGCTGGGATCAGATTTTGCCATGTATTGGGTAACTTGGTGTGCCGGTGTTCTGCTTGCAAAAGCATATGCCAACAGAACGTTAAGTAAACCTTCGGGCTGGCTTTTAATAACAGCGGTAGCAGCAATTGGAATAGCGGTAGTACTTCAGGTACGGGGCGTACCTTCACCTTATCTTGAACTGCTTTTCGGCTATTTTTACCTGATGCTGTTATGGTTAGGAATCACTACCGAATACCGTTGGAACAAATATATTCCAGCTGGCATGGTCAAAGCGATGAACGTGTTGGGTACTTGTTCATTTTCCTTGTACCTGATCCACAAGCCTCTATTTAGGTTGATTGGTATTGCCTGGATCAATTATTTTGGCGGTAAGCCGGTTAACTTTTTAATCCCGGTTGGGTTTTCAATACTCATGGTTTTTATAGCATGGGGCTTTTATTTGCTTATCGAAGCACCAACACATGCGTTGGCAAAGAAACTGTCCCGTACCAAAAAGCAACCGGCTGTTATTGTGCCGGTAAATGAATAAGGCATTTTGGCCTGGCGTCAAATAGCTAAGAAATCTCAAAGGTCATAATCGTTTTATTATTTCATGCAAACAGATCTTTCAAAGTTTACAATCGGCGATTATAAAAACGGCAGCAAAATAAAAGTGTCGGTTTGGTATTTTATCAACTACTTCATTTTTAATAGTGCGTTCCCCTGGCCATATAAATTCAAAGTGGCTTTACTTCGGCTTTTCGGCTCAAAGGTGGGCGATGGCGTTGTGATCAAAACAAAAGTTAAAATAAAAAACCCGTGGAGGCTTACCATTGGTGATCATACCTGGATAGGAGAATCAGTTTGGATCGATAACCTGGAAGATGTGAGTATCGGAAAAAATGTTTGTATCTCACAGGATGCTATGCTGCTTACCGGTAACCACGATTATACCAAAACAGATTTCCCGTACCGTCTCGGTAAGATATCGCTTCACGATGGTGCCTGGATCGGTGCAAAAAGCGTGGTGTGCCCGGGAGTTGTTTGCCGCAGCCATTCTATTTTAACCGTTAACTCTGTTGCCACTAAAGACCTTGAGCAATGGAGCATTTATTCAGGAAACCCGGCCTCGTTTGTAAGGGTTAGAAAAGGCATAACCGATTAATACTCTGTTCAGAGAAAATGAGTGAAAAGATCAATTTAGTTTGCCTGCCTTTTGCTGGTGGAAACAAGTATTCGTACAGGCCGTTATTTACCGAAAGCTCAGCTGTATTCAATGCCACCACACTTGAATATCCGGGTAGGGGGACAAGGATTTTTGAAGACCTTACATCAGATATTGATGAGCTTGTTGCCGACTTGTTTAAACAACTGAAGCCGGCAATAAGCAAAGGTAATTATGCACTTTACGGGCACAGCCTGGGTGGGTTACTAACTTACCTGCTTACAGTAAAAATTCGTGAAAATAAAGCTGAGCTGCCTAAACATATTTTCATTACCGGTGCTTCCGGGCCTTCCGCAGCATCGCGTTTAACAAAGAAATTTCATTTATATCCTCAAAAAGAATTTATAGATGAGATCATCATACTCGGTGGTATGCCTGATGAGATTTTGCAGGATAATGCAATGCTGGAGTTTCTTGAACCAATTCTCCGTAATGATTTTAAAGTTAGCGAAACCTATGTGCATCAAGCCGTTGAACCGCTTAATATACCTTTCACGGTGATCACGGGTCTTGATGAGGATCTTACCGCCGAGGAGGTTTTGCTTTGGCAAAATGAAAGTATTCCAACAGTTGATTTTATCCAGTTAGAAGGCGATCACTTTTTTATAATGCAGCATAAGGATTTTATTATCAATGCCATTACTGAAAAGCTGATAAAACAATTAGAAACATTTTAGTCATGAACGAGGAACAATTATATCTGAAACCAAATGTGGTGATTGAGCCATTGGTAGATAAATGGTATGCCTGGAGCCACCTGATTTCTCCGGCAACTGCCGCCATGAATATAGTTGGAAGGCACTTGGCAATTATCGAATCGTATTTGATGGCCCCGGCCATTCATGCCAATGCTGTGCTTAACCCTAAAATGAAAGGCGGCCCCTTTATGGATTTTGGTGGTGGCAGAATAGATGAAGTAACAGAATTAGAGAAACAATCGCTTGAAAAACAAAAGAAAGTTATTGAGTTTGCTAAAGCGATAAAAGCATTGGATAAATTACTGGATAGCGAAGCAACCGGTTATGGTTTAGAAGATCTGTACACTAAAGTGCCCGAAATTTTAAGAGGCTATGTTGAGCTGTACTACGATAGGAATAACAATCCCGGGTTCAGGTTTTTTGAATCGCTTTTATACCAGAGTGAATTTTATAACAAAAGCTCCCAAAGCCTGGCCATGTGGATCACCAACAATGATGAGCGCCCTTTTTGCCTCAGTACGCCACGCCTTACCGAGACTGATGTATTAAGCCTGGATGTGCCGTTTGACCATGCCTGTATTGATGCTTTAGCTAAAATGAAGCGCACATCTAACAGCTACATTGCCATTAAAGAAATCTGCGGTATCACTGCTGCGCAGGAGCCTCTGTTTAAGACCTTTTTTACAGAAACACCTCCGCCTCTCTATGAAAAATATACAGGTGACAAGATCAGAATGCGCTATTTTGGCCATGCCTGTATCCTGGTTGAAACAAAGGATATCAGTATCCTTGTCGACCCATTGATCAGTTATTATGGTTATAGTTCGGATGTTCAGCATTTTTCGGATGTTGACCTGCCGGATACTATTGACTATGTGCTGATCACCCACAATCACCAGGATCACATCCTGTTTGAAACCCTGCTGCCTTTAAGGCATAAGATCAAAAACCTGATTGTTCCGCGTACATCAAGCGGCAAACTGGAAGATCCTGATCTGAAGTTGATGTTCAATAGCATTGGCTTTAATAATGTGATGGATATCAGCGAAATGCAAACCATTCATTTCAATGATGCCATTATTACAGGTTTACCTTTTATTGGTGAGCATAGTGATATGAACATCCTCACAAAAGCTTGCTACCTGGTAAAGATAGGCGACTTTAAACTGCTCTTTTTAGCCGATTCAAGAATTGTTGAACCTCGCTTATATGAGCTTGTTCACAAATTTATAGGCGATGTAGATGTGCTTTTTATCGGTATGGAATGCGACGGCGCACCATTAACATGGCTATACGGGCCTTTGCTTACCAAAAAGTTACCAAGGGATATGGATGGCAGCAGGCGTCTTGCCGGCTCCGATTGCGACAAAGGTATGGCCCTTATCGATATTTTCAATCCAAAAGAAGCCTACGTGTACGCCATGGGCCAGGAACCATGGGTTGAATTTATCAGCAGCATTAAATATACTGACGAATCAAACCCCATTGTACAATCTGACAAGCTGGTAAAGCTATGCACAGACCGGGGTATAATTGCCGAGCGCCTTTATGGCGAAAAAGAACTCTTGTACAATAAGCAAGTTGGTAGTCTTATTGAACAATAACGATCAAACCATTTAGCGTTTCAGAAATAGTAGCATGTCGTCAAGACTCCAGTTTCCTCTTCATCCGGCACAACGTGAAGTTTACGTTGATCAGCTTTTACATATGGATAGCTCACAATATAATATTGGAGCCTATATCATATTAAAGGGTGATTTAAACGTGGAAAAGCTCCATGCTGCAATAGGTTCGCTCCCGCAGGTATTTGATGCCTTTAAAATGCGATTTGACTTAAACTCGGCCAATCTTGTTTACCAATTGGACACCGATTTTAATGAGGCAGAACTGATTGAAGCCGATTTTAGCAACCAAACTGATCCGCAGGTTGAAGCTAAAGTATGGACGCGTCATATTTTCAGTACTCCATTTAAACTGGCAGGTGATGTTGCACCATTTGAACATTACCTAATAAAAATTGCCGATAATGAGCATTGGCTTTTATTAAAATATCATCATTTAATCATTGATGGCTACGGTTTTATAGTAAGTATCCGCTACCTGTCCGAAAAATATAGATCACTTATTACAGGTGAGCCGCTTATTTTAAATGCACCATCATACCATGCCGAAACTGTAAGAGCCAACGAATATTACGATTCTGATAGTTATAAAAAGGACGGCGACTATTGGAAAGGCAAATTTGCGGTTAAGCCAGAAAAGCTGCTTGCGAAAAAATATCCTCAATACAACCGGGAAAACAGTATAGGTGCTACCTATAGTATCGATCTTACAGATAACCGGAAAATACAGTTGGAACATATCCAGAGTGTTTGCAATGCCAATTTGCAACAACTAACTATTGCTGCTTTACTTATCTATTTCGGGAACATTACCCCATTAAATGAGTTTATATTTGGTACCCCTGTTCACAAAAGGGGATCAAGACAGCAACAAAATACAGTAGGTATTTTTACAGGCGCCCTGCCATTTAAAGGAATTTATAGTGCCGGGCAAACATTAAGCGATTTGCTTGCTGAAATTATAAGCACTCAAAAACAGGATTATCGCCATTATAATTACCAGGTTGAAGATTTGGGAAGAGCCCTTAAAGTCAATTCGGCAACTGACAACTTGTATGATGTAGTTGTCAATTACGAGCCCTTTGATTTCGATTTAAATTTTGGTGAAAAAATTGAATCGGACCTTTTGCGCCTGCCAAACGATAGTGAACGTACGCCTTTGCAGCTATGCTGGCGCGATTATTACAAACAGGAGCGTTTACAGCTGCAAATCCAATTTTGCTATGAATACTTCACACTGGAAGAAATTGAACTCCTGGGCGAACGTATTTTGAACATAATTGCACAATTCCCTCAATCACTCCGCAAAAATATTGGGAGCATAGACATTTTACCGGTAAAGGAACACGATCTGCTATCCGCATTCAGCGCATCCGATCAGGAACTTAACAATGATATAGCCCGAAATAAAACGATAATTGAAGCCTTTGAAAGCCAGGTAGCTGTTCATAGTGAAGCAATCTCATTGAGGTTTGATGATGAATCGATAAGCTATAAATCACTTAACGAAAGATCAAACAAAATAGCGAACTACTTGAAAGGTCTGAGCGTCGGGAATGAAACGCTGGTGGCAGTTTGTATAGAGCGCGGTACTGATATGATTGCCGGCCTCCTGGGCATATTGAAAGTTGGCGGTGCTTATGTGCCAATTGATATCGATTACCCCAAGGAGCGGATCAATTATATTCTCAATGATACTGGCGCAAAGATCATCCTGAGCAGCAGTACTGGCAGTGCATTATTGCACGATCTGGATGCAATGATTGTTGAACTGGATAATGAACCGCTCATAGAAATTCAAAGCAGCGGAAATTTAAATACCGTTATAAACCAAAATCAACTCGCGTATGTAATGTACACCTCTGGCTCAACCGGTAAACCCAAAGGGGTGATGGTTGAGCACGGGGGAGTTGTAAACCTTGCCGCCGGGCAGGCTGTAGCCTTACGGTTAGTACCAGGCATGCGTACACTACAATTTGCCTCCATTGGCTTTGATGCTTCATGTTACGAGATTTTCAATACGCTGCTAAGCGGCGGTTGCTTGGTGTTATGCAAAAAAGAATCAATCTTATCAACAGAAGAATTTAAAAGACTGCTTGATAAGCAAAAGGTTGCATTGGTGGTGATCCCGCCTTCATTTCAGCAGGCCATAGCCGATTCTTTAGGTTCTATTAAAACAATAGTATCAGCAGGCGAAGCCTTGAACGAAACAACCGGAAGGTATTTGCAATTGCAAGGAGTAAGGTTAATCAATGCTTACGGCCCAACCGAGAGCACGGTATGCGCAACCTTAACCGATGAACCTATCCGAACTGATAAAATAATAACCATCGGCAGACCGATAGCCAATACGCAGATCCACATCCGTACTGCATCAGGCGAATTAAGCCCAATCTGTGTGCCGGGCGAAATCTGCATAGGCGGTGTACAGGTAGCAAGAGGATACCTTAACCAACAAGAATTAACCAAAGAAAAGTTCATCACAGACAAGTATAGCGAAGAGCCAAACGCAAGATTGTACCGGACCGGTGATCAGGGAAGATGGCTTGCAGATGGCAACATCGAATATTTAGGCAGGATAGACGACCAGGTAAAGATTCGTGGTTACAGGATCGAGCCGGGCGAGATCGAACAGGTGTTACTTCAAAACGCAAACGTAAGGCAAGCGGTAGTACTGGCGAGGCCGGACAAACAGGATGTTAAACGCCTGACTGCCTACGTGGTAATGGAAGAAATAGCCTACAATAAACAAGAACTCCAAAACTACCTTGGTGAACGGTTACCTGAATACATGGTGCCGAGACTGTGGGTGAATTTACAAAGCTTGCCATTAACTCCCAACGGTAAAACAGATAAACGTGCATTGCCCGAAGCAGAAGCAGGTAACGAAGACATTTATATTGCGCCGCAAACAGCAACAGAAGAAAAACTGGTAAAAATCTGGGAGGAGTTGTTGGGAGTAGAAAAGATTGGTACAACGGATAACTTCTTTGAGTTGGGCGGCCATTCGCTGCTGGCTATGCGGGTAATTTCGCAGGTAAGAAGGGAACTGAATAAAGAGTTAAAGATTCGTGACCTGTTTATGTATTCTACCATTACGGAACTTGCAAAGCAACTGGAAGATAAAGAAGCTGAGACAACAGGTAGCACGATAAAAAGCATCAATCCAAGACCTGAATATATCCCGCTATCCTACAGCCAGGAACGGCTTTGGTTTATTGACAGGCTGGAAGGCAGCGTACAATACCATATCCCCGCCGTATTGAAACTGGAAGGTGAAGTAAATATCCCCGCCCTTGAAAATGCACTGAAAACATTAGTAGAACACCATGAAGTGCTGCGCACGGTGATCAGGGAACATGAAGGACAAGGCTATCAGTTTGTAAAAACAAACAGCTGGAGCTTAAAACAAAGTCAGTCAAGCGGAAACGAAGCAGACCTGAAAATATATATCAGCAAAGAAGCAGGCAGGCCGTTCAATCTGTCACAGGATGATATGCTGCGTGCAGAGCTGATTGCTACAGGAGCGGACAGTTATGTTTTGTTGCTGGTGCTACACCATATCGCGGCCGACGGCTGGTCGATGCCTGTACTGGTATCCGGGTTAAGCAAACTTTATAACAATTTTAGTAAAAACGAAGTATCAGAACTATCAATCCCGGAAATTCAATATGCTGACTATGCAATATGGCAAAGGAACCTTGATGGGGCTAACCTGCAAAGCAAACTGAGCTATTGGGAGGAAAAGTTAGCAGGCACGGCCACATTGGAACTGCCAACAGATCATATGCGCCCGGCCGTACAAAGCAGCAAGGGATCGGTTTATGAATTTACGATAAATAAAGAAGTAGCAGACAAACTCCAAAAGCTGAGCCTTGAACAAGGGGCAACGCTATACATGACACTACTTTCAGTGTTCAAAGTACTGCTTTTTTGCTATAGCAGCCAGGAAGATATCTGTGTAGGAACCGCTGTAGCAAACCGCGACAGGGAAGAAACGGCAGAGCTGATCGGCTTTTTTGTGAACACGCTGGCGCTAAGAACTGAGGTGAACGGCGAAGAATCATTTTCAGACCTATTATCTAAAGTAAAACAAACTACACTGGAGGCTTATGGTCACCAAGATGTACCGTTTGAAAAAGTAGTAGAAGCGGTAGTAAAAGAAAGAGATCTAAGCCGGAGCCCGCTGTTCCAGGTAATGTTTGTGCTGCAGAACACAGGAACTATACTGGCACTGGAACTGGGCGATATCAAAATTACAGGAGAACGGGCAGGAGAACATTCAAGCAAATATGACCTGAGCTTTAATGCAGAGGAAACCAAAGATGGGATCAGGTTTGTAATAGAATATAATACCGACCTTTATGAGGCTGAAACCATCGCAAGAATGGGAGGGCATTATGCAGAACTGGTCGCATCTGTAACAACCAACTCAACCACTCCAATCAACAACCTAAAGCTACTTAGTAAGGCAGAAGAGCAGGAACTCAACTTGTTCAATGAAACAACGGCAGAATATCCTAAAGAAGAAAATATTGCCAGTCTTTTTGAGGCACAGGCACAAGCTACTCCCGAAGCGACTGCTTTGATCTTTGAGGGGGAAACAGTAAGTTATCAAACCCTTAATGAACAATCAAACAGGATAGCAAACTACCTAAAGTCACAAGGTGTAAGCAAAGAAACGCTGGTAGCGATTTGTATAGAACGTGGCATTGCAATGATGGCAGGTATCCTCGGCATCCTGAAAACGGGCGCAGCTTATGTACCTATTGATGTCGACTACCCAAAAGAACGGATAAGCTATATTCTCGAAGACACCAAAGCAACAATTGTCCTGAGCAGTAGTACAAACAAGGCGATATTGCAGGATCAAAATATAAACATCGTAACACTCGATAATAACCTGGAAATACAAGCTCAAAGCAGCGGGAACTTAAATATCACCATCCATCCAAACCAGTTGGCGTATATCATGTACACTTCAGGTTCAACAGGTAAACCAAAAGGGGCGATGGTGGTGCATGGTAACGTTGTAAGCCTGGTGAAAAATGCTGGCTACTTTGATGCTGATCACAACGATACGTTATTGGTAACCGGCTCACCATCATTTGATGCTACCACCTTTGAGTATTGGAGTATGCTGCTTAATGGCGGACAACTTGTACTTTGCAACGATAAAGACCTTTTCAATAGCACAACGCTTAAAAGCCTGATAACTCAGCATAAAGTAACTGTTATGTGGTTCACTTCAAGCTGGTTCAACCAGCTTGCGGATGATGCTCCTGGAGTGTTGAAAGGATTAAAAACCATACTGGTTGGCGGCGAAAAACTTTCGGTACCGCATATCAAAAAGATCAGGGCAACATACCCGGATTTGAAGTTGGTGAATGGTTATGGTCCAACGGAAAATACAACATTCTCACTAACCTATCCTATAGCCGAAATTAATAGCGATGGAATAATCCCGATAGGCAAGCCTTTAAATAATCGCAAAGCATATATCCTTGGTCCGGCGCATCAGTTAAATCCCGTGGGGGTATTTGGTGAAGTATGGCTTGGTGGTGCCGGTGTATCGCGCGGCTATTTAAATCAGCCAGAGTTAACCAGCCAGAAATTTATTAATGATCCGTTTACGGCCGCCGATACACTGATGTATAAAACCGGCGACATTGGCAGGTGGCTGGCTGACGGTAATATCGAGTACAGGGGGAGGGTAGATGACCAGGTTAAGATCAGGGGATACCGTGTTGAGCCGGGCGAAATAGAAAGTGTACTATTACAAAGTGGTTTGGTAAGCCAGGCCGTTGTACTGGCCCGTCCCGATAAAAGTGGTGTTAACCGCTTATCCGGATATTTTGTTGCCGATACCGCTTGCGATAAACAAAAACTACAGGGCTACCTGCATAGCCAGATGCCCGATTACATGGTGCCCCGCTTATGGGTACAAATGGAAAGCTTCCCGCTTACAGCAAATGGCAAAGTAAATAAACGTGCCTTGCCTGAAGCCGAACTATCGGCCGCACAAGGTTACGTGGCCGCGCGCAATGAGATAGAAAAGCAGCTAACAAAGATCTGGCAGGATTTGCTCGGCGTAAACCCGATAGGCATCCACGACAACTTTTTTGAATTGGGCGGCCATTCTGTGTTAGCCATGCGGGTTGTTCATTATATTGAAAAAGAACTTTCAATAACCATTCCCATTAGTATTCTGTTTCAATTTGCCTCAATTAACGAATTAAGTAAATATATCACAGTTCGTAACAGTAATAAACAAACCAATCAAACATCATCATTTACCATAGTTGACATATAAGCACAAAAACCTGTTCCCGCTCCCTCCAAACCCCTATTTTCAAAGAAAGCTTGCATGAAAGAACTGTTTACTAAAGCTATTGATATTTTATACCTGGCCGAACAAAATGATGTAAAAATCATCTTGAACGGAGATCGTCTGCAACTTCAGGTCCCTGAAAATGTTGTAGTGGATCCGCTGCTTATCGACGAAATAAGGGAAAATAAAGAGGCGATCATTAATTTTTTAAAACAGGATAGCTGGAATGCAAAAACTGAGGGAAATGATAAAATAACTCCTTTCGACAGAAGCGCTGTTTCGGAAATTCCTGTGTCATTTAGCCAGGAGCGTTTGTGGTTTATCGACCGCCTGCAGGGCAGTTTGCAATATCACCTATCCGAAGTGCTTTTATTGAAAGGACATTTGGATGTTGATGCGCTGGAAAATACTTTTAAAACCATTGTTAACCGCCATGAGGTGCTCCGCACTGTGATTACGGAAAAAGATGGAACAGCCTACCAGGAGATAAAAGCAGCTGATGGCTGGCGTTTAGGCCGTGATCTTTCAGGTG
>Ga0163162_10005630_pt1 | contig 12104 bp, 9 predicted proteins | sample S55metaG_FD_115310 | JGI IMG/M metagenome (GOLD analysis project Ga0163162, IMG submission 115310) | Switchgrass rhizosphere microbial communities from Kellogg Biological Station, Michigan, USA - S5-5 metaG | ecosystem: Host-associated > Plants > Roots > Rhizosphere > Soil | place: USA: Michigan...
CGCGTCCATGGCGGTCGCGCTGACCGTAACCCCTGCGCTCGCCCTCATCCTGCTGCGGCGGGCGCCCGTCGAGCGGCACGAATCGCCGCTTGTCAAGTGGCTGCAGCGGATCTACACCGCCACGTTGTCGCGCATCGTCGAACGCCCTCGCCGGGCTTATGCGGCGAGCGGGGTACTCGTTGTGATCGCACTGCTGGTGGTGCCTCAGCTCGGGCAAAGCTTGTTCCCAAGCTTCAAGGAACGCGACTTCCTGATCCATTTCATCGCCACCCCCGGCACGTCACCGCAAGAGACCGCTCGGCTAACAACGAGCCTCAGTAACGACCTGCGGGCTATCCCTGGTGTCCGAACGTTCGGATCACACATCGGTCAGGCGTTCCTCGGCGAAGAAGTCGCGGGCGTGAACTTCGCCGAGAACTGGATCAGCATCGATGAGAAGGCGGACTACAACAAGACTATCGAGGCGATTCAGGGCGTCGTCGACAGCTACCCGGGCGTCTACCGCGACGTGCTCACCTATCTCAACGAGCGCATCGAAGAGGTTCTCACCGGATCGAAAGAGCCGATAGTCATCCGCCTGTACGGCGAGGACTTGGCCGTCCTGCGGAGTAAGGGCCTCGAGTTGCAGCACAAGCTCGCCGGAATCCAAGGCATCGTCGACGATCACGTCGATATCTCGCTCGATCAACCCCAGATCCAGGTTGAGGTTGACCTGGCCCGGGCGGCGCAATACGGACTGAAGCCCGGCGATGTGCGTCGGGCGGCATCGACTCTCGTCGCCGGCGAGGAAGTAGGCGACATCTTCCGCGACGGCAAGGCGTACGACACGGTTGTATGGAGCACTCCCCAGTCGCGTGCCAGCGTTCAGGCCGTCAGCGAGCTGCCCATCGACACGCCGGTCGGCAAGGTTGTGCGCCTCGGCGAAGTAGCCAAGGTAACGGTAGGGCCGGTGCCCAACGCCATCGAACGCGAGAACGACTCCCGTCGTCTCGACGTCGCCGCGAACGTACGGCACCGCGATCTGGGCTCGGTGGTCTCGGACGTCAAGAACGTGATGCGGACCATCGAGTACCCGCGCGGATACCACGCTGAACTGCTCGGCGAGTATCAGGAGCGCCAGGCGGCGCAGGGCCACTTGTACCGCATCGCGCTCATCGCCGCGCTCGCGATCCTCCTGCTGCTGCAGGTGTCCTTCGGCAGCTGGCGGCTGGCCTTGTTGATCTTTCTGACCTTGCCAATGGCTCTCGTCGGCGGCGTGTTGGCCAATTATCTAGCCGGTGGCGTCATCTCGCTGGGATCCCTCGTCGGCTTCTTCACGGTATTCGGCATATCTGCGCGTAACGGGATCCTGCTCGTTAACCACTGCCAGCATCTCGAGAAACATGAGGGCGAACAATTCGGGGCCGCCCTCGTGTTGCGGGGAGCCCGTGAACGTCTCTCCCCCATCCTGATGACGTCACTCGCCACCGCCCTTGCGGTCGTTCCGCTGGTGGTACTGGGCGATCGACCGGGGCATGAGATCGAATACCCACTGGCGGTTGTCATTCTCGGTGGGCTCGTGACCTCGACCTTGCTCAACCTCTTCGTCGTGCCCTCGCTCTATCTGCGCTTCGCCCATGGCCGCCGCCGGAGCGCCGGCGCCCAAGCAAAGTCCACCTGAGTCCCACATCGAAAGGACGTCCGATGGTCAGATCTCGTCGACAGTCGATATTGCTCAGTGTCGTTGTCGCACTGCCGTTATTGGTCGCGGTTCCGCAATCGGCAGCGGCCACCGCGTCGGCTGCTCCGGCGAAGAGTTTCGCCAGCCCACCGTGCGATCCCATCGCCGCGTTCTCCGCCGACCATTTCCCAGTGCGCGCCAGGATCGACAACAAATGGCTGCCGCTCGTACCCGGCGCCAACACCGTGCTGAGCGGCACGGTTGAGGGAGACGACGGAGCGTTGCACCAGCACAGCATCGTGGCCACCGTCACCGATCTGACGAAGACAATCAACGGAGTCCGCACGCTCGTCGTCTTCGAGCGAGACTTCGACAACGGAGAGCTACAAGAATCGGAGCTGGCTTTCCAGGCGCAGGATCGGGTTGGGCGCGTCTGGAACATCGGTGAGTATCCCGAGGAATACGAGAACGGCAAGCTGGCCGGCGCGCCGAGCACGTGGCTCGCGGGCGTCGCGCGCGCCACAGCCGGAGTCGGCATGCTGGCGAATCCTCGGCCAAGCACCCCGAGCTACCTGCAAGGCCGCGCGCCGGCTGTGGATTTCTTCGACTGTGGGATGGTGGCAAAGACGCATCAGCATGTCTGCGTCCCGGTCGGTTGCTTCAACGAGGTGCTGGTGATCGACGAGTGGGCACCGCTCGACCCCGAGGGTGGGCACCAGCTGAAGTACTACGCGCCGGGCGTCGGTTCGATCAAGGTTGCCGCGGCTGGCGGCGTCAACGCTGAGGCCTTGACCCTGGCGAGCACGAGTACGCTCAACCCGGCTGCGCTGGCGAAGATCCGCGACGCGGTGATCGCGCAGGATCGACGCGGATATCGGGTGGCAAAGAACGTTTACGCGCACACCTCGCCGGTGGGGCGACTGGCCGCCTGCCACTAGACCGTATGCGGTTCGATCACCCCGTTCTCGTAGGCGAAGATCACTAGATGCACCCGATCCGCCAGGCCGAGCTTGGTCAGCAGGTGTCCGACGTGCGTTTTCACACTGCTGGGCGCGATGTGCAGTGTCTGGCCAATCTCACTATTGGACTGACCGAGCGCGACGAGCTCGAGCACGTCGCGTTCGCGGCTGGTAAGGCGCCCTAACAGCTCCGAAGTCGGCGGGGTCGGCAATGGCAGCCGACGGGCATAGCGATCCAACAGCCGCCGGGTAACGGCGGGCGCGAGCAACGCCTCACCGTCGGCGATCACCCGGACCGCGTGTACGAGTTCGTCGGGTGTCACGTCCTTGAGCAGAAAACCGCTCGCCCCGGCTCGTAACGCCTCCACGACGTATTCGTCGATGTCAAACGTCGTGATGATCAATACCTTGACCGAGAGCTCGGTCACAGTACGGGTCGCGGCGAGACCATTCAGGTTCGGCATTCGGATGTCCATCAGAACCACGTCGGGCCGCAGCGCCCGGGCCAACTCGATCGCCCGGTACCCGTCCGGGGCCTCTCCGACCACCTCGATGTCGGGTTCCGCGGATAGGCACGAACTCAAGGCGGAGCACATCAGGGGCTGATCATCAGCTACCAGCACCCGAATCGTCATTACGCCGCACTCTCGACGGGTAGCCGAGCGGTTACGACGAATCCGCGATCGGGCGCCGGACCAGCAACAACCTGACCGCCGAGCAAGGCGGCCCGCTGTTGCATGCCAACCAGGCCGCGCCCCTCGATTGGGCCTGCGCGCCTCACTGCGGTCGCGTCGCCGTGGTGACCGGTGTCAGATATGCGCAACTCGAGGAATTCATCGTGATAACCCAGCAGAACGTGGGCTTCGGTTGGCCCGGCATGCTTGAGACTGTTCGTCAGCGCTTCCTGGACAATGCGATACGCGCTCAGCTCGACGCCGGCCGGTAGCCTCCTGCGGTTACCGGCAACCGCCATCTGCACGGGCAGCCCGGCTCGCTCGATCTGGGCAATCAGCATCGGAAGCCGGTCGAGCCCCGGGACTGGGGCATGGTCAACCTGCGCGCCGTGCGGGTGCAGCACACCGAGCAATCGACGCATCTCGGTCATGGCCTCGCGTCCGACTGCCGCGATCGAGCCGAGAGCCTGCCGGGCCTGCTGCGGCCGTGCGTCGAACACGACCCGGGCCGCGCTGGCTTGCGCCACCATGACGCTCACGTGATGCGCGACGATGTCATGCAGCTCGCGGGCGATTCGGGCCCGCTCCTGCTCGACGGCCAGCTGAGTCAGCGCCGCCTGCTCGCGAGCCAATTGCGCGGATTGCCGTTCCAGCAGTGCCGCTCGCGCCCGACCGAGGCGTACCCCGTAGCCGATGGTCAGCGCCGCCACGAGAGAGAGCGGGTAGTCGAGCAAGGAGTCATCGTTCAGCCCGTTTGGTCCGAATATCGAGCCGACGATCACGCCGGCGGCAGCTACCCCGCCGGCCTTGATCGAGATCGACGGTTGTCGATGCACGGCCACGGTGTAGATCGCGACGAGCGGGGCGAACGGCAAAGGTGGAGTCAAGTATCCAGACGCAGTGCAGACGATGAACGCGATCGACGTTCCGGCGAGCACCGCTTCGGGAGGGCGGCGCCGCCAGGCGACGCACAGCGTGCCAGCGAGAGCAAGCGAGACGACGGCCACGGGCGCGCCGGGAGTGAGGCTGATGAGAGCCTCACCGGCCAACAGCAGAGCGAGTGGCCCGTCGAGTGCCAACGGGCCAGCCAGCTGTCCTCGCAGGTCTCGCACGGTTCACGGACCCCGATCCGCCCTGTCCGAGTCATACCCGAGCGTTGTCGGGGACGGCCGAGCAATGCGGCTCGTCGCGCGCGCGAAAGCGGCCCGGTCAGCGTGCCGGCGACCGGAGCGAGTCTCCATGACTCTCACTACGGATGCTGCCCCCCGACCGTTCAATCGGAGAGCTTGAACGGCCAAGATGAAGGTTCCCTCATGAATTCCGGCCCGCCAATACTTTCTTTGGACAGCATCTGAGGCGATCTGTACGTCGCCCGACCTGCTGCGTCACCAGCTTGCCGGCCGCACCGCGATGGTTCGACCGATGCCTGCTGGCGACAATCAGGGCAAGATCATCGCGAGAGGATTTCCGTGTGTGGAGCTGTGTCCCCTCAGAGCTTCTCGAGGGCGGCGTAGCGAAGCACCAGCCACTTGACCCCAGCGCTGCCAAAGTCGATCTGGGCCTGAGACTTGTCGCCCGCGCCTCGCAGCCCGACCACCGTGCCGAGGCCCCACGAGTCGTGCGTGACGCGATCACCCGGCTGTAGCTGCGGTATCGGCCGGTTCCCGACGCCACCGCGCAACCCGCGGCCGCCGGCGCCGCTCCCCAATCGCGATGCGGCCAGCTGTTCTTGCGCGGACTGGCCCGCCCCGGCACCTGCGCGATATCCGTGATCGGAGTAACGCGACGGGACATCGTCGCCGTAGGAAGGGACAAACGGTGCCCGATGGACCTCGCCGGTCCACGTAACGAGCTCGGCCGGCACCTCATCCAGGAACCGGGACGGCGGGTTCCACTGCGGTGCGCCCCACGCCGTGCGCGACAGCGCGCGCGACAGGTACAACCGCGAACGCGCCCGCGTGATGCCGACGTAGGCCAGCCGCCGTTCCTCGGCCATCTCGCCCGGATCGCTGAGCGTACGGGCGTGTGGGAAAACGCCCTCCTCCATGCCGGTCAGGAACACGACCGGGAACTCGAGCCCTTTCGCGGTGTGCAGGGTCATGAGCGTGACCACGCCGCCCGACGCGTCCGGCACCGTATCGGCGTCCGCGACCAAGGAAACCTGCTCGAGAAAGGCGTTCAGATCGCCGGCTTCCGGCGTCCCTTCCCTCGCCTGTTCGAATTCGCGGGCAACATTGATCAGCTCACGCAGGTTGTCGACGCGTCCCTCGTCCTGCGGATCACGGCTCGCCTCGAGCTCCCGGACGTATCCGGTTTTGTCCAGAACAGCCTCGAGAATCTCGCTCGGCGTACCGGCCACGGCGACGGCCCGGATCTCGGTCATCATGATGAGGAAGTCCTGGATCGCGTGCAACGATCGAGGATTCATGCCCGGCGCGACGTCGGCGCGATCGAGTGCGGCACCGAAGGAAATGCCTTCCTGCGCGGCGAACGCGGCCACCACGGCCTCGGCCCGATCACCTATCCCGCGGCGCGGAGTATTGAGGATGCGCCGCAGGCTGATCATGTCGTCCGGATTCGCGACAACCCGAAGGTATGCGAGCGCGTCGCGGATCTCGCGCCGCTCATAGAACCGCACGGCGCCGATCACCTTGTACGGCAGGCCGACGCGGATGAACACTTCCTCGAACACTCGCGACTGCGCGTTCGTCCGATAGAACACGGCGACGTCCGACGGCTTGGCGATGCCTGTGTCGGACAGTTCCTCGATGCGCTGCACCACCCAGGCGGCCTCGTCGTGCTCGTTCTCAGCGACGTATCCGGCTATCGGCTCACCCGCGCCGGCCTCGGACCACAGGTTCTTCGGCTTGCGATCCGAGTTGCGGGCGATCACGGAATTGGCCGCGGTGAGGATCGTCTGCGTGGATCGGTAGTTCTGCTCGAGCAGAATCGTCGTCGCGTTCGGATAGTCACGCTCGAACTCGAGAATGTTGCGAATGGACGCGCCGCGGAATGCGTAGATCGCCTGGTCAGCATCACCCACGACCGCGAGCTCGCCGGGTGGCAGGTTCTCGGCCGGGCGCGTGAGTTCCCGCACCAGCACGTACTGAGCGTGGTTCGTGTCTTGGTACTCGTCGACCAAGACGTGACGGAACCGGCGCCGATACTTCTCGGCTACGGCCGGATAGCCCGAAAGCAGGCGGACCGCCCTCATGATCAGGTCGTCGAAATCGAGCGCCTGCGCCTCGGTCAAGCGCAGCTGGTACCGGGCGTAGACATCGGCGAGCACCTTCTCGTGCGCCATCGTGGCTTGTTCCGCCCAGGCCTCCGGCGACACCAGCTCGTTCTTCAGATTGCTCACCTGGGCGGCGAGACTTCGGGCCGGATAGCGCCGCGGGTCGAGGTCCAGCTCCCGACCGACCAGGGTTATCAATCGCTTCGAGTCGTCCGCGTCGTAGATGGAAAACGACGACCGCAGCCCCAGCGGCTTGCCATCAGCCCGGAGCATGCGGACGCACATCGAATGGAATGTGCCGACCCACATCGCCCGAGCTCGAGGGCCGACGAGACCAGCGACCCGCTCTCTCATCTCGCCGGCAGCCTTGTTGGTGAAGGTGATCGCGAGGATCTCACTGGGTTGGATGTCGCGCTCAGCCAGCAGATACGCGATCCGGTGCGTGAGGACGCGGGTCTTGCCCGAACCCGCTCCGGCGACGATGAGCAGTGGACTGCCGGCGTGCACCACGGCCGCTCGCTGCTGTGGGTTCAGTCCCTCGAGCAGTTTGGCCGGATCCGCGGCGATGCGCCTGCGGGGAGGAGGTGCTGCGCTCGACTCGTCCGCAGGCAGCACAAACAGGCCGCCGACCTCTGCGCTCACTGACTAACCTGGCTCATCTCTTGTCCAGCCTAGTGTCCCGAAGAGGGGGCGCTGGGAGGAGACCGCGACGCCGCTGAACTTGCCGGGCGGCGACTCGCATGTCACCATGTGGAGCGTGTCAAGCCACACCGCCAGGTTTTTTTACGGGTACCGGTCCCCGGTGCCCGTCGATTGCGGCTGACGACAACCGACGACGCCCCGGGCCTCACGCCTCCGGGGCGTTTTTAGTGCCCGGGGTGTAGGGACCGGCCGACCAGCCAAAGGACGAACCATGCACACCGTCACGACGACCAACACTGACGAGATGACATCGGCGCCGGACCTGCCGACCGATCCGGAGTCGGGCGAGACGGTCCCGATCCTGCGGGATCAGATCGACGCGATCGATACGGCCATCGCCCGGCTCGTCGCCGAACGAGTTCGGCTTTCCCGGCGCATCCAGACGCTGCGCCTGAATTCCGGCGGCACTCGGGTGCAGCTCGGCCGGGAGCGGATCATCCTCGAGCGCTACCGGGCGGCGCTGGGTTCTGACGGGCCGGTGCTCGGTGAAGCCGTGCTGCGGGTATCCCGCGGCGTGCACTGAGCCGGCCGCGACGCTAGAGCATGCGTCGGTCAGCCGCCCAGCGGGTGAGCTGGTGCCGGTTGGAGAGCTGGAGCTTGCGCAGCACGTTCGACGCGTGCGTTTCCACCGTCTTGATCGAGATGAACAACTCGTTTGCGATCTCCTTGTAGGCGTAGCCGCGCGCAAGTAGTCGCAATACCTCCAGTTCACGAGGCGTCAGCTGGTCCAGCTCCGGGTCGAACGACGGCACGACCGGAGCGTCACGAAACGCGTCGAGGACAAACCCGGCCAGCCGCGGGCTGAACACCACGTCGTCGGCCGCCACTCGGCGCACGGCATCCGCCAACTCCGGCGCGGAGATCGTCTTCGTGACGTAGCCACGGGCGCCGGCCCGGATGATGGCGATCACGTCCTCGGCGGCGTCCGATACGGACAGCGCCAGATACCGCGCTCTGGTCTCCCCCACGCCGGCGATGACGGCTAGTCCGCCACCGTCCGGCATATGAACATCCAGCAGGACGACATCCGGCTGGGATCTGGTGATTCCGGCAATAGCGTCGGTGACCGTACCGGCCTCACCGACGAGATCGACCAGCGCACCGAGCTCGGCTCGCACGCCGGCGCGGAACATCGCGTGGTCATCAACGAGATACACCCGAGGCTGGTGCGCGCTCATTCCCTCACAACCTTGTCCTTGCTCTGGTCCGAGACCTCATCGCGGCATGCTGATCTCTATCTCGGTTCCCGTACCCGGGGTGCTGCGCACGTCAACCTTTCCGCCGTGCCGCTCGATCCGCCCGATGATCGAGTTGCGGAGGCCGTGTCGGTCCTCGCCGACCGCCTCGATGTCGAACCCGGTTCCCCGGTCGCGGACGAACGCGGTGGCGCTGCGCTCGTCCGCCTCGACATAAACGGACACCGTCGAGACCCCCGCGTGTTTGGCCGCATTTACCAGCGCCTCGCGGCTCGCCGCGACAAGGGCGGCCAGTTTGTCGTCGAGCACCGCGTCCCCGACTACCACGACCTCGACCTGGATGGCGTAGCCGTCCTCGACCTCGCCGGCAGCCGCTCGCACGGCGTCGGCGAGCTGACCGCTGGACGTGCGCGTCCCGTACAGCAGCGTGCGTAGTTCCCGCTCCTGCCCGCGGGCAAGTCGAGCGACCTCGCGCGGCGAATCGGAATTGCGCTGAATGAGCGCGAGCGTTTGCAGCACCGAGTCGTGCAGGTGTGCGGCGAGCTCAGCCCGCTCCTGCGAACGAATGCGCTCGGCTCGCTCCTCACCGAGCTCCGAGACCAGCCGGATCCACCAGGGACCGGTGATCAGCGCAAGTCCGACCACGGCCACGATGACGGCAACGAATGCCTCACGGGCGGCCGAAAGGTCCGTCCCGATGACGACGGCACCGGCCGCTAGCACAACCAGGGAGATGCCGACCAGGATCCGTAGCAAGCCGATCCGCTGGCCAGACTCGGCTGACAGCGACGACCGCGATAGCCGCCACCAGCGCGCTCGCTGCGTCTCCGAGGCCTGCCGCCAGATGAGTGCCGCCCCGAAGATCGCAAGCACCGACGGCACGAACAACGAGCCGAGGGGCAGGGTGTGCGCGACGACGCCGATCGCAACGATCGCCAGGATTGCGCCGAGCACCCACTGCACCCAGGTCGCCCGGATCCGTTCGGGCTGGCCAGGCGGCGGTGGTAACACGATCCAGAACACCCCGTACAGAACAACGCCTACGCCGCCGAAGAGGGTGAGCAGGACGAAGACGATGCGTACCGACCGGGCGGACACTCCGATGTGGTCGGCGATCCCGCCGGCCACCCCGCCGAGGATGCGATGCCGAGTACGCCGATACAGCCGCGGGGCCGTCGGCGGAAGCTCGGGTGCGGCGTGATCGGCCGTCGTCACCCCACCATGATCGCCGGTTCGCCGCCTGGTTGGCATCGGGCGTTGCCCCTATCTCGCCTAGCCCCGTGATTCAGGGTGAGATCAGGGGCGTGCCCGATGCCCCGACAACCCCCTCGACCGCATCGTGGAATGCATGACGACCGTGCCCGATTCCACTGCCACGCCACCCGGCTCGACGCCGCCGGGGGGGCCACCTTCTCCCGGCTCGACCCCGCCGCCTGGCCCGACGCCGCCCGGCCCGACGCCTCCGGGCTCGATACCGCCGCCCGGCGATGTGCCACCAGTTCCGCCGCCGCCGGCCGCTGGTCCGGGTGGCCCGTACGGATCGCCCGAGCCAGCGCCACGACCGCCCCTGCGGCGGAGCAGCACCAACCGGGTGCTGGCTGGCGTCTCCGGCGGCCTCGGCGAATACTTCGGCGTCGACCCGGTGCTGTTCCGAGTGCTGTTCGCGACCTCGGCGTTCTTCGGCGGCGTCGGAATCATCGCCTACCTGGTCGCCTGGGCGGTCATTCCCGAGCGTGGCGCCCCGTCGGCGCCGCTCGACGGCGTCGCTCGGTGGATGCGTCAGCGTCGCGTCCCGTTCGGTATCGCGATCGCGGCCGCGGCCATCGTGGCCTGGATTGTGCTGTTCAGCTGGTGGCGACCCTGGCCGTTCTTTCCGCTCTTGATCGTCGCGATCCTGCTCGTAGTCGTGCTCGAACGGAACCGAAACCGGCGCCTCCCATCAAGCGGAGCGGACACCCTCCCGCCTCTCGCCCCGCCGAGCGTTGCCCCGACGAGTAGCTCGCTGACGGATTATCCGTTTGCCACCCACCCAGCCGGAGTCGAAGACACCGGGCCGACCCTTCCGTATCCACAACCGCCGGCGACCGGCGCGCAGACCGAATTCAGTGCCTGGATGTCGGAGTCCCGCAACGCTCGCGTGCGGCGCCGCACCGCGAACCGGCCGTTGCGCCTAGCGGTGTGGAGCGCGCTGACCCTGGCGTTGCTGGGCCTCGGCATCGCGGACGCGGCAGCCGGGATCGCCATTCCGACCTACTTGTGGGTTGTGGTCGGCATCGTGATAGTCGGGCTGATTGTCGGGGCAGCAATCCGCCGCCCGGTCTGGGGCTTCTCGGCGATTCTGGTCCCGGCGTTCCTGCTGATCTTCGTGCTGGGCGGGACGTCGGCCAGCCTCCACGACGGATCCGGTGACCGTACGTACCTACCCACATCCAGCACGGAGCTGAGGCCGACCTACCACCAAGCGCTAGGCCGAGCGACGTTGGATCTGACCCAACTCGGCCCCCTCGACGGCACCCGGACGGTGCACGTGCGGCAAGCCGCCGGGCAGGTCAGGATCATCGTCCCCCAGAACATGGACGTGACCATGCGAAATCACATCTGGCTTGGTCAGGTCGAGGTCGACGGCATCGAGGTGCAATCCGGCTTCAACTTCGACCGCGATGTCGTGTTCGGTCCCGGAAACGTCGACCGGCTCATCGTCGACGTGGAGCTCTCCGACGGTCAGGTGAACATCGTCCGCGTGGCGTAGCACGCCCTGAGGTACAGACGCGGTCCCGGTCGACCTAGCGCACGTCCTAGGCCGGGACCGCGTCTCGTGCCATGCTGAGCGCGTCGCCCGACTGTCGAGGCGGATTGGGGGGCCGATGACCGCAGCGGACGATGCCTCCGGAACCCAATCGCGGCCGCAGTGGGGCTTGGCCGCGGTAGGCGGCCTCGGGATCGCCGTTGCCGCCGCCCTGGCCGGCTACGCGCACGCGAGTCCCGGCGACGGAGCAACCATTACGACCCTTGGCTTTTCGGCTCTTCTGCCGATGAAGGCATGGCTGACCAGCGCGGCCACCGCTCTCGTCATCGTGCAAGTGCTCACTGCGTTGTCGATGTGGGGGCGCCTCGGCCGGCTGCAGCCCGCTTGGGCGGCCCCTCTCCACCGCTGGTCCGGCACGCTCGCGTTCGTGATCACGATGCCAGTGGTGTTCCACTGCGTTTGGTCGCTCGGCTTCGCGACCGACTCGGCCCGCACCCTGATCCACTCGATCGCCGGCTGCTTGTTCTACGGCGTGTTCGCGGCCAAGATGCTCTCGCTGCGGCTGCGTGGCCTGCCCGGCTGGACCCTGCCGGTCCTCGGCGGCCTGCTCGCCGCACTGCTCGTCGTGCTGTGGTTCACCGCGTCGCTGTGGTACTTCACCCAGTCCGGGCGGCCGTTGACATGAGCGAACAGGGAGTATCGCGGCGCAACTTGCTCCAGAACGCGGGGATCGCGGTCGGCGCGGGCGTACTGGGCGCCGTGGGCTACACGGTCTACGGCCCGGGTGGGCACGACGCGCCATACAGCTCGCCGAGTGGCGGGACCAGCAGCGGCACCGTTCTCGCCCCCGTGGCGGATATCCCGGACGGCGGCGGCGTCGTGCTCACCAAGACCAAGATCGTCCTGACCCGGACCGGAAGTCAGGTAGCCGC
>Ga0163162_10005633_pt1 | contig 12101 bp, 11 predicted proteins | sample S55metaG_FD_115310 | JGI IMG/M metagenome (GOLD analysis project Ga0163162, IMG submission 115310) | Switchgrass rhizosphere microbial communities from Kellogg Biological Station, Michigan, USA - S5-5 metaG | ecosystem: Host-associated > Plants > Roots > Rhizosphere > Soil | place: USA...
AACCATGCCTGTGCTGCTATTAAGCCAACGCAAGCAGGGTGCGGTGTTCTACGACCTCACATCCGCGCCACCGGTGCAGCGAAATGCAGAACCAGGCTCGGTGAACTTCACCGATGGCAGCAATTGGCGGCATTCTTCGGTGATCGGAACCTACAACGATTCCGAACTGGCCGCGATCTTGGATTATTTGCGCGCCGTCATCAAACCGTAGAGGAAAAACTTGTTGGTTGAGCGAACCCAACCGCTCCAGCCGAGTTCGGCGAGCCGCCGCTCAAGCACCGACGGCTCATAGAAGACTTTCACGATGTTGAACTCGCGCCCGTCGTTGAGCTTGCGCCGCGACACGCCCGATTCGTCAATCGGCCCATGATCTTTCGCGGTCGACGTGGGTTCAGGAAGGCTGTCGATGAAGAACGCTTGGCCGCCCGGCTTAAGCGCCGCTCTCACCAGCGTCCAGAATTCTTCGAAGCGCGCTGGCGGAACGTGCGAAAGCCAAAATGAGAAGAAGACAACATCGTAGGTTGTTTGCGGAACCCATGAGAAGATGTCGGCGATGTGATATTCGACGTTAGCCGAACCGACTCGCGCGCGATTGATGGCAATGGTTTCTGGCGAGGCGTCCACTGCCGTAACCCGCCGGTTTCCTTCCGCCAGGCGCTGCGTCCAGAGACCTGTTCCGCATGCAAGTTCCAGCACGTCTACGCCGCGAACGAGAGACCGGAGCTCGACTTCAATCTCGGCGGCCTCCCCAAGCCATTCGTTTCGATGCTCGGGGCCGCGGTCATATCGACCTTGCCGTAAGAACCATTCGTCGTATTCATGCGCACGAGCTCGATAGTAGGCCTTCTGCTCATCCAAGATCAATTGGTCTTCCACCGTTCCATTTTATCCGTGCCGTGAATTCCCAATCCACATCCGATCGGGTAAACTTAGCTGAATCGAGGATCGTCATGAACCATCGCCCGGTAACCCGACGGGAATTTCTAGCCGCAACTGCTGCCGTCATGGCTGCGAGCGCCACTGCCGAGCAAGCTGCCATCCCGATCATTGACACTCACATTCATTTCTTCGACACCACTCGGCCGCAGGGCGTCCCCTACTCGGGAAATGGCGTGAAGAATCTGCCGATCGCGAATCCCGCATCGTTCCGGCGCGTGGGCGTTCCACTCGGTGTTGTGGGCGCCATCGAAGTTGAGGCGAGCCCGTGGATCGAAGACAATCTCTGGGTTTTAGAGGAGTCCAACAAAGACAAACTCATCGTGGGGACGATCGGCAATCTTGAACCCGAGAAACCGGAATTTCGCGAGTACCTCGGCCGCTATCACAAGGACCCACTGTTTCGAGGCATTCGTTGTGGAAACCTGTGGGGCCGGACTCTGAAGACACAAGTCGAGATGCCGGCGTTCGTTGCGGGAATCAAAGATCTGGCGGCCGCGGATTTGACGATGGATACCGCCAACCCGACGCCGGAGCTGATTCAGACTATCGTGCGGTTGACGGATAAAGTGCCGGAGTTGCGCGTGATGATCGACCACTTGCCGGGCATGGAGCCGCCCGCAGACGCCGCGGCGCTTAGTGCCTATGAGAACAACCTGCGAGAACTAGCCAAGCGAAAGGTGTTCGTAAAAGTGTCTGTAGTTGCGCGTCAGGTCGAGGGCAAGGTTCCCACGGACCTGAAGTTCTACAAGCCGCGCCTCGATATGATCTGGGACATCTTCGGCGAGGACCGCCTGGTGTACGGCAGCGACTGGCCGAACAGCGCTGGAAATTGGGTTCCGTACGCCACGGAGCTGGCGCTGGTCCGTGAATATTTCATGGCCAAGGGACGGCCGGCTGCCGAAAAATATTTCTGGAAGAATTCAATCGCGGCCTATAAATGGGTGAAGCGCGACCCCAAACAACCGCAGCTCGCGGCATAGACTTTGGAGGACTCCTTTCGTGTACAACGTGTTGGTCTACGGAGACTCGGTAACCTGGGGAATCATTCCCGACACCAGGAACCGATTCGCCTTTGATGAGCGCTGGCCCGGCGTGCTCGAAAATGAACTTCGCGATTCCGGCAAGAACGTGAGAATCATCGAGGATAGCTTGAACGGCCGCCGCACGGTTTGGGAAGATCCGTTTCGACCCGGCAGAAATGGACGGCAAGGATTGGCTCAACGAATTGAGATCCACTCCCCGCTTTCGCTGGTGATAGTGATGCTCGGGACCAACGACTTTCAGTTCTCGCATCCATACAACAACGCATGGTCAGCGGCACAAGGCATCGTGGCGCTGGTGAACGATATCCGGAACGCGCCAGTCGAGCCGGGAATGCCGGTTCCACCGGTCCTGGTTATTTGCCCACCACCGATCGGTCCGCCGAAGGGTTTGATCGCCGCGAAGTTCTTGGGCGCCGACGAGCGATGTCACGGTCTCGCGGATGCCTATCGCGAGGTCACTTCGGCACTGGGCTGTCATTTCTTTGACGCCGGGAGCGTGACTGCGTCGAGCCGCGTCGACGGCATCCACATGGATGCCGATCAGCACGTCACGCTGGGGAAAGCACTGGTAGCGGTGGTGTCACCGATTCTTTCGGAGCAGGCTACGGCAGCGAGAACGTGAAGAGCGCCGAGTCCGTGGAGACGGCAACGTACTGCTTGCCATCGACGCTGTACGACATCGGCGAAGCATTGATCTCGGCGCCGGTCTGATAGTGCCAGAGTTCCGCGCCAGTGCGGGCATCGAGTGCGATCAGATTGCCGTCCTTCGCCGAGGCGAAGACCACGCCGCCCGCGGTTGAAAGCACGCCTGCCCCCACTGAGCCCTGATACAAATCAAAATTCCACTTAATGGCTCCAGTCTGAGGATCGATGGCGCGGATGGCGCCCGGAAACAGGCCGGGCTCTTCCTGCTGTCCGGTACCCGTGTAGGGATCGCCGGGACGCGGCTCCTTCGTGATGCTCGAATAGAGCGCGCAGGACTCGCGCACAGCCAAATAGAACAGATTGGTTTGCGGATCCCACGAAGGCGAGGCCCAATTGGTAGCGCCGGACTGATCCGGGCACACGTTGACGCCTTGCGGAGTTGGGTCCATGCCGGGAATCAGGACGGGACGGCCGCGGTCGTCGAGACCTTTGGCCCAAGTCTGTTTGGCGAAGGGCTTGCCCATCAGAAACTCACCGGTGTCGCGATCAAGCACATAGAAGAACGCGTTGCGGTCGGCATGTAGGATCAGATGCCGCATCTTGCCTTGGAAGGTGGCGTTGACCAGAACATTCGTCTCGGTGGCGTCCCAGTCGTGCGTATCGTGCGGCGTGAATTGGAAGTACCATTTCAGCTTCCCAGTCGCGGGATTGAGCGCCAGGATGCTGCAGGTGTAAAGATTGTCGCCCGCTCGCACCGAGCCATCGTAGTCGGGCGACGGATTCCCGGTGGCCCAAAACAGCGTGTCGGAGTCGGCATCGTAGGTGCCGGTCATCCAGGTAGGACCGCCGCCAAAGTTCGCCGAGTCGCCGGCCCAGGTGGAGCGAGCGGGATCGCCTTTATCGGGAATTACGTTGATACGCCAAAGTCTCTGGCCGGTCGCAGCGTCGTAGGCGTCGATAAAACCGGTGAGCGCGCACTCGCCGGCGGTGATGCCGACGATGATCTTGCCGTCGATGGCAAGCGGCGCGTGCGTAATGGACGTGCCCGTTTTGTAGTCGTCCACCGCTACGTCCCACAGCGGATTTCCAGTCTTTGCGTCTAGCGCGACCAGGTGCGAATCGAGAGTTGCCATGTACACGCTGTTGCCCAAAATCGCGACGCCACGGTTGGTCATCACAGTGCAATTCGCGTGGATATCGGACGGCAGGCGGCGCGTGTATTGCCAGATAGCGCGGCCAGTGCGGGCGTCGAGTGCAGCGGCAGTGTTGCGAGGTCCGGTGACATACATCACGCCATCGACAACCAGCGGGGTGGTCTCGGCGCGCGTGGCGCCGAACTGATAGGCCCACGTGCTGCGCAACGAACCCACATTCGCCGGCGTGATCGAGGAAAGCCCGCTGTAGTGCGTGCCGTTCAAGTCGCCCCAATAAGTAAGCCAGTTCTGCGGCTCCTTGGCGGCGGCTTTCAATCGCGCGAAAGTAACGCCGTCGGCACTAGCGGCCCCGGACACGGCATTTACGGACGGAGCGGTTTTTAGAAAGGCGATCACGTCCTCTAACTGCGCCCCCGCGACAGCGCCTTCGGGCATCAACGATTTTCCTGTGAGCCGAACGCTGGCCGCGTCCTTTTTCGCGAGCATGTGCAATTTCTCGCCTTGATCCATGACCTGCACAGAGAATGTATCTTGATTCTTGAGGACGCCGCGAATCTGGCTGCCGTCTCGTAGACGAATCTCTACAGCTTCGAAACCCCGCATCTGTTCGCGATGCGGCTGCGCAATGGCCGCCTGTAACTGACGTGCGGTTCTTGCCTCGCCGATACGGCTCAAGTCAGGACCTAGCCGGCCGCCGTGCCCTTGATACATGTGGCAGCTGCTGCACTTCCCCGCCCCGAAAAACACCTGCTGTCCATTGGCCGTGTTGCCAGCGATCGGCAGATCGGGACCACCCGCACTCAGCGACCGCAAATAAGCCACGATCGCGCGCGCGTTCTCGGCCGGCATCGGAAACGCCGGCATTTGAGTACCCGCAATCCCGGCGGTAATGTTGTCGGCCATTTCGGATTCAAGCGAGCCGTGGCGCAGCCTTCCAGTGAGGTTCGGCCCGCGTCCACCCTTGGCGTTCTGCCCGTGACACGCCGTGCAGTTGGTTTCGAACAACCGCTGTCCAGCCGCTACGCGTTCAGTATCAGGCGTTTGAGCCAGGCCTATTTGCGCGACAAATAACAGCCCTATGGCACCGCTGCGAACGAACATGAAACTACCTCCGGGATCTGCTTCTAAGCCGAGTTATTGTAGCATTCCGGGTTACAACTTCAGACGGCAGACCACGCCCACATCGTCGCAGTACCACATCCAGCCGTCCCGGATGCTCATGCCATGCGGCAGGGGATCGGAATCTGCGAGCTGTATCTTCTCGACCATCTCTCCGGTGTCGGGGTCGTGCTTGAAGAAGGCGTTCAGGTTGGAGTCGGCCACCCACAAATACTTGCCCTCCCACCCGATGCCGTGCGGGCGATTGCCAGCAGTCGGAAAGCTTTTCTCCACGATCCATTCCTTGGGATCGACGCGATAAACCATACGGGCAGGCGGGACCGCCATCCACAACTTACCGTCTCGCCATTCCTGTCCATGCGCCCCGGTACCAAGCGCACGGCTCCCCAGCAATTGTCCTGCCTGGAAGCCACCCACCTTGCTCGGATCGGCAGCTTGGATGGGGTCCGGCGCCTTTTGTGGCGGACTCTGTCGCGGCTTCGCGAGCGGGCTACTGCGGGCTGCCGGATCGCCAACCATTTTGTAAATCACTCCTGCACCCGGCGTAAAATTGCGACTAATAGTCTTGCCGGTGGCGGCGTCGCAGTGAACAATCTCGCGGCTGTACGTTGACCCGATCCACAGAGTGCCGTTCTCGAAAGTGATGCCGCTCGAGCGGTCCGTCTCGGTTTCAAAAGATCGCAGAACCCGGCCATCGTCATAGGCGACCAGATACGCCTTGTTACCCGCCGCTTGATCCATAATCCACAGACCTTCTGCCGTGGCCTGCAAGCCATTCGGCTGCGATCCGCTTGGGGACTTGAATACGACTTCCACCTTCCCTACATGGCGAGCTTTAATGGAGCCCAGCGAGGCAGCCGCCGCCAACGCCGAGAAGCCACTGCGGCCGGCGACTAACGATGGAGCCACGGCAGCGACTCCCAGAAATCTTCTGCGTGCGATCATGCGCACCTCCTCAATAGTCGGAATCCATTGTACGCCCGCCACGGGAAGCGCGCGACCGGGAGCGTCAGACTTCTTGGCATGACACGCGGAAAGGTGTAAGATAACTTCGTTTCGCGGTCCGCGTGGCTAGGAGAAAATCATGTTTCGAGGAATTGGGAAGGCTGCATTCGTTGCCGGATTGCTAGGCGCCGCGGTGGCGCTCTCCGCTCAGGTGCGGTTCAAAGACACGGAGTGGCCCACGCATGGCGCGGATCTTGCCGGGTCGCGGTATCGTCCGCTGGATCAGATCAACGCCTCGAACTTCAATAAGCTTGAGATCGCGTGGCACTTCCGGACCGAGAGCATCGGCAATCGTCCCGAGTTCAAGCTGGAGGGAACGCCGCTGATGATCAACGGTGTGCTGTATGCCACGGCGGGATCGCGACGCGCGGCCATCGCACTCGACGCAGCCAGCGGCGAATTGCTGTGGGTGCATGGAGAGCATGAAGGTGCGCGCGGCGCGGCGGCTCCGCGGCAACTCTCGGGGCGCGGACTCGCGTACTGGACCGACGGCAAGGAAGAACGCGTCCTTTACGTCACGCCGGGTTACCGGCTCATCTGCCTGGATGCCAAGACCGGCGGGTTGGTGAAGACTTTCGGCAAGGACGGCGTGGTCGATCTCAAGCTGGATGACGACCAGACCATCGCATTGATAGACGGCGAGATCGGACTGCAATCGGCGCCCATCGTGGCGAAGGACACCATCATCATCGGCGCCGCGTTTCGTGAGGGAATGACGGCCAGGAGCATGCACAACAACAAGGGCTACGTGCGCGGGTTCGATGTGCGTACCGGCAAGCGCCTGTGGATTTTTCACACGATTCCGATGAAAGGCGAGCCGGGTTATGACACGTGGGAAAAGGGCTCGGCCGAGTACACCGGCAATACCGGCGTGTGGACGCAGGTCACTGTCGATGAGCAATTGGGCCTGGTGTACCTGCCTGTCGAATCGCCAACCGGAGATTATTATGGCGGGCACAGGCCTGGCAACAATCTGTACGGCGAGAGCCTGGTCTGCGTGGATCTGAAGACCGGCCAGCGCAAATGGTTTTATCAGTTGGTGCATCATCCGCTGTGGGACATGGACATTTCCTCAGCGCCGCTGCTAGCCGACATCAACGTCAACGGCGTCGCGATCAAGGCTGTGGCGCAGCCGACCAAGCAGGGAATCCTCTACGTGTTCGACCGCGTAACCGGAAAACCCGTTTGGCCGATCGAAGAACGCCCGGTGGAGAAGGGCGACGTCGAGGGCGAGTGGTACGCGGCCACGCAGCCTTTTCCCACCAAGCCTCCACCCTACAGCCGCAACGGCGTCACGCCCGACATCTTGGTGGACTTCACGCCCGCCATCCACGATCAGGCGATGACGATTGCGGCGAAGTACAAGCTGGGTCCGATCTTCACGCCCCCGACCGCGAGCAAGGCGAGCGGTCTGCTGGCGACTCTCACGCTAGGCACGGCGGGAGGCGGCAGCAATTGGTGGGGCGCTTCCTACGATCCGGAGACGCACACGGTATTCGCATCCGCGAGCAACGCCAGTCTGACGCCCATCGGGTTGGTTCACGCGCCGAAGGAAGTCTCGGACATGAACTACATTTTGGGAACCGACGGGCAGGAAATCCGCATCGCCCGAGGACCAGGAGAGAATGCTGGCGCGGATGCAGCGCCACTGCCACGCACGGCCGCTCCGCCGCCTGCGCCTGTGAACCCGCTGAACGTGCAAGGCCTGCCACTGGTGAAACCGCCGTACGGGACGCTATCCGCGATTAATCTGGATAAGGGCGAGATCTCTTGGCAAGTGCCGCATGGCGAGACGCCCGATGCCATCCGCAATCATCCGTTGCTGAAAGGGATGAACCTGCCCCGCACCGGCCAGACAGGCGGCGTGGTGACAGCGGTAACCAAGACGCTGGTGCTGGCGGGTGATCCGCAAGTGACCACCACGTCCGATCATCCGCGCGGGGCGATGCTGCGCGCTTACGATAAAGCCACCGGCAAAGAGGTGGGCGCGGTCTACATGCCTGCACAACAAAGTGGCGGCATCATGACCTACATGGTGAACGGGAAGCAGTACATCGTGGTGGCCGTGAGCGGCGGGGCTTACTCGGGCGAGTACATTGCTTATAGCCTGCCGTCGGCGGACTGATTGCTTGTGAATAGCATGGTTGCGATCGCCTTGCTGGGCGTGGTGGCGATAGCTGTCGTGTACGCACAAGACGCACCGTCGCGATCGGTCTGGGATGGCGTTTACACCCAGGAGCAAGCGCAGCGCGGGCAATCTTCCTATAACCAATACTGCATGGCGTGCCACGGAGGTTCACTGACGGGTGGCGAGCAAGCACCTCCACTCGCAGGCGGAGAGTTTCTAGCCAATTGGAACGGACTGACCGTTGGCGATCTGTTCGACCGCATTCGCACCAGTATGCCGCTGAATAATCCGCAGTCTCTGAACCGCGAGACGAATGCGGCGATTCTCTCCTACATACTGAGCGTCAACCGATTTCCCGCAGGCCAGACCGAACTCCCGAGTCGCAGCGAAGTGCTGAAGCTGATTCGCCTAGAGGCCGAGCGGCCGAGCGCCAAGTAGCGGCACTATTTCGCTACGTAACCCGCAGGCAGCACTTTGTGAGGATCGACGCGAACCACTAGATACACGATCTGGTCCGTGGTGATCTCGCTGAACCAATGCGGCGTGTTGGGCGGAATGATGACTACATCGCCCGGGCCGAGCTTGCGGCTGACTCCACCTTCGACCGCGCCGCCACCAGTGCTGGGACCGTTAAGCACCTTGACCACCTGGCTATCGGCCGGCGTTTCCTTGGCGTCCACGATCGTGCCTCCAGTGACAAAAGTGCCGTTGCCCTCGATCACGTGATAGACCTCGGTGATCTGGCTGTGCTCGATTCCATTGCCGTTGTTCGGGGGAGCCGTCCTTGCGCGATGCACCACGCCGACGCCGACGTTGTACTCGTTGTTGATGCTGACCACGCGGATCGCCTGATCGCTCACAGGAGCCTTCGCCGTCTTCTGAAGAGTGGCCTCGACTTCAGCTTTCGATATATCGGTTGCGGTACCACGAGGCGTGTGCTGGGCTGCTAACGGCAGGGACAACACGGATGCCAGGGCGAGAATGGTTGAGGTTACGCTTCGCATGGTCAATCTTCTTTCCGGCCGCTAACGGCCACTCGACATTGTAGTCGAAGTTTCGCGCGGCGTGGCCATCGGTATAATTGGAATCTCAAACCACAACTGGAGGCTGCGATGAAGAAGATATCCAAGTTGAGCTTGTGTGTCCTTGCGAGCACAGTGGGCGTGCGAGCGCAGACGCCACCAGCGGCTCCTCCCGCCCCTGACCATCCGTCGGTCACCGTCAAGGGACAAACGCTCACGCCCCGGTCGATACTGTCGCGCAACATGGGCACTCCGCAAGACCAGGAGACGGCTTTCCCGCCGCATAAGATCATCGGCAACATCTATTACGTCGGCACGAAAACACTGAGCTCTTTCCTCATCGTGACGCCTCAGGGGAACATTCTCATCGACAGCACCTATGAGCGCAATGTGCCGGTCATCAAGAAGTCAGTCGAGCAACTGGGGTTCAAATTCTCCGACACCAAAATCCTGCTGGGGAATCATGCACACGGCGATCACCAGGAAGGTGACGCGATGGTCAAGGAGCTGACCGGAGCCCAAGTAGTCGTGATGGCCGAGGATGTACCGGCACTTAAGGCGATCAAACCCGGCGGCAAGGAGCATCCCATCGACAAAATCCTGCACGATGGCGAATCAGTGACGCTCGGTAGTACGACTCTTGTTGCGCATCTGACGCCCGGTCACACCCGTGGCTGCACGACCTGGACGATGAAGGTGCAGGACGGCGGGAAAACCTACGATGTGGTCTTTGGCGGTAGCTTGCGATCGCCCGCGACACTTACGCCTGAAGTTATTGGCGAACTCAACCGCTCGTTCAAGGTGGTGCGTGCGCTGCCTTGCGATGTGCCCCTGGGCGATCATCCCGCCGAATACAAATTGCAAGCGAAGTACGCGAAGCTGCAGAAGGGCGGTCCGAATCCCTTTATCGACAAGGCTGGCTGCCTCGACGAAGCGGACATCCAGGAAGCGATGTTCCACGCGATTGAGGCCGAGCAGCAAAAGTCAGGCAAGTAGCACTTCGACGAAGCGCCGCATCGACAGTGTTACGCTTATTGCGGATGCGCTCGAAGATATTTCTTGGAGTCGCCGCGGCCCTCGCCGCCTTCTTGGGCAGTCTGTATGCCTTCCAGCGTCCCTTCCGCGAATACCCGGGCATCGAGTACAACGACTTTGCCCTTCCCGCCAATTGGCGCCAAAATGCCGAGTGGACTTTCGCGCGCCTGATGTACCCGCCTTATACGGGACGACGCAATCTTGGATTTGGCGGCTTCTATCGATTCCGCGGCGACTGGACTCACGGCAACTCCATTTGGACTCAGGACTATCCACGCGCCGACCGCCATTTCCTGCTTGCGCTGCGCCGCCTGAGCCGCATTGACGCACGTCCGGTAGAGCAGCCGGTAAATCTGGATGACGATGACGACGTCTTCAACTGGCCGTGGCTTTATGCGGTGCAAGTGGGGCAATGGCAACTGACCGATCGACAGGCCGCCAAGCTGCGAGAGTTCGTGCTGCGCGGCGGTTTCTTCATGGGTGACGATTTCTGGGGCTCGGCGCAGTGGGAGGTCTTCGAGGAAAGCATGAAGCGGGTTTTTCCGGAGCGCACTGCCGTCGATCTGGACAACTCCTCGCCCATCTTCCACTCGGTCTACGATCTGGATAACCGCTATCAAGTTCCCGGCGCGCGTTACCTGAGCACCGGCGTCACTGAAAAATGCGAAGACTGCCCGGCCTATTGGCGCGGCATCTACGACGACAAGGGCCGCGTCATCGTAGCCCTGACCATGGACTCGGATCTCGGCGACTCATGGGAATGGGCCGACGATCCGCGCTATGAAGAGCGCTTCTCGGCCCTAGGCATCCGCATCGGCGTCAACTACATTACTTACGCGATGACCCACTAGCCGGGCGTCTATGGCAACGCAAAAATATACAGCGCCTGGCCGCTCTGTGGGATCTTGATGTCGGGCGCGATCGCCGCCGGAACGTTGCGCGGGCTGCCGCCACCGAGTCCGGTCATCACAGCTATGTACTGCTTTCCGTCGATGCTGTAGGTGACCGGGAAGCCTTGCACCGATGTGCCCAATCGCGTCTCCCACAACATCTTTCCAGTTTTCACGTCAAGGATGTGCACGCCGCGGTTGATATCGCCGACCAGCACCCAACCGCCCGCGGTCGATAGCGCCGATGTGAGAAACGGGGCGTGCTGCTCGTACTTCCACACCTCGTTCAAGGTTTTCACATCGTAGGCCGCCAGCTTGCCAATGTTGCCATTGGTGCCGGGCATCGGCAGGAACTTACGATCTCCACCGCTGCCCCCGCCATTGCCGCTGAAGTCGACTTCGCGCGCGGTGAAGTCCATGCACGATTGGCTGAGCGGCGCGATAATCAATCCGGTCGGCTGGTTATAGCTCATCCCCTGCCAATTCTTCCCGCCCTCGGTGCTGGGGCAGACGTTGACCGGTTTATTGAGCTGCATCTCGAGAAGATCCGACCGGTATCTCGGCTCTCCGGTCTTCGGATTGATTTCAGCCCATACCGTCTGCTTCACCATCTCCTTGCTGCCGAGATACTGCCCAGTCCGACGATCCAGCTTCCACAGAATTCCCGCCTTGCCTGCGCTCAACGATACCTTTTGATCGCCGATATCCACCAGCACCCGCTCGAACACCTCATCCAGATCGAACGATTCGCCCGGCGCATGCTGGAAATACCACGCCAGCTTGCCATTCTCCGGATTCAGCGCGACCGTGGAGTTCGCATACAGCGTCTTATCGAACGGCGTCAGCTTGCGGCTGAGATAATTCCACGGCTTCGACTGCGCCCCGCCCCACTACGTGAGATTCAGTTCAGGATCGTAACTGCCGGCCAGCCAGGTTTCGGCGCCAGCGCGATTATTCATCGGCAGCTTGCCCCACGTATCACTGCCCGGCTGCCCTTCCCGCGGAACCGTGTAAAATCGCCAAGCTCGTTGACCCGTGTGAATATCGAATGCGGAAATGTAGCAGCCTTCGCCATCAAACCGCGCGCAGCCGGTCAGACCCATCAGAACTTTGTCGCCGAT
>Ga0163162_10005634_pt1 | contig 12099 bp, 7 predicted proteins | sample S55metaG_FD_115310 | JGI IMG/M metagenome (GOLD analysis project Ga0163162, IMG submission 115310) | Switchgrass rhizosphere microbial communities from Kellogg Biological Station, Michigan, USA - S5-5 metaG | ecosystem: Host-associated > Plants > Roots > Rhizosphere > Soil | place: USA: Michigan...
ATCATTTCCTGGACGCTCATCAATGCATGGCCCACCAAAGTGCAGTCAACCGATTTGAAAGCGGATGGCAACGAAGTGGCCATTGAAACCATGGAACTGGTGCACGAAGGATTAAAAATAGTGGAAGCCAAATAACAGGTTATGGCAGATCCCCGACCGGATTCATTTTATCAAACGGTCAATTTCCATTTTAAGGTCGATTTCAATTTCGATCCCCACGATGGAATTGATGTACGGTTTCAATCCGTAACTGGTCTTGATTCAACCATCGACACCGAAACCATCAAAGAGGGGGGTGAAAACCGTTTTGAACATGTAATACCCGTGCGAAGAAAATATGGCCCGCTTACGCTAAAGAGAGGATTGCTTAAGCCGGACAATTCGAAACTCACGGAATGGCTCAAAAAATCCTTTGATGGTGAACAGGTGAAGCCCATTGAAACAGTCAACATCAACCTGCTTGGGGAAGACCACCAATCGCTGATGCACTGGACCATCAATAATGTGTGGCCGAGAAGTTGGAAGGTGGGCGAGTTGAACGCTGAAAAAGGGGAAGTGCTGATTGAAACCCTGGAACTGAATTACAATCGATTAATCTTTAATAATTCCTGAAACGATGTCAATACATATCAGGGAAATGATCATCAGGGCCGTTGTTTCCCAAAATAGTTCTGCAGCCGCCCAAACCACGGCCAATACCCAATCGGGTAATGCGGCTTCAACAAATGACCAGCTCATCAATACCTGCGTGGAAAAAGTATTGGAAATATTAAAAGCGAAAAAAAACAGGTAGCATGGAACTGGCAAAATTTGAAATAAAATCTTTTTCAGATAACAAGTTCACCAAAGATGGCGGGAAAAAGGATTTCCAGATTCCCATCAACCCTGAAACATTTACCAGGAATCTAAAGGTAGAAAGAGATACTACCAAAGGTCACGGTAATAATCAAACGAATTCAAAGTTCGTGGGCACCGCGCCTGAAGAATTAAAACTTGAATTCATACTCGATGGCACCGGCACGATGGAGGGTTACCTGGATTCGATGAAACGCATGCCGGTTAAAGATCAATTGAAGAAATTGGTTGACTGTGTATATGACTACGATGGTAAGATCCACTCTCCCCGTTATTTGAAAATCCTTTACGGGTCAGAGTTGAAATTCGATTGTGTCCTTACCAGTCTCGATATAAACCATACCTTATTTAATTCGGATGGTTCTCCGCTAAGGGCGAAGATCACAGCCAATTTCCTGCAATATGTGGCGCCTGAAACAAGGGCCAAAAAAGAAAGAAACAGCTCTCCTGACCTTACCCACCAACGGATCGTAAGATCGGGAGACCGGCTGGACCGTATGACATTCGAAATTTATGACAGTCCGGCCTATTTTCTGCAGGTGGCCCTGAAAAACGGGTTAACCAACGTTCGCCAGCTCCGGCCTGGCCTGGAGATTTCATTTTATCCATTCGACAAATCCGAAACCTAATGCAGGAAGTCAGTCTTACCAATACCTCGGAACATGATGTCAGTACGTTCGACATTATGATAGATGATAAGGCGATCGACGCCGAGTACCAGGTCATGTCTGTTTCGGTTACCAAAGAAATAAACAGGATCCCCGTTGCCCTCATCATGTTGCGCGATGGCGAAGCGGCCCAGAAAACTTTCGCCATCAGCACCAAAAATGATTTCATTCCTGGTCAAAAAATCAATGTAAAAGTTGGTAGGGACAGCAAGAACACGCAGGTGTTCAAAGGCGTCATTGTTCGACACGCGATAAAAGTGAGAAACAACGGCCAAAGTGAGCTGCAACTGGAATGTTACGATGAGACCGTGCGGATGACAACGGGAAGGCATAGCCGCTATTATGAAAACATGAAAGACAGCGCCGTATTTGATGAGATCGGAAGGAAATACGAAGGATTGAAAACCCAGGTCAAAAATACAACCCTCAAACACCGGCAGTTGGTGCAGCACCACATCACCGACTGGGACTTTATACTACTGAGAGCCGAAGCAAATGGCATGTTGGTGAATGTAAATGACGGCGTCATCAGCATTGATAAGCCCAATACGAATGCGAAGCCAACCATCCAGGTAAGCTATGGATCCTCCGTTATTGAACTGGAAGCTGAAATGGATGCGCGAACCCAGTGGAAAGAAGTGGATGCGGCTTCCTGGGACCTGGCCAATCAAAAATTATTCAAGGCCAATGCAGTCAGTTCAGCGGTTACCGAATTGGGCAATCTCACCGGCGACCAGCTGTCCAAGGTGACCAGTCCGGACAATTATGAACTGCACCACAGCGGATATCTCCTGCAACAGGAATTGCAGGACTGGGCAGACGGAACTATGATGCGCAGCAGGCTGGGAAAAATAAGGGGAAGAGCCAAATTCTTTGGCGCCACTGAAATCAAGCCCGGCGATGTGGTGCAATTAGATGGTGTCGGGGATCGCTTCAATGGCAAAGCCTACGTAACCTCGGTAAGACATGATCTCGGCAATGGCATGTGGGACACTTTCATTCAGTTCGGAATTGATCCCGAACGTTACGCCTGCACGTTTGCCGATATGGCCGACGCGGATGCCGCAGGTTTGGTTGGTGCCATCAAGGGATTGCAGATTGGAAAAGTGGTTCAGCTGCAAAATGATCCGGACGGACAAAACCGGATACTGGTACGCGTACCCGTTATTGACGAAAAAGCCCGGGGCACCTGGATGCGGGTGGCCAGTTTGGATGCCGGCAAGGACCGCGGCGCTTATTTCAGACCCGAAATTGACGACGAAGTAATTGTGGGCTTCATCAACCAGGACCCGCGCGATGCAGTGGTACTGGGCATGTTGCACAGCAGCGCCAAGCCCTCGCCCATTACCGAAAAGGACGTAAACCATGAAAAAGGATTCACCACCCGCAGCAAAATGCACATCCACTTCAACGATGATACCAAAACAATTACAGTAGATACACCTGCCGGCAACAGCATTGTGCTGGATGAAAAAGGCAAAACGATAAAATTGAAGGACCAAAATAACAACACAATTACAATGAAGCCGGAAGGCATTAAAATAGACAGCTCAAAAAATATTGACATCAGTGCCGGAGTGAATCTTACGTTGAAAGCCGGCGCACAACTAAAAATCGGGGCGCTCACACTTTCTATTAAGGCCGATGGAAATGTTTCTGTGGAAGGCGCAATGGCCAAACTCGCTGGACAGGGAATTACAGAAATTACAGGAAGCCTTGTAAAAATTAACTGATTAAAAAAACAAAAATGCCTTCAGCAGCAAGATTAGGAGATATGCACACCTGCCCCATGGTAACGGGCGTGGTGCCACATGTAGGCGGACCCATTGTAGGTGCATGCGCACCAACAGTGTTAATCGGCAGTCAGCCTGCGGCCAAGGTGGGTGATCTACTGGTATGCGTTGGCCCGCCCGACACCATCGTAAAAGGATCCGGTACGGTATTTATCGGTGGCATGCCTGCCGCAAGGCAGGGCGATAATACAGCGCACGGCGGCGTCATTGTACAGGGGCTGCCTACCGTGCAAATTGGAGGCTAATAATATTATTCGAGTATGACCAATACGAATTCATTCCTGGGTACCGGTTGGGCGTTTCCACCAACATTTAATAGCGAAACGCGCAATGTAGACCTGGTGAGCAATGAAGAAGATATCAGGCAAAGCCTGAATATCCTCCTGTCAACCAGTTTAGGTGAGCGGGTAATGCAGCCGCGATACGGATGCAACCTAACCGATTATTTATTTGAACCGCTTAACAGCGCCGTGATCGGTTACATCAAAGACCTGGTTGAGCACGCAATTTTGTTTTATGAACCGCGCATACTTGCGGAGAAAATTGAAGTAACACCGCAGGATTCACTGGATATAATAGAAGGCCGGTTTACGATTTCGGTTGAATACAGTATTCCCGAGACCAACTCCCGGTTCAATTTTGTATATGATTATTACAAGAATGAGGCGCTGGTAGCGCCATAGAGATTGCAAAATAAAGATGTTCAATTGCCAAAACCTGTTACACCCCTTCCAGAATGACCCCGGCACCAGTCAACGCCAGCGGGTCATTGACAGTTTGCTGTCAGATTATGCTAAGATCGATGGAAGATCACTGGCAGACCTGCTGGACTATTTCTCCAAACTGGCCGCAGGAATTAACTATTACGACAAGAATCTTGTCGTCAGCGATTGGCAGCCCTTCTTCACCGGCAGTCTTCCCTTCTTATTGACGTCCATCAGCAAATACGATCCGCAAATTGTGTCGGATAAATTTGCGTTCTACGCCATGCTTTTCAGGAAGGGTCCTTCCGCCGCAGGATTGCAACTGATGATTCACTTCATTTATTACAGTACCATTTACAAAATCGCCAATTGGTACGAAGAAATAAATGACCAGGAGTTGCCGCTAAGGAATAAAATGGAGGAACTGATCCGGACAAGGCTTTCGAAAAAATTGAAATCATTCATCAGCTTATCCAATGCTGCATCAAAATGGTTTGGCACAAAAAAAATTGATTTTAGTCGGTTCCTCGATACGGCCACGAACGATGTATGGACCATGGGCCTGCCCGATATCTATGCCGTAAACAATGATTTCAAGAAGGGAAAGATTGGAAAATGTGCCCAGTTAACAGCCCTGTTCGACCTGGTGGTTCAATTGTTCGCTTCTTTCCTGGAAGGAATAAAAATACTTGGCATCCCCGCCCGCGATAGCATTCCCGCCAGCCTGGTTCCGGCCGGCAATGAATTGCAAAAAAATCACCCACCACACCTCGCACTCATCTTTGCATTTATCCAGCTCTTTCAAAAAATGCAGGGAGAGCTGAATAAGAAGACCAAAGAGCATCTCAAATATTTTTACACAGAGGTGCTGAGGATAAAACCACGCGAACCGGAATCTGATAAGGCAAATATTGTATTTGAAGTGCAAAAATTGTTGCAGGACCAGTACCAGAAATACAAATTGGCCAAGGGCACCCGCTTGAATGGCGGAAGAGACAATAGCAATGCGGACATCGTTTTTGACACAGATGACGAAATCATCGTCAATGAAACCCAGGTAGCTGAAGTAAGAACGCTGTTCCTGAATAACCAACTGGTTGCAGACCGCACTTATGTGGAAGGTGTTTACATGGCGCCTAAAGCCGACAAAGCGGATGGTATAGACAAGGATTTTAAAGACGATCCGAAAAACTGGTTCACCGTAGGCAGAGATATCAGCAAATACATTGCGCCCGGTAAGAAAATACCCACACCTTATCCTTCAGCGCGCACAGGTTTTTTACTGGCTTCCCCGGTATTGTTTCTGGCGGAGGGCCAACGAACGATTGATGTTACCCTTGACTGCAAATACATCAATTCGATCTGTGGCGATATACAATCAGCCTGTTCCGGAAATCCCGGGGATGATTGTCCTGAGTATCCCAGGTTTTATTCTGCGGCAGACCTTTTTCCGCATGTCAGGGATTTCCTGTTTGATTCGGTGGCTAATAAGCTGCTGGCCTATATCGTCTTGTCAAAATCTATCCTGGAAGATGCAGGTATCGCCGGGATGACGGCTGCCAACCTCCAACTCATACAAGACCGGTTTCTGATAATCACTGGCAGCAGAAATCTTTGCACCGGTGAGCAGCTGTACAAAGATTTTACTGTGGTTGCCTATGATGTTTGGGAAGCTTTTTTGGCTACCTATCCAACCACCGTAAAGCCCGAGACAGAAAAACTGCCGGCGCTGTTCAGGAAACGATATCCCTTCAGGATATATTTCAGCGGAGAAAAAGACTGGATTGAACCCAGCGTCATCTCCAATTTGCAATTGGTAGCCGGCGTTGGCAATGCCTTCAACTTCCTGATTTCTGCAAAACTGGAAGCCGACAAACCCGCCGTTACTTTCTATAACAAAGAAAACCTGATTGAAGATTTCGGCACTGACCAGCCTTTGCTAAGGGTAGAATTGGATGATATGCTGAAGATGGCTTTTACGGTTACGGCCAGCCCTGATTGCTGTCTTGAAAAAACACCCGAAACGGGAGAACATTTTGTTTCGCTATATCATTTTTTCAGGAACGTAACCGTCGAGTCAAATACAAAAATCGAAGTGAGTGTATGCGGTTTGAAAAATTTTGTTGTGCAGAACGACGAGAACCTGATGGATGTAAACGCGCCCATTTACCCGTTTGGCACCAGGCCTGATGTGATCGATTTCGACCTCGTCAAATCCACCAGCACCTACTGCATCAGTGCTGCATTGATAGCCGATGCAGGCGCAGCGATAACTGCCGGCACGAGAAATTTTTTACAGGCACTTATCAATCCCACAGGAAGTTACAAAGTGGGCACTACCACCAAAGAAGTGGACGATTTCCTGGCTGCCATTCCCGGCATTACCGCTCCGCAAATTGGTGCACTAACGCCACTCATTGAAGATGCCTCTAAAAATTATTGTCAAAAAAATTACATCGGCCCCAATTTCTACATCGGCAGCAAAGAAGTATTTCGAAAAAAATGGTCAGAGGTTTATGTCAATTTTAACTGGAAGGACAAGCCTGCCGACTTTAATGAATATTATATCGGTTATTGGGCCGATCCTGTGCTGCCACCTGCTGTGCCTCCACCAGGCTTCAAACAGAAGTATGGTCTCGACAAGGAAAATTTCGAGATCAATCTCTCTGTACTACAGGATAAAAATTGGAAGCTTGAAAAGGGGCATCCCCTGGTGCCCCCGGCCATACCACCGCCCAGGCCAGCGGAAACAACGATATTAAACCCTAAAACCAAATTCTTCAACCGGAGATTATTCCCCGACAGCAATACACCATCCTTTTGTACTTCAAGTAGTGGATTTGAGCAGACCATTTTTGTAAGGAATGATTTTATCACCGGCCTGGTTCCAAAATTCACGCTTGACCAGTCACCGTTGGAAAGATTCGACGGGAATGCGCAAGACGGATTCTTAAAAATCAATCTCCAGAACCAGGATTTCATGCACAAAGACTATGCATTTGTGCTGGCTAGACAAATGATGGCGCTGGGCAAATATCCAGACTCACTACTGGAAGGAGCGGTATACAGGGATTTGGGAAGTGGAACCGTTATTGTATTTAGCAACCTGGTAAATATTATTTTCCAGTTGAAGGCAGATATTACCGCCGCAAAAAATGCAACAACCACTGCAAAAAATACATCTACCGCATTATATACCCAGTTCAATACCGACGCCGATTTTCAACCCAATGTTGGCGCGGCGCCTATACCGCCCGCTGCACCGGCAAATCCTGCCGTGGCTTTGAATGACTCGATCAGTGACCCCGAACGAAACGCGCTGTATACAAGTATATACAATGCGCTGGCGGCAGACATCAACGCGTTAACTTCCGCTACTACCGTGGAGACCCACTACCAGACGCTTGAGGCGATATACAGTTTCATCAACATCATTATGGGTAAGCCCGAATTAAGGCCCCTGAATATTCCCATACCCGCAGAACCATGGACGCCGATCATTAAAAATATTTCCATCGACTATAAGGCATCGGCCACGATCGCCGACATTGACCTGATCCACTTATATCCTTTTGCCAACACACACAAGGCAGAAGAAATAGAATTGTCTCCCACCCTGTTTCCCACTTTCTGTGACGAAGGCACGCTGTTTATTGCATTAAGCAATTTCCAACCTGGCGTTAACCTCAATTTGCTGTTCCAAATGGCGGAAGCCACGGCAGATTCTGAAACAGGTACCGAAAGGGTGCACTGGCACTACCTCGACAACAATATATGGAAGCCACTTCGTTCCGGATTTGAAGTATTGGAAGATGGAACACTTCAATTAACCAGCACCGGCATTGTAAAATTTGCGACGCCCGAAAACATGTCCGTCAACAACACCATCATGCCGGCCGGATTGTATTGGATTAAAGCCTCACTTGCAAAAAACAGTCGTTCGGTGAGTGAAACCTTTTCAATTTATACGCAAGCCATCTCAGCTACTTTTGAATTGAATGCTGCCAACGACAAGAACCGGTTAAGCACGCCTTTGCCAAAAGAAAGCATTGCCAAATTGCTTGTTGCAGATCCTGCCATTAAACAGGTTACCCAACCCGATGATTCTTTCGGCGGAAAATTGCCGGAACTGGATGGTTCCTATTACCTGCGCGTGAGTGAGCTGCTTCGACACAAAGGCAGGGCCATTCAAAAATGGGACTATGAAAGAATTGTGCTTGAAAAATTTCCCCAGTTATACAAGGCGAAATGCATCAACCACAGTTTTCATACCAACGCACACATTTATAGTAACGACGTGCCCTATGCGCCGGGTTACGTGATACTGGCCCTGATTCCCGATCTCACCAAAATGAAAGCAGGCAACTCTTTCGAACCCCGGGTGCCGGTTAGCCTGCTGGAAAAAACAGAGAATTATCTCAAGAAAATGATTTCGCCCTTTGTACGGTTGAAATCTGCCAACCCCAGGTACGAAAAAGTGAATTTCTGCATCACCGTCCGATTACAGCGTGGCAAGGACGAGAATTTTTATAGAGAGCAATTGAAGACGGACCTCAGCATATTTCTTGCGCCCTGGGCAGTTGGCAAGTACGACAAGCTTTCTTTTGGCCAATGTGTTTACCGCTCTGATGTGCTGCGGTTCCTGGAACAAACCGATTATGTTGATTTCATCAGGGAACTGCGGATGGCACATGAATACAATCCCCTTATGCTGGTGGATCAGCCAAAGGTTTGCCCGCTTAGCCCGAGGAGTATCCTTGTTGCAGGAAATATTGACGTGATTATTGATGATCCCGCCTGTGAACAATGGTGTGCGAACCCCGTGGGTGTGGCCGCCTGCGACGGACCAGAACTTATAAATGATTATTGCGCGAAATAAACAGAAGAACGATTAATTACCCGTTTATGGCAGTAGCGGATATTCAAAATAAGGTAATCAACAAGAACAACGAAGGATTTCCCGCCTGGCTGGATTTCGACAAACTGCGCCGGGAGGGAATGGACTACCTGGGTACTCTTTCAGGCAACTTATGGACTGATCACAATACCCATGATCCGGGCATTACCATTTTGGAAATGCTCTGTTATGCATTGCTGGACCTGGGGTACCGCACATCATTACCTGCTGCCGACCTGTTCAGCCGGGATCCGGACTCTACCGGAGAAGACGATAACTTTTTTACGCCGGCGCAAATACTGGGATGCAATCCACTGACCATCCTTGATTACCGGAGACTGTTGGTTGATATTGAAGGCGTGAAAAATGCATGGCTCACGGTAGCCGAAGATATCACCATCGAGAACATTTGCGATCCCGCAAGCCAGCCCGGTTATTACTATTCCGTGATCTCGCAACCAGCGCCATGTCTGAATTTCTTAAATGGCCTGTATCACGTTTACATTGACATTGAAGACAACTCTGAAAAAGTCGAGGTGATTGCCAGTGTAAAAAAGGCACTGATGGCCCATCGCAATCTTTGCGAAGACTTTTACGATGTGACTGTTTTATGTCGCCAAAAAGTTGGCGTGTGCGCAGACATAGAAATAGACAATTCCGTCGAGCCGGAAACGATATTTCTATCCATCATTGAAAAGCTGCGGGATTTCATTTCTCCCTCGCCCCAATTTTACAAACTGAAACAGTTGCTGGTAGACAAAGGCCGCCCCATTGAAGATATTTTCGCGGGCAGACCATTTGACCTAATCAATAGTCATGGTTTTGTTGACACCGAAGAATTTGAGCAAATTGTATTGCACAAGGAAATTCATATTTCCGATGTGTACAACGTATTGTTCAATATCGGTGGTGTGACAGCCATTCGCAATATCAGGTTGCAAAATTGCGATGGAAGCCGCTGTACCGATCCCAATGCCAACTGGGTGTTTAAACTATTTGAGAACCACGTTCCAGAATTCAGCCTGGATTGTTCGGGTTTCCGGATAACACGCAATGGCGTCGAGATATTCATTGACCGGTCAAAATTCCAGGAGTATCTCAATCTCAATTTTTCAAATAGCGGCAAAACCACGTCAAAAGCAGATGCGGGACTGGATCTTCCGGTGCCCACCGGTGTTTACAGGAGCGATTTGGCCGATTATTATCCGCTCGAGAATGATTTTCCAAAAGTGTACGGAATAGCGGAAGGGAGTTTGCCCGCTAAAGCTTCCACCCTACGCAAGGCACAATCCCTGCAATTGAGAGGCTACCTGCTTTTCTTCGATCACCTGCTGGCCGGTTACCTGAGCCAGCTAAAAAATCTCCGCCATCTTTTCGCTCTGAAGTCTGATCCGGAAAATCAGCATACCTATTTCGTTAACTCATCCATAAAATGGCCTGGCCTGGAAAAACTGCTGCGGTACGATATCACCGGCGGAGGCGCAGGAAGCTACGGTTCCACGCAGGCTTATCCCGTGGATCGCCAAAAGTTGGAGGAAACGATTGCGATGGGCAATCTCATCGACTGCGATTTTGAAAATAATTTACATCCATTCTTGTTTTGTTCTGCCGCAGAAAGAGACATTGCCATTAACCAGTTGATAAATGACACACTTTATAAGTCCTTCAAAACGGATGCTTTCGAAACGCGCAATGGTTGCTGGTTTTTTTATGCTTTTAGCTCCTCCGGCGAATTTGCCATCGTGGGACGGGGGGAATATAAAACCAAAGACGCAGCGTTGGCGGCGGCTGAAGCCATCCGATTTTTATGCACCGATAAAAAAAGTTACCGCTCCTATATTGCGCCGGGCAAAACCAAATTCTCATTTAACCTCAGCGCAGGAATAACCAGCTACTGGACCTACCTGCAGATACTGGTGGAAAATGAGCAGCAATACAGGCAAAGGAGAACTGCATTCCTGGATCACCTGCTGGCACGATTTGCAGAAACCTTTACCGACTTCGCGCTGCTCTCCTATTCATTTCTAAGCGAACGGGATTTACAGACAAATGAAATTAAACTGAAGGAAAACTTTCTTTCATCGTATCCGGCGCTTAGCAGCAATCGTGGCCGGGCTTACGATTACATGGTAAACGGCTGGAACAATAGCAATATATCCGGCTTTGAAGCAAAATCATCCGCGTACGCAGGAATGGGCAATGGCATGCAGGAGAATCTTTGTCATTTTGAAGTTGCAGAATACGAAGAACAATCGGTGGTGGCCCTGGGCTGGAACAAGTACCATTTCTTCGATAGTGAAGGCAGTTTCGACAATCGCGAGGAAGCTATGGCAGCCCTGCATGGCTTGTTCGGCTCACTCCGGGACGGTCGCAATTACGACATTGCCTACTCTACGCGCGAAGATGCCTATTTCCCAAAAATAAATTCAGGCGGTTCGGTATTCAATTCTCCGCTTCGATTCAGTAAGAAAGAAGATGCCGAACAAGCGGCAGGGCAGCTTCAACATCTTTTCCTTAACCGGCCGGCCCCGGAAGATATTCGCGCCACTAAATTCAGTCATCAAATTGTGGTGCAGAAAAATAAGTCTGATAATAAATGGACCAGGATAGCGCCCGTTATAACCGATGAAGAATCCTTGCGAATTGAGCCGGCACTCCTGGAAGGATTCCCGGACAAAAAAATCTGGACCACAGACGTGCCAGAAGACCAACAGGCCGCCATCGTACTGGCCGCCGACGAAAATAATCCGGCCGAGCTGATCAATACGCAGGCATTTGATCATTCCAACAACCGGGTGGATGTGGTGAACGGGACCATCATCTACCAGTATAGTATAAACGATTTATCGAAAACCTTCTTCTTTCTCTCCGAGCAGCGATTTGAGCAGGAAGATGAGTCTGCAAAAGCGGGTATACAACTGTTGTTCCTGCTGCTGGATCCCAAGAACCTGTCAACCGAAGAAGATGCCAGCGGGAATCACTATATAAGAGTTTTAGATAACGGAAAAATAGTTGCGACAAACACCATTGAGCACAAAACCCGGGAAGAGGCCAAAGCTGCCATAGACCCAATTGTGGATTATGTAAATGGTCAGCTTTACCACGCTACCTCCATACCGGAGCCCATCCGGTGGAAATTTGATGTGCGGCTTGAATCTCCCGGCCATTCAGCCATTGCTTTC
>Ga0163162_10005635_pt1 | contig 12099 bp, 8 predicted proteins | sample S55metaG_FD_115310 | JGI IMG/M metagenome (GOLD analysis project Ga0163162, IMG submission 115310) | Switchgrass rhizosphere microbial communities from Kellogg Biological Station, Michigan, USA - S5-5 metaG | ecosystem: Host-associated > Plants > Roots > Rhizosphere > Soil | place: USA: Michigan...
CGCTCATTGGATCCTCAGCGAGTCATTGAGCATCGTCCACAGCGATGCACGGCGCAGATAGTTCAGATGTGCGTTACGATCGGCGACTGTCGCGCGCATCGCCTGCTGGTCTGCGGCGCGGGCCTGAGGCGAACGCTCCTCCATCACTTTCTTGTTCTGGATCGACTGCGCCTGCACGTACTGGATCGCGGGACCGCGGCGCTGCCGCTCGTAGCGGTCGAGCAGCGCATCGGACGCCCCGCCGAGCACAGCGTCGAGCTTGTCGGCGAGATTCACCGCATCATGAATCCCACTGTTCAGGCCGAGGCCGCCGAGCGGATTGTTGACGTGCGCCGAATCGCCGGCCAGCAACCCGCGGCCTTGCAGGAAGCGCGCGGCGACGCGCTGGTGAACGTTGTAGGTATTGACCTGCGTGACGGTCGCGCCGAGGGCGCACGGCAGGTAGCGACGATATACGCGCGCAACCTCGGCGAGCGCGGCTTCCCGCTCGGTCGGCAGGTCCTGTTGCAGCGGATAGGTGGTGCGCCAAACGCCTTCGGGACTGTCGCCCGGCACCTTGAAGATGCCGAACCAGCAGTCGACGTCGGACAGATAGTTGCGCACCTGGAAGCCCATCGATTCGGCAAAGTCGTGCTTGACCGTGACCACCCCGAATTTTTCCTGGAACGTGTAGCCCTCAAATTCGATCCCAAGCGACTTGCGCACCAGACTGCGCGCGCCGTCGCAGCCGATGACGTAGCGCGCCTCGCATTGCAGCGGACCGTCGTCGTTGCGCGCATCGAGCACGACTCGATCGGCGTGTTCAGTGAAGCGCTCGACGGTGGTCGCGTCGAGGTACCGTACGCGCGGCTCCCGATCGAGGCGCGGGCGGATCAGGTTGACCAACTTGTGCTGTTCGAGCTGGACCGCGAACGGATACGCGCATTCATCGCGCATCAGCCCGAAGTCATATTCAGCGACCACTTCGCCGGAAACGAAATCGCGCCACTGGAAGAGATCGGCGCGCAGGCCTTGTGCGAGCACGTCGTCGATGAGGCCGGCCTGGTCCAACAACGACAATGTCGACGAGTGAATCGTCGCGGCCCGATTTTCGGTGGGCACTTGGCGATACGACTCGAACAATGCGACGCGCCAACCCTGGCGCGCCAATGCCAACGTAGTGAACATTCCGACCGGCCCGGCGCCGATCACCGCAACATCCCACATGAGTGATTTCCTTAAGGCTCGATTCGTCATTCCGGTTGCCGAGTGCGCAACCTGTCCAATGCGCCGCTTCGATCGCTGCAAAGGTACCCAAAAAAATATCCTTATACCAGTGGCCAATATAAATATATTTATAGTCGTTGCGCGTATGCGAATGTCAGGGTAAATCCTTAGAACGGATGTGCCTACGTCGCACCAGGTGAGCGTGACCGATCCAATGGAGAGCACTCAAGTTGGTTAAAAGCGGACAGTTGTTGTGTCAAAGCCAGATTGAAGTCTCCTGGTACAGGCTAGTTAGAGATTTCAGGTTTCAAGGTATGAATCTCTCGTTGAAGCTGGTCATTCCGATGCGCTTCGTCGCCGTCAAGACAGCCGAGCAGCAGTGGTCACGTCGCTCAACGACTCGGAGGCCGCGAACTTCGGCCAGAACTCGCATCTAGAGCACGACCTGCGCTACGACCGCGCTGACGAGTTCGTCGAAACCGTCATGGGCCACTGGGACACGTGGGAAGAGGGTGCGCTGATTCTCGACAAGGAAAGCGGACGCTTCGCGGACCCCTCGAAGGTGCATCGTCTGGATCACGACGGGCGCTTCTTCAAGTCGCGCGGACCGTTCACGGTGCCGCGCTCGCAGCAGGGCCATCCGGTGCTGATCCAGGCGGGGCAGAGCGGGCGCGGGCAGCAGTTCGCCTCGCGCTGGGCGGACCTCATCTTCGTCGTCTATCCGAATCTCGCGGTGGGCAAGAAGCAGTACGCCCAGATGAAGCAGGCGCTCGCCGACGCGGGCCGCAACCCCGACGACGTCAAGATCTCGACCGCGTGCTACACGATCGTCGCCGAGTCGGACGAGATTGCGCAGAAGGAGCGCGAATATATCGATTCGCTCGCTAAGCCGATCGATTCGCTCGCGCTGCTATGCGAAGTGCTCAACACGGACTTCTCGAAGCGCGGCTACGATGATCCGTTCAGCGATGCCGAGATGGCGGCGATCTCCGGCTGGACCGGTTTCCGCGACCGCGTCGTGACGTTATCGGGCAAGAAAAATCCTTCGGTGCGTGATTTCGTGGATTTTTCCAAGCGCGCCCGCATCGAGGAGTTTCCGGTGTTCTGCGGCACGCCGAAGACCGTGGCCGATCAGATGGAGCAATGGTTCGTCGAAGGCGGCGTCGATGGCTTCGTGATCGCGCCGACGCACGTGCCCGGCGCGTATGAGGATTTCGTGCGCATGGTAGTCCCCGAACTGCAGAGGCGCGGGCTGTTCCGCAAGGACTATCAGGGTGCGACGCTGCGCGAGAACCTCGGACTTCCGATTCCGCAATCGAGCGACTGGCGCAAGCAGGCATTTCCTAAAACGTCGAACATCAAGGTGGCCTGAGACCGCTGTGTGAGGGGCAGTCGCGTTGCGGATGCCCGTTTCTTTCGAGCCGGTTGTACAGAACGTGCCACAAAGAGTGAGACACGGTCGAGGACTCAGCTGCAAATCACGCGACTCAAATAATCAAACATACGTCATTGACAGACTTTACATCAACTAATGTGTCCCCGTTTTCAACCTCACCCCAGAACGACCTGCGCAAAACCGTGCACTTGCAAAAGCGGATGGAGTGCGTATGATGTAGCACAGTTGTGACACTTCAAGAGGTCGAGATGTCTACCACTACGCTGCGTCTACCGCCGGACCTTCGCGACCGCGTCTCAAAACTCGCGGAAGAGTCCGGGACGACGGCGCACAGCTTCATGTTGGAAGCGATCGCGGAAAGAGTTGCCAACGAGGAATTGCGGCGCGGATTTCTCAACGACGGCAACGCCCGATTGGCGAGCATGCTGGAAACAGGCATCGGAATTGAGTGGACCGACATGCGTGAATATCTTCGCGGACGGGCTGCCGGAAGTGGGCCCGTACCGCCGAAGGTCAAAAAATGGCGCGATTGATTCTGGCGCCAGAGATTCGCGAGGATTTCGATCGAATTTTTGATTTTCTCTTCGAGCACACCCCTGACCAAGCGACCCAACGAATTGACGATATCGTGTGCGCGCTCGACATATTGCAGTCGAGTCCACTGATCGGACGGCCAGCTGAAAGCCTTCGCGGAATGCGCGAGCTGGTCATATCGAACGGTGCCCGCGGTTACCTGGCACTGTATCGGTTTGTGCCTGAGTTGGACACCGTGTTTGTTACGGCCATTCGCAGTCAACGGGAGTTGCGCTATCGGCGCAGCCATGATGACCGCTCTGCTTGAACGCGGTACGCCACGAGAGCCTATCGAACGGGATAGTGCTTGCTGCATCTGACTGCATGAAACTGACGGGCACGCTCGCTCGCCGAAATGCGCATCATGTCGGCGCCCGTACTTCGGAAATGGAGGAGGTGTCCGCCGCCGAAGCCAATTGACATAATGATAATTAGCGTAGTTTTGACACGTAGCGGCTAAGTTGTAATCTATGGCCGTTCCTCGGTCCATCGCAAGCTCAAGCCGTGGCGCGCGGCGCAACGACTCGAGTTGACCAGCCGACAGATCCGTCGGCTGGTCGAGCGACTGCGCGAACACGGAGCGCAAGGTCTCGTGTCGCGTCGGCGCTCGAAGCCCGGCAACAACCGACTGAACGCGGTGACGGCCGAGCGGGCACGCTCGATCATTCGCGAGCGTTATGCTGACTTTGGGCCGACGCTGGCGCGCGAGAAGCTGTACGAGTGCCACGGCATTCGGCTGGCCAAGGAAACGGTGCGCCGGCTGATGACCGACGCCGGGCCGTGGGTGCCGCGTCGACAGCGGCCACCGAAGGTTTACCAGCCACGCGCACGCCGCGCCTGCCTGAGTGAACTGACCCAGATTGACGGCAGCGAGCATGCGTGGTTCGAGAACCGGGCGCCGCAATGCATGTTGCTGGTGTACGTCGATGACGCGAGGCATCGTTCGCGCCGCTCTTATCGAGCGTGATGCTTTTCCTGTTCACTCACCGCTGCTCTGTTTCTGTCGCCGCTTTTTTCTGACGCGGTTAATTATCGCGAAAGCTGCGCCACCGCAGCCGCATCGGGCGCGCTCCAACCGCCGCCCAGCGCACGGAACGAAGCGATCGCCGCGCTGGCCGATTCGACCTGTGCCTGCGCGCGGACATCGCGCGTTTGCAGCAGGCTGCTGTCCGCGTTGAGCACCTCGATCAGGCTGACCGTTCCGCCCTGATACGCGGCCAACGAAGCGTCGCGTGCACGGCTCAACGCCGCCTCGCCACCGGCCAGAATCTTTTCTTGTGCTTCGCGCTTGTTCCATGCGGAGAACGCATCCTCGACATCCTGCGACGCGCGCAGCACCGCGAGACGATAAGCGGCAAGCGCTTCAGCGTTCGCGCCTTTGGCAGCAGCGATTTCCGCATCGACCCGGCCGAAATCGAACAGCCGCCAACGCAACCCGAAGATCCCTTGTGCCTGGCTCGCACCGTTGCCGAACCATGTTCCAGCGGTGGTGGTCGCCGACCCCACCAGCGCGGCCAGCGAAACTTTCGGGAAGTACTCGGACACGGCGACGCCGACCCGCGCATTCGATGCCGCCAGCCGCCGCTCCGCGACGATCAGGTCGGGCCGGCGCCGCAGCAGCTCGGCGGGCGAACCGGCGGCGGCGAGCCCGGGAGCAGCCGGAATCGGCGCTTCTGCTTCGAGCTCCGCGCGATGCGTGCCGGGCTGTGCGCCGAGCAGCACGTCAAGCGCATTCATCGCAGCTTCGAGGCTCGTTTCCAGCACCGGCACGTTCGCGGCGAATTGCGCGACCGCCCCTTCAGCCTGCTTCATCTGCAGCTCGGCGGCGAGCCCCTTGTCGAACTGCAGCTTGACGATATCGGCGAGACGCTGGCTGGTCTGGACCTGCTGCTGGGCGATCGCGAGCCGGCTTTGCAGCCCGCGAATCGCGACGTAGGTGTCGGCAGTTTGCGCGGCAACCGCGAGACGGGCGGCGCTCACGCCGGCCTGCGACGCCTGATATTCGGCCTGCGCCGCCTCGCGAGCGCGCCGCACGCCGCCGAACACGTCGACCTCCCAACTGGCGACGAAATTCGCTTCATAGTATTCGCCGTTCCGATCGTAGTCGGGTACCTCGTTCAGCAAGCGCCCTAGCGGCGTCTTCAGCGATTGATGGTTGTAGGCCGCCGCCGCCGTGACCGAGCCCGACGGCAGCAAGCCTGCGGTTGCATAGCGCAGCGACGCGCGCGACTGCGTCACCCGCGCCTGAGCCGCGGCAAGATCCAGATTCTGCTCGAGCGCAAGCGCGACATAGCGGGCCAGTTGCGGATCGCCGAAGCCGGTCCACCATTGCGCGAGATCGGCCGTCTGCGTCGCGCCGCGTTGCTCGATTGCCGACTGACCGATGAACCGGTCCGGCATCGCTGCGTCGGGGCGCACATAGTCCGGCCCGACCGCGCAGCCTGCCAATACGGCAGCAGCGAGCAAAGAAAAATACCGTTTGGCAGCAGCCATGCAAGCGCCTCAAAATAAGCAAAACTTCCGTTGGTGTTGTGACTATTGTATAATTTGGTCACGCGTTGTCAACATGTGACTTTCGAGGCAACCACAACATGAATGACAGCATTCAGGCACCGAGCGGGCAGCGCGGCCCGCAGGAACACAGCATTCGCCACCAGATCATCGAAGCCGCTGGTGAGCACTTCAGCCACTACGGCTACGGCAAGACGACAGTGTCGGACCTCGCGAAGGCGATCGGCTTTTCGAAGGCGTACATCTACAAGTTCTTCGACTCCAAGCAGGCCATCGGCGAAGCGATCTGCGCGCAAAATCTCGCCACGATGATGGCGAAGGTGGATCACAACGTGGCCGGTGGCAGCAGTGCCACGGAGCGGCTGCGGCGCCTGTTCGACACGCTTACCGCGGCCACCGTCGAGCAGTTTTTCGAAGACCGCAGGCTGTACGACATCACCGCCCATTCCGTCGCCGAGAAATGGCCGTCTTCGCGCGACCACGACGAACGGCTGAAGGCATTGCTCGAAGAAATTGTGCGAATGGGGCGCGAAAGCGGCGAATTCGAGCGCAAGACGCCGATCGACGAACTGGTGCGGGCGATCCTGCTCGCGATGCAGCCTTTCACCAATCCGCTGCTGCTGCAGTACAACCTGGATCTGCTGCCGCATGGTCCGCGCGAAATCGTCAACCTGATTCTGCGGAGCCTCGTGCCCTGAGTTTCGATGCAGCGATTTGTGACTATTGACATATTTGGTCACTCATAGAAAAATACGCCTCTCACTGATCCGGAGAGGTGTAAATGTCCCCTGCTCGCCGCGCGACGCCCTCGCTGCTTGCCGCCGCGCTAGTCCTCGCGCTGTCGGGATGCAGCCCTGACCGGCAAGTCGATCCCCGAACCGAGGCCGCGCTGGTGCGCCTCGCCACCGTCAACTCGTTCGACCAGGGCAGTCGGTCATTTACCGGTGTCGTGGTCGCGCGCGTCGAAAGCGATCTGGGGTTCCGGGTCGCCGGCAAGATCGTCGAGCGTCTGGTGGACGCGGGTCAGGCCGTCAAACGCGGCCAGCCGCTGATGCGCATCGACGCGACCGACCTGACGCTGGCCACCCGCGCGCGCGACGAAGCCGTCGCCGCCGCGCAGGCACGCGTTCAGCAAACTGCCGCGGACGAAAAGCGTTATCGCGAGCTGGTCGGCGCGGGCGCGGTTTCGGCCTCGGCCTACGATCAGGCGAAGGCGGCTGCCGAGACCGCGCGCGCCGATCTGCGCGCCACTGAGGCGCAGGCGAACGTCGCCCGAAACGAAGCAGGCTACGCGCTGCTGGTGGCCGATGCGGACGGCGTCGTGATGGATACGCTCGTCGAACCGGGGCAAGTCGTCGCCGCAGGGCAGACGGTCGTCAGGATCGCCCGCTCCGGGCCGCGTGAAGCACGAGTCGACTTGCCGGAGACGCTCAGGCCGATGATCGGCTCGCGGGCAAGCGCTACGCTATACGGCGCTGGCGCCACGACCGGCGAGGCCGTGCTGCGGCAATTGTCCGATACCGCCGATCGCCAGACCCGCACTTATGAGGCGCGATACGTGCTGCAGGGCCGTGCCGCTGCGGCGCCGCTAGGTGCCACGGTGACCATCGCGCTACCCGACGCGGGGGCGGATCCCACGGTGTCGGTACCGCTCGCGGCCATATACGACAAGGGCCAGGGCCCGGGTGTGTGGCTGATTGCTGGCGCGCCCGCCAAAGTGACGTGGCATGCGGTGCAGGTGCAGCGCATTAGCGAAGAGACGGCTACCATCAGCGCCGGCCTGAAGCCGCTCGACCGGTTCGTCGCGCTGGGTGCGCACATGCTGCACGAGGGCCAGGTCGTACGCGTCGTCGGCGCGGCGGGAGGCACCGAATGAAGGGCTTCAACCTCTCCGCGCTGGCAGTGCGCGAGCGCGCGGTCACGTTGTTTCTGATCATCGCGATCTCGTGCGCCGGGATCTTCGCTTTTCTGAAGCTGGGGCGCGCCGAAGATCCCAGGTTCACCGTCAAGGTGATGACCGTTGCGCTGGCATGGCCCGGCGCGACTGCTCAGGAAATGCAGGATCAAGTCGCCGAGCCTCTCGAAAAGCGCCTTCAAGAACTGACCTGGTATGAACGCACCGAGACGTTCACGCGCCCGGGCTTCGCCTTCATGACGTTGACCTTGCGCGATGCTACTCCGCCGTCCGGCGTGCAGGAAGAGTTCTATCAGGCGCGTAAGAAACTGGGTGACGAGACGGCCAAGTTGCCGCACGGCGTAATCGGACCGCTGATCAACGACGAATACTCGGACGTGACCTTCGCGCTCTATGCGCTAAAGGCCAGGGGCGAGCCGCACCGTCTGCTGGTCCGCGAAGCGGAGACGTTGCGCCAACGCCTGCTGAGCGTGCGCGGCGTCAAGAAGGTCAACATCATCGGCGAGCGCCCCGAGCGGATCTTCGTGGAATTTTCTTTCGCCCGACTTGCCACGCTCGGCGTTGCGCCGCAGGACATCTTTCAGGCGCTCAACGCGCAAAATGCGATTACGCCGGCCGGCTCGATCGAAACCAGCGGACCGCAGATTCAGGTGCGCCTCGACGGCGCATTCGATAACCTCGACCGAATTCGCGACACGCCTATCGTCGCAAACGGGCGCACGCTGAAGCTTGCCGACATCGCCGAGGTCAAGCGCGGCTACGAAGATCCGGCCACTTTCCTGATCCGCGGCCAAGGCGAGCCGGCCTTGCTCCTGGGCGTCGTGATGCAGGACCGGTACAACGGTCTCGCGCTCGGCAAGTCGCTCGCCGCGGAAGCTGCGGCGATCTCGGCGAAATTGCCGTTGGGACTCTCCTTTACGAAGATCACCGACCAGTCGGCGAATATCGAAGAGTCCTACGACGAGTTCATGCTGAAGTTCTTCGTCGCACTGGCCGTGGTCATCACGGTCAGCCTGGTCAGCCTCGGCTGGCGCGTGGGCATCGTGGTCGCTGCGGCGGTGCCGCTCACGCTGGCCGGCGTATTCGTCATCATGCTCGCCACCGGGCGCGACTTCGATCGCATCACGCTCGGCGCGCTGATTCTCGCGCTGGGCCTGCTGGTGGACGACGCGATCATCGTCATCGAGACGATCGTGGTGCGCATGGAAGAAGGCTACGACCGGATCAAGGCCTCGTCGCAGGCGTGGGTGACGACCGCGGCGCCGCGGCTCGCCGGCGCGCTCGTCACGTCAATTGGCCTGATGCCGGTCGGTTTCGCGGCTTCCACCGCGGGCGAGTATGCGGGCAATATCTTCTGGATCGTCGCGTTTGCGTTGTTGACCTCGTGGGTGGTGGCGGGCGCCTTTACGCCGTACCTCGGCGTAAAGCTGTTGCCCGACATCAAGCCCGTCTATGGCGGGCATGCCGCGATCTACGGCACCCCGAACTACCAGCGCTTGCGCCGCCTGATCGAAGGCTGTGTCAAACATCGCAAGAAGGTCGTGGCGGGTGTGGCGGGCCTGTTCCTGCTGTCGTTTCTGGGCATGGGTGCGGTCAAGCAGCAGTTTTTCCCGTTGTCCGATCGACCCGAAATGCTGATCGAAGTGCAGCTACCGGAAGGCACCAGTATCGACGCAACCAGCAACGCTGTCGCGAAAGTAGAAGCGTGGTTGAAGCAGCAGCCCGAAGCGAAGCTGGTCACGTCCTACATCGGGCAGGGCGCCCCGCGGTTTTATCTTGCGATGGCGCCGGAGCTGCCCGATCCATCGTTCGCGAAGATCGTCGTGCTCACCGACAACGAGAAAACGCGCGACGCCCTCAAGCAGCGCGCGCGCCGCGCGATCGCCGACGGCCTTGCCCCCGACGCGCGTCTGCGCGTGACTCAACTTGTGTTCGGACCTTACTCGCCGTTCCCGGTCGCGTTTCGTGTAATGGGCCCGCAGGAAGACAAGGTGCGCGAGATTGCCGGGCAACTGCGCCGGCTGATGCTGACGAATAGCGCGATGCGGCAGGTCAATACGGATTGGGGCGAGCGCGCGCCCACCGTGCATTTCGTGCTCGACCAGAACCGGTTGCGCGCATTCGGACTCAGCTCCAGCGACGCCGCGCAGCAACTGCAGTTTCTGTTGACGGGTATTCCAGTCACCCAGGTCCGCGAGGACATCCGGTCGGTGGACGTCGTCGCGCGCAGTGCCGGCGCCGAACGGCTCGATCCCGCACGCCTCGGCGCCTTCACGTTGGTAGGCAATAAAGGCGAGAAAGTTCCACTCGACCAGATCGGCAAGGTCGACGTGCGCATGGAAAATCCGGTTCAGCGCCGCCGCGACCGCCTCGTGACGATCACCGTGCGCGGTGACATCGACGAAGCGCTGCAGCCGCCGGACGTGTCAGCGCAACTGATCGCGCAGATGGCGCCATTGGTCGCGACCCTGCCGGCCGGTTACCGGATCGAGACCGCCGCGGCACTGGAAGAAGCCGGCAAGGCAAACACGGCGCTGGCCGCGGTCTTTCCGCTGATGCTGATCCTGATGATGATCGTCATCATCTTCCAGGTTCGCTCGATTTCGGCGATGGTGATGGTGCTGCTGACCGCGCCACTGGCGCTGGTAGGCGTCGTGCCGACGCTGCTCCTGTTCAACCAGCCGTTCGGCTTCAACTCGATTCTCGGCTTGATCGGATTGGCGGGCATTATCATGCGCAATACGCTGATTCTGATCGGCCAGATCCACTTCAACGCGGATCAAGGGCTGAGCGCGTACGACGCGGTTGTCGAGGCCACGGTGCAGCGTGCACGCCCGGTGATTCTGACCGCGCTGGCGGCGGTGCTGGCGTTTATCCCGCTTACGCTGTCGGTGTTCTGGGGTTCGATGGCTTACACCCTGATCGGCGGCACGATCGTCGGTACCGTGCTGACGCTGGTGTTTCTGCCGGCGCTGTACGCTGCGTGGTTCAAGGTCAAACCGCTGGGCCGCATAGCCGAACCGGCGTTGGCGGAAAAGCTGGTTGCTTGAGGTTGGCGGTCGGGCAACCGGCAGTTCAGGGCTGGTTGCACGACATTTACAAGCCCCGCCTTCCACTCCCTGCGCGAACGGGAGCCAGTCCGGCGTCTCCTTGATCGCCAGATGAAGATTCCGATTAAAGTGATGCACCCGATACCCGATGTCCCAAAAAGCATTTGCAAGGTCTGAGTGGTAAAGATGGTGACATGCCCGTTGCGCGGGCGATGTACCAGTGGTCCATTGCACGCGGTGGCAAATGATCGATCGACAACGTCGAAAACAGCATCACGTCGCACCGGATGGGTAATCCGAGCGCCCGCTCCATGGTCGTCACTGGTTCTGGTGTGTGCTCCAGCGCCTCGAAGGCAGTGACGAGATCGAATGAGCCAGACGGCAAGGCGCCTCCCATCCATCGGATCCCAGCTGGAGCCGTAGACGCCACCTTCCCGCAACAGTGCCGTCAGTCTTCCATTGCCGCCGCCATGGTCCAGGCACCTCGGCGCCGTCGCGTGGCGGATGAAGCTCGAAATAAGGGTGGCATAGTTCGCCGGCCGGGCGTCGGTATAGTCCGGAACGACCGCCACACCGGTGTCGTTGTAGATGTGTTGCCGATCTCGCCGGCTTTGACGTTTTTCGCGTCGACGCGAAGGCGCATGGCGAACACCTAAAGCAGCTCTCCCGCGAGCGGGGGTTTGTCGGCCTGTATCGCTTGGACGGCGATGTGCCCTCTTCTCTTCACCCGCTAGAAGCAGCTCAAGGGATCTACATGGCGAATCTCGAAGCGATTCGCGCGGCCGACTTCGTTATGGCGAACCTCAACGATTTTCGCGGGCCGGGCGAGCCGGACAGTGGCACAGCGTTCGAAGTCGGATTCGCTGCGGCCCTCGGCAAGCCGGTGTGGGGCTATCGCACAAGTCCGCACCCGCTCACAAAGACAGTGCCGCGCACAACGGACGCGGATGAGGACACCAGCGTATGCACGAGGGGCTACCTAGTCAAAGACTTCGGTCTGAGCGTGAACCTGATGCTGGCGTGCGCCGCGCGTATCATTGCTGGCGGCCCCGCAGAGTGCCTTGATGCGATGAAAGCAGCGTTGGCGGCGGAGGACCCCCTCTCGTTGGTGACGGGTTTGGCGAAGCGTTCGCTTCGCTGGGCTTTTTGTGGATCGCCCACTTCAGTATATCGAGTTCATGAACTACGACATTTGGCTAACCGCGCCCGAGGAGGCGTACGCTCAGTGGCAACGTGCAGAGACGACCGGTGCCGACCGGCGCGCGATCGCCGAGCAGTCGATCGTGCAGCACCGCTCGATGTTTTCCCGTAAAGCGAAGAAACCTGTCGGCGCCTGCTCGCGACCGGAATCAAAGCGTCCGCTGATTGTCGACGATCTACGGTTCGGGCACTATCTGACCCAGCGACAGCGGAGGGAGGTCATTGAGACTGAAAAATTCGACGGCGTC
>Ga0163162_10005637_pt1 | contig 12095 bp, 6 predicted proteins | sample S55metaG_FD_115310 | JGI IMG/M metagenome (GOLD analysis project Ga0163162, IMG submission 115310) | Switchgrass rhizosphere microbial communities from Kellogg Biological Station, Michigan, USA - S5-5 metaG | ecosystem: Host-associated > Plants > Roots > Rhizosphere > Soil | place: USA: Michigan...
AAATCCCGGACGCTGCCATGGCACCCAGATCAAATGGTGATCGAACAAACGGTTGAACTCTTCCATCTTCTCCCGGCCGTTCGCCGAGGCCGCGAGGGCGATTCCCCAGTCCGGGTGCAGGTGGTCGATGTGAGGGAAGGGAAGAAAGCCGTGCAGAGGCGTATCAATCGAAGCCGCAACGCTGCTTTTGCCGAAGGCGCACAGCGGATACATGTCCACCATTTCGTCTTCGAATTCAGAGCCGCGATATTTGTGCTCCAACCCGTGAAGCTTTTCGGAGTAAAGCGCGGCTAGTCCGCTGAGCTTGATACTGCCCAGATCGCCACCGCTGCCCTTGATCCACAAGACTTCTTCGTGCTTCCCACTCAATGGATCAACTTGCTGGATCTTCGAACTGGTGTTGCCGCCGCCGAAGTTGGTGATGCGCAGATCGGAGCCCAACAGATTGGACCTGTAGCGCAATAAATCGGGTTGATCGAGTCCGCGGGCGATCTTATCGTCCCAACGGTCTTCCAAATAACGCAAACTTGCTTTGAGCTGCATGGGATGCTCTCAGCGGAAAAAGGATGTTATGGCGCGGGTTTTCTCGCTAAACGAGAAAGGGCCCGTACCGAAAGCCGCAGTTATCATACTCCACCGATGCAATAGGGCAACAATTTCTATAAGAGAACAGTGCGGAGGGGCGCCCGCCCTACACTCAGGTTGTCTTGCCGCCCTGGTTCGCCCACGAACCCGTTACCATCTTGTGTTCCACATAGTTATAAGGCGCAACCCGGTGTCCGCTCAAAATCGACAGCCCGAGATGAATCAGCCGGGGACCATAACTTTGCGCCTCATGAGAAACCGAGCCGATCAACGGGCTGTCAGGGCGGGAAATTTCTTCCAGAGCCTCGGGGATGCAGTCCTGTCCCACGATCGCGACGAACTTTTCGCGCTTCAACTCGCGTACGGCCTGCACCGCGCCCAGCGCGCTGGTGTCGGTTGCCGCGGCAATCAGAATCCCGCGGTCTTTAGGGTGGCGTTTCAGGAAGTCGAGTACCAGCTGGCAGCTCTTGTCGCGTAATCCGCGTGCGTCCATACGTACCAGAAACTCAGCCGGAATTCCCGGCAGTCGTGAACGGATGGCTTCAAACGCTCCGGTCACGCGGCTCTGCACCAGGGGGCCTGCCTCGTCCAGGTCCAGTCCGAGGGCCCAGCGCACTTTGCCGTCCCACATCTTCTTGGCGTACTGGGCCAGGCATTCTCCACCTTCAAAGCCCACGCGGTAATTGTTGACACCGAAGAAGGTCGCATGCGGATGCGGTATATCCACCGCAATCAGTGGGATACCCGCGGCATCGATCTTGTCTGCGAGCACCGGCGCGACATGCTGATCGATCTGAAATTCAATCACGAGATCCACCCGGTTGCGGACAAACTCATCAGCATTGTGCAGAGCCGTGGACCCGTCATAACGATTGTCGAGGACGATCAGGTCCACTCCGGCGGCGGAGGAAGCTGCTTTCAGACTGTCGGTGACAGCTTCGGAGAATGGCATCTCCGCCGACTGGCTTCCAAAACCAAACCGTGCTTTCTTGGGGCGCGCCACCAGGCGATAGAGGCCGTCCTGCGACTGCGCCAGATAGCCGCGATGCACGAAGGTTTTCAGAATCCGGTAAACGGTTGTCTTGGAAATATTGGTCCGCTGATAAATAGCTTCGAGGACCAGCGGGCCCTGCTCATTCTGGAGCAACTCAAGAATGTCGAGCGCTTTCGAGAGGACCGGAATCAGGTAGAGCCGCTTGGGAGCTGAACGTGTCAATGCGCTTGCGCCTCAGTGACTGCAACGAATCCTAATGACTATAACGTGGGCCGCGTGTTTTCGCCTAGAGCGCGGCTTTCGGAGTGGAGATGGCACAGCCCCGCCGATTCCCTGACCACTCCTCAATAGCTGTGCTGTATTTCCGTTTGTAAATATTTGAATTCCAATAGGGAAATAAGTTCACTATTTTCTTGACAACGAATATTCGCCGTCGCTAAAGTGCGCCCAGTCGAGACAGGGAATCTACGCGTCAGTCTTTCCCCGTCGGTCAATGTCGACCCGCTCAGTGTCAAGAGGCACAGGAGGAATGTGACCATGAAAGTCCACAGTCTGGTGGTATGTCTGTTTGTCATCGTTTCGGCAGGCCTGCTGTACGGCCAGGGCGGCGCCAACGGTACCATCCTCGGAACCGTTACCGATAATTCCGGAGCCGTCGTCGGCAACGCAAAGGTCGACGTCACCAACACTGCCACCGGCGTGGTCACTCACTCCGAAACCAGCACCAACGGAGATTTCACCGCTCCTTACCTCGCTCCAGGAATCTACAGCGTCACGGTGCAGGCACCGGGCTTCCAGAAGGCTGTGGCGGACAACATCACCCTGGTAGTCGCACAACAGGCCAGAGTAAACGTTGTCATGAGGCCCGGCCAGGTTTCAGAGACTGTGGAAGTGCAGGCCAGCGCGGTTTCGCTGGACACTGACAGCGCGGCAGTTTCACAGCTCATCAGCCAGAAGCAGGTGGAACAGTTGCCCCTTAACGGTCGCAACTTTCTTAACTTGCTGTTCATCGGCGCTGGCGCCGTTCAGACCAACGGCGAGCAAGGCCAGATGCGGCAAGGTGAAGGGAACGCCATCAGCATCAATGGAGGCCGCCCGACCTCGAACAACTACACATTGGATGGATTGGTCAATACCGACACCGCTTTGAACACTCCAGCTGTCATCCTGTCGCAGGATGCGATTCAGGAATTCAAGGTGCAGAGCGAAACCTACTCCGCGGAATACGGCTTCAGCGCGAACCAGGTCAACATTGTTAGCAAGAGCGGAAGCAATCAACTGCACGGAACCGCGTTCGAATTTCTGCGCAACGATGCCTTTGATGCCAAAGCGCCATTTCAGTCGGCTATTCCTGAACTGCGGCAAAATCAGTTTGGTTTCGTGGTAGGCGGTCCGATCTACATTCCAAAAGTCTACGACGGTCGCAACAAAACCTTTTTCCTGGTGAACTACGAAGGCTGGCGCATTCGCAACGGCATCAACCAGGACACATTTAACGTACCGAATCCAGCATGGCTTACGGGGGATTTCTCTGGGTCGGGACTTTCCCCGGTGACTTCAGCGGGTGGGACGTGTACGCCCAGCGCGACTCAGTTCTGCATGCCGATTGATCCGACCACTGGCGCTCCCTTTCCTGGCAACATTATTCCGGCCAGCAGCTTTTCCCGCTTAGCAAAAGTGGCGATCGGCGCCGGGCTTTTCCCCGCGCCGAATTGCTTGACCGCCGGCTGTCACGGAAACTATCGCCTGACCACTGCGTTGCCCAACACCGTGAACCAGCAGACTTATAAACTCGACCAGCAATTGGGCCGTTTTGGCTCAATGTTCTTCCGCTACACCACCGCCAAATACGAAAACGAGAACATCAATGGTTCGGTTTCGCTTCCGTTCGGAATTGGCACTTTCAACGAAAAATCCGAGAGCTGGATGATTTCGCACACCGTTCCTCTTACCCACAACATTGTGAATAACTTCCGCTTCGGGCGACTCGAGCCTATCTCGATCCAGGGTGGAATCGGCGCCCCGGCTTCGGATATATCCGCACTCGGCCTTACCGGAGTGTTCCCGAACCTGCCTTCCTACGCGAGTATGTATCCCGGACTCGGATTTCAGGGGATAAACTCCACAGCCTTTGGTAGCCAAGGCAATGACGTCACCACCAGCGACATACCGACTTGGGAATTCTCCGATTCGCTGTCAATGACTCATGGCAGGCATACCATCGCGGTGGGTTTCGACTATCGCCGCTGGGTGCAGAAGCGAAACCTGTCGAACGACTTCTTGGGTCAGTTCAACTTCAATAACGACACGATCCTGTCGAACGGAGGCGGTTGTCCCAACGGTACCGGAGACTGCGGCACTGGCAACTCCGTAGCTGATTTCCTCCTCGGCTATTACCACGATGCGTCAACATTTCAGCCCGGACCGTTCAGCCCGACGAGTGTAGCCGGTAACTTGAACCAGTATCATTTCCAATATTTCGCTCCGTACATACAAGATGACTGGAAAGCTACCAGCCGTCTTACATTGAACTTGGGATTGCGCTGGGACTACCGCACCGTGCCTTTCGAGCAAGACAACAAGATGTTCTGGTTTGATCGCGCCAACGCTGGTGGTGGACTGTGCTTTGCCGACAAGGGCTTGGGCACCACCGACGTCCCAGGACTAGGTGGCCCGATTGCGCCGGACGGCAACGGTTTCTACCGCTACTGCGGACGCAACAATCCTGCCGCTGCGTCGAAAAAGCCGTTTGCTCCCCGGATCGGTTTCGCTTATCGGCTGACTGACAAGACCGTGGTTCGAGGTGGCTACGGCCTGTTCTTCGATTCCGCCGAGACTCGCGAAATCGACGATTCCGGCGACATCTATCCCTTCGTAGTAAGGGCTTCGACCAATCCGAACGTGAACGCAACCTTACCGAAGCTAACCGACAACATGTTCCCCGCAGTTCCTCTTCACCAGGTGACTCCTGCGCTGGATGGCAGCCAGTTCTTCGCGGTAATCATCTCGGAATTTCCGCACAACCCTTACGTCCAGCAATGGTCTTTGTCGGTGCAACGCGAGTTGGCGAAAAATACCACTCTGGAAGTCAACTACGTCGGCAATAAGGGAACTCATTTGCTCAACCGAACCAACATTGGGCAGGGCCTGCCGCCGGTCAATCCCGCGCTCTGCGATCCCAGCGTGGGCGGCGATCCTACGGTTGGCGATTGCCCGGCTGCCACCAGAAGGCCGTTCACGAACATAACGTCCTCCCTGGGCTTCCTTGACAGCCAATGGAACGGATATTCCAGCTACAACGCAGGTAACGTGAAGCTGGAAAAGCGCTCGAGTTCCATCGCATTGGTTGCGGTTTACACCTGGGCGAAGAGTCTGGATGACAAATCCGCTGCCGCTGGCGTCGGGTCGACCAATGCATTTGCGGGACACATGAACGAGAACAATCAGCACCTCGATTATGGACGTTCGGATTTCGACGTTAACCATCGCTTCGTAACCAGCGTCGTTTATCAGTTGCCGCTCGGTCGTGGCAAGCACTTCGGCGGGAACATGAACCGCGCGGCTGATTTAGCGATTGGAGGTTGGCAGGTAACCGCCATTACCACGTTTCAGAAGGGTTTCCCGTATTCGATACTTGCAAACGACAATTTTGGTCTGCTTACAACCTTTACCCAGCGAGCCAATCTGGTTTCCGGTTGCAATCCTAACAGCGGATTTACCAAGAGTATCAACGAGTATTTCAACACTGCATGCTTCGTGCAGCCTCTCGCCGGCCAGTTTGGCAACAGCGGTCGCGATATCCTGCGCGGGCCCGGAATCAACAACTGGGACATGGGACTCGGCAAGGAATTCAAATTTACCGAGCGCGTAGCCTTCCAGTTCCGTGCTGAAGCTTTCAACGTGTTCAACCACGCTCAATATGGATATGACCCGAACACTGCGACGGGAATAGGTGCGCCCATAGACAATAATCCGAATGATGGAGCGTACGGCAAGGTCATTGCCGCCCGCCCAGGGCGCATCATCCAACTCGGAGGCAAGATAACCTTCTAACCCGGATAGTTTCTGTTCTCGATCCGCCAGGCCGGTTCCGGCTTGGCGGATTTTTTTGTTAAGGTACACTCGCCTTTGATGAGTTTCTTCTCCAGAATTCGCTGGTTCGGCGTGGTCGTGCTGTTTTACGCCTGCGTCTATCGGGCTCCGGCGCAATCCGCAAACGCAGTAGAGAAGTACTCCGCGGAAGGTCAGCAGGCTCTGGCACAGGGCAGATATGGCGAAGCCGAGGCCGCATTCGAAAAGCTGCGCGAACTGGAACCGGAAGTCGCGGAGGTGCATGCCAATCTGGGTGCGATCTATTTTCAGGAAAGGAAGTATCAGGCGGCAATATCCTCTTTACGCCAGGCGCTGAAGCTCAAGCCTGCTCTGCCCAAGACCAACGCACTGCTGGCGATGTCACTGTCAGAACTGGGCCGGTACAGCGAGGCCCTGCCCGGCCTTGAAAAAGGTTTTCGCCAGTCCACGAACCCGCCAATTAAACGCATGTGCGGTCTGCAACTACTGCGGGCTTACAGTGGTTTGCGACGCGATAGCAAGGCAGTGGACGTTGCTATGGAACTCAACCGGCTATATCCAGACGATCCAGAGGTTCTCTACCACACCGGACGAATCTTCGGAAACTTCGCATTCCTGAACATGCAGAAACTGGCGCAGGTGGCTCCGTCGTCCGTGTGGAGGCATCAGGCTGAAGCCGAGGCCTACGAAAGCCAGGGCTCGAGCGATGCTGCCATCAGCGAATACCGACAGGTGCTTTCCGCAGATCCGCGGCGGCCGGGCATTCACTACCGCGTCGGACGAACCCTGCTGGCACACTCTCGCCAAAGTAATATTCCGGACGATGCCACGGCTGCGGCGAAAGAGTTTGAGGAGGAACTGCAAGTCGATCCGGGCAATGCGAATGCGGCCTATGAACTAGGAGAACTGCACCGCAACGCAGGGGAGTTTGCCGAAGCGCAAAAATTCTTTGAGCAGGCCGTGAAGTCTTATCCCGACTTCGAAGAAGCGCAACTAGGCCTGGCGGCAGTTCTCACGGCGCTTCAGAAACCGGATTTGGCGCTGCCACGCCTGCAAAAGGCCGTTGCGCTCACTCCGACCAACGAAGTTGCCTGGTATCGCCTGTCGCAAGTACAGGGAATGCTTGGACACGAAGCCGAACAGAAGAAAGCGTTCGCGGAATTCCAGCGCCTGCGCACTCAGAAATCAAATCAACAGGAAGCCGGTAAACAGATTTTTTCCCCCGACGAAGTAACCCGCCAGCAGCTAGACCAGAACGAACCGAAGTAACAGTAGAGGCTCGACACGAACCACGTGGGGGCAGGTGTCCCACCTGCCCGGCTACGTTTTTTCCCGCAAGACCGGGGCGAGCGTTGCTCGCCCACCCGGACGAGGCCGTCCGGGTCTACACGGACCGTGATGGCACAATCCCCGTGCCTTCTTTCACAGTAATTAGCTGATTCAAGCTCACCGCAGGCAGAGTCTCCCAGTCCCCATTCGGCCAGCGGATCTTCACCTCAGCGCTCTTCGCGGTGCCGAGTCCAAAATGCAGGCGAGGATCATTGCTGGACAAGAAACTCGACTGACTCTGTACTTCCTGCGTCTGCATCGAATCCTGTGTGGTCACAACCACTCGCGCCCCAATCGCGCTGCGGTTGGATTTCGTACCTACCAGCTTCACCTTGAGCCACGAATTGTTTCCGGTGACGTCATTGCGCAGCAGCGACGGAGGCTCGTTCAGATTGATGACCAGAATGTCGAGGTCCCCATCGTTATCGAAATCGCCGAACGCGCAACCGCGGCTATTGTGTGATTCCAGGATGGCAGCTCCGGCTTCGTTCGTGAGTTCCTCGAATTTCCCCTTGCCCAGATTGCGAAATAACATTCTCGGATCTCTCGCGGGAAACTCAGGGTGCTGTTTCTCCACCTCCGGGAAGGTATGACCTGCCACCATGAACAAGTCTGACAGGCCATTGTTGTCGAAATCGGCCATCCCCGCGCCCCAGCATACGAAACGGTTCTCCACCGCCAAGCCAGTCCGTTTGCTGGCTTCCTCAAAATTCGCTCTGCCCATGTTGCGGTAGAGATCCGGTGTGTCGCCCTCGAAATTGGTTTTGAAGATGTCGAGCCGGCCATCGAGATCATAGTCGCCGACTGCCGCTCCCATTCCAGCCTGCTCCTGCCCGTCTTCTCCATACGCTACGCCACGAATGGCGCCTTCTTCACGAAAGGTTCCGTCGTGATTGTTCATGAACAGCAGGCTCGGCGTGGAGTCGCACGCGACGTAGATATCGGGCCAGCCGTCATCGTCGAAGTCTCCGACGATGGCAGTGAGTCCGTAGCTGTTTCGCGAGGAGGCAATTCCGGACGCCTCGCTGACGTCGGCGAATGTCCCATCTCCTTTATTGCGGTACAGGCTGTGCTGGCCGTAAGGAAAGCCGCGCGGGCCGCAGGTTACGGGTGTCCCCAACCAGCGGCAGTTCGCATTTTGACCCGGCTTGGGGGCCGTTTTCAAATCGAAATCGAGATAGTTGGAGACAAACAGGTCGAGATGTCCGTCGCGGTTATAGTCGAGGAAGGCACATCCCGTTCCCCAGCGGGTCGCGGAGTCCGCCAGACCGGCAGCCCGCGTCACATCTGTGAAGGTTCCATCGCCGTTGTTGCGGTAGAGGACGTTCTGGCCCCAGTAGGTGACGAACAGGTCCTCAAATCCATCATTGTTATAGTCGCCCACGCAGACGCCGCAGGCCCAGCCGGTCTTAAGCAATCCCGCGCGTTCGGTGACATCGGTGAAGGTGCCGTCGCGGTTGTTCTTATACAGCCTGTTGCTGGCGCTAGCGGGAGCATCCGCAAAGCGGGTTCCTGAGAGCAGAAAAATATCGAGCCAGCCGTCGTTGTCGAAGTCGAGGAAGGCGCAGCCACAGCCCAGGGTTTCGACGATGTATTCCTTGCGATCGCTCTTGCCGTAAACCGTAACCGCACCCAGCCCGGCCTTGGCAGCAACATTGGTGAAAGTGGAATTAAAGGGAAGGCCTGACGGTTTGCTGCGGGGAAGAGCTGAGGCTTTGTGGGGTACAACGCCCTGACCCAGACAGGCTGTCGCCGTGGCCCCGAACAGTCCTGCCAGAAAGACCCGTCGAGAAGTCGCCATGAAAGATTGCCGCTACTCCATATAAAAAACTTCCTTCATCATAGCGAACCGCTCCCCAGGTTGAATGCCGGGAACCGGCTCAAAATACTCGGCCATTTCCGCCTGCCAGCGCAGGTTCACGGGGTCAGCGGCGAGGGCATCCCATGCAGCGTCAAAGTCTCTTACCCGCATGACCAGGATCAAGTCCTGTTCGCGGCGGAAGATCGAATAGTCCGAGATGCCGACTTCTTTGAGCTTGGCCAGCAACTCGGGCCAGACGTGGGCATGGTCCTTTTCGTAGCCTTCGATGGCATCAGCCTTGATTCGTAAGCGAAAAGCTACGCGCGGCATATCCGGATCTCCTGAAGTTGAACTTTAAGTACGATTTTCGTAGCGCCGCCGTCCCGGCTGGATATCCGCCGGACAACCGGCGAGACGCCAGCGCTACAGTTTGGGTCAGGGAAGCGTTACCACTGCCACGCCCAGTCCGTTCAGCGTAATCTTCTCACTGGTCAACTTAACCGACGCCGCCGGATTGAAGTTCGTGGTCTGGTCAATATAGTCTTCCTGAGCGCCGGTAGCCCCCGGGACGGTAATCTCAAACGGACGATCCCGCTTGTTGACCAGCAGAATACGCCGCTTGCCGTCCGGCTTCACCACGGCCATGTAATAAAGATACGAATCCACGGACCGGTTGAAAGGCTCCGTTTCCACAATCTTGTCGCCCGGCCCAAAGTTCTCCCGCAGGAGCTTCAATAGCTGGGTTCGAGAGTTGGGCTTGCCGGTGTTCCAGTCGACCATCGAAACCGACGGAAACTGCGTAGGATATCCCACCAGTTGCGACTCGCCAGCCACATCAACTCCCATGCGTGTGAGCTCGGCAAAAATGTATGCATACATAGCGCAGGTCAAATTCCAGTAAGAATTGGGAATGGGTTTAGTCACATGACCTGGCTGGTCCTGCATAACGTCGTCGGCGGAGATGGCGCCAATCTCATCGATCGTGGACTTTGTCTCTGGCGAAAGCCTCTTCCGGATAGTTTCCACATAGCGCACGGTATTCAGGAAGCCGTCCGCATACGCAAAGAATGTGTAAGGCTGCATCGCCGGGTCCTGATCGCCCGTCGGCACCGCGTAGAAATGATACGAAATGTAGTCCAGCGGAATGCCGCGCTTGTGATTCTTGGGATTGAGAAAATATTCGAACTGCTCCGGATGCGTAGACGGCTGGGCTAACGCCAGGCCCACGAACTTGGTTTGCGGAGCGACCTTACGGATGGATTCCACCACCGCGTCATAAATCCTCGTGTAGGTCTCCGGAGTCATCTTGTGCTCGAACTCGATTTCGTTCAGCACTTCCCAGTAGGGAATGGAGTAGTGATATCCGGACTCATGCCGCTTGCCCAGTTCGTCGGTGAATCCCCCCTGGGTGTACCAGGAGAAAAGTTGGCCGTAGTAGTCGCCGATTTCCTTCATGCTGGGATCGCGAGGCTCAATACCCTGCGTGTAGTCCCACACCGGCTGGTCAGGATCGGCCGGGTAAGTCACCGGCTTGTCGGTCTTGAACATCCACGCCGGAATCGTGCTGAAATTGAGAATGACCGAGTGACCTTTGGTGGCTTCGAGAAAATCGATGGTCATGGGATCGATCAGCGAAAAATCCCATGAAGTCTTGCCGTTCGTCGGGGGCTCAAGTTCCGCCACGGCCAGCTTCGGATAAGGCAGCCAGGGAACGTAACGAACGTAGTCGCCTTGAATATCTTTCAAGGTCTGAAAGGCATTGTCGTGAATCGAAGACCCGCGACGTAAAGGAGGATTCACCACAACCTGAAGCGTGGCAGTGGTCTTAGAAACGCTGGTTACTTTGTCCCAGTGGGCCGCCACTTTCGCGGATTGATCCGGGGACGCCGGTTCCTGGGCAAGGGAAGTGGACACTGCGAGCGCACACAAAATCGTAGCCAGCAACAGGGATGGCCGATATCGATTCACGTGGATCCTCCGTCGGGAAAGTACGCAGCATTGTGCGGGGATATTCGCCGAAATTCAATAGGAAAATAAACTTACTATTGACAACAATCGACGCAGAATACTACAGTTCAGCGGTTTGAAGCGAGTAGGATTTGTGCCGGAACCGTTTTATCAATGGATAAGCCCCGAGCATATGCCGAGCCGAAGATTGGGCTCTTCGGAATCGGTCTGGACGCATACTGGCCGCAGTTCCCCGGCCTGGAAGACCGTCTAAAAGGATACGGCCAGCAGGTTGTCCAGAAGCTCGAACGGGCCGGCGCCCAGGTAGTGAATCTGGGGTTGATCGACACGCCAGAGAAGGCTCTCGCGGCGGGTCACGACTTCCGCGCCGCCGACGTTGACCTGATCTTTCTCCACGTTACAACCTACGCTCTATCGTCAACCGTTCTCCCGGTAGTCAGGCGGGCCAAGGTTCCGGTCATCATCCTGAACCTCTCTCCTGCAGCCGCCATTGACTATGACTGGTTCAACGGCCTGGGTGACCGCACAAAGATGACAGGCGAGTGGCTGGCCTACTGTCAGGCGTGCCCGGTGCCAGAGATCGCCAACGTTTTCAATCGCTGCAAGATCCCCTTCTTTCAGGTCACCGGCACACTGGAAAACGATCCTGTAGCCGCGAATGAAATCGCGGAATGGGTCGGTGCCGCCCGCGTCGCCCACACCATGGAACACAATCGCCTGGGTGTGATGGGACATTATTACGGGGGCATGCTCGACATCTACTCCGACCTAACCCAGCAGTGCGCCTACTTTGGCGGACACATCGAAGTCATCGAGGTTGACGAGCTGGCGGCGCTGCGACGGCAAGTCTCCGATTCAGAGATAAAGAAACGAGTAGAAGATTTCCGCACGGCATTCGATGTCCAGCCTGACTGTTCGCAGGAGGAACTGGACCGCGCCGCGCGGACCTCGGTAGCACTGGACCGGCTGGCCGAGCTCCACAATCTCGGTTCTCTTGCGTACTACTACCAGGGGACGGGCAACGCAGAAAATGAAGACGCCATCAGCTCAATCATCCTCGGCACCAGCCTGCTCACAGCGCGTGGTATTCCCGTAGCTGGAGAATATGAAATCAAGAACGCGCAGGCCATGAAGATTATGGACAGCTTCGGCGCAGGCGGGACCTTCACTGAATACTATGCCGCGGATTTTACCGACGACATCCTGCTCATGGGACATGATGGCCCTGGACACATTGCCATCGCTGAAGGCAAAACCAAAGTTCGTCCGCTCAATGTCTATCACGGTAAAGTGGGACGCGGCCTGTCAGTCGAAACGTCGGTCAAGCATGGTCCAGTAACGCTCTTG
>Ga0163162_10005642_pt1 | contig 12089 bp, 11 predicted proteins | sample S55metaG_FD_115310 | JGI IMG/M metagenome (GOLD analysis project Ga0163162, IMG submission 115310) | Switchgrass rhizosphere microbial communities from Kellogg Biological Station, Michigan, USA - S5-5 metaG | ecosystem: Host-associated > Plants > Roots > Rhizosphere > Soil | place: USA...
CAACTACCGAAGAAGCCTGCGAATTCCAGCAACGGCAGTTGGTGGTCGTTTAAGGTCCAGCCTACACGGCGCTCCACCGAAGAAGGCAGCGAATTCCACCAACGGCAGTTGGTGGTGGTTTAAGGTCCGGCCTACACGGCGCAACCGCTGAAAGAAGCGCGAATTCCACCAAGGGCAGTTGGTGGTCGTTTAAGGTCCAGCCTATTGAGCATCGCCTCTCCCGGGCTGTCTTCGTTGGAGGACCTCTTTAGGTTGGACTTTAACCATCCACCAACTGCCGTTGGTGGAATTCGCAGGCTTCTTCGGTAGTTGCGCCGTGTAGGCCGGACCTTAAACCACACCAACTTCCGTTGGTGGAATTCTAAACAACTATCCATTGCATTAGAAAAAGTCCTGGTTTCTTCCCGCGGTTTGACTTGAATGGTGTTCTGGTTGTACAAGCGTTGTAGCTTCCTATAACTTGAATTCAGATCCCTCCCATTCCCGGCTTGGAAGAAACCGGGATGGTCAGTTTTCCGAAAGGAAAGGAGATACGTATGGCTCTACGATTAGGAGATATAGCGCCCAATTTCACCGCAGATACCACAGAGGGCCCGATTAATTTCCATGAATGGATTGGTGACGGTTGGGCAGTCCTGTTTTCGCATCCAAAAGATTTCACCCCTGTTTGCACCACCGAACTGGGTTATGTTGCGAAGAGTAAACCGGACTTTGATAAGAGAGGCGTTAAAGTAATTGGTTTGAGTGTTGATGCCACTGATTCCCACCAGCGGTGGGCCGAAGATATTAAAGAAACCCAGGGAACAGCCCTGAACTTCCCGGTAATTGCCGATCCGGACCATAAGATCTCCGAACTCTATGACATGATTCATCCGGAGATTAGCGACATTTTTACAGTTCGCTCGGTTTTCGTGATCGGACCAGATAAGAAAGTCAAATTGATGATCACTTATCCGGCCAGCACCGGACGTAACTTCGATGAGATCTTGCGCGTGATCGACTCGCTCCAGCTGACCGCCAAATACAGTGTCGCAACACCAGTCAATTGGAAAGATGGCGACGATGTGATTATCGTCCCGTCGCTTTCAGACGAAGCTGCAAAAGAAAAGTTTCCTGCCGGGTGGAAAGCTCCCAAACCCTACCTGCGCATCACACCGCAGCCCAACAAGCAAACCGGTTCAACCGGTGATACTGCTGCGAAGACGGCGTCGTAGCTGTTCAACCTTAATCAGAGTTTTCGAGCGCAGGTCAAAGCAAGACCTGCGCTTATTTTTTTGTCCGACCTTACGCTACGCAGCAACGGTGCGATTACGCTCTGATGCTGGTGCGGCCCGAAACGCCAAAGGCGACCGCCAATTTCAGCCCAGCGTTTGCTTTCACAAATTCTCATTCGATTCGTAGCCCTGTATCCGAATCGAAGAAATGGAATTTATCCTCATTAAAACTTAACCACACTGGTGTCTCGTCATCAGCTCGGAAATCAGCCGCGGCTCGAGCAATGAGCTTGCTCTCGCCCAGCGTCAGAAAGACAAAAGTCTCATTACCCAAAAGTTCGGTCACGTAAACTCTGGCAAGCAATGACTCGACAGCCGGCTGTTCAGAAGTGATCGAAATATCCTCCGGACGAACTCCCAACACAACTTGACTCGCATGATGCACCTGGTTCGACTTTAGCGGAATCTTGACCCCGCCCGAAACAAATGTCTGACTGCTCGGGTCCACTCTACCTGCAAGGAAATTCATGCTGGGACTACCAACGAACTCTGCTACAAATCTATTTGCCGGTCGTTGGTAGATATTCATTGGGGTGTCGAACTGCTGTAGCTTGCCATGTTGCATCACCGCGACCCGATGGGCCAGGGTCATTGCTTCGGCTTGATCGTGAGTTACATAGACCGTCGTTGTTTTCAGTTGATGTTGTAGACGTTTCAGTTCACCTCGCATCTGCACTCTTAAACGAGCGTCGAGATTGGAAAGTGGTTCATCCATCAGATAGGCGCGTGGCTCTCTGACAATCGAACGCGCCAGTGCTACCCGCTGTCTTTCACCGCCCGATAATTGACGTGGCTTTCGCTCAAGCAGCGAATTGATTTCAAGCAGTTGTGCCACTCGTTCGACCTTGCTTTTCTGTACGTCGGCGGATAGTTTTCTGACGCGTAAGGGATAAGCGATGTTTTCCCTGATCGTCATGTGCGGATAAAGGGCGTAACTTTGGAAGACCATCGCGAGATCTCGGCGTTGCGTCGGGACGTCATTGATGAGCTCACCATCAAGGTAGATCTCGCCTGACGTAAGACTTTCCAAACCGGCGAGCATTCTGAGAGTGGTTGTCTTGCCGCAGCCTGAAGGCCCAAGCAGTACTACAAACTCGCCATCGTCAATATCGAGTGAGAGGTCGTTGACGACGGTGGAGTCAGCAAATTGTTTGACGACTCGCCTGAAGGAGATGGACATTAATCAGGGGTTATGGAAATCAAGCTTTGTGCTTTGTTGTGCTGAAATTAGTCGATGCATTTTCCCAACGCGTAGTGTTGGCCATGGATTCGAAAAACGCCTAAATTCAACTGATGCTCGCGTCGTCAAAGCTTAAAAAAGCGCCGCCGGGCCGGCGCACTCCAAGAGACGACTATTTCGCGGCGTTCTGCTGATCAAGCCACGTCTTCAAGGGTGCAAAATAGTCGAGTATTGCGGTGGCATCCATCTTATCTTCACCGGTCATGGCCTTAAGCGCTTCTGGCCATGGTTTACTCAGACCCATCGACAACATCGACTTTAGTTTTTCACCGGCCTGCTTATTCCCATAAATGGAGCACTGATATAGAGGTCCATTGAAACCAGCTTCACGACAAAGTGCACGATGAAACTGGAACTGCAGGATCGCAGCGAGAAAATAACGAGCGTAAGGAGTGTTGGCGGGTACGTGGTATTTGGCGCCCGCATCAAAATCCTGCTCGGTGCGAGGCACTGGCGCAGCGACTCCCTGGTACTTCTCGCGCAACTCCCACCACGCCTTGTTGTAATCGCCTGGACCAACCTCACCAGAAAAAACTTTCCAGCGCCATTGGTCTACGAGGTAACCAAAAGGCAAAAAAGCCACTTTATCGAGCGCTCGATTCAACAGGAAACCAATATCAGCTGATGGATCCGGTACCTTGTCGATGAATCCCAGCTGCTTTAAGTAAGCGGGAGTAACCGAAAGAGCAATGGTGTCGCCGATGGCTTCATGGAATGCATCGTTTGCGCTATCGCGATAGAGAAATGGCTGGTTGGCATACGCCATTTGATAATAGTTGTGGCCCAACTCGTGATGGACGACGCTGAAGTCCTCTTCGTTTATGTTGATGCACATCTTCAGACGCACATCCTTTTCATAATCGATATCCCAGGCACTCGCATGGCAGACCACTTCGCGATCGGCCGGCTTGACAAACAAAGAGCGTTCCCAAAAAGTTGGAGGAAGCGACTCAAAACCGAGAGACGTAAAGAATCCTTCGCCATAACGGACCATCTGTTTAGCGTCAGTATTTTTGTCCTTCAGAATTTTGGTGAGATCGTAGCCACGATCGGCATTCGCAGGAGCAAGGATGGGATACACGTTACCCCATGTTTGTGCCCACATGTTTCCCAACAAATGGGCCGGAATTGGTTTATCTTCAGCGACGACATCCTTACCATACTTCTCTGACAGTTTGTGCCGGGTGTATGTGTAGAGCGAGTCGTAGAGAGGCTTGACCTGCTGCCAGAGCCGTTCCATCTCGGCTGCAAATGCGTCGGGTTCCATGTCGTATTTGGAACGCCACATCGCTCCAGTGTCCTTGAACCCCATTTCCTTTGCACCCTTGTTGCTCAGTTCGACAAAGCGAACGTATTCCTTTCGAATCGGAATGGCGATCTGGTGCCAACCAACCCAGACTCGTTTTAGTTCTTCCGGATCACGACTGTTCGTCATGATGTTTTCCAGATCAGGCAAGCTGAAGCACTTCCCTTTCTCGCCATCAGGACAGTACTTTCCTTTGCCGTATTCTCCTTCCATCGAAGCAGCAAGCTTGGTGAGCTCATTTCGTTCAGCTGGATCTTTTGGCGCCGGCAAAGTCAGCGACAGCTTCAGGAGCTTAATTTTGCGCTGGAGATCAGGCGACAGTTGTTGTCCGTCAAACGAGCGTGCCTGCTCTGCTAATTCAGTCGTGGCTGCAATTAGATTGTCGTTAGCTTCGGCGGAAAGATTTTCAGTGTCGTCCGTGATGAATGTGCTTTTTACCCAGTCAGCTCGACCTGCCTTGATGTTGAGATCGAGTAAGCGAGCTTCGCCCTTCTTCATAAACGAGTCGGCCTCACCAACAGATTTAGTATTCGAGAGTTGCGGTGAGTTTTCGGTACAGGATGACATAAGTGAGATTCCGATAATGAGAGAGACGAAAACAGCAACCCAGAGCCGGCTGGATTGAGACCTAAGTTTCACGTTGAGAAACCTCCACGTTTCTGGTATTGGACTGATTTGGGGAATTTGCGCCTGTCACTATAGCGAGGATTTCAGCTCCGCTCAATCGTGGAAAAGGGTTTAGTGCGTCTGTAATTTGCTTTCCTTTGCGGTCTCTGCGTGAATCTCCGCGGTTCTCTGCATCATGGGCTTGGGCTCTTTAATAAGGAACTTGATAGACACCGAGAAACGCGGAGAAGACGAAACTGAACCAGTGACAAAGGATTGAGGGACCAACTCGACTTTCTATGACCGCTCCAGATAATAAAATGAAGACTAAAACCAAAATTTTCATGCTCTCGATCGTGGCATTGACGATCTGCCAAACCGCAATCTCTCAAACAAAGTCACAGGACGATTTCAAACTCACTCAAGTGACCAACGGAACCTTCGCGGCAACAGCTCTACCGGGTGGTCTAGCCTCAGGCAATGCAGGATTTGTAATTGGCGATGAGGGGGTGTTGGTTGTCGATACGTTCTTTACGCCGGCCGCCGTTGAAGAACTGCTTGATGCCATCAACGCCCAAACAAAACAACCGGTTAAATATGTCGTGAATACTCATTATCACTTAGACCACACCGGCGGTAATCAAGTATTCGCAGCTCGCGGCATTCCAATCCTGGGCCATGACAAACTGCTTGAGTGGCAAACCACCAGGAATCGCAAGTTCCTGCCAGAAAAAGCTGCGCTGGACAAACGGCTCAGCGACACCCAGAAACAGCTAGCCGAGACGCCAGCAGATCAAGCCGATAAACGAGGTCAGCTCGAGCGACAGATCCGGCGTTTGAACGCGATGAAATCGATCGTACTGACAAATCCAAACGTGACCTTTAGCAGTGGGACTGTTCATCTGCATCTCGGCGCTCGCGAGGTTTTGTTATTTACATTACCCGGTCACACCGGTGGTGACGTTCTCGCTTTCGTGCCTGACGTGAATGTTCTCTTCATGGGCGATATGGGATGGCGCAAGACCTTGCCCAACCTCGTCGACGCTACCGTTACTGATTGGATTAAGTCGCTCGACTCCATCCTGGCCCAATATCCCTCCGCCAAGTTTGTTCCCGGACATGGTGAAGTAGCTACGGCCTCGGATATCAAAGAATTCAGGGACTACCTCGATGATCTGAGGGTTCGAGTGCAAAAGGCAATCTCCGACGGCTTGTCTCTCGAACAGGCAAAACAAACTCTGAAACTTCCGGAACGGTACCAAGCCTTCGCATTTCAGAATTTCGCGGTTCCCAACATCGAGGACATGTATAAGGAACTCAATGGTACTAAGGCGAAGTAATAATTGCGGCTCGCAGTAGACTAGCGAAGATAGGTATGGTCCAGGGTGTCGGATAGTTTCTCTTCCTGAACATGTACGCCATCATCAACCTGAGGTGATGCTCCCGAACGCTCCCCAGCGCTTCTCACCGATGAGGGAACTAAGAAATTAATCAGGCAGCTGATGGAAGAACTGGTGCGTTGGACCAGGCAATTTAAGGAGTAGCGTCGCTCGAACTCAGGGTACCGTCAAATGCAGATTGACTGCGGCAGTCAGAAACCTGCCCGTGTCGGTTTAAGAAACAATCCAACACAGGTATTTGTGAGAGAAATACTGAGGTCAACTCTTATTAAATTGGAGGGATCGCTAATCTAAAGGATTGGCGATCCCTTTTTTGATATTACGCTGCCACGCCTCGTAATTGCGGATCCGGCGTTTCGCTTGTTTTCGGGTTAACCTCATCTCCTGCGCGACGAAGTCGATGCGAGCTGTTCGATCTTTCTTCTTGTCGAACCGATCACCTGGTGCTTTGAGGTAAACTTTATAGGCTTTGGACCACTCTGCCTTAATGTCGTCAGTGGCTTGAACGCCACGTCTCTCTGGCATGCTTTAAGCTCCTTCGAGAATGTCGGCGTCGATTCTACACTCAAAACGGTCTGATTTTGAATCGTGAATTTTTCGGGGTTTTTGCAAATAAATCCTTTTTAAAGATTAAAGAAGGCGGCCAAGACTCGCCTTCTCGATGTGCGCAATAGATTCAGGTACTCCAGCAATAGATCATGCATCAGGCGAGTTGTTTTCTGTGATTTAGCCATTTCAGTGCACTAAAGACGCTCCCAATGAAAGCGACAGCCATTAACGCATAGACGAAGTAAGCAAACATATCCGAATTGATGTAACGGATGACTCGCCGTCCAAAATAGAGCGCCAACAACGCTTCGACCGTGAACCTGATCAATCGGCCCGCCAAAACCGCACCAAACAGTTTGGACCGAGGACATTGAAGTGCTGATGCAGTCATCACCACCGGTGTGAAAGGAAAAGGCGGAGGAATCAACGTTGAAACAAAAACCGTTATTCCTGCCTTGTTCTCGATCTTCTGTTTGAGGTTTTCCAATCTTTTTAGACCAATAAACCTTTCCAGACCCTTTTCGCCGGTCTTGCGCATGATCACATCGATCAGAAAAACGCCTATCAAACTACCGATCGTTGAGACCAAAACGTACAGGATCCACGTAAACCTGGTGCGCTCAGAACTAACCAGTGCTAAGAGCAAGACGTCGTTACCAAAAGGAAGAAACAAAAATGAAGAGTCGAGGACACTTAATAAGAACAAGCCAAGAGCGCCCATCCGTCTAAAGAACCTGAAGATAGAAATGGAAGCGCTGATAGCGAGAAAATGCACTGGCAACTTCAAAATGTTTGTAGATTAGTGTCCGCTCTTCAGCCTGGTTGGTCCAGTAGGTGTTGGATCCTTTATCGGCTCTGGTTGACCTGGTTCAGTTACCGGCGCCGGTGGCTGTGGATTTGAATCAGGCGGCAATGGGATGCCGGGAACAGGTTCGTCTGGTTCCAATGGATCATAAGGTGATTTTGGTGGAGTTTGTGGTTTCTCGGTCAGCTTTCCCGAGTCTTGCACTTGTAGGCTCATTAGATATTCCATGCGATTCCAAAGGTCTGCCTAGTCCTAAAACCATGCAGACTCAACGCTAGCAACGGAATGATAGCAATTAGAGTGCTACAAGACTCGTTTCGTCATTGGTCGAATCTTAAGCTGACAATAATAGTCGCTGGAGTGAGCTCTAATCCTGACGAATGTTTATGGATTGTCCAATGTTCCTCTGAAAGTTGAGATTGTTTTGTGGAGACTGTCCGCCCCCGAGCACCCCTTGGACGATGGCGAGCCGTGTCATGATCCTTGGCTCTGCAAACTGAAATCTTCCCGTCAGCAACTCAGCGCGGTCGAAATCAGATTTAGCAAGAAAAGATAGTTCCTGACCGTAACGATTGATAGTTGCGGTGAGTCCGGTGCCGCCTTGCAAAGACATTTCGCCGTCTTTGAACACGTTGACTTCAAATCCGCTCAAAACAGAGGCTGCCGCCAGCAACTCGTTCAATTGGACGATGCCGGGTTCGAGCACTTCAACACTGCGCGCCGGATCCACCGCGACGAAAGCATGGGCCACCTTTAATTGCTGAGTAAACTGATCGTAGTTAGTGGCACGACGACCCGCTAACTGCTTCGCGTCCTCCAATAGTTGCAACGCTACTTTAGGATTGCTGGTCTGCATGCCAGCCGCGACATTGACAAGCAAATCTATCCGTTCGTTATCGGATTGCAGACGTCCAAGCGCCATTCTCACTTCGTCAACTTGTGAGCCCGCCGCCTTTTTGATTATGTCCTGGGCGTCGATTCTCCTGAGCACCTCATCACGAACATTCTCTTGCAAGTAGCTGGTAGCAATCTGTCGTGCCTTATCACTATCCCCATCATCGATCGCCCGGTAGGCAGCCTGTTGATAGAGGCGTGATTGCATTTGCGGTGGAGCTGTAGCGGCGGCTTGCACGAGAGTGTCAACGTTGGCATTTCCTTGTTGCAGAACGTTGAGCGCCTGACCAAAATTCTGTCGCGAAGCATCCCCCATTCCCATCTCGGTGAGTTTCTGTCGCAACTGTGAAGCCTTGCTGGGAAGATATTGGTCGACGTTAGGAAGAGATGCTTGCAAGCTCCCTAACAACCGTCGCGCATTAGCTTGTTCGAGCTGAGCATCCGTTGGGGTCGCAGGTGCTTGCGGAGCAGCCTGCCCGGGGCCACTCATCCGCCTTGGTGGTATCACCTGGGCGCGTTGTTGAGGCTGCGCCTTGAGTGCTGCATCAACCACCAACGATAGCAGATCTACATATGCCGACTGATCGAGAATTCCCGTTCTGCCCATGACAGGTGGAGCAGTAGTGGTGTTGCCATCGGATGGTGTAGTAGCCAACTTTGGACCAGCGACCGACAGGATCATCGCCAAATTACTCGCATCATTATTGGTCAGCAGATTGGACGCTTGCAGTTTTTTCATAGTCTTGTCGGTCAACTTCGTCGCTGCGTCTGGATCCTGCTTTTGCAATTGAGTGATAACTTCCGGAAGGCTACGCGGGAACTGACCTTTGTCGATCATTTGCTCGGCGTTCTGCCCGGCTAGTTTCGGATCAAGGGCGGCGACACGTCCCAGCAAGAGTTGTTCGAGGTTGTCCTCGGGGTTGAATTGCATTCTTGGATTTCGATTATCCGGACCATTTTGTGTGTTCACAGGAGGTTTAGTAACAGCAAGCAATTGATAGGCGAGCGACGCATCGTGCCGTGCCGCGCCCAAGACCAGCTCCTGCCGCAATTGAATTCCTCCGCGGTCGGAATTCGAACCTCTGCGATTTTGACTCGGCTCAGCGCGGTTGAACTCGGCGACACCATCCGCCGCCTGGCTAAAAAGAGTACGTGCTCGGGGTTGATTGCGGTCCCAAAGCATATCTGCCGCATTGATTTGAATTCGAACACGATTCTCCACCAGGCGTAGCGACTGTGCCTCATCAATAACCTGGTCGAGCAGCCGAAGAGCGTTGCGCTCACGCTCAGATTTTTGCTTCTCAACGTCCTCGGCAGTGGGCTGTGGGGAAGCGGCTGGCGCTGGCTCCTGCGAGGATGCAGACCCTACAGTCATTAAAACCAGCAGTAATATCAGTGCAAAAACGGGCAGTCGATGCATTTTTGTGATACCTCGAAATCAAGTTCTGGAGATGTTACCACCGTGGCTTAAGGCCAAAAAGCCGGTGAGAGATACGAGTATTTTGCTCGCCACCTAATTAGGTGCAATTTCCAGGCTAAACGTTTCCGAAAAATCCAAAATGAGTGGTATCCCAATCAGAACCTTCTCTGTGCTGCCTCTGAGCTCTCAGGGACTCTGTGGTGATTAGCTTCCTGGACTGTGCGCACCACAAAGTCACCGAGGACACACAAGGTTGCACAGAGGTAAGTCAAGTTAGGACGCCACCCAAGAGCGGGAATTAGCCTTAGAGAATTCTGCAGATATATAATCTCTTACTCAATCAATTAGTTGGATAATCGTCGGGCGGCGCGTTGTAGCCAGTCCCACGTTTATCGGTGGCCCACAACATTCATTAGACGAGTTATAAAAATGAAAAAAGTTTTCGTTGCCGGTCTATTTCTCATGGTGGTGTCGCTGAGCATTCCAGCACAGCAGCAAAAAACCGAACCGGAATACAAGTTGATCCAGTTCCAGATGGCGCTCCTAAAACGTGGCCCAAAATGGCCGCCTCCGGAGACGGCCGCTCTTAAGGCCCATCACGATTATGCTCGCTCGTTGCTCGCTTCTAACAAAGCTGTGATCTTTGGGGTGATCAAAGATGATCCTGATCTCATCGCCGCTTACGTTTTGCGCACAAAGAGCCCTGAAGAAGCCAAAGAATGGGTGATGGCTGATCCAGCTGTAACCCAGGGGCTAGTTACGGTCGAAATGCATCCATGGTGGTCCGAGGACGTGATGAAACCGACGGCCACGCCTGAAAAGATGACCACTGCTTACCTGGCGTTCCTAAAACGAGGAGACAAATGGACGCCCGAAAAAACAGCTGCCACTGAAGAACTGCAAAAGGCTCATCTCGCCAATATCGTTCGCCTCGCTGAGCTGAAGAAGCTCGTCGTAGCTGGTCCATTTGGGGATGACGGAATACTACGTGGCATCTTTATCTTTAAAGTCGGAACGATCGAAGAGGCGCGAGAACTTGCAGCCACTGATCCGGCAGTGAAAGCTGGACGCCTTGCTTTGGACATTCACCCGTTTGTGGTCCCAGAAGGTATTCTCCCTTGAGGAGAAAGATGGGCTGCATGATTACCAACATCTCAATCGGCTTTGCAAAAACTTCGAATCTTGGTGAGTGTCGAGCGATAATTACAGTACCGCATATGACTTTTGTGCAAGCCATCTCAATCTTCTAATCAAATAATAGGCGAGGAATCATGAAAGCAACCTGGAATGGCGCGGAGATAGCTAGAAGTGACGACACAGTTGTAGTCGAGGGGAACCACTATTTTCCCCCTGACGCGATTAACAAGTCTTATTTTAGAGAGAGCTCGACGCATACAACTTGCCCCTGGAAAGGTGAGGCGAGCTATTACGATGTAGTTGTGAACGGCGAGGTCAATAAGGACGCGGCCTGGTATTACCCTGAAACGAAACCTGCCGCCGATGAAGTCAGGCATCGAGTTGCATTCTGGCGCGGGGTAAAAGTCGAACCAGACTGAGGACGATGTCAGTACCGGATCGCAATAGCACCGGCTGTGTGTCCAGATATTTCGACTTGATAAACAAAAGTTAGGAGCGTCCTTCATGGCGATGACCCTGGCCGGCGGCTGTCGGGTTTCAGAAATGAACGAAGGCGTTGCGACTGTTTCTGGTTCTGTGAAAATTTGGTCACAGGTAAGTCGAGCGACTGGAGCAACGGCCATTTCTTTACGCATACTGGAATTTGGCCAAGGTCGGTCGCCAGCGCTTCATAACGATGAGGTAGATGAAGTTTTGTACTTGTTAGAGAACCTCGATCAGTCGCAGTCGTGGTCGACTCACTGCACTATCTCCATCGATGAAGAGTCTTTTGCAGTCAGCGCCCAGACGGGTATTTACATCACGCCGGGCCAAAGCTTCTCAATCGACAACGTTACCGACAAACCGGTTGTCTTTGTTAGTTGTCAGTGCCCAGTGATAGATGAAAGTATGATCAACAACGAACTTCATGTAGCACCAATCATCCGCCTGAACGACCGGGCAGCCATGCCCACAGCGGACCGTTGGTATCGAGTGTTGGTCGATGATGAAGTGGGAAGTCGGCAAGTAACACAATTCGTGGGATCTATACCACCTGGCCGTGCTCCCGATCATTTCCATCATTACGAAGAAGTGCTTTTTATTTTGAGAGGAACAGGGCGGATGTGGGCCGATCAGACGAATACTGACATCGGACCAGGCTCATGTGTTTACTTGCCAAAAGGGCAGGTACACTGCGTCGAAAATACCGGGCCATCCGAGTTAAGACTATTAGGTGTGTTCTATCCGGCAGGAAGTCCCGCTGTGCGGTACGAGTCCTGATAAGAATTATTGACCAATTATCATTTGATATTGATCAATTATTAAGTTCGATCTATTAGTCCCGACGCCGAGGGTTCAAATTAATAATTGAGCAATATCAAATGATAATTGATCAATAAAGCCTCTATTCAAAATCGCGGATATCCGAGTTAAGACTATTAGGTGTGTATCCGGCAGGAAGTCCCGCTGTGCGGTACG
>Ga0163162_10005643_pt1 | contig 12088 bp, 12 predicted proteins | sample S55metaG_FD_115310 | JGI IMG/M metagenome (GOLD analysis project Ga0163162, IMG submission 115310) | Switchgrass rhizosphere microbial communities from Kellogg Biological Station, Michigan, USA - S5-5 metaG | ecosystem: Host-associated > Plants > Roots > Rhizosphere > Soil | place: USA...
CCGTCGTTCGTATACAGAGGGATTCATACGTCCCCGGAGGAGCCGCAAACGTCGCCGTAAATGTTGCGGGCCTTGGTGCCCGTGTCACGTTACTGGGTTTGATTGGAGACGACCCTGATGGGGCTTGCCTAAGAGATGGCTTAAAGAAAGCGGGCGTTTTATCAGAAACCCTTGTTGCGGTGAAGACGCGGCCGACTAACACGAAAACGCGTATTATTGCTCATAATCAACAAGTTGCTCGGGTTGATCGTGAATCCACGTCGGCTTTATCCATGATGGAGGCCGATCTCTTATGCAATGCGATTTCAGAACAAATTGATAGTGCGGATGTGGTCGTATTATCCGATTATGCTAAGAGCACGTTGAGTGATCGCGTGCTAGGGCATATCTTCAGTTTGGCCGGCAACTCGCAAAAGCCTGTTGTCGTCGACCCCAAAGGAAAAGATTTCACCAAATACGTTGGATCGACCGTTTTAACGCCAAATCGCAGGGAAGCGGCCGAGGCATGTAACTTGGAACCCGAAGCTGATCACCTGGTATCCCAAGCAGGTCGACGGCTTTTGGACAAACTTCAGCTTCGCGCGGTACTTATTACGGAAAGCGAGGAAGGAATGACGTTGTTTGAGAAGGGGCAGCCCCCCTCTCATTTCGAGGCCGCGGCAAAAGAAGTTTACGACGTCACAGGGGCGGGGGACACTGTAATCGCAACTATGGCCGTAGCTCTCGCGGCTGGGGCAGACTTTCGCGATGCGGCGAAGCTTGCGAATCTTGCCGCAGGCATAGTAGTTCAGCAGCTGGGGACCGCCTCTATTTCATATGAGAAACTGGTTTCGTCGCTGGCAGACACGCGTCAGCGGCTCAGAATTAGTCGTTGAAGCCCTTCCTAATGTGGATTTTACGGTCAGTTTCGTCGAACGGAGGGATCCCGAAACCTCAAGTATTGAACGATTGATTCGCACGGTTGGTACGGCTCTTTCAAAACGCCGCGTAAACGTTCGCTATGACAAATTGCCTTATGGCAACTCGACCTCTGGAATTCTGGCAAACCTATTTGTCGCGAGGCCTAAAAATGCAGATATTTATCACATTACTGGACATATCCACTACTATGCACTCTTACTGCCGCGTGAAAAAACGGTACTTACAATCCACGATCTTCGAATTCTCAAAATGAGGTCGGGTTTCAGGCGTTATCTGATCAAGAAATTGTTTTTTGACCTACCAGCGAGAAATGTAAAGTACATTGTCACGGGATCCGAATATGCGAAACGCGATCTGATCCGAGCGACGAATTGCCCCGAAAACAGAATTCATGTGATCGAACACCCTCTTACCATCGATGTCTCCGAGCACAAACGGAAATTTGATGAGGAAAGGCCTAGAATTTTGCAGGTTGGCACCGCGTCCAATAAAAATCTTAAGGGCCTAATTTCTGCGCTCAGAGGGATCGAGTGCACGCTGGTAGTTATTGGCCGCCTGGACCACCTGACGCTGGAGGCTCTTCAAGAAAATAATATCGACTTTGAAAATCGGTTCGATTTGACCGACACCGAGATAAGGAGTGAATACGGTAATTCCGATATCGTTTCCTTTTGTTCGACGTCTGAGGGATTTGGCCTTCCGATTATCGAAGCCCAGGCGATGATGGTCCCGGTTGTTACGAGCGCCATTAGTCCAATGAGGGATGTTGCCGGTACCGGAGCCCTGCTTGTGGACCCCTACGATCCGTTCAGTATCAGATCGGGGATACAGCAACTCACAGGGGACGAAAAATTGCGACAATTTTTGGTTGAAAAAGGACTCGAGAATGTTGTCCGGTTTTCTCCGGACACGATTGCGGGACAATATAAAGAACTCTACCAGAAAATCTTGAAGCGGTAATCCCTGACTTAGTCATGAATAGTGTAACCTTAGTTGCGTAATGACAAAGAATTTAGAGTTGACTTGATGTGAATAGAGTGCAGAAGGGTGGGAAAAGTAAGCATCAACGAGAAGGTACTGATAATCGGTGGTAATGGAATGCTTGGGCATAAGCTCCTCAGCGTGCTACGTCCCGAATTTGATGTCTTTGTAACGGTTCGCGATTTTTTTAAAAAATACGAGGAATTTGATCTATTTTCTCGCGATAGAACATTCGACAATCTCGAACTGATGAGAGCCGAACCACTTTGCTCCGTCGTTCGAGAGCTTGATCCGGCAGTGGTCATCAATGCGGCGGGCATTATCAAAAACGTTCCCGCCTCGTCCAACGCGGTAGAGACAATAACGATCAATTCGATTCTCCCCCACCGACTGGCGATGTTGTCGAACGATCTTGGGTTTCGGCTCATCTCGATTGGCACGGATTGCGTCTTTAACGGAGCCAAAGGCCACTATAGGGAAGACGAAACGCCGGATGCGCGCGATATGTACGGAAAAAGTAAAGCTCTCGGAGAGGTCACGGATATAAATTGTCTGACCCTTCGGACATCAATAATCGGTCGTGAGCTTGGAACAAGGCGTGGCTTGCTTGAATGGTTTCTTGGAAATCGCAATGGGTCGGTCGATGGATACGCAAATGCGATATTTTCTGGCTTTCCTACTGTCGTTTTTTCACGAATAATAAAGGATATTCTGTTGAATCACGCAGATCTTGTGGGCTTATATCATGTTTCGAGCGATCCAATCAGTAAACTCGAACTGCTTGAACTTATCAATGTCCGGTTTGCGACAAATGTGAACATTAAGAACTGCGAGGACCATCAAATCAATCGGAGTCTTAATTCTGACAGATTTCGCCAGAAGACGGGCTTTCAGCCGTTACCTTGGCCGGAAATGATAGAAATCCTTGCTGTCGATTCGGCCGGCTATGAGACAACATGAATCAGCTTGAAGGCAAAAGAATTCTCGTTACCGGTGGGACCGGATCGCTAGGCCAAACCCTTATCAAGAGACTCTTGGCTGGTGAGATCGGTCGACCGGCAAAGATAACGGTGTTCTCGCGTGACGAAGCCAAACAGCATTATATGCGTCTTGAGTACTTACATCGGGAAGTCGCCACAGACGATATCATTTACGAAAATTCGCGACAGCTTTTGAATTTCCGGATCGGAGATGTTCGGGATTATTCGAGTGTGCTTGCGGCAATGAGAGATGCAGATACGGTTTTTCACGCTGCGGCATTAAAACAGGTACCTTCCTGCGAATATTTTCCGTTGGAGGCAGTGCAAACTAACATTATTGGCGCAGCAAATATCGCCAGGGCGGTCCGCGAAAATAACTTGTCGGTAACGGATGTCATTGGCATTTCGACCGATAAGGCGTGCAAGCCGATTAATGTTATGGGCATGACGAAGGCGTTACAGGAACGCGTTCTTATCGAGGCGAATCGTGATTGTGATAAAACGAATTTTCTTTGCGTGAGGTATGGAAATGTCATTGCGTCACGCGGATCGATCATTCCACTTTTTGTGGAACAGATCAAGAATAACGGGCGGATAACCATTACCCTTCCGGAAATGACTAGATTCCTCCTTAGCCTTGATAAGGCGGTGGACACTGTTTTTACGGCTTTGACGATGGGAAAACGAGGCGAGACGTTCGTACCCAAGGCAACCTCCGCCAAGATCGTGGATGTCGCCCTAGCCCTAATGGGACCAAAGCAGCTTCCGATCGAATTTACTGGAATCCGTCCGGGGGAAAAAGTACATGAGATCATGGTGTCAGAGGAGGAGTGTTTCCGTACGTCAGAAATCGAAGGGTATTATAAGATACTGCCGGTATTGCCTGAATTAAGGGAGGACGGAGAACTTGAAACTGCGCTGACCAAAGAATATTCCTCAAAGGATGATAACGCCTCGGTTGATCAGCTTCGCCGAATCCTGGGAGATGCAAATTTAGAGATCGGCCGTTTCCTGGCGGCGCACTAAAAATAGTTTCGAAAAAAAATTATGAAGGTCATGACCATCTTTGGTACGCGGCCAGAGATCATAAGGTTGAGCCTTGTGATGCGGACACTGGACAAGCACTCGGAGCATACGATGGTCCATACGGGGCAGAATTTTCACGAAAGCCTCAGCGATATTTTTTTTCGGGAGCTCGGTGTTCGTGATCCTGACATTCATCTTGACGTCCGGTCAGAATCTTTTGGTGACCAAATTGGACAAATCCTCGGAAAGATCGACGCCGTTCTCTCCGAGGTCAAACCTCACCGGATTCTGATTCTTGGAGACACGAATAGTGCGTTGTCCGCGATTGTTGGAGCGCGAAAAGGGATTCCGGTTTATCACATGGAGGCAGGAAACCGCTGTTACGATGACCGGGTTCCCGAGGAAGTAAATCGCAGGATAATTGATCATTCGAGCACCATTCTTCTCCCCTATACGGAACGCAGCAAAGAGAATCTCGTCCGCGAAGGCATCGAGCGTGAGCGGATCTATGTGACTGGAAATCCGATAAAGGAGATCCTGGATTCATTTCAAGAACAGATCGAGAGCAGCCACTCGCTAAGGAAATCAAATGTCTCTCCCGGAGGCTTTTTTTTGGCGACAGTTCACAGGGCAGAAAATGTCGATATCGAAACTCGACTTAAAGGCATTATTGAATCGTTCGACTCAATAGCAGATAAATTTGAAAAGGACATACTCGTAAGCCTCCACCCGCGGACTGCGTCAAAGCTGAAAAGTTTCGGGTTCAGCCCCGGATCCAAGCGCGTCAAGCTGTTGGAACCCATGGGGATCTTCGATTTTGGGAAGCTGGAAAAAAATGCGTTGGCCGTGCTAACGGATAGCGGCACCGTACAGGAAGAATGCTGTATTTTTGGCATTCCGAATGTGACTCTTCGCGATGTCACAGAACGCCCCGAGACGATCGAAGTAGGCAGCAATATTATCAGTGGCGCCGATCCGCAATCGATTGTAGCTTCGCTTGACCTTGCTCTTTCGCAACCTCCGGCGTGGACACCGCCGCCTGAGTATTTAGCTCCAAATGTATCTAAAACGGTGAGCAATATCGTTTTGGGCAAGCTTAGTCTTAGGAGGCATCGTTAACGAGCAAGGCCGGCATAATAGAGCTAGATGAAGCCACGGATAATGATCTTTTGCGATGCGTATCTACCGAGCTACACCAGCGGCGGCGGGATGTGGACCGTCGTAAACCTCGTCGAAAGATTTTCAGGGCGATATGAATTCTTTGTTGTGACACGAAATTACGATATCAAAGGCGATAGGAAGGTATATGCTGATGTCACGACCAACGAATGGAACAAGGTCGGAAAAGCGAGCGTCTTCTACTTTTCCCGTTGGAATCTAACCGAGCGAAAGTTGGTCGGGCTGGTCGGCGACATTCAACCGACGGCGATCTTTCTCAATAGCTCGTTGAGCACTCCTACGATCAAATTACTTTCGGCCCGCCGAAAAGGGTCTATCGGCGACTTGCCTGTGGTTCTTGCTCCATGCGGGGAAATGTCGATCGGTGCCCTTTCGCTAAAGCCGTATAAAAAAAAGCTTTTTTTAAGTTATGCAAAGGTCGTCGAATTATACCGTGGTGTTATTTGGAAAGCATCGTTTGATCTGGAGAAAACTGAGATAAGGAGGGTAATGGGCTCCGATGCCGAGGTATGGATCGCTCCCGACCTGACGCCAAAGATGATTCTGCCGGACTACACACCGAAATGGAAGACACCTAAGAAGGAAGGTTCGGTTCGATTCGTTTTTCTTTCCAGATTATCGCGAAAAAAGAACATACATTATTTTCTTGAGCGCCTACGAGAGATCACGGAGGGAGATGTAAAATTCGATATTGTAGGGCCGCTTGAGGACCAATCGTACTGGAATTCCTGTCTTTCTATTATCGAAAAACTGCCGTCGAATGTCACGGTAGAGGCAACCGGGGCGTTTCGAGATCAGAACGATGCTCTTCGCCGTGTAGCCGAGAGCCATTTCTTCGTACTTCCTACACTGAACGAAAATTTCGGCTATGTCTTCATCGAGGGACTGGCTGCCGGATGTCCGGTGCTTACGAGCGATCGTACGGTTTGGACGGATATTGAAAAAAAACATTCCGGGTGGAGAGTTCCACTTGAAAATGAGAAGGGCTGGGTCGATCGAATAAATCTCTGCATTCGGATGAATGAACGTGAGTACCGTAACATGTCCGAGCGTGCCCGAGAATATGCTTTGAATTGGCTGGCCCAAACTGAGGTCGAATTTGCAAACGAACGTGTCTTGCAACGGGCAGTTGAAAGCAGGACTCGCGGAATGAGTAATGAATGAAACCCCGGCACAAAAGCCGAAGGTAACTAACCCGCAGTGTCTCTGGGTGGTAACGGAGGTATATTACCCTGAAGAGATTTCAACAGGTTATTACCTGACCTCGATCGCCGAAGGGCTCGCAACAGAATTTCAAGTAAGGGTGCTTTGCGGGCAGCCAAATTATAGCTCGCGGGGGGTTGTGGCCCCGAAACACGAGTTTCGAAACGGCGTCGAGATATTCAGGGCGGCCAGCACCAGGCTGGATAAGAACGTTATACTCTATCGAATAATAAATATGTTGACGTTAGGGGCATCGATGTTTTATCGATCGCTGCGCCTTTTTAAGAACGGTGACCGTGTTCTGGTCGTAACAGCCCCCCCTAGCTTGCCTTTTACAACAGCGCTTGCGGCTTTGATCAAGCGGTCCGGGTACACGCTCTTGCTCCACGATAGTTATCCGGAGATTCTCGTCGCGGTCGGGAAACTGCACAAAGAGTCCTTTTTTGTGGGATTTGTGCATTTATTCAATCGGTGGCTTTATAAAAATGCATCGAAAATAATCGTTATTGGCCGCGACATGAATGAATTGATGGAAAGTAAGACTCGGGGATTGGATATCCCCATCGCTACCATCCCTAACTGGGCCGACCTTGAAACTATCGAGCCGCGGCCGCGGCATGAAAGTCAGTTTCTAAGGGACCTTGGCACAGAAGACAAATTTGTGTTCATGTACGCGGGAAACATTGGCCATCCAACAGATGTCGAAACTATCATTGATGCGGCAAGACGACTGGACGGTGACGATCGATTTCAATTCGTATTTATCGGTTCTGGCACGAAAAAACGTTGGCTTGTTGACGCAGTTGGCAAGGAGAAGCTCAACAATGTCACCATCTTGGAACAACGGCCGCGCTCAGAGCAGATCGTTTTCCTAAATGGCTGTGACATCGGGATCGTATCGCTGGTACCAGGCATGTGGGGGACAGCCATGCCAAGTAGGACCTACAATATCCTTGCGGCGGGTAAACCGTTGCTGGCACTGACCGACGAGGGGTCTGAACTTGCGCGGGTTATCGATGAAGAAAAGGTCGGTTGGCATATTAGGCCAGGGAACCCCGAAACGCTGGCCAAGACGATATGTGACATTTTTGAGCGACGATCAGAACTGGGTGATATGGGTGCTCGTGCCTATGAGGCCGCCCGAAATAAATATTCTTTGGCTGACGCCGTAACCAGATATCGCGAAGAATTACGAACTTAACACTTGCCTTTTTGATATGAGGGTATTGCTTACGGGTGCCACCGGTTTCATCGGCAAGGCTATAGCCGCCGAGCTAGAAGATGGGGAGTTCGATGTAATACCCGTTGGGGGGCCCCTCTCGCCAAGGTTGAGTGTCGGCAGTCCGTCGGTAACGTGCGATGTCAGCAGTCGCGAGAGCGTAATGAACCTTACCTCGATCGGCAAAGTCGATGCCGTGGTACACGCGGCCGGCTTGGCCCACAGATTCAATGCGGGAAATAGCTTTGACTTTGCCAGGGTAAACATTGAAGGCGTCCGCAACGTTGCTGAGCTTACGGCGAAGATGGGTGCCGCGCATCTAGTTCTGTTGAGCTCTGTCCTGGTGTATGGCGATGCTGGAATTAACCCGTCGGTGGAAATAACGGAAGACTTCCCATGCGTTCCGAAAGGCGTATACGGTAAGAGCAAGCTTGGCGGTGAAAATGTCGCGCGCGAGGTCTGCGAGCAAAATTCGCTTTCGCTAACGATACTTCGACTAGTTCCGACAATAGGCGAAGGCAGCAAGGGCAATTTTGCGAAACTAGTCAGAGCAATTGATCGAAGGATGTTCGTTTGGGTCGGACGCGGGGGAAATCGTAAAAGCATGATATATGTTCGGGACGTGGCTCGCGCGGTTAAAACGGTCTTGATAAACAAAGGGTCCGCAGTCGAGATATTCAACTTGGCCGCCCCGGCGTCCTCAATGAAAAATATCGTCGAGGAAGTGGCCCGTACGACCGGTCGTCGTATTCCGCGATTTGTAATTCCTCAGGCTCCACTGCTTAAGCTGTTGCGGTCAATGGTAAGGCTGGCCTTGTCGAAACGTTTGGCTGTGATTTCAGACACACTCGAAAAGTGGTGCTCGGATGAAGTGTATTCAGCTCAGAAAATCGAATGTTGTTATGGATTCAAGACTTCAACTACCGTCCTTGAGGCTGTGCGCCTCGACGTAAACGCGTACCTTCAAAATGTTGGATCAAGGACAAATAACTAAAGATCACTTTCTCTTTGAGTCGTACGGAGTGCCGTTACGAATCGAGTCGAATAGCTCCGTCTTGCTGAAAGAGGCAGAAGCCATGGTCCGGCAGACACTGGTGGACAAGTTTTGCACTGTTGAATCGGTGATCAATCCTCACGTCTTTCGTCTCGACCGGGATGGAGGGGAATATATTCTTTACAAAAACGGCGAGCGGCTGTCTAACGGTAAGGTCAAAGAGCCGTTTCTGAGATTTGTCGATGCTTTAATGCGGATAACTATTGCAGAATATGCAGCTGGGCGTGTTTTTGTCCATGCTGGTGTCGTCGGGTGGAAAGGGAAGGGAATCGTCATTCCCGGAAACAGCTTCACCGGAAAATCATCCCTGGTCTACGAACTGGTTCGTCGAGGCGCCGAATATTACTCGGACGATTACGCAGTTTTTGATAAAGATGGGCTTGTACACCCATTCCCCAGAAGGCTTTCCATTCGCAGTCGGCCGAAGGGAAACGAAGTTATGGAGACGAGTTTCGTAACTCCGGAAGAGATAGGCGGCACCTCCGGAACTGTTCCGATTCCCGTGGGCTGGATACTACTCACCGAATTTAAGGACGGTTTCGAATGGAGGCCCGAGACATTAAGCCCGGGAAAATGTGTCCTGGAAATGGTATCCCACACGGCACCAATAAGATATAATCCAAAATTTTCGTTAGAAATCTTGAAAAAAGTATCGGCAAATGCAATAATCCTTAAGAGCTGTCGTCCTGACGCCGTTTATTTTTCAGAGATGTTTCTGGAATTTGTTGACAATAAAGCGTTTTGAGCTAGAATGTTAAACATTATCTTTTAAGGAAGAGACTTTACGTGGAGGAGAAAATGAATAATTCACAATTCCCGTCTGCCCGGAAAACCGGCTTGGTCGTCCAGGATATGCCGGACGAGGTGCTTGTCTATGATCTGGACAGCAACAAAGCCCACTGCCTCAATAAGTCCGCCGCACTTGTATGGAAATCGTGCGACGGTACAAAAACAGTTTCTGATATCGTCCGCTTATTTGAATCGGACTCGGGCGAAAAGGTCTCAGAAGATTTTGTTTGGCTTGCGCTCGATCAATTAAGCGAGAATTCGCTGCTTGAAAAAGCCGTCAAACCGAATTTCACTGGTCAGTCCCGGCGTGACGTCATCAAAAAGATCGGTCTTGCATCAGCCATCGCGATCCCGGTGATTGCTTCCCTTGTGGCTCCACCTAATGCCCTGGCTTTAGCATCTTGTGGATGCGTGACGCCTGGAGACTGCATCACCCAGACGGGTTGTGCGTCCACCTCTAACTGCAACGCCGGAATCTGTGCCCCCTAGGTGGCTTCGCGTTAGCTACGGTCCTAGTAGATTATCGATTTAGTAAGAGAGTTGTAAACGGAGTAGTAATGAACAGGATTCATTGCTACTCTTTTTCATTGTGCTAAGCGACTTGCAGGCAACACATGAGTTTGGGGATATTCGGTGGCAGCTCCTTCAAATAAAAGTGAAGGAGGACAGGATAAAACGCGTGTTTGACCTCTTAAGGTCTCACGAGATCGAGCCAGTCCTGATCAAGGGTTGGGCCGCGTCATTGAATTACCCCACGGATGTTCCTCGAGTTTATGATGACACAGATATCGCCGTTGCAGATTCCGATTACCGGATCGCAAGAGAGGTATGTAATTCAGAAGAGGCAAGTGGACTGATAATCGACCTCCATCGGGAGCTTCGGCATATGAGCAGCCGTCCTTGGGATGACCTTTTTAGAAATTCTCGTCTCATCAGCATAGACGATACGGCGATTCGGATCTTACGGCCGGAGGATCATCTGCAAGTTTTGTGTGTGCATTGGTTGACCGATGGAGGCGCGCATAAACTTCGCTTGTGGGATATTTATTACGCGGTTGCGAATCGGCCCGCGGATTTTGATTGGGAGAGGTGCCTTGAAACCATCCCCGAAAATCGAAGGCGATGGATAATTACGACTATTGGTATTGCTAACGTCTACCTTGGGCTTAATATTGATGACCTTCCGTTCCAAGAAGAGGCAAAATCAGTTCCGAGATGGATAAAGGAGTGCATTGAAAGCGAATGGAAGTCCGACGTTAGACTAGAACCGGTCATCATGCATCTGAGATCGCCATCTTCGCTATTAAAGCAAGTCTTGAAACGAATTCCTCCAAATCCGATCCGCGCCACTATCGAAATGGAGGGAAGGATCGACGCTCGCACGCAGATCTTCTATCAAATAGGCACTCTGGTAAAAATGCTTACCCACCCTTTCGGGCCCCGGCCGCTGCTCGATCGTATAAAGAGACGCTGGAATGCCTGATTTTCCCCAAAAAGATATTATTCTGTCTATCGAATCCGCAATCGCCGGGGGAAGTATCAGTTTGTGGTCTGGCGGCAAGGAGATCGACTGTTGGATCGGTAATGGCGGTGTTTCCCGAGCTGAGGATTTGCTGCCGAACATCGCCGATATGCTTGGGCGAAGTTCGATCTCGCGGAGCGATATCGGTAGCGTAGCCGTTTCGATCGGTCCTGGAAGTTTTACTGGCATTAGGATCGGAATCGCCACGGCTCTTGGGCTAAAAAACTCTCTCGATATTCCCTGCGTTGGTATTGCGACACTTGAAGCAATGACGAGCTGCTCGAAATCGCAAGGTCTGGTCGTCGCCGCGGTACCAATGGGGCGAAATGCCATTTGTTTTCAGGGCTTTGATTTGAGAGATAAGCACGAACCGGTAGCGGTGTTCGGTCCGTTTGCATCGCGTGCGAAGCCGAATGAGGCATTATCGGGATGTGATCTTGATGAAATGATTGCTCACGAATCGATCGTCGAGTATTTGAGATCTGAACTCCCGGACGTTGTAATCAAGAGTGCCGGATCCAATATTGCCGCCCTGATCGCGGAGGCGTCGTCGTCACCGGCAATGCAAAAAGGTCTTGAACCGATATTTCTTAGTCTTTCTCCGGAATGACCTTAATTAAGCAGATCCAGGCAGCAGCGATCGGTCCGATCGAAACGGCGGATATTCCGGCGTTGATCGCCATCGCTGATAGGTGCGGACTGACTTCCTGGTCACACAAGAATTTTGTTGACGAACTCGCCCGGCGCGATTCGATCATGCTCCGATTAATGCATCCTGACATTGGGATCGTCGGGTTTATGGTTGGGCGTGTTATCGGGCATGGCTCGGGTGATTCCATGATCGAGGCGGAAGTTTACAATATTGGTGTCGATAAAGAATTTCAAGGCTTGGGTTTTGGACAGCGGCTGTTCGATGCCTTTTTAGAAACGTGTAAAAAGGCGAATGCCTCCCAGATCTGGCTGGAGGTCCGTGCGTCGAATAAAGGGGCATTGGCATTCTATGAGCGCAATAAATTTGTAAAGTATTCAGTACGCAAGGCTTTCTATTCGCACCCGACCGAAAATGCCGTAATTATGTGTCGAAAGGTCGAAAATACTGGGATAAGTTAACGAAATAGAGCTTGATAATTGATTTGGAATTGATTAACATCGATTTAAGCCCGAAGCCGTTCCGACGAGACCGATACTTTGGGCTCGTAAAATTGAAAAAGTGA
>Ga0163162_10005646_pt1 | contig 12085 bp, 10 predicted proteins | sample S55metaG_FD_115310 | JGI IMG/M metagenome (GOLD analysis project Ga0163162, IMG submission 115310) | Switchgrass rhizosphere microbial communities from Kellogg Biological Station, Michigan, USA - S5-5 metaG | ecosystem: Host-associated > Plants > Roots > Rhizosphere > Soil | place: USA...
CCCCTGCGATGACTTCCGGCCTCAGTTCACCATTAAAACCCTTGATATGCGAAGAAGTAAATATGGTTATTTGCTGCTTGCATTGTTGGTGATAACAGGATTAGCAGGTACAATAACTTCGACAAGCATTACAGGCAAAGAAAGAAAATTAGTTTCCGGTTATCTCAAGGATACGAAAACGGAAATATTGAAATGCACAAAGGACCTGTCGAAATCACAACTTAACTTCAAATCGTCACGAGACAAACTTTCAATAAAGGAATGCATTTATCATATTGCGGCTTCAGAAAAAAATTTATGGGAACTGATGCAAGCTACTCTCAAGCAACCTGCCAATCCCGAAAAACGGCTGGAAATAAAGTGGACAGACGAACAATTGCTTCAGGCGACTGATAATTGTGTGCCGGAAGATTATAAACAGCAGAAAAATTCCTTTAAGAATGTTAACGAAGCCATGGAAAGTTTCAGGACCACCAGGGCTGAACATTTTAAGTACATGAAAGGTACAACGGAGGATCTCCGAAATCATGTAGCACATACCGCATATGGATGGCTTGACTGCTACCAGGTTTGTCTTTTGATATCCTCATCCACCAAACATTATTTGCAGCAAATTGAAGAATTAAAAGCTGATCCGAATTTTCCTGCGCGGTAAATTAGGCCGATAGATCCAAGCCTAACTCAGGGTTAAAGAATTCGGGCCCTAAATTCCCTTTATAAATGCGGCATTCTCTCAGAGTACAGGTACAATGAAAACTCAGTTATCGCCTGGTGTGCGGTTCGCGTTCTTTTTGTAAACATGTGGATCATGTCTCTGCATCCATCGTTCAGGTCGGTCAAATGGATTGAATCCAAATCGTGCGAATAAGTCATGAGCATCCCTGGTAGCCAAAGTGAATCGCCGCAAACCCTGCAATTGGGGGTGATCCATGATCATCCCGATCAACCACTTTGATAACCCGTTTCCCCTTTCTTCAGGGACGATGAATACATCGGCGAGGTATGCAAACGTGGCAAAGTCACTGATCACTCTTGCAAAGCCTATGAATTTATGATGATGATACATTCCAAAACACAGGGAGTGATCAATGCTTTTCTTCACCACTTCTAAGGGTATACTCTCAGCCCAATAAGAATGTGAAAGAAACTGATGGACGATTTCGACATCAATTTTTGATTTGTCTGTTGACAACAAATATTCGTCCTTTCTCCATTCCATTATTTCCATGTTGATGATTTTTCAAAACGAAATTTAATAAATACTGGACTTACAGGACCGGTATATCCCGATTTGAACTACCATCTTTTCCAAGTAGATTCTCTATTGGATTTACGAAGATGAATTTATATTTTGTCAATCCAATTTCTGTGAAACCGCTTCTGATCATATTAAGTGTTGTGTGCCTGGTCGGCTGTAAAAAAACTATTGAAAGAAAAGCTGAAAATGCCATCATGAAAGCAATGACAGATGGCCAATGGGTTATCACCAGCTTCATTTCTGATAGTTCGAATATTACCAGCGACTTTTCGGCCTATCGTTTCCAATATTTTGATAATTACACAGTTGATGCTATCAAAAATGGAATGGTCGAGAACACTGGCAACTGGGATGGAGATTACTATTCAATGAGCATTGTGGCCAGTTTTCCCAACGCTACCAATCCGCTGGTTTTGTTGAATGGCACCTGGCATGTTACCGATAATAGCTGGACCTATGTAAAAGCAACGATGACAGTTGGAACCGAGCTAAGATCATTGAGGCTTGACAAGCAATAGAGCTGACCTTCCCATTAAACAATTTACACCAAATCTGGTCTTAAACTTGTATCTTACTGAACCCGGGTTTTCCCGAAGAGCTAATCAAAATTTTTTGAGCCTGCTGAAAAGAAAAACATGTGATCATGGCATACAAAAATTATCCCTATCACACGAATTTTACGGCTAAATTCGTTCTTTTCCAGGCCCTTTAAAAACAGTTGAATGCCAAAACCCGGGAATGTCTTTTCAAAACTATTTCTTGCTGTATCATTCTGGATGGCGGGCACATCTATTCAGGCACAGGACCCGGTGGCGAATTTCTCCGCTAACAACACGTCGGGGTGTGGACCATTACGAGTAATTTTTACCGATCAGTCGACCGGCTCCCCAACTTCATGGAGCTGGGATTTTGGAAACGGACAATTGTCCGTCCAGCAAAATCCTACGGTTACCTATACACAGCCAGGAACATACACGGTAAGGTTGATAGTAAAAAATGCCTCAGGGATAGATGATGAAATCAAGTCTAATTATATCACCGTGTTTGCCTCGCCTACGGCCTCCTTTACAGCAAATTTGACAACAGCGTGCGCTCCTGCTGCCGTACAATTTACTGATCATTCAACATCTCCACCGGGAAGTTCAATAACAAGCTGGCAGTGGGATTTCGGAGACGGCGGTACGTCTACGCAACCAAATCCAACACACACTTATACCAACACAGGCTTTTATACCGTCACGCTGCAGGTCACAAACAGTAATGGATGTAAAAGGATTGCGTCGATCGGCCGATATATCCGAATCGTAAGTGGAGTCAATGTTGACTTTGCGTCTTTGCAACCCACAACTTGCCAGCCTCCTTTTCTCATTAATTTCCAGGATCAGTCAAGTGGACCAGGAACTTTATCGTATTCATGGAATTTTGGAAATGGAACAACATCGACTTTACAAAATCCATCCACTACCTACAACACGCCAGGGACATATTCTGTGAAACTGGCTGTCGTAAGCGACCTTGGTTGCAGTGGCAACACTACTAAAAACGTTGTTGTCGCAGGTAAGACAACTGATTTTACTGCTCCCGCCAATATATGTGTTGGTCAAACGATCAACTTTCAAAATAATTCGGTCCCAGCACCAGTTTCGTCCACCTGGAGCTTTAGCGACGGCACAATATCCTCTCAGATCAATCCAGTAAAAACATTTTTAAGCGGAGGAACATTCCTGGTTAAGCTTATCAATAATTACGGGAACTGCAAGGACTCGATCACAAAAAACGTAACGGTAATAACCTCACCGACCGTTGATTTTTCAAGTGACGACAGCATTGCGTGCGATGCCCCCTTTACAGTTCAATTCACCGATAAAAGTCCGACAGCTTCTACCTGGCATTGGGATTTTGGAGATGGCACCACCTCGACCGATCAAAACCCAAGTCATACTTATAGTAACCCTGGGTTTTATGATGTTACATTGAGCATTACCCTGGCCGGTGGATGTAGTAATGCGATTACTAAAAGTCAGTACATCAAAATAAAACCGATCATCGTAAGTATTTCCAACGCTCCGGCCGGCGGCTGCGCGCCATTTACTTTCAGTCCCATTCCAGACGTTCAATCCATTGATAGCGTTGTAAGCTACTCGTGGGATTTGGGTGAACCCGGCGCTCCTTATAATACCAAATTTCCAACTCATACTTATAATTCAACGGGTGTTTACCCAATCACTCTTACAGTTACGACACAGTCTGGCTGCGTAAAGACAATTACGTTGCCAAAGGGTGTGACGACCGGAACAAAACCAACGGCAGACTTTACGTTTACGCCGAATAACACCTGCGCCAGCACGCCTATCCAGTTTACGGATAATTCAACAACATCGCCTGGCGCCACTGTTAAATGGAGTTGGAATTTCGGAGATGGTGGAAGTTCGGCCGAACAGAATCCGAGTTATGTTTTTCACGCCATCGGGACAATAAACGTACAGCTAACTGTATCAAACAACGGCTGCGAAGATCTCGTGACCAAACCAATAACTGTTCTTCCACCCGTAGCCAACTTTGGCTACGCTGTAAATTGCAGCGATCATTTGACAGTAGCATTTTTAGACAGTTCTCTCACTGATCCTGCTTACGGTGCCATAACTTATCAATGGGATTTCGGAGATGGCGTTGCCTCCACATCACCGTCTCCCTCGCACACTTACTCCTCCCTGGGCACATATAATGTAACCCTCAATGTAACAAATGGACCGTGTTCCTATTCTGCATCAAAAGCGATAGTGCTGGCCAATGAACCGGCGGATTTTACCGTTAGCAAAAACGCTGTTTGTAAGAATGAGACATTCACGTTAAACGCTGTTTCGAGTAATCCGGCCAACATAAGGAATTACACATGGACCATCGGAGCAACCACACTAACAAGTACGAATCCAAGTATCGATCACAGCATTGACAGTTTTGGCACCTATGATGTGAGTTTAATTGTTGAGGACATTAACGGGTGTACAAATTCCAAGACAGTTGCAAACTATATTACAGTAAACGGTCCCGTTGCCAAATTTGCCAGCAGTCTCGGCAATTGTATAAACAAAGCTGTGAACTTTATCGACTCTTCTGCCACTAACGGTGTTCCAATTACCGAATGGACATGGGATTTTGGCGATGGAACTCAGCAAACATTTACAACACCTCCATTTTCGCATCCTTATTCCCAAACCGGCAGCTATACCGTTAGTCTTACCGTAAAGAACAACGCTAATTGCACAGACAAATATTCGATTGCCAATGCCGTACTGATCACCAGCCCCGTTGCAGGTTTTAAAGCAGACACGTTGTATTGTCCTTCAGCTCCTTTGCAATTTGTTGATACCTCGACCGGTTTGCAATTGTTATACAATTGGGACTTCGGAGACGGGGGAACGTCAAATCTTCAGAACCCGACTCATTCTTATCCACCAGGGAACAATTCCTATACTATAAAACTTGTGATCACAGATACCGTCGGCTGCCAGGATTCATCAACTAAAGCCAATTATATTAACATTCGACCTCCGACAGCCGCGTTTGATATCGTCGACAGTGCAGGTATATGTCTGCCCCTGCTTACAAACTTTGTATTTAAAGGGACCGACTATGCAAGTTTTTATTGGGATTTTGGCGACGGGACGTCCACAACGGCTCAAAGCCCCTCCCATTTTTACAATGACTATGGAACATTTATCCCGGCATTGATCCTTAGAGGGCCTGGTGGCTGTACCGATACTGCACAGGCAACGGTCAACGTCTATAATGTCCGAGCGGTCACTCAAATAGTTGTTGATCCAACTACAGCCTGTAATTCACTTACTGCCAATTTTAATATAACAGCACCGCCGGGATTTAAATATGACTTCGATTTTGATGATGGGTCAAGTGATTCTTCTGGACAATCAAACCTGACTCACTTATACCCAGCGCCTGGAAATTTTTTACCTACTTTGACAATTACTGATGATTTTGGATGCCAGTCAAGAATTGGATCCGGAATCATTCACGTTTATGGAGCCATTCCTCTTTTTGGTAAGGATAAAAAAGAATTCTGTGACACCGGGTTAGTAACGTTCAGGAATTTTACGCTAAGCAATGACCCGATCGCTTCCACAATTTGGGATTTTGGCGATGGAAGTTCAAGTACGGCAGCTGCGCCATCGCATTTTTTCGGAAGCCCCGGAGTATATAATGTAGATCTGACCGTAACTACCGAAAATCAATGCACCAGTTCTTATCAAGACACTATACGCGTGTATAGAACACCTGTTGTTTCAATTACAGGCAAAGACACAATTTGTATTAACAGCACCGAACAATTTTCGGGGATACTAAGTGTTCCGGACTCGATTACCATGTGGCAATGGTCATTTGGAAATGGAGCGACATCACAGGCGCAAAATCCGTCGGTTAGTTATTCGTCTGCAGGAGATTTTAATATTCAATTAGTCGCTGAAAATAAATTGGGATGCTCGGATACGGCGGGCCATGCAGTCAATGTAACTCCTTTACCTACTGCAACTCCTGTTACCAATCCTATTATGATTATTTCGGGCGGTTCCGCGCAACTCAATATGAATTATACAGGGCCAATTGTTAGCTATGGCTGGTTGCCTGCACAGTATCTTAATTGTACAGATTGTCCGCAGCCAACTGCAAATCCAATGCGCACAACGGACTATACTGTGCAGGTACAAGACACTCATGGATGTAAAAATTCGGGTACTGTCACCGTAAAAGTGGTGTGCGGTGATCAAAACTTTTTTATTCCAAATACGTTTTCCCCCAATGGCGATGGCGTGAATGACGTATTCTATTTACGCGGCTCGGGTTTGTTCAGGATTAACAGTATAATGATCTTTGATCGGTGGGGAGAAGTTGTTTTTGAAAAAAAGAATTCATCGATAAATGACCCGTCGGGCGGTTGGGACGGCACTTACAAAGGGAAAAAGGCCAAACCCGATGTTTACATTTACCAGGTTGAGATAGTGTGCAACAATGGAGAAATCATAAAATATGCGGGTAACGTCGCTTTAATACAATGAGATAAATAAATGAAATGCAGGTTTAAAATATTATTCGTCTTGTGTTGTGTATCGCATGTATTGTCCGTTCATGCGCAGGATATCCATTTTTCGCAATTCTTCCAGGCGCCTCTTCTTCGCAATCCTTCTCTTGCGGGGATATACACCGGCGATATAAGAGTGCAAACTGTTTATCGCGATCAATGGAACAGTGTCACCAATGCTTATAAAACTGCCTCGCTCGACGGTGAATACAAGATGCCGGTGGGAAAGTTAAATGACTTCGTCACCGTAGGTCTACAAATGTTGTATGACAAGGCAGGTACCATTTCGTGGACCTCTACTTATGTTTACCCCGCGATCAATTATCATAAATCTCTCAGTGCTGAGAAAAATCGATACCTGTCTATAGGGTTTATGGGGGGAGTTGTGCAACGCAGGATCGATAGGTCAAAAGTTACGACTAACTCAACCTATGACAACGGATCAGATGGTGAATATTTTAATGACGCTTCTTACCTGTATGCTGATGGAAGTGCAGGGATAAGTTACAATTCAAGCCTTGGCGATAACCCGAGCAGTAATTATTTTTTTGGAGTCGCCTACCATCATTTTAACCGGCCCAATGAATCTTTCTATAGAACTGCAACCATTGAACTCTTTCCAAAATGGGTCTTCTCGGGCGGCATTCGCTTTGGGGTTTCTGATTATGCCTATGTCACTCTCCAGGCGGATCAGTCCATGCAAGGAACATACAAAGAAACTGTTGCGGGCGGCATGTATGGTTTGAAAATCGGGGGCGATCATGATAACCCGGATTACACCATTCATGCCGGGACCTTTCTGCGATGGAACGATGCGATAATCCCTGTATTAAAGCTTGATTATAATCCGTTCTCCGTCAGTATCAGTTACGATGTAAACATTTCGAAATTGAAACCGTCAAGTTATGGGCGGGGTGGTTATGAAATTTCAATATCTTATATAGGTATTCGAGAACATAACTCAAGCCTTGATGCGATCCGTTGTCCAAAGTTTTAGATTTCAACCTTTCGACAATGGTGGAACTGGTTTATCGTCTTCATTAATGAAATTGAAGACCAACACTGCAAGAAAACCACCTCCAAAGCAAGCAACCAAATAAATCCAGATATTTTGCAGGGCAAATGCTCCGACGACTGTGGCGCCTACCGCTACTGCAGGATTAAATGCACCACCGGATACGGACCCGAAAGTCGAAGCCATTGCAAATACTGTTAGCCCGATAGCCAGGCCATAAAAGCTATTTCCTGCAGTTCCCTTTGACGTGGCGACGTTCAGCACAACATAAGCAAGGGCAAATGTTCCTATTAATTCGCCAATAAATGCCTTGGCAACTTTGCCACTGAGATCCATGGTGGCAGCGCCCATGTCACCCATATACCACTTCGCTATGAGTGCAGCAATGATCGCAGCAATTACCTGGACCACCATATAGATAATCGCATCCTGCGATGTGACCTTTCCCCTTATTAAAACCGCTAACGTTACCGCGGGATTATAATGTGCCCCTGAAACGTGACCACCTGCAAAGATCATTACCATTAATGTTACACCGATGGCCGCAGCATTACCGGTCAGTGCAGCCACAAGTACAAGAAAAAAAGTTCCGATAAATTCAGTGATGTATTTTCTCATAACAAAAGTTTTGGTCTAAGAAAATTAAATCAAATAAATTTAACTTGGTAATCAAACTTGCACATGAAAATAATCCCAGGGCAACAAGCCCCCGATTTTTCTTTGTATGATTCAGATAAAAATAAAATCACTCTTTCTGATTTAAAAGGTCATAGTGTATTGCTACTCTTTTTTCCCGCGGCATTTACTGGAACCTGCACAAAGGAACTTTGTTCCGTGAGAGACAACATTGGTTTATATAATGATGCCAATGCGAAAGTGTTCGGCATTTCCGTGGATATGGTCTATTCTCTTGCAAAATACAAAGAGGAACAAAAACTTAACTTTTCTCTTCTCAGCGATTTTAATAAAGAGGCTTCGGCTGCGTATGGCTGTTTGTACGATACTTTTTCTTACGAAATGAAGGGCGTCTCCAAACGGGCTTCATTCATCATCGATAAAAATGGGATCGTGAGGTATGCTGAAGTACTTGACAAGGCAACCGACCTCCCAAATTTTAACGTTATTAAAAAAGCGCTGCAATCATTAAACTAAGTATTAATAATTAAGACTCTTTGCTTTAAACGATTGAACCAGAGAGGTCTTGAGGCATCGTATAAATACGTTGCAGGAATCAAAAAAAGGGATTATTATTGGGAGATTAAATGTAAATTTGTTTTGTTGAAGAGACTTTTACCTATAATATCTTTTATTCTGTTTTTAACCATCCAATCGCAAGGGCAATCAAGTGTCCCGCAGGATGGTGGTGAGCATATTATTAAATTCTATCCCAACCCCGCTATTTCATTTATCACTTTCGATCTTCAAAGAAGTTCTGACAAAGGCTACGATATGCAGATCTTTAATTTTCTCGGGAAGATGGTTTATGAACAGAAGAACATCGCTACAAAAACTACGATCAATCTTAATGAATACAGCCGGGGGGTTTATATTTATCAATTAAGAGACCATGATGGAAAAATCCTTGATTCCGGCAAGTTCCAGGTTTCCAAGTAATATACCTCACCTATTCATTACCAGCTAAGCATTTTCAAGGTCTAATAACATTACTGCACTTGGACAATCAAGAATTTCAGGTATTGTGTATTTTCTATCCCGCGAATAATGGGATGGTCAGATGATTGCGTTTGAAAAACAACCTGCCTGGTCTTTCTTCGCGCATCTTTGGCGGCCATATCGATGATCTGCAAAAACGATTCAGGCGATACAAGGCTCGTGCAGGAAGAAGTAACTAAAAACCCGCCCGGCCTTATCAACTTCATTCCTCTTAGATTAATTTCTTTGTAACCTGTTATCGCTTTTTGAATTGTTTCACGGCTTTTCGTGAAGGCTGGTGGATCAAGCATCACCACATCGTATTGTTTTCCATCTTTTGACCATTGCTTTAATACATCAAATGCGTTCGCAGTTTCAAAGTTCACGACGTTTTGCAAATTGTTCAGCTTTGCGTTCTTGTTGGCCTGCTCGATTGCATTTTCTGAAATATCAATTCCCAAAACTGATCTTGCACCGTAGTGCGCCGCGTGTATCTCAAATGTGCCCGTATAAGTAAACGCGCCAAGAACCTCTGCATCTTTTACAATATGCTGTACAGCGCGCCGATTATCCTGCTGGTCCAAAAAGTAGCCTGTTTTTTGTCCGTTTTCCAAATCGACATTAAACTTCAGTCCATTTTCATTGATGACGATCTTTGTGTCAAATGGCTCTGACAAAAAACCTTTTTTTTGCGGAAGGCCCTCAAGTTCCCGAACGGGTACATCGTTCCGTTCATAGATCCCTTTGGGCTTAAATATTTGCTTAATAGCTTTCACGAAGGCATCCTTCCAGAGATCGATTCCCAGGGCGAGGGTTTGAATTACAAAGTAATCATTGAACTTATCAATGATCAGTTGTGGGAGCGCGTCTGCTTCGCCAAAAACGAGGCGGCAGTTTTCGATGTAGCCCGTCCTTTTCCGGTAGTCCCAGCATTCCGCGATCCTATCAATAAAAAACTGTTCGTTGATCTCGATTTTCTTGTCCCGAGTCAACAACCGGACAAGTATTTGCGATTTTGGATTAATGTACCCTTTGCCGACAAATTTTCCGTTATCGAAATACACTTCCACAATATCCCCGGCATTAACGTCCTCGTCGATGCCTTGGACCTCGTTCGCAAATATCCATGGATGCCCATTTGCCACCCGGTTCGAAATCCTCATCTTCAGGTAAACTCTTTTCATAATCCGCAAGATAAATTAGGCAAGCGAGCTTTGAGCCTTTAATGAGGGACATTGCGCCCCGTCCTTGTGGCTTGAGCGTTATGCCTTCCCTGCCACGTTGTGCCTCGGCCTTTTCCTTTTTCGTTTTTAAAGGTCATTTTGTCCCTAAAACTTTGCTTGGCAATATTATTGGTGACCTTACCTTTGCACTCAATTTGACAAAAATGCACAAAAAAAACGTAGATAAGGAGTCGAAGTTTAATCCCGAAAATGAGGGAAATATTGACATCAACACTGATGAAAGCCTTAGCGGAACTTCTCACTTGAACGAGCCCGTGGAAGACGAGTCGGAGTCGGAAAAATTGAAGACCGAACTGGAGGATCAAAAAGATAAGTTTATAAGAAAAGTGGCCGAATTTGAAAATTTTAAAAGAAGAACGGCAAAGGAAAGAGAGGAGATGAGGCAAACAGCCGGAAAAGAGGTCATCATTGATTTACTGGATGTCTTGGACGATTGTGACAGGGCACAAAAGCAAATTGAGAAAAGCGAAGAAAATAAGATAATACGGGATGGGATTTTACTTGTATTCAATAAACTTCGCAATATTTTAACGGCAAAGGGGGTTAAACCGATGCAAACGATCCATGAGGAGTTTAACCCGGATCTCCATGAGGCTGTTACAGAAATTCCCGCTCCAAAGGACGATTTAAAAGGAAAAATCCTGGACGAAATTGTAAAAGGATATTATCTTAATGACAAGATTATCCGTCATGCAAAGGTTGTAGTGGGAAAGTAAGCTGAACAGATTTCAGAACCGATTCAAAAACGAATTCCCCGGGACTGCTTTCGAGTTTTCGGCGTAACATAAATAAAATTTGTTTTTATAAGGTGATATGAGCAAAAGAGACTATTACGAAGTTTTAGGCGTAGCGAAAGCAGCTACTGCGGATGAAATCAAAAAGGCATACCGCAAAGTGGCCATGCAATATCATCCCGACCGGAACCCAGGCGATAAATCGGCCGAAGAGAAATTCAAGGAAGCTGCAGAGGCTTACGAAGTGCTAAGTGATACTGATAAAAAGGCTCAGTATGACCGCTATGGGCATGCAGGCGTGAGCAGCAATGGTCGTGGCCATTCGGGCGGCGGCATGAATATGGAAGATATTTTTAGTCAGTTTGGAGATATTTTCGGCGACGATATTTTCGGAAATTTTTTCGGAGGACAACAACGCAGGAGCGGTGGACAGAGGATGAGAGGTGTCCGGGGCAGCAACCTTCGTATCAAGCTTAAATTGACTTATGAAGAGATCGCGAGAGGTGTCACCAAAAATATCAAGGTAAAGAAATATGTCTCTTGCCAGACATGCCATGGAAGTGGAGCAAAGGATAAGGGAAGTGTTCAAACCTGCGGCACCTGCGGCGGAAGTGGCCAGGTTCGTCGCGTTACAAATACTTTCCTGGGGCAAATGCAAACGGTAACTACCTGCCCTACCTGTAACGGAGAAGGGAGTACGATTACCGCAAAGTGCGGAACGTGCAGAGGTGAAGGCCGGGTATACGCTGAAGAAACCGTAGGTATTGAAGTACCTGCTGGTGTCCAGGAAGGAATGCAATTAAATATCAACGGCAAAGGAAATGCAGGCGAGAGAGGAGGTCCTCCCGGTGATCTGATTATTCTGATAGAAGAAGAGGCACACAAAGACTTGCATAGAGAAGGTTTGAATGTAATTTATGATCTTCATATTTCCTTTCCCGATGCAGTTTTTGGAACCCAGGTCGAAGTACCTACAATTGATGGCAGAGCAAAAATTAAGATCCCTGCAGGCACACAAGGTGGAAAAATTTTCAGGCTGAAAGGAAAAGGATTTCCCGGGATAAATTCCTATCAGAAAGGTGACCA
>Ga0163162_10005647_pt1 | contig 12084 bp, 15 predicted proteins | sample S55metaG_FD_115310 | JGI IMG/M metagenome (GOLD analysis project Ga0163162, IMG submission 115310) | Switchgrass rhizosphere microbial communities from Kellogg Biological Station, Michigan, USA - S5-5 metaG | ecosystem: Host-associated > Plants > Roots > Rhizosphere > Soil | place: USA...
CGGCCTGGACAGCCAGTCGATCGTGTTCTTCAGCACGCCTGGAACACCGTGGTTGTACTCGGGGGTGGCGATCAATAACCCATCCGCCTTCCGAATGGCGTCGCGAAGCTGCACCACGCTCGACGGCGCGCCGGCAGCCTCGACATCGCCGTTGTACAACGGGATGTCGTCCAACTCGTGAATCACAATGTGCAGCGCCGACGGCGCCAGTTCCGTCGCCGCGCGGAGGAGTGCACGGTTATAGGAACCACGCCGCAAACTGCCGGCGAACCCTACAACGTTGAACACGCGAGCGATAGAGGGCATCGTGCCGGAATCGTCCATCACGGCTCCTTGAGCGAGCTGAACGCGTGCTCGCTACTCCACGATGATCCGGCCGGTGTTAACCCGCTCGTAGGCCAGCGCAGCTCGAAGCCGGACCTCACAGTCGCATCATCGGCAGTGGACTCCAGGGATGCGTTCGCAGGCGCGTCAGCTCCAGCTCGACGAGCCGCTTGTGAAATCCCGCACTCGGCCACATCGAAAAGATCTCACGGAGAAGACTTCGCGATAGCCCGAAGGTTACCAGCCCCCGTGTGACATCTACCCAATCCGATCGTCGAAAAGGCTCGACCAGCGAGCGGGGAGCACCCCGATACCGGGAGATCTTGTGGTGCTCGAGGATCATTTCGGAGATCTCCGCCGTCCACTCGGCCCTGCCCGTTCCAACGAGGTAGGCACTCGCCAACCTGACGGACGGCGGCAGGTAGTCAAATGTGTCGTCGGTCCAGATTCCCATGTCATGGAACGCCGCCGCGATCGCCATCTTCTCGAGTTGCACCGGATCGCTCGACGATTGCGCGACGCACAGGTTCACGACCCGGTAGGTGTGGTTTCTGTATCCCTCGAAGTCGCGGCCAAGCACACCGACATGCGCGTGCAACAACTCATCGAGAATCGGGATCTTGGTCAGCAGCACGTCGTCACGCGCCTGTGACCGCCCGTGCGAGCGGAACCTCGACTCGCCCGATGTCGCCTTCGATGGTCACGCTGTACGTCTTCAACGGATCCTTGGCCGGGCCTTGCCGCACCGCGCTCGTAGTCGGCGATCTCACCGATCCCCTTGCCGGCGAACACCTCGGGATGCTCTCTGGCCTCGGTGACCGTCTCGGGATCGTCGGGCCGGCCCGGCGTCAACGCCACGTCGCCGGCCTCCTCGACAGCGTCACCCAGCGGTCCCAGCTCGAGGGCAGCAGCCAGAGCCCGTGTACCGAGACAACGGGTGTGGCGCCCGAAGCGTTCGCGCGCTCGACCTGCGTTGCCTCATGCTCTGTCATGGCAATCTCGGTCGTCATCTCGTCCTCGCTCCTGTTCGCTCGCGGTTGCAATCCCTTGCGGACGGGCAAGGCAAAGACCAAGCCTGCCTGGCGAACGCTGTGGGCAGGGGTTTCCGATGCCAATCACGAGTTGAGACACCGCCGCCCGTAACGAAAGTTCGTGAACGCGACGACGCGTTGTGAGGAATCAATAGCCACTTCACCGCCGCATGGTTCGGGTCCGGCCGGTATTCGCGTTGCTAGGAGATCCAGCGTCGTGGTCGCAGGGCAACGAGGCAGAGGCAGACGCGAGGAGCTCCGATGAATCTTGAAACGGTGAGCGACAAACGGACGACAGATGCTCCCAGCAGGCTGATTGCGGGCGTCAGCGTGCCAGACCATCCGCTTATCACCACTGTGATCGAGTATGCGCAACGGTTGTCCGAGCCGTATCTGTTCAATCATGCGATGCGTTCGTGGCTGTTTGCCGAAACGATTGGCCGCATCAAAGGAATCGACTACGACCACGAAGTCGTGGCGATTGGCACGATACTCCACGACATCGGCCTCACGGCCAGTGTGTCAGGCCCCAATCGTTTCGAAGTGAACGGCGCCGATGCCGCACTGTCATTCATCAAAGGCGAGGGCCTCTCGGATCGCCGTGCACAACTGATCTGGGACTTGGTTGCGCTCAACTCAACGCCATCGCTGGCGCTTCACAAAGAGCCGGAGGTGGCGGTGGGGACGATGGGGATCGGACTCGACTACGGCGGCTTCGGCATTGAAGCACTTCCGGCTGGCGACGTCGAACGCATTCTCAGCGCCTTTCCCCGCCTGATGATGAAGCAGAGATTTGCCGAGACGTGCTGTCGCATCGTGACGGCGAAGCCCGAGACGAGTCACGACAACTTCCTGCGCGACTTCGGCGAGCGGTTCGTGCCGGGCTACAAAGCTGTGTCAACGGTCGATGTGTTGCTGAACGCACCGTTCGATGAATAACGATGAATCTGTTGCGCGAAGACAGAACGGCGCGGCACGGTGGCGATCACGCCAGGCGCGGACGTCACGCGCGAGGTCACGTGGAATGACCAGCCGCCGCACCTGAACCTCGACATCTCTAACGACAGCGAGCGTCGGGCCTGCGGCTGCTCCACGCGCTATTCGTCGCACCGGAGAAACGTGGACACTTGCGGTGAATTGGTTATCTATTGGACGGTCACAGTGATTTGAAAACGGCCGATTTCTTTCCCCGGTGGTTCCCATTCCTGGCGATGGAGCAGCAGCAGTTCGTGCCTGCCTGGCGCGGTCGCCAACCATTCGAAGCGACGCACGCCCCCGGCGCCGATACCACTGCCGCCGAGGGTATACGTAGTGGAAACGAGCTCAAATGAGCTGTGCGCCGCGGCGACCCAACGGTAGCCGGTCGTCGGGTTCTCCGGCAACTGCAGGACCACGAGCTGCCCCTTGGCGACGCTCACGGTGCGGCCATTGTCATCCGGCCCAAGTGAGATCGCGTCAGGCATTGGACCTCTTGCGACTCATTGACTGGATGGGGCGGCGGCGCCCCATCCAGTCACCAAGTCACCAAACATACATTTGGCTGATACTGCCGTCATTCTCTTCGTAGGCGTTCATCGCCGCGTTCTTCTCGTAGGCGTGCGACGCCAGCATGTTCAGCGACACCAGGCCGCTCTCTGACGCGGCCGACAGTTTGCGCCAGCCCACGCCGTTGTCGATATAAGCCCAGCAGTTGCGGTCCTGATTGATGCTCCAGAGGCCGGTGACGTGGACGTTGTTGCGCCACACCGCGCTGACGGCGGCACCGGCAAGCGCCCCGGGGAGCATCGATGGTGCGGCCATAGACGCGGCTTCAAGTGCCCCAGTGGGCACCGCACCGGCCGCAGCAACGCCCGCCTGCGCGCCTTTGCAGCCGCAGTCCGACCCGCCGCGGGCCGCCGCGGCGGGCGGCTCCTGCGTGGGAGCGCCGATTGCCGATTCCGCGCTGCCGAGAGAACCAGGATCGCCGCCGGGCACCATTGAGGGTTTGGATTTCGCCATTGTCGAGTCTCCTGTGCTTCTAGCGTGGAGCATTACGCGTAGACCTGCTTGATGACGCCCTGCTCTTCATAGAACGTCACGCCGCTACCCTTGGCTTTCGCTGCGATCAGCTGAGCCAGCATATCGCGCAGGATATTCTCGTTGTCGAACGCTATCCTGCGCCAGCCGTAGCCATCCATGTACACCCAGGCGTTGCGGTCCTGGTTGATCGTCCACAAGCCGACAACTCGAACGTTAGAACGCCAACCGGTGTTCTCGATGCCTTCGACGCCGATAACGTTCCACGAGGTAATGTTCGAGTCGCCATAAGCGATGCAAAACCACCCGCTGTCGCCCCAGCCCGTTCCCCAGGAGTTTTTGCACATCCAGTAGCCGCCGGCGTCGTCATACCCGACGATGACCACGCAGTGACCACCAGCGAGATTACCGGTGATGTGCTTGTACACGCCATTTTTGTAGGAGAAGAAGTCATCGTAGACATAGAAACACGTACTGACCGGACCCCTGGTGGAGATCCAGTCTTTGATTGCGGCCGGGTTGTTGGTCAGGTCTTGGTGGCCGGTGCTCTTGACTACGCGATTCGCCCAGTCGGAACAAGCCGTACAACTCGTGGCAGATGCGTTGTAGGGGAAACAGGCTTCGTCGGCCACACCCTTCGCCTTGTACTCATTGAAGGCGTAAGTCGGAAACCAGCCGCCGCTGCAGCTGGCGCCGGTAGCGGGACCGTGGCAGAAGAACAGATGCGCTTCACTGAGATCGATCGCCAGCCCTGGATTGCCACGCTGAATGCGTACCATGCTCTCGACGACCGCCGTCGTGCCGAACGCTACACACGAACCGCAACCACCTTGGTTCCGCACCGGCGTCACGTAGTTGTTCGCTGCGGGCTTGCCCCAGAAGAACGAACTGGGGGCACCGACGCTCGAAGCGAGCTGCGAGCCCACCGGGGGCGGCATCGACGATGGGTCCGGTGTTCCGGGAGGCGGCGTGACACCCAAGTAGGACTTCCGCTCCTCGGGCGATAGCACCGACATGCTGGTCACGCCGGCTTCCCAGGGATCGCCTGCAGCGGCTAGCGCTTGCCGTATCTGATCCAGCGTGACGTTTTGTGGTGGCATCTGGTCCTCCGTTTCTAATCGCGTCGCGATCGCTTCAGGAAGTAATCCCCCAATCGACCTCCGTTACGCGATGTCATTGACAAGTTCTGCCTCTGCAGCTGCCCGAGCGACCTAACGCAGGCGCGCACGTTGATCAGGAAAAGAGTGCGAAGCATTCGTGCATCGGTTGCCTCCTCTCTCTTTTAGGCGCGCGCCAACGGCACCAGCAGCTCGCGGCCGTACGAAGTCGTCGTGACAATGCGCGTATGGAAAGTCGATGACCACTTCGTTCACGTTGACGCCGACGTCGAAATCGTTCGCGTACTTGCCGTCAGGATCCGCCATGGGGACGTGGTGCAGGGCTGCAAGGGACGGGGCATCCGACGTACGGCGGCCGGCAAAACCGACAAGCCGTGCGACCGCTATGCGTTAGCCTGCGGACGGTACGAGGAGATCAAATGACGTTGAGTGGGGCGTGACAGACGAACCGTCACATTTGCCCCTCATCGACGTTACAGGCGAAGGCGTGGTGTTACGGTTTCTGCGAGGCCTCGACGACGCCGTATTTGGCCAGCTTGCGGTACAGCGTCATGCGTGACCAATGAAGGCGATCGGCGGCTTTGCTCTTGTTCCAATGGGTCTCGGCCAGGGCTGACAGCAAGCGCGCACGGTCGCCGAGCTCCGCTTCCTCGAGCGGTGCGGGCACGCTGTTGCGGAACTGATACGGCAGATCAGACCAGGACAGCCAGCGCGACGACGCGTTGACAAACGTCGCCTCAATCAGATTTCGCAATTCGCGCACATTGCCTGGCCAGCTATAAGTCAGGAGCTGTTTCAGAGCGCTTCGTGACAAATCCTGCTGCCTGCCGTATCTCGTGTTGCAGTCACGTACGAAGTGATCAACCAGCAGTGGGATATCGTCTGGACGATCGCGGAGCGCCGACAGGTGGATTTGCGTGACGTTCAGACGAAAATACAGGTCGGACCTGAAGCGCCGTTCGGCGATGGCGGCGGCGAGATCACCATTTGTCGCAGCGACGAAGCGCACATCGGGCACGACCGGCTTGCGTCCACCCAGCTTGTAGAGTGGTTTCGATTCGAACACGCGGAGCACCTTCGCCTGTGCGACGAGGCTCATGTCGCCAACTTCGTCCAAAAACAAAGTGCCGCCGTGCGCCTGCTGCAGCTTGCCGTCGTACGCTGTGATCGCGCCGGTAAACGCGCCCCGTTCGTACCCGAACAACTCGCTTTCGAGCAAGGTGTCCGGAATCGCGGCACAGTTGATGCTGACCATAGGACGCGAGGCGCGTCTACTTAACCCGTGGATGAATCCGGCTGCAAGTTCTTTCCCGGTGCCAGTTTCGCCGACGAGTAGCACATTGCAGTCCGTCATGGCCGCGCGACGGACCTGGCGCCGCACTTCCTGCATTGCTGGGCTATGGCCGACTAGCGCCCGTGCCAATTCGTCGCCATCCTGCTGTGCAGGTGGCACGAGCTGCCGGACGCGAGCGATAAGCGCCTCGCGTTCCGCCGGCCAGTGAAAATAATCGACCACACCTAAGCGTAAGGAGCGGACGGCCCGCGCCTCGGATTCGCTGATCGCGACGACCATAATAGGGATATTCGAGGCGGTTGCGGCTGGACAGAGCGCAACGATGTCCACGTCTTCAACCAGCAGCAACGCAGGATCGTGGGCCTGCAGCGCCTTCGAAAAATCGCGTAGCGAGTCTGTGGCGATAGTGTTGTAGCCGAAGGCATTCAGGGTTCGGCACACGTCGACGCCGATCGCAACCTCGCGACCGTTTTGCAAAATCGCAGGGACCGGCGCTGCTATGCTCTTCATATAGAAGCGCGGGATGCGCATTCTATAGTGGACTCACATCGGGGGCGCACGTTTTGCACGACCTTTTCCCAAGCGTGGCCACGCGAGGTACCTCACGCAAAGAGACGACTACTGGAAGATATTTTCCAAGATCGCTGCGAGGCGAACACCTGCCATGAATATCCGTTCGCGTACTAGCGCCAGCGTCGCCGCATTGTTGAACGATCCGGGACCGTCGACGTGGAGCGCGCGAATCGCCGCCGGCGCCTTCGTCGCGCATTCGCTCGGCGTGAGGTCGACGAAGTGATCGATCACCGGCACCACGACCGGTCTGGCTTTCGCATACACCTCTGCTTTCGCGACGCCGAACGATTCCCCAGCGAGCTCGTCCGCATTGGTTTGCGTCATGACGGACGCCATTTCGCCCTGGAACTCTATGATGAGGGACTTGGCTGGGTTCGTCAGACCCTGGATCGCAGCATTCACGAGGGCCGCGTCCCAGACGCTGTGCAATTGGCTCGAGCCGCTGAACCCGCTAACGTCGACACAATTTCCGCCAGCGTCCGCATTCGTCGCGCTATGAAGCGGCTGATGGATGTCTCCGAGAAAATGCAGCAGAAACCGCGCCTCCTGTGGCGGGGTGAACGTGAGCGTTTGCCCCGAGGCGAGCGTCACCACGAGCTTCTTGTTGGCTTTGATGTTCGCGGCCAGGATAGGAATCTTCTCCGAGACACAGCCACCTGCGCCGCAGCGCTCGGCGAGATGCGAAGGCCCTTCAAACAGCGCGATGTCGACAAAGTGCCACGGCGCGGTGATGCCCTTCCCCCCGGGCATGTGATCGGGCCAGATGGCCATCTTCGCGAGGGCAGCCTCGAAATTGGCGAGCGAGGGTTGAGGGTCCCCGGTCTTGCCGATGAGCGCCTGCAGACTCAGATCGTCAGGTGATGCCTTTCGGAGGAACGCCACGATGTGCCGTTTGACTGTCGACGACACACTGCGGGCCGCGATCCGCGCAACGAGCTGGTGGCCCTTATCACCCCACGCGAAACATGGCCGCGCGATCGTCAGGAGACCGATGACGACACAGGCTCGAACGGAAACGCTCATGGGGCCTCTCCTCGTTGTCGGGTGCGCGTTGGCAATCCCGCTCACAGGCAGTAACGTCCCGCACCAGCAAACCAAACAAGGGAATCGATCCGAGCTGCGGTCACTCGATGTGATTGATAGAGACTCCGGGCGGCTCGGATAAGTCTTCGCTTCTGACGGTCAACTCGAAGTACCCGTGATGGAGTCCCGCTTGGATTTCTCCCGGGCGGGGTGATCAAACCGATTCACATCACGCCGGACATCGCCGACGACATCGCGACGGCCATTCGACAATCGGACCCTTGCCACCATCAGAAGGCTCCGACAGGACGGACATTCCTTACAGCAGGTCGCCGATGCGCTCAACGCAGCCGGAGTTCAAACGCGCGCGGGAACGTCCTGGCGCTTCGAATACGTACGGAACCTGCTCAAGAAAGTCGCGTAACTGGATACGACCGGACGGTCACATCCAACATCTACTCCGTTAGCCGGGCAAATCAAGACGAATTCAGAGGTCATTCGATTGCAAGAACTAGACTTCTGCTGCAATCTTGATTGAATGTAGTAATTTCCGTGGTGAGCAGAAATGACACTCGCCGATTGCATCGGTCGTCTCAGTGCGATCTTAAAGTAAACCGTCACGCTTCAGACATTTAGGTCAATTCTCGCTGTCGTCACAAATTGGCACGCTATCTTTTGTGTATCACATAATCCGCTTGGCCGATTTTTTCAGTTTAACAACTCGTTTTGTTTCAGTTAGTTACAGATCCAGGCATTCGACTTGCCTCTGTGCTGAGCCGTTGGAGGCAGTTCGATGACGATCAGAATCCAGTTTGGCCGCACCCGCCGCGCAACTTTTGAAGGTCCGCCGTCACAAGTCTTGATTGGCTTGGCGATGGTGCTGTTTTTTGGGATTGCGCTGGCTCTCACAGTCGCGATCTCCGCTCAATATGCTACGAGCGCGACCAGGGTGCCGACCGTGCTCGCTGGTTTCTTGACGGAGGCACCGAAATGAGCACCGAGGTGAAGAAGCGCCTTCGAGGGCGACCTCCGGCCGGAACGGACGGGAAACGAGTACGAGACTACGCCCCTTTGTTGGTTCGTGTGCCTCCGCGCACCCGAGAAATCATTACGGCCATCGCGAACCTCACTGGCAGATCAAGTTCGCAGGTGATGAATGAAATGGTGAGCGTCTATCACATCCACTATTTAAAGCAGTTCGAACCACGACTCTACTTTCAGGTTGAAGAAGCGATCACGAAAGACGACGAACCAGCACCGAATCAGAATGATGAGCACTAAGTGTTCTGGTCGGAATCGCACATTGCCGACGACATCGAGACTTTGTGCGTCGCGCTCGACGTTCAAACGACGATCACAAATCCCTTTTCACCAACCGTTTGCTTTCGAACTTACATTGCCCTTGTAGTGAGTCCGACCATCGGACACCGGCCCTCAAGCACTTGTTTCTTGATGCAGGCGACCGACGACGCCAGATGTCGTATGTCCGCTCCGTCGCCTGCCAGGAGTCGTTTGACGATGAAATCCCAGTATCGAGGATGATCAGCTCGTTTGGGTTTCTTCCGTCGCCAGCCGCTGCAATTCACGACGGTTCGCCTCGTACTCAGTATCTTTGATCTGCGCCTGATGGAGCCTATCCTCCAACGTCTTGCGCCTCTCCTGCTCGCGCCTGGCCATGTCCCGCAACCTTACAAGATCGGCGGTACCGGTCGTTTCAGCTTCGGCAAGCTCTCGCGCGAGCGAGGCCTGAGCGATAACGCAACTCTCAAGATCTCTTTGCATAGCCTCGCGCGAAGCTAGCTCCTGACGCCTTATTACCTCCAGTTCAGCCAGCCGAGCGCGCGCGATCCGAACAGTGGCGGCCTCGGCAGTCGTCTTTCTGAGCGCGCGGACACTCTCTAGTATCTCGTTCATGACATCACGGTCAGTCCGTACTGGACCGGAGTTGGTCGACACATTCGCCGGGATGTTGGCGAGCCGCGCTTCCAATTTTGGCCACCACACCGCCACCGACTCGTGCAGTTGGCTGTCAGACAAGGTGCCAACTGCACTCACTCGATGAAGTGTTACCACGAGCTTCGCAATGTCATCGCGATCAACGTTCGTCCATTGAAACAGCGAGAGAGGTGGCGCGAGATCGGTTGGGGTTACGTCTAATAGCAACGTGCACACGCGTGCATCGTCCAATGCTTTCGATAAGGCGCCCGCCTCGAAATGGAGCCAAGGCGAGGACAGATTCTCTCGTGTGAGGCACAAAATGCCGACACCCGTCTGAGACAACTCCCGAGTCATTTCAATGGCCCACCTGGTACCCTTGCCGATGTCCCTGGACGACAGCCATGGATCTAGATTCTGTAGGACGGAGGGTAGCCAATCCTTCAACGCGTCCGCAAGAAGGCGGCTTCGTTCTCCCGACCAGCTCAGAAAGACTTTCACTCAACGTCCTCCTCTACACCGCAATCATCTCATCAAGTCGACGGAACACAATTGGCGTGTCACGGACAGACGTTTTTCCGGCCCCTTCACGGTGTGAAATGCGTCTGGCATCGTGATGATAATGCAAAAGACATCATCGCCAAGGCGGGCGGTGCAGCCCGGATCGGTTCGAGGCTGAGAATGGCGTCGAGTACTAACATGGAAGGACTCGCGATGATTCCGCTTCAGCATACCCTGTCACGTTGAGGGCCAGCCAATCCCTGCCGGAACCGCTACGTTCGCATGCATTCTCTGGTGTTTTGGTGGCTCCGATGATCACACGTCGGGGCCATCACACACTCTGTATGCTGGTCGTTGGTGTCGTTTTCGATTTGACCCGCTTCGAGCTTACTTGGATTCGTCTCGGCCAAAGGTTCTCGTTCAAATGGAGAGTTGGAAAGCTCGTCTTGGCTCGAATCAGATCACTGGAACTATTGCCCAATCGTCGTGCCGACTATTACACCGCCAAGTTCCTCAATGACAATGCTATCCACGAAAACCTGACTCACATGGTAAAGGTTCTGAAAGTCCTGCCACATTTCAGGAAAGGTCGTGACTTTACTCTCAACCGGCGGATCATTTTCAAAACGGGCGTACTGAATCTTGTCAGCACTAAGAATCTTCAAGTTCGAGCAACGGATGTCGAAATACAAAGAACGCCTTCCTTCTTCTGGCATGCTCGGTGGTACGCGCGCCAGCGGCGTCTTAGAATCAAGACGAGAGGCATTCAGGTACCTAAAAATCACTGGATGGGAGCCATAATCTATACGGCCGTGACAGGTTCCCAACTTTTTTTCAGCCTTGAGTTCGATCGAAGCGAACTTGAGAAACAGATACGAAGAGCATCTTCGACGTGCACGCCGACGAGATCGATAGCGCTATTCGGCTGCTCGATGCCTCTGGAGTCCCCTCGCCTCGTGGCAACATGATGGCAACGGGATCGACCGAAACAGGGAACTCGTCTCGGTAGAACAGGTTAGGTGGCGGAGAGAGAGGGATTCGAACCCTCGGTAGAGTTTCCCCTACACACGCTTTCCAAGCGTGCTCCTTCAACCACTCGGACATCTCTCCGCTTTAGAATCAACGATTTGCGAGCGGTCGTTGAGAGATTATCGCACACGCCGCTGCTTTTGCGGGTGCTCGCGGCTGGATCCCATCACCGACCTGGAGGCGTGCGCACTGCTCGTTGACAGCGCCGTCATCGCCTGTTGGCAGCCGGCATGGCCCGCGGCCCAGGTCGACCCGGCCATCACGTTGTAAGCAGCGGCGTTCTTAAGATTCAACCTCGCGCAAATCCTCGGTTTTTGTTTCCGGTTAGTCGGCGCACTGTTTATGCAGGTGAACTCGAAGTGCGCCCACCGGGTGCGCCCACCACCCGGCCGGAGGTTGGACGAAGGCGAGACTCGGCAGCTAGCTCTTGAGCCGATGCTGACGGAAAAACTCCCACATGACGCGCGACGCGTCGACGCTGCGGCTGAACGGGCCGAGCAGCCATTCGGGTCCCTGCATCCCACCGAACCACTGGTGACCCGCGCCCTTCACCGTATACAGCAGCGCGTCGGCGCCGTTCGCACAGCCGACGTACTCGCGCTTCGCGACGTCTGCGTTGACGGCTGAATCCACGGGACCCGGCGCGCAGCCGTTCCGCTTCGCCCAGCCCGCGATCCACTGCGGGATGCTGGGAAACGCCATCGGCGCGATGAACACCTTCCCGCCCTCGTACGGCGCGAGCGGATCGGCTGTCCCGTGGAACGCGATCACGGGCGCTCGGCTCTCGCACCAGTCGATCTCCTCGGTCACCGCGGAGGCGAGCGGACCGAACGCCGCAATCTTGTCCGCGAGCGTGCACGAGAGCGCGAACGTCATGCCGCCGCCGTTCGACAGTCCGTTCGCGTACACGCGCGCCCGATCGATGTTGTAGCGCGCGGCGAGCGTGTCGATCAGCTCGGAGATGAACACGATATCGGGCGCCTGCCGCCGCTTCGTCTCCAGGCCGCGCAGATGCCAGACCTTCGGGCCGCCTCCATCGCCCGCTGGATAGACGACGATGAAGCCGTGCTCGTCGGCGACGCGGTTCCACTGGCTGAGCGCCATTTGGAACGATGGCTAATTGATGGCGCCGTGGATGCTGATGACGAGCGGCGTCGGCTTGCCGGCATCGTAGCTCGCCGGCACGTGCAGGATGAACTCGCGCGTTTCGCCCGCCGGCGTCCGGATCGTTCCCGTCGTC
>Ga0163162_10005649_pt1 | contig 12083 bp, 10 predicted proteins | sample S55metaG_FD_115310 | JGI IMG/M metagenome (GOLD analysis project Ga0163162, IMG submission 115310) | Switchgrass rhizosphere microbial communities from Kellogg Biological Station, Michigan, USA - S5-5 metaG | ecosystem: Host-associated > Plants > Roots > Rhizosphere > Soil | place: USA...
ACGAATACCTCGGCCTGGTCGGCACGCGCCGCGCGCAGCAGCTCGGGCCGGCTCGGGTCGCCGAAGTAGATCATGCTGCCGAACCGGCGCGAAAAATCGACCTGCTCGGCAGAGCTTTCCAGCGCCGTGAACGGGACGCGCTGCGCGCGCAGGATGCGCGCGACGATCTGGCCGACTCGGCCATATCCGGCGATGATGACGCGCGGATGCTCGTCGACGATCTCGTCGAACTCACGCGCCGGTTCGCTCTTGTGCAGCGCCAGCCAGCGGCCGGCCGCTATGACCGCCAGTGGCGTCAGCGCCATCGACAGCGTGACGGCGACGGTCAGCAGGTCCTTTTGCGCGACATCGAGCAGATCGCGCTTTTGTTCCAGAGTCAAAACGACGAATGCGAACTCACCGCCACCGGCCAGCACCGCGGTCAGTCGCAGCGTTTCGGCCAGGTCGAACTTGCGTTTGATGCCGCCGATTGCCAGCAGCACCGCCGATTTCACCGCCAGCAAGACCGCGACGATGGCCACGATCTGCAGCGGCTGCTCGCGCACCAGGTTGAGATCCAGCGATACGCCGACAGTGACGAAGAACAGCCCGAGCAGCAGGCCCTTGAATGGTTCGATCTGCGATTCGATTTCGTGGCGGAATTCCGAGTCGGCGAGCAGAACGCCGGCGACGAATGCGCCAAGCGACATCTGGATTCCGGCAAGTTCCATGATCCAGGCGGTGCCAAGTACGACCAGCAGCGCAGTGGCGGTAAACACCTCGGCGATCTGCGTGCTCGCCACGATGCGGAACACCGGGCGCAGCAGATAGCGGCCGCCGACTGCGACCGCGGCCATCACGCCGATGATGCGCAGCACGGATACCAGGTCCTGGCTCGCCGTGGTGGTCTCGTGCGCGCCAAGCAATGGCACCAGCGCGAGAATGGGTATTGCCGCCAGATCCTGGAACAGCAGGATCGCGAAGGACAGGCGCCCGTGCGGGCTGTTCAGCTGCTTGTGTTCGGCAAGGATCTGCAGCCCGATGGCGGTCGACGACAGGGCCAGCGCGAGGCCCACCACGAGCGCGCTCTTCCAGCCGAGACCAAAGCCCATGGCCGCCGCGCCGAGCAGCACGCCGGACAGCAATACCTGCGCCAGGCCGGCTCCGAAAACCGCCTTGCGCATCAGCCACAGGCGCTGCGGCGACAACTCCAGGCCGATGATGAACAGCAGCAGGATCACGCCGAACTCGGAGAGTTGCGAGGTCGCCTCCGTCTCCGGAGCGAGGTTCAGGACGTACGGGCCAATCAGCACGCCGGCGGCAAGGTAGCCGAGCACGGCACCGAGGCCCCAGCGGCGGGACAGCGACACAGCGACGACGGCCGCGACCAGATACATCACGACGTCTTGCAGATAGTGCGACGTGTCCATGCGCTGCTCCGGATGATTCGGCAAGTATAAGGGAGGCTGCAGGCCATCCCTGCGCGCGATCTCAGCTGGTGAGATGGTGCGTGGCTACCGTGCACGCAACCCCAAGGCAGAGGTGGCGCCATGCTCACGCCGTTCCATTCTTCACGAATCTCGCGCAATGCGGTGCCGGTCGATGTAACGCCGTGGAGCATGGTCATGTCGTGCTGGTTCATCGCCGGCTGCGCGGCGATGGTCTGCATCCCGGCTTTGCGCGGTTATGATCCGATGGTGGGCTGGCTGCCCTTCTGGCTGGTCATCGCGCCGGCGATCGATCTGGCCGTCCTGCACCGTCGCAGCCTGATCGCCGTTGCGCACGACTTGCTCGCGCGCGTCGACCGCCGCCGTCGCACAGCGCGTCAGGCCAAGCCTTTGCGCCGCCGCTCACGTACGATTCGCCGAACCGTCGCAGCGCCGCTGTCGAGAAAATGGCGTCCGAGAATGGCCGCGGGTTGACGTTCGCGGTCAGCGGCATGACGCAGATGGCGTAAACAGCAAATTCGCATCATCCGCGCAATCCGCGTTCCGCCTCGCTCTTCAGGCGAACTGCGAAAAGGAAAGCGCCTTGAACGCGGATCAAGCTGATGAGCAATTCGCGAGGAACTTCTTGCTCGACAGCGAGAGAGCCCGTCAAGCTGTGATTCCCAAGCGCTTTCGTTCCATGCGCCGCAGGAACTCGCCCATGATGCGGCGGTAGAGGTCTTCGCCGAGATAAGCATCCTCGACGCCGGCATCGATCGACGGGTTGTCGTTCGTCTCGATGACGACGACGCGCTCGCCGGCCTGCTTCAGATCGACGCCGTAGAGGCCATCACCGATCACCGCGGTCGCCTTCAGCGCGAGCTTGATGACCTCGCTCGGCGCGTCGCGCACCGGCAGCGTCTTGAAGCCGCCGGAGCGTTGCGCAGCGTTCGGGCCATGGTTGTAGATCTGCCAGTGGCCGCGCGACATGAAGTACTGGCAGGCATACAGCGCCTGACCATCAAGTATGCCGACGCGCCAGTCGAATTCGGTGAACATGAACTCCTGGGCGAGCACGAGCGCAGTGTGCTGGAACAATTCCTCGGCCGCGGACTTGAGCTGATCCACCGTCTCGACCTTGGAAATGCCGCGCGAGAACGATCCATCGGGAATCTTCAGCACGATCGGGAAGCCGAGCACGTCGGGCAACTCGGCCAGGCGCTTGGCATCGTCGCGATAGATGATCTCGGTTTTCGGTGTCGGCAGTTTGCGCGACTTCAGCAGGTCGTGCAGGTAGATCTTGTTCGTGCACTTCAAGATCGAACCGGGGTCGTCGATGACGACCATGTCTTCTTTCTCCGCCTTGTTGGCGAAGCGGTAGGTGTGATTGTCGAGCGCGGTCGTTTCGCGGATGAACAAGCCGTCGTATTCGGCGATACGCGAGTAATCGTTCTTGGTGACCGTCTCGACCTCGATGCCGATTTCCTTGCCGGCTTCGATGAACTGCTTCAGCGCGCGCTTGTTCGACGGCGGCATCGGATCGGTGGGGTCGGCCAGCATCGCAATGTCGTAGCGGAACTTCTTGCGCGTGCGCGGCTTGCGCCACAACTTCTTCGAAAACTTGTCGAGCGCCTGCGCGAACGAGTCCTCCTGCGGATCGGCCAGGGTAGTCAGACTGGCCGGCTTGATCGCGCTGATCTGCCAGACTTTTTCGCGTTCGAACTCCAGGCGCAGGATCGGACATGGAAACGTTTCGAACACCTGTCTGCCGAGATCGGCCAGCGTGGCGTAGCTGGTTTCGCCGAAGTACAGCAGCACGCCGAAGTCGGTCGTGTCGCGGCCGCCCTCGGGCAGGAACTTGATCAGCTTCTGGTTCAGGTCCTCGATGTCGAGGCCGTACAGGGCACGCTTGCGCAGATCGTTGATCGTGCGTACCGACGGGATCACCTTGTGGCCGCGCGCCTCGGCCAGCAGCGAAACGTAATAGCCGATGCCGAGATACTTGTAGGTGCGGCACAGATTGATGACCTGCACGCGCTCATCGTCGACGCTGATCGCCTCCTTCAGGTAGTCCGCCGCGGCGACGACGTTGTCGGACGGATAATACTGACCCCAGTCCGAAGCCTTTTCGACGACGATTACGACCCGACTCATGCGCTTTCAGCCGGGGAAAGTATACTTGTACAGGAAGACGGAGGGTCGGACATGGGGTCGTGATGCCGCTGGCGGTCGTGGCGTCCTTCGATGCCCGACGAAAATCACAGCGGGAGGCGCGCCAACTCCTGGGCGCAGCAGATCTCGGGCGCCTAGTGTGACATAGCCCCTGTACCTTTCAAGTGCAGTAGCAACGGGAATCGGCGCAGATGCCGCGGCGTTGCGCCGGATCGGACGCTCGTCTAGGCTGCGGTTTTCGTGTGATTCGACGATGACCGCCGCGTTCCGCATCCGCCGAGCTGCGCCTGCCGACCTGGACGCCCTGGTAGCACTCGAGCGCGCATCGTTTGCGACCGATCATCTGTCCCGGCGCCAGTACGGTAGGCATCTGTACAGCGCGAGCGCCGCCGTACTCGCGGCGGTCGATGCCTCGGGCCTGCTCGGCAAGGCGGTCGTCTTCTTCCGCCGCAACAGCGACATTGCGCGCCTGTACTCGATCGCCGTCGCCGACGCGGCGCGTGGTCGCGGACTCGGCGAGGCACTGCTCACGGCGGCCGAAGGTGCGGCACGGCGGCATGGCGCGCGACGCATGCGCCTCGAGGTACGGCAGGACAATGCCGCGGCGATCCGCCTGTACGAACGGATGGGGTATCGCCGTTTTGGCGCCTACGCCCGCTTCTACGAGGACGGCGCGGATGCGTGGCGCTATGAAAAGGGGCTGGGGGCCTATGGCTGAGGCCTGCAAGAGCAGTCACTTCGCGAGGCCGAGCACGAGAACAGCCGTCAAACTCGACCTTCGCGCAAATTGTTCCTCGTCATTGACCAGCCGTAGGTCCTCAGCCCTCAGCCTTCCGTCTGCTACCATCGCCGCCTTTCCCGTGCGGATGTCCATCATGTCGTTGCGATTGCAGATGCGCTTCCTCGCGCTGGCCGTGCCGATTACCCTTCTCGCCGCCTGCGCGCCGCAAAAGCCGCAGCCGGTACCTGCGCCTTCGCCGCAGCCGCCGATCGCCGCCATCCATCCGTTCGAAGTGCAGTCGCCGAACGGCGTGCGCGTCGACAACTACTACTGGTTGCGCGACGACACGCGCAGCAGAGCGGAGGTTCTGAACTACCTGAAGGCCGAGAACGCTTATTACGCGGCGATGACCGAGCACACCAAGGCGCTCGAGGACACGCTGTACGGCGAAATCATCGGCCGCATCAAGCAGGACGACTCGACCGTTCCGGCGAAGTACAAGCATTATTTCTATTACACCCGCTTCGAACAGGGCGCCGAATATCCGGTCCACGCACGGCGCCAGGGCAGCGCCGACGGTGCCGAGCAGGTCATGCTCGACGGCAATGAAATGGCCAAGGGGCATGACTTCTTCCAGGTCGCGGGCCTTCGGATCAGTCCGAACGAGCAATTGCTTGCCTACGGCGAAGACACGGCCGGCCGGCGCCAGTTCACGATCCGCATCAAGGACCTCACGAGCGGCAAGACGCTGCCGGACGAGATCAGGAACACGTCGGCTTCGATCGCCTGGGCCGACGACAGCAAGACGCTGTTCTACGTCGAGAACGATCCGATCACCCTGCTGACGGTCCGCGTGCGCAAACACGCGCTCGGCACCAATGCGGCGCAGGATCCGGTCGTCTACGAGGAGCGCGACCACGCCTACTACATGGGTGTCGGCCGCAGCGGCGACGACAAGTACATAACCATCGACGAACACAGCACGCTGTCGAGCGAGATCCGTTTCATTCCGGCGAGCCAGCCGAAGGCGAAGTTCCGCGTCTTCGCGCCGCGCGAGCACGACTTCGAGTACCACGCCGATCACATCGATCAGCGCTGGGTCGTCCGCACGAACTGGAATGCCAGGAACTTCCGCGTCATGCAGGTCGACGACGGCCGCGTCGGCGACAAGAAGAACTGGCGTGAATTCGTGCCGGCGCGTAACGACGTGCTGATCGACCATGTCGCCCCGTTCCGGAATTTCCTCGTCATCGAGGAGCACAGCGACGGCTTGCAGCGCGTGCGCATCAAGCCGTGGAAGGGCGGTGCCGAGACCTTCGTCAAGGGCGACGATGCCGACTACACCGCGGGCATCGGCGAGAACCGCGAGCAGGACACGGACACGATGCGCTACAACTACACGTCGCTGATCACGCCGAACACCGTCTACGATCTCGACATGAAGAGCGGAAAGCGCGAACTGAAGAAGCGCGAGCCGGTGCTCGGCGGCTACGATCCGGCCAACTACACGGCCGAGCGCGTCTGGGCAATCGCGCGCGACGGCACGCGGATTCCAGTTTCGCTTGCCTACCGCAAGGACTTCAAGCGCGACGGCACCGCGCCGCTGTACCAGTACGGCTACGGCTCCTATGGCGCGTCGATTGACGCGCGGTTTTCCTCGCCGCGCTTCTCGCTGATCGACCGCGGCTTCGTCTACGCGATCGCACACGTGCGCGGCGGCCAGGAGATGGGCCGCTCGTGGTACGAGGACGGCAAGCTGCTGAAGAAGAAGAACACGTTCACCGACTTCATCGACGTGACCGAGTTCCTCGTCAAGTACGGCTACGCCGCGAAGGACAAGTGCTTCGCCGAAGGCGGCAGCGCCGGCGGCCTGCTCATGGGTGCGGTGGCGACGATGGCGCCGCAGGACTATCGCGCAATTGCCGCGCACGTGCCGTTCGTCGACGTCGTCACGACCATGCTCGACGAGAGCATTCCGCTGACGACGAACGAATTCGACGAATGGGGCAACCCGAAGGAGACGATCTACTACAACTACATGTTCTCGTACTCGCCGTACGACAACGTGTCGGCGCAGAACTACCCGGCCTTGCTGGTCACGACCGGCCTGTGGGACTCGCAGGTGCAGTATTACGAACCGGCAAAATGGGTCGCCAAGTTGCGTGCCACGAAGACCGACAAGAATCCGCTGCTGCTCAAGGTGAACATGGAAGCCGGGCACGGCGGCAAGTCGGGTCGCTTCCAGCGCTACCGCGAGGTCGCGGAGGAATTCGCGTTCCTGATCGATCAGCTGCCGAAGGCCGCGCCGTCGCCCGCACCGGTGACGAAGAGGTGAGTAGAGCGTGAGGAGTTAGGAGTTAGGAAGAGAAACGTCAACTTCATCCTCGCGGCTCACCTCACCCCTCACCCTCACGCTCCTAGCTACCATCCAGCTGCCTTGATCTTGTCCGCGCTGGCCTGGTCGGCCGGTCGGGCGATCAATCCACCCGCGGGACTCAACGTCACGCGGTAACTCGCGCCGTCGACCAGCGGCAGGTATGCAGCGCTGCCATAGTCGGCGTCGATCCACGGCAGCCATTGTGGAAACTGCCGCTTGAGCTGCCACAAGTCGAGCATCGATTCGCCGCCGATGTCGACGATGCTCGGCTGCGTGCCGGCCGCCTGCGTGGCGTCGCGAAATCGTCCGGACAAGCGATCGACGCGATAGAGCGGTCGCGCGCCGAGTTCGATCGCGCGCGGAGTCCATTTGATCACGCGCGCATCCAGTTGCCACTCGTCGCCGCGCAGGCTTTCGCTGCGGTGGCTTCCATCGGGATAATCCAGGCGCAGTGCGAACTGCTGCGGCGCGGTTTGCCGGGCCGAAAGATTGACGATGGGTTCCTCGGCCAGCATGAGCCGATAGCCGCGCAGCGCAAGTCCGAGGCCCAGCGCGATCACCGCCATGGCCAGGAAGACCAGCATCCAGGCCGCACGCAGCGTCGCGGCGACGTGGCGACGCGCGCGCCAGTGCCGGTGCGCGACGAACAAATGGCGGAACGACGTCAGCAGCAGGATGCCACCGAGGATCAGGAACGCCAGCGCGACTGCGTAAAGACCGGCCATTTACATACCTTTAATCGTTGCAATAAAACGTTACACGAAAATCCACCGCATCTGTATTGTGATGGCGCTCGCACCAGAGTAGAAGTTGTTTCGAGCGGTAGTTCCTGCACAAGGAGTTGCGCGATGAACCGCATGATGATCCGCGCCGTCCTGCTGGGCGTGTTGTCGGTCGCGCCGTGGCAGGGATTTGCGCAAAGCCCGAGCGAACCGACGCTGAACGCCAGCGGCGACGCGTGGGACGACCCGGCCACGCACGATACGTTGCAGGCGATGACGAACGCATCGACCTGGTACCACCCCGACCTGTTCGGACTGACTGTCGGCATGCGCCGTTATGGGCATCGCCAGTTCGAATCGGCGCTGCATTACTTCGAGATCGGCGCGCTCTATGCCGACAAGTTGTCGCAGCTCAGCATCGGCTTGATGCACCTCAACGGGGAAGGCGTGCCGAAAGACCCTGTGTCGGCTTATGCGTGGATCGATCTGGCGTCAGAACGCAATTACCCTGCGTTCGTGGCAACGCGCGACAGGATCAAGGCGACGCTTACGCCTCAGCAGCTTGATCAGGCAATGGCCCTGCACAAGGTGCTGTACGAACGCTACGGAGATGCCGTCGCCAAGGCGCGCATGACATGGGAGCTGAGGCAAGGCCAGATGCAATTCACCGGATCGATCACAGGGTTCGATTTCGGCATAAGTACCCTGCCGATGCGCGACTGCGGTCCCGCGCTACGCATCGGCGGGCGAACCGTGCCGCAGGCCGGGTGTCTCGGGCCGTCCTTCTGGGCGAAGGAAAACTGGCAGCCGGAGCTGTACTTCGCCGCGCGCGATCAGGAGTGGAAGGCCAGCGTAAGCGTTGGTCCGGTCGAAGAGCCGGGAGCAGCGAAGAAGCCCGGCGAACCCGCCGCAGAATCGCCCGCAGCCGACAGCGGCAGGCAGTAACCCCGCAAGCCGAAGGGCTGCGGTCAGGCGGCGCGGTGCGATGTTGCCGAGATATTGCAACCGTTCGAACCAAACATGCATCCACAGCATCCGACGTGGTGGAACTATGCCTTCCTTCACTGGTCGCAGACAGCCGGTGCAGGTACAAAACCGTCAACAGTTTCAGGCTGCCCGACGAACGGGCGGTGGCGCAAACACAAGGAGCAAGTCATGCGTATACGCTTTGGCAAGTTGTGGCTGGCCGCAATCGTGCTGGCCTTCGCCGGCATCGCCCACGCCGAGAACGATCCGCTCGACGATCCGGAAGTGCAGAAGACGCTGCGCGGCATGGCCGACGCTTCCACCTGGTATCACCCGGACCAATTCGGCGAGTTCGCCGGCATGCGCCACTACGCGCATCATCGGTACCAGGAGGCGATGAAATATTTCGAGATCGGCGCGTACTACGCCGACAAGCTGTCGCAGCTCAGCATCGGCCTGATGTACCTGAATGGCGAGGGCGTGGCCAAGGATCCGGTGACGGCCTATGCATGGCTCGGCGTTGCCGCTGAACGCGACTATCCGGACTTCGTCGCGACGCGCGACCGGACCAAGGCCGCGCTGTCGCCCGAGCAACTCGAGCAGGCCGCGCAGGTGCGCAGCAAGCTCGACGAGCGTTATGCCGATGCCGTGGCGAAGCCGCGCATGGTCAAGCAGTTGCAACAAGGACAGGCGCAGCTCACCGGTTCGCGTACCGGCTTCGACTACGGCGTTACGCAGCAATCGAATAAGCCGACCTGCGGGCCGAGCGTGGTCGTGGGCGGCGAAGAAACGCCGAGTGCCGGCTGCGGCGGCAAGTCGTTGTATTCGAAATCGCGCTGGGACCCGAAGGAATATTTCGCATCGCGCGACGCAGAGTGGAAGGCAACCGTGAGCGTCGGCGCGATCGAGCAGCCGCCGTCCGACAAGGCGCCCGCCGAAGCTCCGGGCGACACCCAGAAGCACTGATCGCCTGCGCGCGCCGCCGCAACTGCGCGCGGCGGCGCAGCCCGGTATACTGGCACCATCGATATCGATGGGTTCGCCATGGCGCGTGTGATCTCCTGCATTCTGGCCGCTTGCCTCGCCGCGGCTCTGCTCGCCGGCTGCGGCAACAAGGGCGACTTGTACCTGCCCGACCAACAGCCGCCGAAGAAGCACAAGAAGTCCGAACCGGCGCCCACGCCCGCGCAGAATCCACCGGCGGCCAAGCCGGCGGACTCGGACAAGACCACGCAAGGCTCCGGTAGTCCGGATGGGCAGCATTGATGTGCGGGCTGGCCTGATCGGTTCGCTTCCGCACAAATGACATTGCGCTTCACCAAGATGCACGGCGCCGGCAACGATTTCGTCATAGTCGACTGCCGTCGTCGCCCGCTCGCACTCGATGCGCGACGGATCGCCCGCTTCGGCGATCGCCACTTCGGCGTCGGCTTCGATCAAATGCTGGCGATCGAATCCTCGCCCGATCCATCCTGTTCATTCGCCTACGCTATCTACAACCAGGATGGCCTGACCGCGAAACAGTGCGGCAACGGCGTGCGCTGCGTCGCCGCCTGGCTGCATCGCGATGGTGCGATCGGTCTCGGTGCGACGCGACTTTCCAGTCCATCCGGGCCGATCGATATCGACGTGCTCGACGCCGGCCATGTGCGTGCGGGCATGGGCATGCCGCGCTTCGCGCCCGAACAGATTCCGCTGCAACTGGCGCCGGCTGATCCTTACCGCTTGCATCTGAACGATGCCGAGATCGAATTCGGCGCCGTATCGATGGGCAATCCGCACGCGGTGATCGAAGTCGACGACGTGGCGACTGCGCCGCTGTCGACGCTGGGTGCGGCATTGTCGACACATCCGCTGTTTGCGCAAGGCGCCAATGTCGGTTTCGTCGAGCTTGTCGATCGCGGCCACTTGCGTCTGCGCGTGTGGGAGCGCGGCGCCGGCGCGACACTGGCCTGCGGCACCGGCGCGTGCGCCGCGGTTGCCGTGCTGCGCCGGCGCGGGAAAGTCGATGCCAAGGTTGCAGTCGATCTGCCGGGCGGCACGCTGCAGATCGCGTGGCACGGCGAAGGTCAGCCGCTGACGATGACCGGAGCGGCCGAATTTGTTTTCGAAGGGGAGCACGACGCATGACCGACATGAGCCTCAAGGACGGACTGGACGCGATGGAAGTCGCCAGCTATCTGCGCCGCCATCCGGAATTCCTCAAGGACTTCCCGGACCTGGGCATGACGCTGCACGTGCCGCGCGAACAGGGCGCGACGACGTCGCTGGCGAGCTATCAGCTCGAAGTGCTGCGCGACAAGAATCGCGACCTGGGCCGGCGCCTGCACGAACTGGTCGAGATCGCCGGCGAGAACGAGCAGCTCATGGTGCGCGTGCACACGCTCACGGTCGGCCTGATGCGTGAGCGCACCCTGGCCGATACCGTGCGCCGCATCACCGCAGGCCTGACCGAGGATTTCCACACCGATCTGGTGCGGCTGGTCTTGTTCCGCAGCGATGCCGACCTGCCGGTCGCCGACTGGCTGATCGCGCAGCGCGACGGCATCCAGTCGCTGCCGGCGTTCGCCGAATTCATGCACCGCAACGAGCCGCTGTGCGGGCGTCTGCAGCCGGAAAAGCTCGATGCGCTGTTCGGCGAACGTGCTGCCGACGTGCGCTCGGCCGTGCTCGTGCCGATCGACGGCATCGGCATGCTCGCGATCGGCAGTCTCGACGCGAACCGCTTCCACCCCGGCATGGGCACGGTGTTTCTCAAGCTCATCGCCGAAGCGGCGGCCGCGGCGGTCGAGAGATTCCCGGCAACGGCTTGAATTCATGGTGGCCACCACGCTCAACGCACAGGTCGAGAGTTATCTCGATTACCTGCGTGTCGAGCGGCGCTACGCGGGCGGCACGATCGTCAACTATTCGCGCGCGTTGGCAAGCCTGCTGGCCTATGCGCAGAAGCTGTCGATTCGCCATTGGCGCGAGCTGAAACCCGACCAGCTGCGCGGCTGGCTCGCCCAGTTGCACCGCGGCGGCCTGCAACCCGGCACGCTGCACCACATGCTGTCGGCGTGCCGCAGCTTTTTCAATTTCCTCGCGCGTGACGGCGTGGTCGCGGCCAATCCGGCCGCCGGCGTGCGCTCGCCGAAACTGCGGCGCAAGCTGCCCGAAGTGCTCGACGTCGACGAAATCTCCGCGCTGCTCGAATTTCCCCCGGACGATCCGGAGGCAGTGCGCGATCGCGCACTTTTTGAACTTTTATACTCGAGCGGCCTGCGCGTGTCGGAGCTGACCGGCGTGCGCTGGCGCGATCTGGACATGAGCGAAGGGCTGGTCCGTGTCACCGGCAAGGGCAGCAAGACGCGCATCGTGCCGGTCGGCGGCAAGGCCCTGGCCGCGCTGGCGGCTCTGCGCGCGCAGGATCATGCGGATCCGGACGACGTACTCGTACATGGCCGCCTCGGCCGTCCACTGACGCCGAACGGCGTGCGCCTGCGCCTGAAACGCCGCGCGCGTGACCAGGGCGTGTGGAAGCGCGTCTATCCGCATCTGTTGCGCCATTCGTTCGCCAGCCACCTGCTCGAATCGTCGGGCGACCTGCGCGCCGTGCAGGAAATGCTCGGCCACGCCGACATCAGCACGACGCAGATCTACACGCACCTGGACTTCCAGCACCTCGCGCGCGTCTACGACGCGGCGCATCCGCGGGCGAAACGCCGGGAAAAGACGTA
>Ga0163162_10005650_pt1 | contig 12083 bp, 10 predicted proteins | sample S55metaG_FD_115310 | JGI IMG/M metagenome (GOLD analysis project Ga0163162, IMG submission 115310) | Switchgrass rhizosphere microbial communities from Kellogg Biological Station, Michigan, USA - S5-5 metaG | ecosystem: Host-associated > Plants > Roots > Rhizosphere > Soil | place: USA...
ATGCTTACCGGCCAAAATTTCGTCACAAGTCTGAACGATCAATTTGTATTGCTGATCGCCGAGACGCTTACCGGCATGGTTTGCTGTGGCTGCGGCTTTTTTTAGAATCGCATAAGCGGTGATCATCTCCGTTGGGATCAAATCCTTGCCTATGCTGAAATGCTCGAGCGAGCGCTGGGTCTGTGCCCCCCACAAACGATCCTCCGGCACCTGGACGTCTCCGAGAGCATCCTTTTCAATACGAAACTCATTTGCGATCGTTAGACTCATGGTATTTGAACTCCTATGTCCATCGAGTAATTACTTCCACAGTAGCGACGCCCAGGGCACGCCCAGGATGAGAAACATGACGAGGAAAATGGCGCCGAAAATCGTACCGAGACGCCAGTAATCCCTGGCAGGCAGGTAGCCGCTATTGGCATAAATCGGACTAGCCGCATCCGCGAACGGCGTAATGATCCCCATGATTCCCAATTCCATGCATAGGAGCAGCGCGAATTCTTTGACCGGGAGACCCGGGATCGCAGCGCCGGTAACGAGGATCACGGGCAGCAAGGCAGTGGTGTAGGCATCAACGCTGGCGAATAAGTAATGAGCGACAAAAAAGATCGCGAGTAACAGGACCATCGCGAAGATTGGCGAGAAGCCCGTCATGTGAGGTGCGATGCCATGAGCAAACCAATTAACAAAGCCAACGCGGTTCAGCCCATCACAGAGGGCGATCAGCGCACCCAGCCAGGCGAATGTAGTCCACGCGGCCTTGTGCCCCGCGATATCGCTCCAGCTCAGAACTCGAGTAATCAATAATAAAGACACTGCGATACCCGCGACGGTTGCGGCACTAACGTAAGCGCCTCCTCCAACCCAGAGAACGAGCGAGAGCAACACAATCGCCGCCAGGATCAACTCGCGTCGCGTGATCCGCCCCATCTTTTCGAGTTGCGCCGCTGCCCACTGTGACACCTCAGGGGAGTGTTTGACCTCCGGCGGGTAGAGCCAATAGGTCACCAAAGGGATCAGAACCAGGATTGGAATAATTGCCACCGCTGCAGTCTTAAACCAGTCCATCCAGTGGAACTCGATCTGGGTAAGTTTTTGAACAAACCCGACGGCAAGCAGGTTGAATGAGGCCGCGGTGAGAAACAGCGAACTTGTTACGCATGTAGTCGCGATCGCTACCCACATAAGGTAAGACCCAACCCGGCGCGAGGAGACATCGTTCGGCTTGGAGCCATACTCGAGCGCAAGTTCGCTCACGATGGGGTAAATGATTCCGCCACTGCGCGCTGTCGGGGAGGGGATAAACGGCGACAAGATCGTATCTGCAAGGGTTACGCCGTAACCCAACATGAGAGTATTTCTACCGAGGCGCTTTACCAGGACGAGAGCGATGCGTTCGCCGAGTCCCGTCCGCTCATAGCCGAGCGCGAGAATGAAGGCGCCGACGATGAGCCATACTGTCGAGTTGCTGTACCCTTCCAGCGCCCAAGTGAGGGCAGCATTCGGCAGGCGAAAGCCCGCCTGCGACAATTGGTCGGGACTGAACAGCACAAACCGCGCCAGCACGTTGACAAGCGTGAGACCGATCAACGCGATGGCCGCACCCGGCAAGGGTTCAAGGACCAGTCCGACAATAACGCCGGCAAAAATGGAAAAGTAATACCAGGCATGCTGAGGCAATCCCGAAGGCGCCGGCAGCAGCGCGAGAACAATAGCAACAGCGATAGGCGCTATTGCTTTCCATAACCGGGCGGATGACTCTGCTCGCGTTGGTGCTGCAGTTACGGCGGTGGCTGTAGGAGCATGGCTAACAGGACCGGTTGTTGTCGTCGATAGTTGTGTTTCCATGGTAATACTCCTAAAACCTGTACTCGAGCCACCAGGTGGCGTAGTTGGTATTGCGTCCGGCCGTCGACTGTTTCAGGAAGTTGCCAGGGAAGAAGTGCAGATATTCCGCGAAGACCGTTGTGTGCCGATCCACGCTCCACTTCAATTGCGTGGCCACATGGCTGCCAATAAAACGAGCGTTGCTTTTACGTCCGGAGACCACTATTGCTCCTGTGGCTACGCTGTATAGACCATCCTCCGTGCTTTCACGCCAGTAGAAGGCGGCGTTGGGAGTCAACGTGATCCTTAGGGGAAGATTCAATTGGACAGAAGGCTGCAGCGCCATGAGGTTTCGCTTGCCGAAGAGTTCCGCATAGCTGAAGTAAGGACCACGTTCGTATAAAGCATTAAATGTGTTGAGAGTTGAATCAGAGCGATCGTGATCACCGCTGTAGGCGTCTGTCTTGATTGAGAACCGAGGTTTGAACAGAGTTTGCTCAAGTCGGTAACCGGTTTCCGCCGCGACCGCCCATGCCCGAATGTCACCAGACCCGAAGCTACCCCACTGAAACGTATATTCCTGGTTATAGTCCCAATGTTCGGTGCTGCCCCACAGCCGTGCTCCCGCGGTCTCGCGCTGCTCACGACCGATGCCCTGATCGTACGCAACCTTCTTGTTATCAAGTCCCATGTAATAGACGTCGACGTGTCCGCCTGGCAGAGTACGAAATGGCCTGCCCGCATAAAGGCCCCAGAAACTTGTCGTGTGATCGGGCGCATCGTCGAAGAAGCCGGGCCTGGATGTGCTCTGTCTGACGGCAAACGCGTCAGTGGTCCACTCACCGAATTTGCCCGTGGCACGAACGCCATCGAAGCTCCTGCGAGCGTTGCGACCATCACGAGTAGAGACAAACGATTGATCGCCAAATGCCATTTCCTGGCGGCCCGTTCGTAACATCACGCTGTTTTTGCCCGATCGCCAAACGACGACGTCAGCGAATGCCTGATGAACATCCAGCTTGTTTTTGTCGATGCTCGGACGAGGACCGCCCTTTCTGCCTGACTCTATGCTGCTCCCAAATTCGGTGAAGAAACGGAACCTGTCACCCAGATGGAGATCTGCGTGAGCGTATATGCGCTGCAAGAGGTAGGCGTCGCCGGGAGGCCTACTTGCCCAGTTCGGATTGCTGTAGTATTCGCCGCGCTCACGGATAGAGGCGCCGAAGGAGAGGTAATAATTCTCGTTTTCACCAAGAGGGATGTACTTCAGCCGGTCCAGGAATTCGGTTCGGCATTCCGGGTTTCGGAGATAACGATTGTCCTCATCATAAGTCATTGACGGAAAGCTCGGGTGTGGGCTGGGACAATGAGCTTTCGTATCTTGCTTCGTCTCTAGCGTCATCGCTTGCTTCGCTGGGGTCTGCGCCCAAACGGACACACTCCCAACAAGTAAGAAGAAAACTGCAAATTGAGCTGGCCTTATACGCTTCATCGAACCCACCTTGTCTACTCTTCCGATAGCTGCGTATAGGCTGGAGTCCACTGCGCTGAGATCACTCGCCGGCGAAGCTCTTCTTCAGTTGTTTCAGGAGCCACACCGGCCCTTTGCGCTTCCAAGCCAACCGCGGTCGCGATCTCAACAGCCACCCTTCGCAGGTCTCCTACTGCGGGCAGTAGAGAGGCCGAAGGATCTTGGAGAGCAGGGGAATTCGCGGCCAGCGTGCGGCCTGCAACAAGGATCATCCCGTCAGTCACGCGTCGAGCACGAGAGGCTACGATACCGAGCCCCATGGCCGGGAAGATGTAGATATTGTTGCACTGCGCTATGCGAATCTTTCGGCCGTCAAAGCTGACTGGCGCAAAAGGCGAACCCGTCGCCACCAGTGCTCGCCCGTCGGTCCACTTGATCAAATCCTCCGCAGTTGCTTCCGACCTGGAAGTCGGATTGGAAAGAGGAAGAATCATCGGACGTGGAGCTTTACGCGCCATCTCTCGCACAATCGATTCTGTGAAAGCTCCTTTAGTAGACGAAAAGCCAAGGAGAACCGTGGCGTTAATCTTTCCGATCACGTCGGCCAGTCCGATTTGACCCTTGACTGTTCGCGGCCATTCGGCCACGCGCTCGGCAGGCTGCGCATATACCTGTTGTTCAGGAGTGAGATCCGTGCGCCCACTGTGGAGCAAGCCGTTTAGGTCAACGACAAAGAAGCGGCTGCGTGCTTCTTCCTCGGATAATCCCTCCTCGCGCATTGCCGCCCGCAAGTAGTCAGCGACACCAATGCTTGCTGACCCCGCGCCAAGCATGACGATCTGCTGATCCTTCAAACTCTTTCCCGCGACTTTGACTCCGCCCAGAATTACACCGAGGGCGACGGCCGCCGTGCTCTGAATGTCATCGTTGAAGGTCAGCAATTGATCGCGATAACGCTCAAGAATGGGCCGCGCGTGTGGAGTCGCAAAGTCCTCCCATTGCAGAAGTGTGTGCGGAAACTCATCCTTCACTGCCTGAACGAATTGATCGATGAAGTCGTAATAGGCTTGACCGGTCACACGTTCATGTCGCCAGCCGAGATATTCCGGGTCATTCAGTCTTTCATGATTGTTGGTCCCCACGTCCAAAACGATGGGTAACGTCCGTTCTGGACGAATCCCACCTATGACTGAGTACAGGGAAAGTTTTCCAATCGAGATGCCAAGACCGCCCGCTCCCTGATCACCGATGCCTAGGATGCGCTCGCCATCCGTAACGACAATCACGTCGATGTCTCGATTGGGACGATTACGCAACAGCGCAGGAATCGAATCACGAAGCGGGTAAGAGAGGAATAAGCCACGCGCTTTCCGGTAGATGTGGCTGAACTGCTGGATTCCAAGTCCAACCACCGGCGTGTAGACCATCGGAGTCATCTCTTCAATGTGGTCTAGTAGCAGCCGATAGAAAAGGACTTCGTTCGTATCCTGTAGGGCGCGCAAATAAATATGACGTTCCAGGTCATCATCCTTTCGCTTGTACGCCTCATATGCACGCACGACTTGCTCCTCGAGCGTCTCGACGTGCGGCGGCAGCAGTCCTTCCAATCCAAGCTGCTTTCGTTCCGCTTCGGTGAAGGCTGTTCCTTTATTTAAGATCGGCAGGTTCAACCGGTCCGTGCCTGAGACGACTGCCGGCTTTTGTATCTCACTACGCTTGCTTGCCATTCAAAACTGCTCCCTTCAAAGCGCGGAGTCTAACTCGCGATTGGGAAACAGTTCTTTTCTGATCCGCGCTAACATGTCGGGATTTTGATTGTGTGTGTGAGTTGCTCATAACGAGTGAGTTCGTGGGCCAGCGGCAAGAGTATTCAAACTTACGTCAAGGGATAGATCATTCCAGCAGAAATCGGAAAGAAGCTGTCTAACTCCACTTGTACAATCAAGCCAGATTCTTAAGGGTTTGAGAGAAGGAGAATTAAGGTGAAACTATTCGGAACGATTTTAGGAGTTCTATTTTTGATGACGACGGCGGCGCCGGCATTTGCGGCATCCGTCAAGTCCGACTACCAGAAGGATTTCGACTTTCGCAAGTTACACACGTTCGCGTTCAAGACTGAACGAGCCAGCAATGATCGACTGGCCGCGAATACCATTGAAGCCGAAAGGATCAAGAATGCGCTCACAGCGCAACTGTCGGCTAATGGATTCGCACAAAACGTCGACAACCCTGACTTCATCGTTGCGTTTTATTCGCGTACCAAACAGCGGACGCAGGTGGAAAGTTCACCGTTTGGTTTTGGACCAGGCTTTGGACCAGGCCTTGGACGAGGTTTTGGCTGGGGTTACGGAATTCCTTTTCACAATCGCTGGCGTTGGGGGTATGGACCTGATATCTGGACCACCACTTACACCGAAGGGTGTGTGATGGCGGACATCATCGACGCCAATTCTCAGGAACTCGTATGGCGTGGTGTAGTGCAGGATACAGTTAACGGTATCGGCCAGACCGACAAGCAGGCCAATAACGCTGCCAAGGATCTGGTCAAACGTTTTCTGAGCGACACACGAAAACTAGAGAAGCAAAACGGCTAAGCGCTCGCCAGCCGTAGAAGCTGTGCGTAACTGATTCGTTTGTACGATGTCGGTTCGATCTCAGTTGACGCCTTCAGTCGACAGCTCGTTGGGCATCAAGATGCTCCCGAGCGTGCTCAGCATGATCGCAGGAAGCAGTGATGTCATTGGTTTCCTCGGACTTGGTGGGCTGTTCATCGCGCACATTACCGGTAACCTAATCCTTATAGCCGCACACATTGTCAGCGGAACCGGAGTTAAGCCAGCGCATCTGCTATCGGTTCCGGTCTTCATCGTGGTGCTCGGCCTGACGAGGCTGCTGGTAGCTCGCTTGGAAGCGGCGGGCCTTGCCTCGTTGCGACCTCTGTTGCTGCTTCAGTTACTTCTGCTCACGGGTTTTCTTGCGTTCTGCGTAGCTGCGGGTCCGAGCGTCAGCCCGGACAAGGTGATGACAATAGTTGCAGGCATGCTAGGGGTGTCGGCGATGGCGGTCCAGAACGCGATGGTGGTGATGTCGTTGAAGGACTCACCATCCACGGCGGTGATGACGACCAACATCACACGATTCGTGATGGATGTGGGCGAAGTATTGCTCAGAAACGATCCGGATAAGGTAACGGAGGCCCGTCGCCGAGCGTGGCACACGTTTCCGGCGATCATCGGCTTCTCTTGTGGCGCCGGGCTTGGGACATGTGCTTTGTGGTTGCCGGTCTGTGGTCCTTGATGCTGCCCACAATTCTTGCTCTACTCACCCTCGCAATTTCTCTGGCGGCGCCGGAACGATAACCAGTAGCACGCCTAAGATGGCGACTCTCGCTACTTATCAGTTGAATCAGCCCGGCTTTGCACGAATAGTGATCTTTCTTTGCCGAGGTTTTTGCTCCGGAGGAGCAATATGTTTATGGCTCTCAAGTTCCTGATTTTCCGCTCCGTTAGGAGCGGCATATTAACAACAGCCATCAGAGCACATCGCGCTCCGCTGTGAAGGGGAAAACGATAACTACAACGCTATACACGATAATCGCCGGAATGAATGGACTCTGAGAGGTAGTTTGAAGAGCTTGCGTAGTGACTCACTATCATATTCTGCTAGCTTCCTTCGAAGACTTGACGAAGAGCATCTTTAAGTTCTGGCTTGTCATTCACCAGCAGGCTGAGTGCCTCGGCAATCTTTACAGCACGCACCTGCTCAGACTGCTCCCAATGCTCTATTGTCAAACCAACCAGTTGAAAACGACCAGCGTCCCAGATTTCGTTATCAGCTGTTAATTGTTGAGGAGAACACCAAACTCCTCCTCCACTCATCCCTGACGGCTTGGGCATTTGCTTGACACCTTGTTCTGGACTGTAACCAGTGCTGGCATAGCCCATAACAACCTAGCGCCATCGTCAGAAATGACGTGTGTGAAGTACATCATCATCGGAGCAATGATGTTTAGCGCTCCTTTGTCATCACGACTCGTCTTCGTGAATGCCGCTGGAAAGCCCATCAAAAACACCATCACCTCAGGCTTTAGTTTTGAAGGGTCGATCGAACTCATATCGGTACCAACCAGAGCGGAATGTTTTGCCGACTCAACCTCCACTTCAACCCATGCGACGTCATTTGAACCATCGGACCCAGGCGCATTGTAGTTACTGCCAATCACCTTGAGCGGCTCATTTGAGGATCGGTTGGCAGAGAAAAAGGTAAAATGAGTGCTATTGGTCTCAGCCCCTTTGAAGTTGTGAGCGGCCGTGAGCAAGAAGATCTGGCCTTCAATTTCGACAGCCACCGCTGTTCCACAGTCAATCCCGCCATCGCTAGTTTCTGTGAGGATTCCTGCGGTGCGATCGCGAAGATGCTGCATAGATGCCTTACCAACGTGGTCATAAAGAGCATCTTCTTCACTTTGGCTCAGGCGTTTGAATGGTGCTGGTATGCGACTAACCATCTAATATTTCAAATGACAGATATTATTTGAATCTCTCGCTGAGTTTCTTGCCTAACAGAACAATTCCTATTGTGAAGGCCGCTGTAAAAACCAGTGCAGCGAACTCTTTCTGCTGAGCACTTGTACGAGCATTTTGAAGTACAGCAAGAGAACGATTCATCGCAACCTTACACCAGGGACAAGCCCACTGAATGCCCTGATCGAGCGCGTAGTTGGCAGCAACCTCGACAAAGTGATGACTTTTGCATGAATCGCATTGAATTGAGTAGCGCATGTCGAAGTCCTCCGATTACGTTTGCGAAATGTGATCTTAGTTGATTGGTTCGATATCTTCATCGAGAGATTCGACATCTTCATCTCTCGTAAGAACTTCAATCGTTATATCAATACTGCGGGAGGTACCGATCCATTCACGCACTTGTTGAAATTCATTAACGCCCGATACCTTAATAAAGTGACCATCTTCAGAAGAGAGCGAAAAATTGCGTAGCTTCTCGCCTGATGGCGACGTACACGTCACGAGCATTACGCCGTTAGACTCTGCAGCCGTTTTCTCAGCATCGTCACGATGCTTGTTCAACTGACGAAAGAACTGCTGTGCATCTGATTCTTGGGTATCCGCTCCCTGGAAAGATGCCAACGAGCGTGACTGTACCTCATGGTCCATCCATTGAGGACGTTCAAAACTGACCTTTGGTGCCGTGATCGATTCCAGAAAACGTTCGTTAGCTTTTCTTTGCTGTTCGGCTTCTCTCTTCAAGAAGTCCTGCACCCCTTCAAAATTTGAGTTGAGATGAGGAACCAATGAGGCGAGCCCCAAGCTGAGATCGTCGCTTGGCTTAATTAACGATCGTGGAGTTTCAACTAACATTTTTTGCATCTTCGCGAAGCTCTCGCTATAGGAGCCAACGATATCAGAATTACCTACGAGATTACCGATCTGTTCAGCGAGACGTCTATTCTGATCTTCCATCGCTTTTTGAAAGCTCGGCTCGCGAGTGGCGCCCAAAATCGCTTTCTTGGCTAACTCGGTTGCGTCTTGCTCGCTTTTTTCAAACAGCTTCTTAAGCCTTTCAAGTTCCATCAGAATCTCCTAACTTCTTCAACGAAACGGTTTGAACTATTGTTTAACTCAGATTTTCGTTTGTCAAGGATTGCGCGCCTGATCTCTACGGTCTGAGGCCCGGACTCGCAGTTAACCTCTTCGAGTAATCCAGCCGCATTCAAAATTCCTTGTGAACTTTCTTTTCATTGAGTTGATGAGCTTTTAGCGAGCCGCGTTGGCAAGGTTATCCAGGGCGAGTGGCACTGCAGTGATCGAAGAAAGACTCTCAATAGCTGCTTTGTCGAAGAGTTTTTCCCGATTGCCATCAGCGATCTCGATGCGATGCGAAATGTAGCGCCAAGCATCGCCCTGTCCTACTTCGGGAGGTCCGGCATGCGATGATGTCGAGAACTACTTTCTACTTTGTCGGTGTCGCCGAGTTTGAATCGAAGTAGATCTTCATTGGTTTCAAGCAAGCGATCAGAACAATGGCGAAGGCCGCAACAAATGCGATCGCGAGATAACCATCTGCATACGCCATTGTGTAGGCTTGTAGCTTGATCTGTCCTCCGAGTAGTAGCGCCGCCCGTGCTTGTGCGTCCTCGGCGCCGGCCGAACCAGGAAACAACACTTGCGCGAGCAACCGCACTCGGTCAGTCGTTAACCAGTTTCCCGCATCGGCATGCAAACCAATCATGTTCGAATGGAATTGTTCGCGCACTGTTATCAACCTTTGCATAAGCGCCGTGCCGGCTTCTCCACCGAACAGACGAATACAATGGATGAATGAAGCGTATGTGAGTAAGTTAACCGGACTGGAAAGCGCGCCGGTGTCAAAAGCATTTTGGACGAACGAACCAACGAGCGCTGTGAAGGCTACAGCGAGCCCGAATCCGATTACGAGCTGCGAAAGAAGGAAATTGCCGCCAGCCCACGCGCTGGTTAATTGAGTATTGATCAAGCACGCGATCGCCACCACCGTAAACCCCGAAGCAAATACAAGCCTGTTATCAAACCTGCGCATCAACCGCGCGGCTATGACTCCGCTGAGTACAAGAGACGGGATCAACCAGAGCAGCACCCGTCCCGTTTGCTGTGGTCTATAGTTTTGCGTCACAGCCAGAATAGCTGGCAGCAGCAAGGCAATTGCAAGTAAGACGAAGCGAAAGCAAAACAGACAGGCACATATAAGCGCAGTGTTCCGGTTAACGATAAAGATTGGATTAAACATCGGATTCGGCGAAAGCCACCTGCGAATCATAGTCACTGCTAACAAGAAACACGCCGTGACCAGCAGTCCCACAATCACGCCTGAGTGCAGCCAATTTAAGCGTTCACCTTGATCGAGCGCGCCATAGATCAAACTTAGGGCCAGGCTCGCATAGAGAAAGCCTCGCCAGCTCAAGACAGGCTTAGGTCCCGGACGCGGCGGCGGGTTTGGGATCGCGAGATAAATGCAAAGCATCATCAGCGGTGTTAAGAAGACACTTTGCCAGAAGATCCAGTGCCACGATAAGTGTTCGACATACCATGCTTCGAGTGATGTTCCGATGCTGGTAGCACCAACAATGTCCATCGAATAGATGCCGATCGCATAGATTACGTAGCGCATCGGCAAAGCACGGAGCGCATAGCTCAACGTCAACGGATAGAACGTGCCTGACGCAAGGCCGCTGATTACCTGTAAGCAAAGCATCGTCTGCAAGTTTGGCGACAGCGGCAACAGTAACGAGCAGAGAATAAAAATGGCGGCTGACGAGAGCAGTACGCGCCTTGGACCAAGTAAGCCACCGAGGTACACGGAGAATGGACCCATAAACATCAGAGCCATGTTGTAGGAAGTCGGGATCCAACTTGCATCATCGATTCCGAGACCGAGTGCGCCCCGAAGATCTGGAAGTCCAACGCTGATCAGACGGCCATTCAGGGTAACAATGCCGGCGCCGAGGTATACTCCAAGTGTTCCAACATACGCATTTTGATTGAGGAAACCGATAAATCTTCTCTGCGTAAGCTCTGCGCTCTCTGCGTCTCTGCGGTGAAGGAGAGTGCGTTTTACCGCAGAGACGCAGAGAGCGCAGAGCTTACGCAGAGAGTTTGTGTACTTGCTCAACCTCTTCTTGCCTTTGTACTGATCTCGGCAATTACTGACATGCCCGGACGGAGTCGCGCAGCGAGATCAGGATTTGGATCGAGCACGATCTTGACCGGAATACGCTGAACAATCTTCGTGTAGTTTCCAGTTGCGTTGTCTGGCGGTAACAGTGCGAATTGCGAGCCGCTGGCAGGCGCTATCTCCTCTACGTGCCCTCGCAATACAACCCCCGGGAAAGTGTCTACCGTGATCTCCGCGCTATTTCCTTTAGCGACATTTGTCAGTTGCGTCTCTTCATAATTTGCCTGCACCCAGATGGTGTTATCGACAAGCGAGATTACTTGAGTGCCTGGTGAAACCAATTGGCCAATCCTTACCTTTCGTTCACCGACAATCCCGTCGGTTGGAGCGAGAATTCGAGTGTAGTCGAGATTCGTTTGCGCGACTTTAAGCGCCTCCTGTTTGCCGTTGAGGTCAGCCTGGAGTTGCTGTTCCTGAGCATCCAAAACGGCGCGCTCTTTGTTCTGCGCATCCAGCTCTGCCGATTTATTCGACAATTGCGCACGCGCTTGTTGTTGTTCAGCCTTGCGTAGCGATACTTGAGCGTGCGCTTTTGAAAGCTCTGCGCGCCGGCTCTCAACCAAAGCGCGAGTCTGCGCGACCTCTGCTTTACGACTATTTAACGTTGCCGCGTAGCGTTCCTGATCTGCGACTACCTGCTCAACTTTTTGCTTTGTTGCGGAGCCTTCATTAAGTAGTGCTTCTTGCCGTTTCCTCTCGAGCAGTGTTCGTTCGGCATCGGCTTGCGCTGCTTCAACCGCCGCTTGAGCGTCAGGTATCTTCGCTTGGGCGGCATCAACACCAGCCTGCCCGTTGGCCACGTCAGACTGCGCCGCCTCGATTGCCGCGCCGGTTTGTGCAATCTCGGCGCCGGCAGCTTCTACTCCCGCCTGGGCCTGCATAATTCTGGAAGTCTGTAATTCTTTTTGTTTCGCGTTGTTTTCGAGTGCTGCCTGCGCTGCTGCGACGCCAGCCTCAGCCTGGGCCACCTGCGCTTTGAAGTCGTCGTCTTTTAACTGCACCAGCAGGTCGCCGGCCTTTACTCGTTGATAATCATTGACTGCGACTTGTGCGACTG
>Ga0163162_10005651_pt1 | contig 12082 bp, 11 predicted proteins | sample S55metaG_FD_115310 | JGI IMG/M metagenome (GOLD analysis project Ga0163162, IMG submission 115310) | Switchgrass rhizosphere microbial communities from Kellogg Biological Station, Michigan, USA - S5-5 metaG | ecosystem: Host-associated > Plants > Roots > Rhizosphere > Soil | place: USA...
CGACGCGCGCGCGACCGGCATGTCGAAGGCGCCGATCGTCGAGATGCTGATCCCCTCGACCGTGGACGATAGTCTCGCGCCGGCCGGCCAGCATGTCGCGAGCCTGTTCTGCCAGCAATTCGCGCCCGTTTTGCCCGACGGCCTCTCGTGGGACGACGAACGCGAGAAAGCCGCCGACCTGATCATCGCCACGGTCGAACAATGGGCGCCGGGCTTTACGAAAAGCGTGATCGCGCGCCAGATCCATTCGCCGCTCGACCTCGAACGCAAGTTCGGGCTGATGGGCGGTGACATCATGCATGGCGCGATGTCGCTCGATCAATTGTGGGCGGCGCGGCCGGTCCTGGGCAATGCCGCCTATCGCGGGCCGATCGAGGGCCTCTACATGTGCGGAGCGGGCACGCACCCCGGCGGCGGCGTCACCGGTGCGCCGGGGCACAATGCGGCCAAGGCGATCCTCCACGATAAGGCATTTTGGTGGCGTTTGTTTAATCGCAGGTCGAGGTGTGTCTTGCAGCTTCCCAATGCAGGCGAGCATCCTCGATCCGGAGATACGAGCTCCGTTTGACCCCAATAAGGTGCTCGGTGTCCCCTGCTGGTATCTGATCCCATAAAGTAAAATCAGCGACTTTCGAGCCAGCCCGCGAGTAAGTGACTCGAATGCGGGCGGAGGCTCGCATGACTCCAGCCAAGAACTTAATGTTACCCGTTTCCCGCTCCCATCTGTCGAACTCAAGGCATGGTCGTGGAGGCAGATATGGGTGCCCTGCTCAGAGATCCGTACAGGGATCTTAATCGTCGGCGGTGTTCGAGACTGCGTGCGGGTTTGAACTTTGACGAACTTGTCAGGCTTTGGGCGGAAGCCAAGCGCCCGCGGGAAAAATCCCGCTACGTGATCCAACTCGCCGTCGACACATTCAAATCGCTCATCGGCGACATCCCAGTCGAACGGATCGGGCATGAAGAGATTTTCGATTTTCGCGACATGCTTGCCATTTTCCCGGCGGTGCGGACGCCAAGGGAGCGAAAAATGTCGGCCAAGTCGCTATACCGCGCGCGGCTTAGAAAGCAGGACGGGCGGCCGACGCTGACACCGACTACTATCAGGAAAAAGGTCAATGCCATCCAGGCATTGGTCGGATTCGCTTATAATGAGCGCTGGATCAGCCAGGATGATACACACGGGATACCGCTAACAAGAAAACCGATTATCCTGCGCCGGTCCTTCCGGCGAGAGGAACTTCGTCAGCTGTTTGCCGACAGGCTGTTCGTACGGCGATGGTCCCCCAGCACCCGGAAATGTAGGTCCAAATCGGATGTAGCGTTACGATGGATATTTTTCCTCGCGCTGATGACCGGCGCCCGGATCGAGGAAATCTGCCAGCTTTATGTCCACGACATCATCGCGCACGATGGGATCTGGGCGTTGAGAATCGACGATCGAGGCTCAAGCGGCGAGCAGACGGAAAAGCATCTCAAGACCCGGAGTTCACGCCGCTTGGTGCCGCTTCACCCGCGCCTGATTGATCTCGGCTTCATTCCCTTTGTCGCAGAGCGCAGAGCCTCAAACGAGAGGTGGCTTTTTTCCGAACTTAAAGCCGACCCATGGCATCGCCGGGCGCAGGCGATAGGCAAGCGCTGCGCGAGCTTGATTGATCGCGTCTCGAAAGACCCCGCGCTGGTTTTTCACAGCTTCCGGCACACGTTCAAAGATCTTTGTCGTGAGGCCGGAATCCAGGATTCGGTCAACGACCAGCTCACTGGCCACGCCCCAACGACGATTGGAGGTGCCTATGGCACTGGTGTGAGCATGGCTGCTCTTGCCTCCGCCATTCATGCGCTGGACTTCGAGTTCGTGGCTTGGGAGCCGATATTGCGCGCCGTGCAATCCCGCGAAGGTCGCGTATCGGCGGAGACGGGTTAAGCGATGGAAAGTGAACTGGCGCCGCTTCCTCGCCGGGAATCCTGCCGCGTGACAGACATGCGCCCCAGCCGCCGTTTGCGCCCGGATTTGACCCTCGACGAATTGGCAGCGTTGTGGGAGCAGGCACGCAGACCGCGCGCGAAAGGAGCTTACGTCGTCCATCTGGCGGTTGCGATGTTCAAGGCCGTGGTCGGAGATATCCCTGCTGGGCAGATAACTCATGAGGATCTGCTGATATTCAGGGACGGGCTATCGCTCTTCCCGACGTCGATCACCGCGGAGGAATGTGGGCTGCCGCGCCATCTTCTCTATGCGCTTTGGCTTGAGAATGGCGCCGGTGAGCGCCGCCGCCTCGCTGGATCGACCATCGCCAACCGCCAATATGCAATCCGCCGGCTGCTTCGCTTCGCCTATGCCGAGCGCTGGATTGCGAGCGACGAAACCGCGTTCATTCGGATTCACCGCACCGCCAAATTCTCGCGACGCTCGTTCACGCGCGACGAACTGCGGCGGTTGTTCTTGCTGCCGCTGTTCGTGCGGCCATGGACCTTGCGCGAGCGACGCACTCAGGTGATTTCACATGAAACCTGTCGGTGGCTATTCTTTCTCTCTCTGATGACCGGGGCTCGGCTCGAGGAGGTCGGTCAACTTCACACCGAGGACGTGGCGCTCCATGACGGCGTCTGGGTTGTGCGCATAAACGACCTGGATTCGGCTGGGGTCCCCACCGACAGGGTGTTGAAGTCCCCAGCCTCGCGTCGGCTCGTTCCGCTGCACCGGCGCTTGTTGGACCTCGGTTTTCTGCGTTACGTCGGGCACCGGCGCAATGCCGGCGAACCTACCCTGTTCAGCGATCTCAAACGGAACCGCTGGAACAGATGCTCGCATTCGGTTGGGACACGCTGCGCGCGCATCATTGATTGCGTCTCGCCAGATCCCGCCCTCGTCTTCCATAGTTTCCGCCACACGTTCAAGGATATGTGTCGCGAGGCGGGGCTCGAGGATTCGATCAACGATCAACTTACCGGCCATGCGCCACCGACCATCGGGCGAACCTATGGCGATGGGGTTGATGTCGCGGCATTGGCCCGCGCGATAGCCCGCCTCGATTATGAGTTTATCGAATGGGAGCCGATCCTGCGCTCGGTGCCGTCTTGATGTCGAGTGGTGCCGTATGACCGATTTGGCTCTCCGTTTCGCGCTGGCCGGTTGCCCGATTTGCCCGCCAGGAGCGTTCGAAATCGAAAGGCCGCCACGCGAGGGGAACGTGGCGGCCTTTCCCGCTGACCGGGCAGGCTTGGGGGGAGGGCGGCCCGGCGCGGATCCTTGTCAGCGAGTCGTGGCGATCGTGCTGCTCGCCTGGTTGCCCACCGCCGTCGCCGCGAGCTGGTTGCCGGCGACCGAGAGCGCCGAAGAACGCAGCGCTCCAGACGCGATGTTGTAATTCCCGCCGATTACCTGCGCGGCGACCGCGCCAGAGTTGTTCTGGACGTTGTTCAGCGCCGCGGTCGGGAGGTGACCAAGCGAGGAGACATTGACCGCGTTTGTCGCCGTATTGCCATACGCGGCGGCAGCCATGCTGTTGCCGGTGATACCGAGCGTCGAGCCGTTGACCGTGCCGCTGCCATTGAGCATCGTACCATAGCCGGTCGTGGATGCGCTCGCCGTCACCGCGCCATAACTGGCCTGACTGTTCAGCAGCGCACCTGCCGCATGGCTCGACGCATCGAACGGACCGACCGCGACGTCGGCTGCCGTGCCAGAGAGCGTTCCGGTGCCTGTCAGGCTCAGTTGATTGTCGGCGACATTGCCGCGTGCAAAGGCAGCGGTCTGGTTGCCGTCGATCGAGACCATGCCGTCAGCGACGGCCGGGGCGAGGGTAGCGCCGGTCTCGCTGAATGCTGCGTTGGTGGTGGCCGACGCCGTCGTATTGGCAGCGTTGATCTGGGTGTTGACCAGTCCGGCACTGCTCACCGGGCCGGCAGCACTGGTCACCGACACCGTGTTCAGTGCCCTGTTGGCCGCACTGTCAGCGCTGGTCATATTGTTGGCGATGGCAAACTGCGACGCATCGACACCGCCTGCAACTTCGCCATTGAAGATGCGCGTGACTGCCGTGGCACTGGCAGAGCCGGTCGCGAACTGTTGATTGGCAAGGACATGATCGCCCGACGCATATGGCGGTCCGAGCGGGCCGGTCGCAACAGCAGCGTCGGTCCCGGTCAGACTGCCGATCTGGATACCATCGATAGCGAGACCGTTGTCGGCCTGGTTGATGGTTGCGACCGCCTCGTTCGTGTTGCGGGCGAGCGACACGGAAGATCCATCGGTAGCGCCCAGCGCGACCAGCTTCTGGTCGGATCTGGCGGTGACGTTCGCCTGGCCATATTGCGACGAAGAGAGGGCCGCGCCGGCGGGCAATGCACCTGGGTTGCCTGACTGGGTAGCGGCGATGGACAGGCGATTGACGCTGTCATTGGCGGTGGCACCGGCATGCTGGAGACTGTCCCCGACCGCGAGCGACGAATGGTCGGCCCAGGCGTCGCCATTGGCCGCAAAGCGTCCGGTAACGGTCGCGGCGATCGCCGGTGTGGTGCTGCCGTCATTGCTCGGCTCGCCGGTTTTCTGTTCATTGGCGAGCGCGAAAGCGGCCGCCGCACCATAGCCGTTCGCGACCGGTCCGGCTTCGGCGTCGCTATGACCGCTGCCGTCACGCAGCGTGTCGGCGGCGACCGCGAGGCTGTTCGCGCTGCTATTGCCGGTCGCGGTTCCAACCGTCTGGTTGTTGGTGACGGAGAGCGTCGAGCCGGTCACCGGGCCGAGCGCCGAGAGGGTAGCGCCGGCGCGGCGTTCCCCGCTGCCGAGGGTTGCGGTGACGCTGCCGTCGCCGGTCTGGCGGTTGTTGAGGTCGGCACTGGTCGCGATGCTGGTCGCGTCGAGGCTTGCCGCGTTTCTGGCGCTGTTGCCCGTCGCGGCGACAGTGGAGGTGTTGCCATCGTCGTTGATCGTCGAGCCGCTTACCGCGCCGCCGACCTCGAGGCCAGCGGCATTGCCGACCGAACTGGCGAAGATATTGGCTTTTCCGTAATCCTGGACATTCTGGAGGCTGAACGCCGCGGTCACGCTGGCATCGCCTGAAGGCGAGGAGAGCGCAGTGCCGACTGCGCCTCCCCCGAGCACATTGCCCTGACGCGCGTCGATCTTGTTCGCCTTGACGCTGAGCACATTGCCCGAGGCGAGATTGCCGGTGGCGATGGTCTGGTCGCTGTTGCCCGAAACCGACAATGTGCTGCCGGTCGCGTTGCCGAACACATGAGTGATCGCGCTCGGCACCGTGGTGGCGATGATCCGCGCCGTATCGCCAAGGCGCTGCACCCCGGTCACATTGGCGACCGCACCGGTCGCATCGGGCGTGGGTCGGTCGATCGACACGGTGTCGATGTCGAGGCTGTTGGCGGACTGATTGCCATAGCCGGCGGCGACCAGGGCATTCCCGTCGTTGGTGAGCGATGACGCATCGACATTGCCGGTCACGGTCTCGCCCGTGGCGAAGGCGTTGCCGCCACTGGCACGCCCTTCGACCACACCGGCGCCCGACTGATTGCTGAGTACCGCATAGGCGGCAGTGGTGGTCGGATCGCCGTCTCCGAGTGCCGGGACGGTCGAGGCGACGGCGCTGCTTTCCGGCACTTCGATTCGCGGCGCCTTTGCCGTCAGCGCATTGTCGACCGCATTGCCATAGGATCGTGGTGCTTTGGCCGGCACGTCGCATTGGACCGCGATTCTGACGGTCGTCCTCAAGCCGCCCGCGACAGCCGATGTGCTGCGGAAGAATCCGCTCGGGCTTTACGTTGACGCGATCGACTGGAGCAGGGAGCTCGAACCTCCCGCGCCGCCGGCGCCCCTGCGGCCAGTACAGCCCACATCACCGCCGGCCAACCTGCCGCTCGGTTCGCCGCTCGATCCGACCCTCGGCCAGCAACCGCTCGCCCAACCCAATCAGGAGACCCCGCAATGAAGCGCCACTTCCTCATGCCCGCAGCTGGTGCAGCCGCATTCATCCTGTGCGCGGCAGATAGACCGTCGGCGTCGAATGTCCTGGTGCCGGAGACGCCCGCCGTCGGAGCACCCGCAGCGGCCCCCGCGCCAGCCGCCGCGACTCCGGCTCATTCTCGCCAGTCCCGCCGCGTCCGTAGCGCCGTGCCGCCTCCTGTTCGCCACGTCGCTGCGGCCAATCTCGCCGCGACCCTGCAGCCCGAGCCGCAGGGCTTCATCAACGCGGTACAGGTCTACCCCTTCACGGACGGGACGATCTACGCGGTCTACACCGCACCCGAGCGGGTGACCGATATCGCGCTCCAGCCCGGTGAGGTGCTCGGTGCGGTCGCGGCCGGAGACACCGTACGCTGGGTGATCGGTGACACTTCCAGCGGCACCGGCTCCGACAAACAGACGCATGTCCTGGTGAAGCCGTTCGCGGCTGGTCTTTCACCAATCTCGTCGTGACCACTGATCGGCGCAGCTATCATCTGACGCTGGTCAGCACGGCGAAGACCGCGATGGCGGCGCTGTCCTGGGTTTATCCGGCCGATCAGCTGATCGCGCTGCGAAAGGCCACTGAGCAGGCGCAGACGGTGACGCCGGTCGCTGAAGGCCTCGCGCTCGACCAATTGCACTTCAATTATGTGCTGTCGGGCGATCAGCCGGCCTGGCGTCCTCTACGGGCGTTCGACGATGGCCGTCAGGCCTATATCGAATTCCCGGCGAGTCTTGCGGTCGGCGAGGCGCCGCCATTGTTCCTCGTGGACGCGAAGGGCGTCGCCCAGCTCGTCAATTACCGAATGCGCGGACGCTTCTACGTGGTCGATCGGATCTTCGATGCGGCCGAATTGCGCTTGGGGACGAAGCATCAGGAAATCGTCCGGATCAGCCGCGTCGCGGAAGTCCCGGCGCGCCGGAGGGGTGTATGAGCGAGGAGCCCTTGGTCCTGGAGGCGCCGCTGCCGAAGGTCGATCCGGAGTCGCTTGCGATTCGCGCGCGGCCGGCGCGGGCGATCCGGTTCAAGCGTGGTGTGATCATCGCTATTGCGGCGATCGGATCGGTGAGCTTGATCGCGGTCACCTGGATGGCGCTAAAGCCGACCGTGTTCCGGCATGTCGCCGAGCAGGAGGCGTCGTCGCAACCGAACGGCCGCGCGAGCGCCGATGCGCTGAATGGGTTGCCGACAGGATATGGCGATGTGCCACGATTGGGTCCGCCGCTGCCCGGCGACCTTGGGGGGCCGATCCTCGAGCATCAGCGCGCCATGGCCACCGAGACCGGTGGCGGTGAGGCGCAGGCGGCAGGGCAGGCCGTCGCCGCCGAACGCGAGCGGCGACTGGCTGAGCTCAAAGCGGCGCGGCAGTCCGGGATACTCGTCCAGGGGCGGCAGATCACCAGCGGAAGCGCGGCGGAGGCTGCGGTGGTGCCCGCCGGCATCCCATCGCCGACCGCAAGCTCTGCGGCGGCCACGATCGACCAGGCGCGCGATCCGAATGCGCAGGGGCGGAAGGCGGAGTTCGTCGGAACGCTTGATCCGCACGGGACGACCAATCCCCATGCACTTGTGGCGGCAGCCTCGCCCTATACCGTCTCGGCGGGCAGCGTGATCGCAGCCAGCCTCATCACCGGTCTTCGCTCCGATCTCCCTGGCCTGGTCACGGCGCAGGTGACCGAGCGCGTGTTCGACAGCGCGACCGGACGCATCCTGCTGATCCCGCAGGGCGCGCGTCTGGTCGGCAGCTACGATAGCGTCGTGGCGTTCGGCCAGAAGCGGGCATTGCTGGTCTGGCAGCGCATCATCCTGCCTGACGGTTCATCGATGCAGATCGACAATGAGCCGGCCTCCGACCCGTCCGGCTATGCCGGATTGCGGGATAAGGTCGATTTCCATACCTGGGCTTTGTTGAAGGGCGTGGTGCTCTCGACATTGCTGGGCGTGAGCTCAGAGCTCGCACTCTCTGGTCAGAGCGACCTCGTTCAAGCGATCCGTATGTCGACACAGGACAATGTCGCACGGGCGGGCGACCAGCTCACACAGCGTAATCTGGGTGTGCAGCCGACAATCACGATTCGGCCGGGCGCACCCGTGCGTCTGGTCGTTCACCGCGATCTGATCCTCGCGCCGTGGCGGGAGTAGGAGCCATGGTCGATCTCAAACTCGCAAGATTGCCCGACCGCACGCCAGTCAAGCTTAGCATCACTGTGACACCCGACCTTGCCGACGCGTTGACTGCTTATGCCGCACTGTATCGGGAGGCCTACGGCCGGGAAGAGCCGGTCACCGAATTGATCCCGGCGATGTTGTCGGGGTTTCTCGACAGCGATCGCGCCTTTGTTCGATCCCGTCAGAGGCCAGCCGGCTGATGCGTGGCGAGCACAAGCAATGAGGCGCAGGGCCCAGCCAACTGAGACCCCGCAAAAGGCGGCACCGGCGATTCGACCGATTTCGGTTCGGGTCCCGGTGGCGGTCCAGATGACCGGCATCAGCCGCTCGAAACTGTACGAGCTGATCAAAGAGGGGGCCGTGCAGATCGTAAAGGTCGGAGCATCGACACTAATCCCAATCGAAAGCCTTCAGCGTTTCATCGACGAAAACAAACACTGAGCGAGGCGATTCTCGCTTGGGGCGGGTCCAGCCGCCGACATGTCGGGGCAAACTCACATCAAAAATAAAAAATCGTCCCCGGAAATCCACGCAAATTCGTGGGTGTCCATTGGTGATGCATTGGTGATGTTCGCTGTTTGATCTCTTTCCAAATGACCCTAAGTTATTGAAAAGGTTGGTGACCCCTACGGGAATCGAACCCGTGTTTCAGCCGTGAAAGGGCCGCGTCCTAGACCGCTAGACGAAGGGGCCATGCCGTGAAGCAGGCGTGGGGGAGGCGGTTAGGGAAATGGCGCGGGGCGGTCAAGCCGCTGTATCGTTTCTCTCGTCGCGACATCCTGCCCGGCGCCCGTTGCAGGCGCGGATCGCCCTTCTATTGCGCGCCGGCCGAGCCTGGCTACTCGGCCCAGGCGGCGTCGTCGATATGCAGCTCCGCCGCCTTGCGCGGCCCCCAGTCGTCGATTCGCGCGCGCCCCGCGAGCCACAACCGGCGATGCGGTGGCGCGCCGAGCAGCGCCGCGCCGAGTGCCGTTTCGGCCTGGCGGAAAGCCACGGCCTTGAGGCTGCGCCCGTCGTCGCCGGTGGTGATCAGCCGGACATGGCCATTGCCGACGATATCCGCCCGGACGATGCGCACCGGCCCGGCGGCGACGCGTGGCTGCGGCCAGCCCATGCCATAGGGGCCGCCGACATCCATCGCCTCGACCAGTTGCGGCGTTACCCCGCCCGGCGCGAGCAGCGCGTCGACGAGCAGCGCACGATCGCCGACCGCGCGCGTCACGGCGGCATCGAGCCGCTCGGCGAGAAACGCCTCGAACGCATCGACCTGGTCTTCGGCGATGGTCAGCCCCGCCGCCATGGCATGCCCGCCACCGGCGAGGAGAAGGCCGCTATCCTTTGCCGCCAGCACCGCGGCGCCGAGATCGACGCCGGGGACGGAGCGTCCCGAGCCCTTGCCCACGCCATGCTCGTCGACCGCGACGACGATGGCGGGGCGACCATATTTTTCCTTCAACCGGCCGGCGACGATGCCGATCACGCCGGGATGCCAGTTGCGCCCGGCGACGACCATCACCGCGCGATTGCCCTTGCTGTCGGCGAGCGCCTCGGCGCCGTCCTGAACCTGCGCCTCGATCAGCCGGCGTTCGCCGTTCAGCCGATCGAGCTCGGCGGCGATCTGTTCGGCCTCGGCCGGGTCGCGCGTAGTCAGCAGCCGTACGCCGAGATCGGACTTGCCGACCCGGCCGCCGGCATTGATCCGCGGCCCGAGCGCGAAGCCGAGATCGGTCGAGGTCGGCGCCCGGCTCAGCCGCGAGGCCGTGATCAGTGCATTGAGGCCGATGTTGCGCCGCTGCGCCATCACCTTGAGCCCCTGCGACACGAAGGCGCGGTTGAGGCCCCGGAGCTGGGCGACGTCCGCCACCGTGCCGAGCGCGACGATATCGAGCAGGTCGAGCAGGCGCGGCTCGCCCCGGCCGATGAAGTAGCCGCGGGCACGCAGCGTGCGGACAAGCGCGGCACCGAGCAGGAAGGCCACTCCGACCGCGGCGAGATGGCCATGTGCCGCGCCCTCGGTCTCGTCGAGCCGGTTGGGATTGACCAGCGCCCAGGCGTGGGGAAGCGTGGCGGCGCATTTGTGGTGATCGACGACGATGACGTCGACCCCGGCATCACGCGCCATGGCCAGCGCCTCGAATGCCTGCGCGCCGCAATCGACCGTGACGATCAATTGTGCGCCTTCCTCCTTCAGCCGCACCAGTGCCTCGCCCGACGGGCCATAGCCCTCCATCAGCCGGTCGGGGATGTACGGCCGCGCCTCGATGCCGAGGTCGCGCAGCAACCGGATCAGCAACGCCGCCGAGGTGGCGCCGTCCACGTCATAGTCGCCGAACACCGTGATCCGCTCGCCGGCGGCGATCGCGTCGGCGAGCCGCTCGGCGGCGCGGTCCATGTCACGGAAGATCGAGGGGTCGGGCATGAAGGCGCGGATGCTGGGATTGCGGTGCGCCTCCAGCCCGTCGCGCGGGCAGCCGCGCGACAGCAGCAGCTGGGTCACCAGATCGTCGGGCGCGAAACCCGGGTCGCGCGCATCGGCCGCGAGCGCACGCCAGCGCCACGGCTGGCCGAGGATCGAGGAGGTTATATTGAGCACGGTACCGGTCATCGACGCGGGCTTAGGCGCTGCATCGAAGCGCGGCTAGAGCGGGCTGCGTTTCGATGGAAACCCCGCCCGCTCCAGATTCTTCATGGTCGCCTGCTCGATTGCGAATAGCCGGATTCAACCTATTCACAACACGCTCTAGTCGCTGGTCGAATAAGGCAGCCAGCGGCCTTCGCGAAACCATTTGGTGATGATGTATTTGGTGCCCCTCACCACCGGCATGCCCTCATGCATGGTCAGGTCGTTGGGGCTGCCATCCGCGCTCATATTGTTCCAGGTCAGCAACAACCCGCGCTTTGGTGCAACGCGGATACCGGCCTGGGGAAACCAGGTCGCGCCGCCCTCCTCGACGTCGTTGAGGTAGATCATCGCGGTCCAGGTGCGCTGGCCGCCGCACTCCTGCATGCGTGGCCAATAGGGTTCGTGTTCGTGAAAATAGTCGTGATGCGGGCGGAATTGCTGGCCGACGGCATAGCGCTGGCCTTGCATCGTCTCGCCATTATCGGGCTCGATGCCAAGCAGTGCCGCGATCGCCTCGTCGATCGGCCGCACGTCGGGTGCCCAGCGCTCCATGTCGCAGCTCTCGCTGGTGCGGTAATTGGGCTCGTCGGCCTCGGCGAGCAGGGTGGAGGGGCGACGATTGGCGTCGATCATGCGACGCAGCGCGTTGCACTGCGCGGCGGTGAGAAAATTCGGATGATAATAGACCTGCACCGTATCCAGCGGCGCGCGCTGGATATGCGGATTGGCCTCCAGTCGCCGCGACACTGCGGCGCCGGCTAGCCGCCGTGCGGTCGATGCGGCGGCCGATTTCTTGCGGAACAGCATGGCGCCTTCCTTGCCGCGCGGGACACAAAAGACAAGAGGCCCGGCGTTGCCGCCGGGCCTCTGCTTTTCCGTCAGGCGATGCCTTACCAGAAGATGTCGTAGACCGTGTCTACCACCTCGCCGGTGTAGATATCGACCAGCAGCGCGTCGTTGTAATAGCGCACCCAGCGATACGGGCCGTAAGCCGGCGGCAGATCGTAATAATAGGGATCGTCGATCCAGTAGTTTTGTTCAAACAGGATCGAGCTCAGGCGAAAGCCGATCGAGAAGCGACGATAGCCATAATTCCAGCCATACGGCGCGTAGTAACGCGGCAGGTGGAAATTGTCGCGGTTATGCTGCCGCGCGCGGCCCCAGTCATAGCGGCTGTCGTTGCGCCAGCCACGGTTCCAGTTGCCACCGCCACGGTTGTCGGCGCGCTGCCGGCCATCATTGCCGCGCCAGTCGCCGCGCTGGCCGCCAGTGCCACGCCAGTCGCCGCGACCGCCCTGCTGGCCACCAGTGCCGCGCCCATCGCCGCGAC
>Ga0163162_10005653_pt1 | contig 12080 bp, 6 predicted proteins | sample S55metaG_FD_115310 | JGI IMG/M metagenome (GOLD analysis project Ga0163162, IMG submission 115310) | Switchgrass rhizosphere microbial communities from Kellogg Biological Station, Michigan, USA - S5-5 metaG | ecosystem: Host-associated > Plants > Roots > Rhizosphere > Soil | place: USA: Michigan...
ATGAGCGAGAACCCCTTGTGTCGCCAAAGGCTTCTGAATGCTATTTTAATGTAGTTCCTTATCATTCCTTTGTTTCAATAAGTCATTTGATCATCAGTATCCTGTTAAAACCTTTCGCCTTTTACCTTTTTCCTTTTACCTCACTTTATTCGTCCCGCAAACTCTTAACCGGGTTTATCGTTGCCGCTTTTATGGCCTGGTATGATATGGTAACCGCAGCTATAATAAACGACGATGCTATTGCAATGATGAATATACCCGGGCCTATGTTAATATGGTATGCAAAATTTTGCAGCCAGTTATGCATTACATAATAACCCAGCGGGGCGGCTATTACAAAGGCTATCGCTATCAGGTAAATAAACTCCTTGGTAAACAAGGCCACAATACTTGATACCGGCGCGCCCAATACCTTACGAATACCGACTTCTTTGGTGCGTTGCGACGCCGCGAAGGCGATCAAACCATACAAGCCCAAACAACCTATAAATATGGCGATGTAAGAGAAAAGCTGAAATGCCACGTATACCTTTTGCTCCTGTTTGTAAAAATTAGCAATGTGCTCATCAACAAACTGAAACTGGAAAACATTATCAGGATAAAGAGCCGACCATTTTTTATTGATATAGCTGATAGTTTGACTCATATTGGCAGGCTGTATTTTTATACTCGCCATGAAAAATCTGTTCGGGTTATATTCCAGTACACATGAGCGGCGTTTTTTATGTTTTGATTCGCTTTGGAAATCTTTTACTACACCTACTATTGTTGCTTTTTGATCGCCATTTAAAGTTACATGCTTGTTTAAAGCCAATTGTGGGTTCTGAATACCCAGCTTTTGCATCATGGTTTCGTTGATGACTACTTTTGGTATAGTATCTTTTTCGTTCTTTTTCCAGATCTTTTGCCCGGCCAGCATTTGCAGTCCAAACATATCTGTAAATTTTTCGTCTATCGCTTTATACTCTGTAACATCATCCTTGGGGACGCCCAGTTCCACTGAAGAAAAACTGGTAAAATTGCTGTTAAAGCCCGGGGCACCTGATGAAAAACTGATCTCTTTAATCCCTGGGTAGCCGGCCACTTGCTGGTTGAATACATCCCGTTTTTTCATATCGGGCAAGCCTACAGATACCACCGCTTCCTTATCAAAACCAAGGTCCTGATTTTTGAAAAAGTCCATTTGGCGGGCTACGATCAGCGTACCAACGATCATGATCTGCGATATAGCAAACTGCCCTATCACCAAGCCTTTACGTAAGGTAAGTTTTCCGCTGCCACCCGCACTTTTATTTTTAAAACTGTCTACAGGTTGAAAAGACGATTGTACAAACGATGGATATAAACCTGCCAGCAGGATCACAGCTAAAGTAATAGTGGCTATCCAGCCAATCACGGTTAGCTGCAATAATTGCGAGGCATCTATATTGATAGACATCCAGGCCCCTGCTTCCGACAGGAAAAAGGCGCATACACCAACACCTAAAAGCACGGAAAATAAAACAAGGACAGTGGTTTCGCCCAAGAACTGTTTAATGAGCTGCGAACGGCTTGCGCCCAGCACCTTGCGCATCCCTACTTCTTTTGCACGCTTGATAGCCTGGGCAGTGGCAAGATTGATGAAATTGATACAAGCAGTAATGATAATAAGCAAGGCTACGCCAATTAAGGCATAGTAGGTATCCTTTGAAGTTGGCGTAATGATGTTGTTGATGTACCGCTGATCAAAGTGAATATCTTTTAAAGGCTGAAATGGTAAAATAGCTGTTTTTGCAATATCGCTCCCCCAATTCTTTTTAATAAAAGCGGGCATTTTGCTGTTTAATTGTTGGATGGAATAGTTTTTTGGCAAAACGATGTAAGCATAACTGCCGCCCATTATAGCCCAAAAGTTGCCCATAGCCCCTTTTAAATTTTTCTCGATACTGTTTAGTGAGATCAGGAATGAAAACGGCAGACTTGTATTGGCAGGCTGATCTTTAATGATGCCAGTTACTTTTGCATTCAGCTGGTTTTCGAAATTGATCGTTTGCCCCATGGCATCAACCTTGCCGAAATACTTTTTGGCGATACTTTCAGTAAGTACAACACTATTTGGCTCCCTAAGGGCTGTATTAGGATCGCCGGCCAGCCATTGGTAGTCAAAAACTTTGTCTATCTGGTTATCGCCAAAGGCAACGTTGTGTTCGTTATAGCGGCTCTCTCCTATCTTGATCATGGCATCGCCCTGGTAAAAAACCTGTGTGGTTTGTTCCAGTTCCGGAAAATCAACTCTCATGGCAGGTATCACGGCCATGGATACATTGGAGTTAAAATCAAGCGCGTGCAGGGTTACGCGATAGGTACGGTCGGCCTTACTGTTGTAACCGTCATAGCCAAGTTCATTTCGTACGATCAAAAAAATCACCAGGCAAGCCGCTACTCCCAGCGTAAGCCCAAAGATATTCAGGAAGGCGTAACTCAAGTTACGACGGATATTCCTGAAAGCAATAACTACATAACTTTTCAACATAACGATTTATTTAAATCCTGAATACTAACACAATCGACCTAATCTCTGATCTCCAACCTCCAATCACTCTGATCTTAAACTTTTAACCGGATTAGCCAGTGCCGCTTTAATCGACTGAAAACTGATTGTTATAAAAGCAATCACTATCGCTGCTCCACCAGCCCCGGCAATAACCCACCACTGTATGTTTATCCTGTAAGCAAAACCCTGTAGCCACTTATCCATAAAATAATAAGCTACCGGAGATGCAATTATAAAGGCAATGAATACCAGCATTAAAAACTCTTTTGATAACAAAGCGGTGATATTGGTAACCGAAGCACCAAGCACTTTACGGATCCCGATCTCTTTTTTGCGCCTCAATACAACAAAAGCAGCGAGGCTCAACAAACCAAGGCACGAAATAAGCATGGCCAGGCCGCCAATGATGGCAATCATGCTTCCAGCCTGTCTTTCGGAATGATATACTTCATTAAAATGATCATCAATAAACTGATAATCAAACCTATTGTCGCCACTTATACCATTAAATACTATCTGTATATCTTTTAATGTTTGGCTAACATCAGTACCCGAAACCTTAACATATAAATTGGTTTGCCAATAGGGTATGTAATCCATACTGCCAATAATAAGCGGCTCAATGGTTTTGTGCAAACTACTGTAATTAAAATCTTTTACAACGCCAATAATCCTGCCGGGAGGCAATGATGTTATGTTGATAGGCTTACCAACAGGATCGGCATAGCCTATTTGTTTGGCCAGGGTTTGATTGATAATATATTCATTCTGCTGATCCTTATTAAAGGCACGGCCGGCTATCATTTTCATGTCAAAAAAACTGATATAATTAATACCAGCATTCTCCATGTTTACAGTGATCTTTTTGGCTTCTCCGTTTGGTGCAATAAAGTCGATACCAAATAATGAGCCATTGCCGCCCATTTCCATAAAACCATTGGTGATATCTTTAACCCCTTTTACTTTAGCAATTTCTGCTTTAAGTACCGGCATTTTTTTTGCCAGCTGCAAATCCATTGGCAATTTTATAACCTGGCTATAAGAATAGCCAAGATCGCGCTGCTGCATATATTTTAGCTGCTTAAGTATCACCATTAAACAGATCATGAATATAACGGCAACCGCAAACTGACCGGTAACCAGGACATTACGTAACGATGATTTTGAACCACCCAATAACACCTTTGTTTTTAAAGCTTCACCGGTATTAGCTCTTGATATAAACCAGGCCGGATAAATACCAGCCAGTAATGTAGTTCCTATCAGTATACCTGCAAAAACAACAATCATAGCGCCATGATAAATACTTTCTGAAGTAAGCTCTCTGTCAAGTAGTTTATTTAACAATGGCAAAAAGATGGTAATAAGCAACAGCGCTGATATCAGCGATAGTAGTACCGAAAAGAAGGTTTCGATAAGCACCTGGAAAACTACATGAAAACGCCTTGCGCCCACAATTTTTTTAACGGCCACTTCTTTACCACGATAGCCCGCAATGGCTGTAGTAAGATTAACAAAATTTACACAGGCAATTAAAAAAACAGCAATAGCTATTACTATAAATATATTCAGGTATTTACCATCTATCTTTTTATAGTTGAGCTCATCATAGCTGATATTAATAGAGCCGGTATGGATACGGTTTAAAGGTTGTAAGGTAAAATCAATAAATTTACTCTTGGCATGGATAGTTTTTGTCAACCTGCTTTCAAGTAAGCTTATATTTTTATTATTGGATATCCTGAAGTACGTTGCCCCCATTAAAACATTATAATTTGTACCCAAAAAACTATTTAAAAACTCTTTAGGGAAGGGCACCATTGCCTCAATCTGCAAATGGGAGTTTTTAGGCATATCGGCAATTACATTGCTTACAGTAAAACTGGTTACGGTGGTATCAGCGGTGCGTAATTGAATGGTTTTATTCAATGCGGGGCTATTACCAAAAAGCTTACGTGCGAGGCTGGCTGTAAGTACAATTGTATTTTGATCGCGGGTAAACCTATTTCTTTCGCCCTCAATAATAACCGGGTTAAACATGCTGGCAAAGGAGGTATCAGTACAAGCCAGCTTATCTGCTTTTATCTTTTTACCCTGGTACTCCATAGTTACCGATGGATAAACAAGTGGTACTGCAGGAAAAACACGGGTATAGTTATCTATTTCATTATTATTAGCTTTCAGAAACGGCGCAACCGGCGGACCAACAATTGCGGCTGTTGAAGGAGTCGTACCATCGTAATGCATATATTCATTAAGGCGATAAACCTTATCCGCATTTGGTACAAAGTTATCAAAGCTTCTTTCATTATTAACAAACAAGCCAATGAGCACACAGGCTGCGATGCCAACAGCAAGGCCCAAAATGTTTACAAAAGCATAGGCTTTGTTTTTGAGTAAATTTCGATAAGCCGTTTTAAAATAAATTTTAAGCATCCTGGGTTACTGATTAATTGGTATAAACTTCCTCCTGTTGTTGCTATATCTCTATCAATATTTATTCTGATCTTAAACTTTTAACCGGGTTAGCCAAAGCCGCTTTCACAGCCTGGAAACTGATGGTAGCAAAGGCAACAACAACGGCTACCCCACCTGCAACAGCTATAAGCCACCAGTGAATTTCGGCGCGGTATGCATAATCCATCAACCATTCATTCATGGCATACCAGGCTATAGGCGATGCTATTACAATGGCGAGTAATACTAACACCAGAAAATCGCGCGATAGCATGGTTGTGATATTGATTACGCTGGCACCAAGTACCTTACGGATACCTATCTCTTTAACTTTTATTTGTGCAGTATAAGTTGCTAAACCAAACAAACCCAGGCATGAAATAAATATGGCTATGCCGGCAAACATATTGAACAGGGTACTGGTGTGCTGTTCGGATTTATACATATCATTGTAAGCATCATCCAAAAAAGTATACTCATAAGGAAAATCAGAATTGTATTGCTTCCAGTATTTTCCAACCAGTTTGATAGCCGCCGGGGCGTCTTTACCGGTTGTTTTTATATACACTTGCCATGAGCTTGGCCTGTATGAAAATATAGCGGGCGCGATTGCTTCTTTTAATGAGGCGAAATGAAAATCCTTAACTACTCCGATAATGGTTCCGTTAAGATCATGTAGTTTAAAACGCTTGCCAATGGGGTCTTTAATTCCGGTAAGTTTTAAGGCTGTTTCGTTGAGAATATAATGTGCAGTATCTGATTTCTCGCCGGTAAAGCCGGTACCTGCGGCAAATTTCAATTTAAACATGCCAATGAAATCCTTATCAATATCAAAAGGATTGATTAACAAACTTACATCAGCAACTTTGCCGTCCCAGTCGGTATCACTGGTGCTACCGTTGCTGCTTAGTACGCTGCTATTTCCTGTACTTACCCCCTTTATTTCAGTATGGCTTAATAAATCGGCTTTAATAGCCTCGTAATGATCCTGCATAGCGCGTAACGGAAGCGCGAAAACATGCTCCTTATCATAACCCAGCTGTATTGAATGAATATATTGAAGCTGCTTATTAATAATAAGTGTACCAATAATTAACCCAACAGAAAAAGCAAACTGGCACACCACCAGTATTTTCCTGAAAGTTACATTTCCTGCACCTGATATCTTTCCTTTAAGCGCATTAACAGGCTTGAAAGATGAAAGCAACAGGGCCGGGTATATACTTGATGCAACAAGTGTTGCAATAATGGTTGAGGCTATAACCTGCCACACATTGATATTAAACAGGTCGAAATGCATTAGCTTGCCTGATATATTGTTGTATACAGGCATAATAGCGTAAATAAGCGTAAAGGCCAGCCCGAGGGCAACCGTAAAACACAACACAGTTTCGATGATAAACTGCATAAAAAGCTGGCTTCTTTCTGCGCCGATGATCTTGCGTACGCTCACTTCCTTTGACCGGAGTATGGAACGCGCTGTTGATAGGTTAATATAATTGATGCAGGCGATTAGCAGGATCAGCACCGCAACGATCGAAAATATTTTTACAATCTGTATCCTGGCCGACGTACCATCGGGGTTATACAAATGAATGTCTTTTAAAGCTTGTAATTGAAAAACCCCGTCGGTAGGTTTTATACCAGGCTGGTTTTTCATGTGGATTTCTGTAAGCTTATCGGCAATAGCTTTTGCAGAAGCATCGGGCCTTATCTGCAAAAATGTTGTGGTGTAGTAATCCCCCCAGTCACCATCCATTGTTTTCCACATGCCTTTGCCATCATATTGTTTCCGTTTTAAATTCATAGAGAATAGCATATCACTATTCACGCTTGAATTAGCCGGAAAATCGGCTAATATACCCGAAACTGTGTACGGGTCTTTACTATCGCCCACTATGGTTTTACCAATAGGGTCTTCTTTACCAAAGTATTTTTTGGCAGTACTCTCTGTTATAATAACCGATTGATCATTAGGAAAAGGCACCCTAATATTCCCCTTTAACAGCTTATAATCAAAAAGTGTAAAAAAGGCATCGTCAACAAATTGTAACTTGCCAAATTCCTCTTTTAATAATTTGTCTTTATACCTAAAAACAGAATAGTTGTAGCTTGTTACCAACCTCACGGCACTAACTATGCCAGGCACCTCTTTTAAACCAAAAGCTGCAACCGGCGGAGGCACACCGCCCCAAACCTGTTTGCTTGCGCCGGTGCCGATAGAGGCGTTAACCTTATAAATCTGGTTGGCTTTAGTATGGAAACGATCATAACTCAACTCATCCTGCACCCAAATCAAAATAAGCATGCCAACAGCCAAACCAATGGTAAGGCCAACAATGTTTAAGGCGCTGTAAAACTTAGTGTTAATCAAGTTTCGCCAGGCGGTTTTTAGGTAATTTTTAAACATAGCAGTAGCGGTTTAATAACAAAAACACTCCAAATGCCCTTCTCCGCAATGTACGGGGAAGGGCAGCAGAGGCAATTATTAACTTATCTATAAACTGATTTCGGGGGGCGGAGGTCCAAGTCCGGAGTCGAAAGTTTTAAGTTGGAAGTTATTTTCTTACCATGAACTATAAACCATCAACCATGAACTCAAAAAACTACACCATGATATTTTCCATAACAGTCTGCCCGTCAAGCAGGCGTATAATGCGGTGACTGTAACGGGCGTCATGTTCAGAGTGCGTAACCATGATGATAGTGGTTCCCTGTTCGTTCAAATCGGTAAGCAGCTCCATTACATCGTTACCGTTGCTGCTGTCAAGATTACCGGTGGGCTCATCCGCAAGGATCAGTTTGGGTTTGTTAACTACCGCGCGGGCTATAGCCACACGCTGTTGCTGACCACCTGATAGCTGCTGCGGATAGTGGTTGCGGCGGTGCATGATCTGCATTTTGTCTAATACCTCTTCTACCCTTTTAACGCGCTCTGTAGCGGCAACACCTGTGTAGATCAATGGCAGCTCAACGTTTTCAAATACGGTCAGCTCATCAATCAGGTTAAAGCTCTGGAACACAAAGCCGATGTTGTGCTTGCGCAGGTCGGCGCGTTTACGCTCATTAAAATGCGCCACTTCGATTTCGTTAAAAACGTAGCTGCCCGCATCCGGATCATCAAGCATGCCTAAAATGTTAAGCAAAGTTGATTTACCACAGCCTGATGGGCCCATAATGGCCACAAACTCGCCTGTAGCTACTTCCATCGACAGCTTATTTAACGCGATGGTTTCTACCTCTTCGGTACGGTAGAATTTCTCAAGACTCGAAATTTTTATCATTGGTGCCTCCGTTATTCATTCCGCCTTACAGCGGTTTGATTTGATTTTTTGTTTATTTAAATTTATTAATTAGCTCAGTTTATATTATAATGACGCTTAAACAGTGCCCGGCGTTGCAACGGGGTTACGTTATTTTTTCAGCACAAGTTCCTGGATATCACCGTAGGTTTCATAGCTCGAGGTAATAACCTTATCGCCCGGGTTTAGACCGTCTGTCACCACATAATAATCAGGGCTCTGGCGTCCAAGCTGGATGTTTACTTTATAAGCTTTGGTACCATCTTCACTTACCTTAAAGATCCAGTTACCACCTGTTTGCTGGAAGAAACCACCTTTAGGTACTAATACAGCCTGCATCTGATCACTCAATGCTAATCTAACCTGTAGCGTTTGTCCTTTACGGATCCCTGAAGGTACTTTACCAACAAATTGCATATCAACCTGGAAACTACCGGTTGTTTTAACCTGGGTATAAACCTTTTTGATCACCAAATTATATGTTTGATCAGCAAACTGAAAATCGCCTTTTAAGCCGGTGTAAATGCGCGACAGGTAATGCTCATCGATATCAACCCTTACTTTAAAACCCGATTGTACGTCGATCTGACCTAAGTGTTCTCCTTTATTTTTATTTTGCCCTACTTCAGCATCCATCGAGGTTAGCTGACCATCAGTTGGGGCCCTTAATACTAAGCCAGCTACTTTTTTACGCATCAGTTCAAGCGTAGTTTTCATGTGGGCGTATTGCTCCTGTGATTGCGAAGCCTGCTGTTTAACCAATGAAGTATCCTGCGATAAGATCTGTTTGGCCAATTTATAACGATTTACCTGGTAATCATAGGTATTTTTTGCCGATTGATATTCCTGTAAGCCGATAGCTTTTTGATCATAATGATGCTTGTCCAGCTTGTAGATCCTTTCGGCCTCTTTAAAAGCATTCTCCACATCGGCCATGGTGTTTAGCTTGCTGATGGTGTTTTGCTGGGCATTATTACGAGAGATCTGCATTTGGGTTTGCTCGGCATAAACCGCAGTTTCCTGATTAGCCAATGTAAGTTCCAGATCGGTATTTGACATTCTCAGGATCGGGTCGCCTTTCTTCAGACTGGCGCCGTCTTCAACAAATTTCTCTTCAACAACACCACCTTCTGATGCATCAAGATATATGGTAGTTAGCGGCATAACCACACCGTTAACCGGTATAAATTCCTGGAAAGGGCCTTTTGTAATAGTACTTATAGTTAAGCGTTCAGTATCAACATCAAGCTTGCTTTTACCCGATGTAAGATAAATACTGCCTCCAATTAGTAAAATAACGCCTGTAATACCTGCAATGGTAAGTATCTTCTTGCTGTTCCAGGTCTTTTTCTCAATTTTTCTGTCCACTGTATTTTTATAATATTTTGAAATGTTATAACAAAAAGATATGCCACAAATTAAAATACTGTTTTTCAATCAATTAAACACAAAATACAGTATTGAAGCGTACGCTTCTGTTACATCAGGTGTACGGTATTGATACAGTATATTTTCACGTTTCAACAGCCTGTTGCGGGCAAATACAAGTTAGCACTTCATTGTGAAGCTTTTATATAAAATACGATACAAAAAGCGGGTATTTAGCATAAAAATTGTAACAGATGATACCATTAACGAGTCTTTGATTTATTGTTCATAGTTGTTGGTTAATACCGTATCGGTCATGGTTCATGACAAGCGCATTAAAAGTTTATTTAGGTAGTTTCGATAAAGGGAAACAATTTACCTTAAATTTATAACTTTTGTTAAATTGACATCCTCAATTAATTATGCGCTGTCATTTTGAGGGCCATGAACAATCATCTATGAACTATTAACTAAAAATAAATGATACTTAAAAAAGCTACCGTTTTAATTGTTGATGACGATCCGGACGTACTTACCGCGGTTAAACTTTTGCTAAAACCAGAAGCCCGGGAAATCATCACCGAAAAGAACCCTGAAAACCTGAACTGGCTGCTGCAACGCAATGAGATTGACCTGATTTTGCTTGACATGAACTTTAACAGCGCCATTAACACCGGTAATGAAGGATTATATTGGTTGCGCAAGGTAAAGGAATGGAAGCCAGATGTTTGTGTCATCATGATAACGGCATATGGCGATATCGACCTTGCCGTGCGTTCGCTTAAAGAGGGGGCCAATGATTTTGTAGTAAAACCATGGCACAACGAAAAACTGATAAACACCATAAAAGATCTGCTTGATAAAAAAGAAGGCGGAGCAAAAACTACCAAAACACCGGTTAAAAGCACAGCTGGTGACACCTCGATACTCGGCGAGTCGGATGTGATGCAGGATATTTTTTATAAGGTGAACAAAATAGCCCCTACCGATGCCAATATTCTGATACTGGGGGAAAACGGAACCGGTAAAGACCTTATGGCCAAAGCTATTCATGAACGTTCGCTCCGTGCTGATAAGCCTTTTGTTAAGGTAGATGTTGGCGCATTAACAGATACCTTATTTGAAAGTGAGCTTTTCGGCCATAAAAAGGGGGCTTTTACAGATGCCCGTGAAGACCGCATGGGCCGCTTTGAAGAAGCACAGGGTGGCACCTTATTTTTGGATGAGATTGGCAATATTAGCTTACAACAACAAGCCAAGCTGCTCACCATTTTACAAAACCGCCAGGTAACCCGTTTGGGTACCAACAAAGCTGTTGATGTAGACATCAGGCTAATTTGTGCTACAAACGTAGCTTTGAGCGAGCTGGCTAATGAAAACAAGTTTCGTAAAGATTTAATTTACCGTATCAATACCGTTGAGATCAACATGCCGCCACTGCGCCGCCGTAATGAGGACATTGTGATCTTAGCCCGCCACTTCGCAAAGCTGTACGCGAGCAAATACCTTAAGCCATCGATGGATTTTGACACCGCAGCTATCAATAAGCTCAAATCGTATAACTTCCCCGGCAATGTGCGCGAACTTCAATATACTATTGAGCGCGCCGTGATTATGGCCGACGACAGTACGCTAAGGCCCGACGACCTGATCTTTTCAATATTGGAAACTTCAACAGAAAGCGTTGCTGACGCTGATAATATACCATTAAGCGCCCTGGAGAAAAACGCGATACTGAGGGTTATTGAAAAGCACAATGGCAACATTACCCGTGCGGCCAAAGAACTTGGCCTTACCCGCACCGCCTTATACCGAAGATTAAGCAAATATGATATTTAACCGTTACGAATGGCGGCTGTTGCTGCGTGTATTTTTATTGCTGCTTGTACTTATCGTTACAGCTTTTGTTATCGTAAGTCTTGGCCAGCTTTTGTACCTCGTAATCCTATTGCCGCTGGTTGCCTATTCGGTAGTTGATATGATCCGTTTTCAGAAAAAAGCGCAGGATGAAGTAAACCAGTTTGTTGAGTCGATCCATTACCGCGACTTTTCCCGTCACTTTGATGTACGCAAAGCACCTAACGAACTTAAGCCACTGCGTAAAGGCTTCAACGATATCAATACCACATTTAAACTAATAAGCCGCGAACGCGAAACGCAATATCATTACCTGCAAAAGATCCTCGAACTGGTTGATACCGGTATTTTATCATATGAAGAAGAAACTGGTGAAACCGGCTGGATCAATGAAGCCTTTAAAAGCATCATTGGTGTACCTTACCTAAAAACAATCCATTCGCTTGAAAAACGCGAACCATTATTATATGCGGAGCTTGTTAAACTTAAGCCCGGCGACAGCAAGATCATCACAGTTACGCGTAACCAGCAACAGGTTAAGATCCTGGTAAATGCCAGCCTGA
>Ga0163162_10005654_pt1 | contig 12080 bp, 13 predicted proteins | sample S55metaG_FD_115310 | JGI IMG/M metagenome (GOLD analysis project Ga0163162, IMG submission 115310) | Switchgrass rhizosphere microbial communities from Kellogg Biological Station, Michigan, USA - S5-5 metaG | ecosystem: Host-associated > Plants > Roots > Rhizosphere > Soil | place: USA...
CCCACCAGCCCTTCCAGGCGTCGTCGGGCCACGGACCGCGCACCGGGCCAAACATGTTGCGGCCGAGGATCCAGGCGCTGACGCCGGCGAAGCTGAGCGCCGCGAAATCGTCGTCGACGCCGGTCGAGCCAGCCCCGGCACCGTGCATCTTCTGGAAGGTGCGGGTGGCGAACGCCCACCCGTGCAGCGCCATGCCGCCCTGGCCGAGCGGGTTCTCCAGGCTCTGCTCGGGACCGGCGCCGAAGCCGTCGAGCGAGACCGAAAAGGCATTGACCCTGACCCTGGACATCGGCGTGCCTCCTGCAACGTGGGCTGGCGAGCGGCTAGGATGGGCCACGATACCGCGTGCAGATGCAAACCCCAGGAGCCGCCATGCCGATGTCCCGATTCCTCCGCCAAGTCGCCGCCGCGCTGTGCCTGCCGTTCCTGCTCTCGCTGGCCGGCGTCGCCGCCGCGCAAAGCAAGCCCGCGCGCACCGATATCGGCGCCGATTCCGGCACCTCCATCCTCTGGGTCGGCAACAGCTTCTTCTATTACAACAACAGCATGCACGGGCACTACAACGACCTGGTCCGCGTCGGCGAGCCGGGCGCGAAGAACCGCGGCACCTCGGTGACGATCAGCGGCTCGGGCCTCGACTGGCACGACATGGCCGCCTACCTGCAGCCCGACGGCATCGGCAAGTACTCGTTCGTCCCCGGCAACAAGATCGTCTTCAATCCGCCCGGGCGGCAGTTCGACACCGTCATCATGATGGACTGCAGCCAGTGCCCGGTGCATCCGCAGCTCGCCGCCGCCTTCCACGCAACGGTGAAGAAGGACGCGGCGATCATCGCCAAGTACGGCGCCCGGCCGGTGCTCTTCATGTCCTGGGCCTACAAGGATGCACCGGAGATGACGGCGCAGCTCGCCGAGCAGTACACGATCGCCGGCAACGCCAACGACGCGCTCGTGATCCCGGCCGGCCTCGCCTTCGCCAAGGCGATCGCCCGCCGGCCCGAGCTCGAGCTCTACCAACCCGACAAGCGCCATCCGACGCTCGCCGGCACCTACCTCGCGGCCTGCACCACCTACGCGACGATCCGCAAGAAGTCGCCGGTCGGCATCAAGTACGACGCCGGCCTGGGTGCCGAGCTGGCGACCTTCCTGCAGACGGTGGCCGCGGACACGGTCAAGGAGTACTTCGCGCAGTAGCCGCGTCGCGCCGGCCATCGGCGCCCGCGATCGTCACGCGGCCGGGCCGCAGCTCAGGCCGACGGCGCGGCCCGCTTGGTCATGACGAGGTGCATCGCATTCGCCGTCGCCGCATGGCGGGTGCGTTCGAAGCCGAGCGCGGGGAGGTCGATGCCGGCGAGCAGCGCCTCGCCGACACCGAGGATGACCGGCGCGATCGCGAGGTGGATCTCGTCCACCAGGCCGGCGCGCAGGTACTCGCGGATCGTCGCGACGCCGCCGCCGAGGCGCACGTCGCGGCCGGCCGCCGCGTCCTTCGCGCGCTCGAGCGCCGCGTGGATACCGTCGGTGACGAAGTGGAAGGTGGTGCCGCCCTCCATCTCGAGCGGCGCGCGCGGATGGTGGGTCAGCACGAACACCGGCACGTGGTAGGGCGGGTTCGGCCCCCACCAGCCCTTCCAGGCATCGTCGGGCCACGGCCCGCGGATCGGGCCGAACATGTTGCGGCCGAGGATCCAGGCGCCGAGGTTCTCGAACCCGGCCGCGGCGAACTCCTCGTCGACGCCGGTGCTGCCTTCGCCGCGGCCGAACATCTTCTGGAAGGTTCGGGTCGGAAAGACCCATTCGTGCAGCGCCATGCCGCCGATGCCGAGCGGATTGGCCAGGCTCTGGTCGGGGCCGGCACCGTAGCCGTCGGCGGAAACGGAGAAGCTGTTGATCCTGAGCCGGGACATGGTCACATTCCTTTCCTCGCAGAGCGATCGATCTTGGCAGAATCGATCGATCGCGAACAGGGAGTTCGCGGCATCGAGAGGACACCATGGCCCGAATCGAATCGAAGCTCGCCGCCCTCGGCCTGGTGCTGCCCGCGCCGCTCAAGGCGCCGCCCGGCACGGTCCTGCCGTTCGCGATGGTCCGGATCGTCGGCCGCCGCGCGGTCGTTTCCGGGCACGGCCCGCTGAACGCCGACGGCTCGCTTGCCGAGCCGCTCGGCAAGGTGGGCAGCGACCTGACGCTCGAGCAGGGCTACGCCGCGGCGAAGCTCACGGCGTTGGCGATCCTCGCCAGCCTGCAGCGCGCCCTCGGCGATCTCGACCGCATCACCGCCTGGACGCGGGTCTTCGGGATGGTGAATTCGGCACCGGGCTTCGTTCGCCAGCCGGCGGTGATCAACGGCTTCAGCGAGCTCGTCATCGAGCTCTTCGGGCCCGAGGTCGGCGCCCACGCGCGCAGCGCCGTCGGCCTGTTCGAGCTGCCGTTCTCCATTCCCGTCGAGATCGAAGCCGAGGTCGAGTTCAGCCCCTGAACGCCGCCCGCAAGACGCTCGGCCGGATGACGACAATCGGCCGATGACTTCGCTGCTCGATGCCGCCATCGCCTACGCCCAGGCCCACGAGGTGCCCTGGCCGCGCGACCCCGACGCGGCCCCCGCCCCCGGCCAGACGCCCTGGGGCGTGCACCCCAACGACCCGCCGCCCTTCGATCGCCTGCGCGGCCCGGTGCATGCCCGCGGCCCGCAGTCGGGCCTGGTGCTGCAGCACGGCCGCGAGATCGCTTCCTGGGGCGAGCCGGCGCGGGCCGACCTGACCTTCAGCGTCGCCAAGACCTACCTCGGGCTGCTCGCCGGCGTCGCTCAGGGCCAAGGTCTGCTGCCCGACGAGAACGAGCCGGTCGCCGCGCGCCTCTCCGGCATCGGCTTCGACGACAGCGAGCACAACCGCGCCGTCACCTGGGCGCAGCTGCTGACCCAGACCAGCGAATGGGAAGGCACGTCGTTCGGCCTGCCCGACACGGTCGACCGCTGGCGCAAGGTGGCGCAGGACCCGCGCCCCGCGGCCGGCCCCAAGGGCGGCGCCCGTCCGCTGCTGCCGCCAGGCAGCCACTGGGAATACAACGACGTTCGCATCAACCAGCTCGCGCTCGCCCTGCTGCATCTGTTCCGCCAGCCGCTGCCCGAGGTGTTTCTCGAGCAGCTGCTGCGGCCGCTCGACGGCGGCGACGGCTTCGCCTGGCGAGGCTACGACGACGCGTGGATCGAGCTGTCGGGCGTCGGCCGGGTGCAGTCGGTGCCGGGCGGCACGCACTGGGGGGCCGGCGTCTCGATCAGTTCCTACGACCAGGCGCGCATCGGCCAGCTCGTGCTCGACGGCGGCTTCGGCGCCGGCCGGCAGCTGATCCACGGGGACTGGATCGCGAAGATGAAGCTGCCATCGCCGATCGCGCCGTTCTACGGCCGGCTGCTCTGGCTGAACCGGGACGGCAAGGCCTTCCCCGGCGCATCGCCGGACGCGGTCTTCATGGTCGGCGCCGGCGGCCACTACGTCTGGATGGACCCCGATCTCGACGCGGTGGTGGTGCTGCGCTGGCTCGACCCGGCCTATGCCTCGCTGACCTTCCCGCGCATCGCCAAGGCGCTCGCGAGCGGCTGAGGCGCGACGTCCCGCTATTCGGGCAAGCGACCCATGCCGTACATCGCCTCTATCACCGGACCCGGCTTTCCCATCGAGGAAAACCAGCGGGCGTAGATCTCGCCGATCGCGCTGCTGCGATAGATCTGCGCCAGCGCGGCATCGACCGCCTGCTTCATCGCCCAGTCGCCGCGCGGCAGGGCGATCGCATACGGCTCGTACGACAAGGCGTCGAGCAGCAGGGCCAGCGACTTCGGGTCCTTGGCCCGGGACGCCAGGCCAACCAGCAGCACCCGGTCGCTGGCGAAGGCGTCGATCGTGCCGGCCTCGAGCTGCGCCAGGCCCTCGTCGCGCGTGCCCACCGGGACGATCGTCGCCGTCACCACCTTCGCCTTGAGCGCGTCGGCCACGGCGCGCTCGTTGCTGGTGCCGGCGACCACGCCGATCTTCTTTCCCCCCATGTCGAGAAGAGACGTCCCCGGCGTCGAGTTGCGCACCAGCAGGCCGGTGCCGTCGAGGAAGGTGAGGGTCGAGAACGAGACCTCGCGCATCCGCCCGAGCGTCACCGTGCTGGCGCCGCACTCCATGTCGGCCTGGCCGCTGGCGATGGTGCTGAAGCGGTTCTGCGTCGTCACCGGCACCCACTTGACCTGCAGCGGCGAGACGCCGATCTGCCGCTCGATCACGCCGATGATGCTGCGGCACAGGTCGACGGTGTAGCCGGCCGCCTTCTTGTCGCTGTCCTCGAAGGAGAACGGCAGCGCGTCAGTGCGGTAGGCGACCGCGATGGTCTTGGTCTCCTGGATCTTCTTCAGCCGGCCGTCGAAGGGCGCGGAGGCCATCTGCGCCAGGGCGAGCGCCGGCGCGAGGCAGAGCGCGGCAAGAAGGATGTGACGGCGGGACATGATGCGGCTCCAGGGATTGACGACGACGACGGACCGCCCGGCGGCGGGGTCGCGCATTCTAGGAGCGTGTCCTCGACGGGCGACATTGCACCATGGTGCAGTTACCGCCGCGGCGCCTTACGCGATCCTGATGCCGGCGCTGCTAGCCTCGCCGCATGGCACCGCTTCCTTCGCCGACGCCGGCCGTGCGCTGGCGGCCGGCCGCAACCGCCGGGCTGCTGATCGCCGCCGCGAGCGGTGTGTCGGCCGTGCTCGACCGCCATGTGTCGCTCGCCAGCCAGGCCATGCTCTACCTGATCGCGGTGGTGATCGCGGCCTACGTCTGCGATCGCCTGACGGCCATCGGCAGCGCCGTCGCGGCGGTGACGGCGCTCAACTTCTTCTTCGTGCCGCCGCGCTACACGCTCGCGGTCGAGCACCGCGAGCACCTGATCACCCTGGCGACGATGCTCGGCGTGGCGCTGCTCGTGAGCTGGCTCTCGGGCCGGGTGCGAAGCGAGTCGCAGTCGGCCGCCGCGAGCGAGCGCCGGGCGCGTCAGCTGAGCACCCTGGCCGCCGAGCTGCTGGATGCCGCCGACGAGGCCCAGGCCGTGGCCGCGGGCGAACGGGCGCTGCGCAGCGCCTTCGAGCGGACGGTACTGGTCACGCTCGACGAGCAGGGCGCGATGCACCCGGCCGACGGCCTGGCGCCGGCGGTGCTGCAGTCGCTGCGTTGCGCCATCGACGAAGCGGCGGTGATCGGCCCGGGCACCGGCCGCTGGCCGGGCATCGATGCCTGGGTGCTGCCGCTCGGCTCGCGCGGCCACGTCATCGGCGCCGTTCGCATCGAGCCTGCGCCTGCTGCCGACCAACTCGGGCGCGAGCACGCGGCCGCGCTCGCCAGCGTCCTCGCCCAGGGACTGTGGCGCTTGCGCTCTGCCCGCGCCTCGCTGCAGGCCGAGGCCGCCCTGCAGCGGCAGAGACTGCAGAGCACCTTTCTTGCGGCGGTGTCGCACGACCTGCGCACGCCGCTGGCAGCGATCGTCGCCGCCGCCTCGGCGCTGCGGGAGCAGCGCGGGCGCCTGCCGGCTGCCGAACAGGAGCGCATGCTCGAAAGCATAGGCAACCAGGCGCGATACCTCTCCGGCATCACCGAGAACACGCTGCAGCTCGTCCGTCTCGCGTCCGGACCGCTGGCGCCGCGGCTGGAATGGCAGTCGCTCGAGGAGATCGTCGGCAGCGTCCTCGGCCGGCTGCGCCACCAGCCCTGTGGCGCGCGGATCGAGGCGCGGGTCGAGACCGCGCTGCCGCTCGTGCGCGGCGATGCGACCTTGCTCGCGCAGCTCCTCACCAACCTGCTCGACAACGCCTGCAAGTACAGCGCCGGAGCCATCCTGCTGAGTGCCTGCCGCAAGCCGGATGGCGTCGTCGTCAGCGTGGCTGACCGCGGTCCGGGCGTCGCACCCGCGGACGAGGTGCGCCTGTTCGAGCCGTACTTTCGCGGCGAAGCGAAGGCAGCCGGGGAAGGCGCCGGCCTCGGCCTGGCCCTGTGCCGCGCGATCGCGACAGCGCATGGCGGCACGCTCGCCTTCGCCCGCCGCCGCCACGGCGGCAGCCGCTTCATCCTGACGCTGCCGATCGAGCCGCAGCCGGAGGCGGGCGCATGACCCTCAAGGTGCTCGTCGTCGAGGACGACCCCGTGATCCGCGGCCTGCTGCGCGCTTCGCTCGCCGCCGAGGGCTTCGCGGTGACGACCGCGGTCTCGCTGAGCGAGGCGACGGCGCTCCTGCAGCACGACCCGCCCGGCCTGATCGTGCTCGATCTCGGCCTTCCCGACGGCGACGGCGCCGAGCTGGTGCGGGCGGTCCGCCAGCGGAGCAGCCTGCCGATCGTGGTGGCCTCGGCGCGGGAGGACCCGGCCGGAAAAATCGCCTTGCTCGATGCCGGCGCCGACGACTACCTGGTCAAGCCGTTCAGCGTCGCCGAGCTGCTCGCGCGCATCCGGGTCGCGATGCGTCACCGCGGCTCGGTGCTGCAGCCGGCGCTGCGCCGCTTCGACGGCGAGGGCCTCCGCGTCGATCTCGACGCCCGGCGGGTCGAGCGCGACGGCGCGCCGGTGCACCTCACGCCCACCGAGTTCGACCTCCTCGCTCGCCTGCTGCGCAGCGGCGGCCGCATCGTCACGCACCGCCAGCTGCTCACCGACGTCTGGGGCGCCGAGCACGTCGCCGACACCCACTACCTGCGGCTCTACATGGGGCAGCTGCGCGCCAAGCTCGAGCGCTCGCCCTCGGAGCCGCGCTTCCTTCTCACCGAGACCGGCGTCGGCTACCGCTTCGCGATCGACTGAGCCGATACGGCCGGCCGCTTATGCGTTCCTGACGCAAGCGCGGCTTCAATGGCGGCTGCTTCCCCTTGCAGTCCGCACATGAATGAAACCACCCGCCGCCAGAGCCTGGCGGCGCTCACCCTCGGCGCGATCGGCGTCGTCTACGGCGACATCGGCACCAGCCCGCTCTACACGATGAAGGAGGTCTTCGGGCCCGGCGTCGGCGTCCCGCTCGACGCGCCGCACATCGTCGGCGCGGTGTCGACGATCTTCTGGGGGCTGATGTTCGTCGTCACCCTCAAGTACGTGCTGCTGATCCTGCGTGCCGACAACAAGGGCGAAGGCGGGATCATGGCGCTGACGGCGCTGGCGGTGCGCTCGGCCGGGCGCACGCCGACGCGCCGTCGCGCCCTGCTGCTGGTCGGCGCGTTGGGCGCGGCCCTGTTCTATGGCGACAGCGTCATCACCCCGGCGATCTCGGTGCTCGGCGCGGCCGAAGGCCTGGAGGTCGTCGCGCCGTCGCTCGTGTCGTGGGTGCTGCCGATTTCGGTCGCCGTGCTGCTCGGCCTCTTCCTCGTGCAGCACTTCGGCACGCAGCGCGTCGGCGTGATGTTCGGGCCGGTGATCGTGCTCTGGTTCGCCACCCTCGCCGCCACCGGCGCCTGGCAGATCGCCCAGGCACCGGCGATCCTGCAGTCGCTCGACCCGCGGCAGGCGCTCTCGTTCCTGCAGGGCCAGGGCTGGCACCTGTTCATCGCCATCGGCGCGATCGTCCTGGCCCTCACCGGCGCCGAGGCGCTCTATGCCGACATGGGCCACTTCGGGCCGCAGCCGATCCGTATCGCCTGGCTCGGCCTGGTGCTCCCCGCCCTGGCGATCAACTACATGGGCCAGGGCGCGCTCCTGATGCGCGAGCCGGCTGCGCTCGCGAACCCGTTCTTCCGCATGTTCTCCGAGGCCTGGCTGATTCCGGCGGTGCTGCTCGCGTTCTGCGCCGCGGTGATCGCCTCGCAGGCCGTGATCTCCGGCGCCTACTCGATGACGCGCCAGGCGATCCAGCTCGGCTTCCTGCCGCGCATGCGCATCGTCTTCACCTCTGCCAGCGAAGCGGGACAGATCTACATGCCGCAGGTGAACCGGACGCTGCTGGCGGCAGTGCTCGTCGCCACGGTGGCCTTCGGCAGCTCGACCGCGCTCGCCGCGGCCTATGGCATCGCCGTCACCCTGACGATGTTCATCACCACCTTGCTCACGTTCTTCGTCGTGCGCCACGGCTGGGGCTATCCGCTGCCGGTCGCGCTCGCCGCCACCGGCGCCTTCCTCGCCTTCGACGCGCTGCTGGTCGTCTCCTGCGGGCTCAAGTTCGCCGACGGCGGCTGGTTCCCGCTGGTCCTGGGCGCGGCGATCTTCGCCCTGATGGCGACCTGGAAGCGCGGCCGCGAGCTGCTCCAGGAGCAGCTGCAGCGCGACGACCCGGAGCTGCTGCCGCTGATCGAGTCGCTCGCCCGCGAGGCGCTGCCGCGCAGCCCGCGCACCGCCGTCTACGCGGTCGCCGATCCGAGCCGGGCGCCGCAGGCCTTGCTGCACAACATCAAGCACAACGCCGTCTTGCACGAGCGCAACATCGTCCTCACGGTGAGCTTTCGCGACGACCCGTTCGTGCCTGTCGCCCAGCGGGTCGCCGTCGAGCCGCTCGCGCACGGCTTCTGGCGGGTGCAGGTGCGCTGCGGCTTCATGGAGACGCCGGATGTGCCGGCAGCGCTCGATGCCTGTCGCGCGCACGGCCTCGACATCAACCTGTTCGCGGTGTCGTACTTCCTCAGCCGCGAGATCATCGTCCCGCGCCGCGGTGCCACGATGGCCTACTGGCGCGAATCGCTGTTCGCGACCATGGCGCGAAACGCCGACAGCGTCGCCGAGTTCTTCCGCCTGCCGGCGAACTGCGTGGTCGAGCTGGGGACGCGGGTCGTGCTCTAGTCGGCGCGTTTTCGTCCGGTGAGCATCGCCAGCACCAGGTTCTCGCGCCAGCGCCAGCTCATGGTCGCGACGCCGGCGAAGTGCAGCGCGACGGCGGCGATGAGCGCGTGGGCCAGCCAGGCATGCACGCGGTTCAGCGTCTCGTCGCCCCAGAAGGCGTCGAGCCGGGTCATCCAGCCGGTGAGGCCGAGCAGCAGCACCAAGGACCAGAGCAGCCACACCATCCACAGGCCGAGCGGATCGTGGGCCACGGCGCGTGGCGCGCCGGCGCGACCGTAGGCGAGGGTCTTCTCGAGCGACGGCCGCAAGGCCGCGAAGGCATTGGCGCCCTTGCCCAGGGCGGACCAGAGCAGGCGCGAGAAGACGACGCCGACGGCGATGTAGCCGACGCTGCGATGCAGAAGGCCGCCCTCGTCGTCGATGAAGTAGTCGAACAGCACGAGGCCGGCGAGCAGCCAGTGCAGCAGGCGGACCGCCGCATCCCACACCGGGACGCGGCCCCCGTTCGCCATCTCCCGAAGACGGGAGCGCGTCACGACTATTTTTCGATTTCGCTCTTCACCGGCGCGAGCGTCTTGGCGTCGTAGTAGATCTCGACCTTCTTGCCTTCCTTGTTCTTGCCGTAGATCTCGTAGCAGTTGCCGTCGACCTTGAACTTGTTGATCGTGTAGCCCTGGGCTTCGATCCGGGCCCTGGCATCTTCCGGCTTCATCCACTCGGACTTGGGATAGGCCGGGCAGTCGGCCTTGGCCAGGGCGGCGGTCGAGAACGTGGCAGCGACGCCGACGAGAGCGGCGCAGACGATGGGTTTCATGAGGACTCCTCGGGGATAGAAAGGACTTGGACGTGGCTCGGAGTCTAGCAGTCGAATAGGAATGATTTGCACTAACTTTTACCGGCGGCCGCCCGGCTTCGTTCCAGGAGGCGAGGCGCCGCGGCCCGCTCGGTCCACGCAGCGAACGCCGGGGTCGGCCCGCGCCAGCGCAACGCGCCGACGCTGCGGAACAGCTTCGCGTCGGTGCGCAGGGTGGCGAGGCGCTTGAACAGCAGGGCCAGCTCCTGCTGCTCGCCGAGCAACGCGGGCGGAAACGCCTCGATCGCGCCGTGGCGGTTGAGGAGGCGCGCCGCGCCGACCGCGCCGATCCCGGCAATGCCCGGATAGCCGTCGGCCGCATCGCCGACCAGGGCCAGCCAGTCGGGGACCAGCTCCGGCGCGACGCCGAACTTCGCGCGCACCGCGCCAGCGTCGCGAATCGCCTTGCTGCGCCGGTCGATCTGCACCACGCGGTCGTCGCGAACGCACTGCGCCAGGTCCTTGTCGGGCGTCCAGATGCAGACGTTCTCGACCGCTGCGTCTTCGGCAGCGATGCGTGCCGCCGAGGCGAGTGCATCGTCAGCCTCGAGCTCGACCATCGGCCAGGTGACCACGCCCATCGCGACCAGCGCCTCCTCGAGCGGATGGAACTGCGCCCACAGCGCCGGCTCGATGCCCTCCCCGGTCTTGTAGCCCGGCCAGAGCTCGTTGCGGAACGACTCGATCACGTGGTCGGTGGCAACGCCGATGTGGGTCGCGCCCTGCTCGATCATCTCGAGCACCGTCTGCAGCACACCGACCACCGCGCCGAGCGGCCGGTCGCTGCCCTTAGTGAAGCGGCGCAGGCCGTAGAAATGGCGGAACAGCTCGTAGGTGCCGTCGACCAGATGGACGATCATCGGCATCATTGTCTCCAGACGGTCGTCGCACTTACGGAGTGTTACGACTGCCGCGGCCAGCAGGCATTCCAATTGCTCCCTCTTGCAATACCGATCGCCCGATCGGCGACACGGCTGTGCGTCGATCGAGCCCAGCGATGAAAGACTTCGAGCCCTCCACCCTTTGGCCCATCGGCGCCTTCGAGCAGGCGCGCCAAAGCCTCGGTGCGGGTCGGGAAGACCGCCCCACGCTGCTGCCGACGACGCTGATGGCCGACCTGCAGCAGTTGCGCAGGGATCCGGCCAACGACGACGTGCTCGAGGTCATCGCCGCCTGCGTGCGCAATCACGAGGCCGCGCTTCTGTACCTGGAACACAGCCGTCACGTCTGGCCGGTGACGATCTTCCCCCGCGAGGACGTCTACCACTCGCCCCGCGAGGTGTCGCTGATGGCCGGCGCGGGGATGTCGACGCTGCGTGTGATCGGCGCCGAGCCGCCGGGCGTGAAGCCGCCGGGCGACGCGATGCACGAGCGCATCGCCCGCAGCGATCGCTACCACCCGCTCTCGGGCTTCCTCTGGGGCGTTGCGCTGCAGGGTCCGCGCTCGACCCTGCTGACCGAGATCAGCGGCCGGGTGGCCTACCGGCTGGTCTCCTCGAGCATCAAGGACATGCCGTCCTCGCTCGGGGCGCTGTCTTCGGCGGTGCGCCGGCTCGGCAACGAGGCCGCGTCGCTGCGCGACGTCGCCGGCTGGCCGGGCCTGAGCGTCGAGCGCGCGAGCCGCATGCTCAACGCGCTCTACCTCACCGGCGCGCTGATGGTCTCGCGCAGCCATCCGGCGGCGCGCAGCGAGCCGCGCGGCTGGCGCGGCTGGCTGGGGCGGCGCCGCTAGCGCCGCCGGCACTCGCCTCTAGCGATAGAACGCCTCGACCGCGCCCTTCAGCTTGATCAGCATGGGCCGGCCATGGCGGTCGACCGTCTTGCCTGCCGGCACCTTGATCCAGCCTTCGCTGATGCAGTACTCCTCGACGTCGAAGCGCTCCTTGCCGTTGAGTCGGATGCCGACGCCATGCTCGAACACGGCGGGCACGTGATGCGGGCTGCGCGGATCGACCGATAGGCGGTCGGGAAGGGGCACGGCGGGTTTCGCTTCGCCCTCGGGCGGGGCTGGGGTCGGGTCGTCGGTCATAAGCCCCGGATTCTCACTCCGGTTCGATGCCGGCGCTCTTGATCACCTTGCCCCACTTCTGCGCCTCGGCCGCCTGGAAGTGCGCCAGCTCCTCGCTGCTCGCGGTGGTCCAGGCCTCGGTGCCCGTGCTCTCGTAGAACGACTTCGCGGAAGCGCTCCTGGTGCCGCTGGCGAGCAGCTCGCGCAGCCGTGCGACCACCGGCGCCGGCGTGTTCGCCGGCACCCAGGCGGCGAACCAGTAGCCCATGTCGTAGCCCTTGACGCCGGCCTCGTCGATCGTCGGCACGTCGGGCAGCAGGGCGATCCGCTTGGTCGTCGAGACGCCGAGCGCCTTCACCTTGCCGCCCTTGATCTGCGGCACGCCGGTGGCGGTGTCGGTGATCATCATGTCGATCTGGCCGCCGAGCAGGTCGGTCAGCGCCTGCGG
>Ga0163162_10005655_pt1 | contig 12076 bp, 12 predicted proteins | sample S55metaG_FD_115310 | JGI IMG/M metagenome (GOLD analysis project Ga0163162, IMG submission 115310) | Switchgrass rhizosphere microbial communities from Kellogg Biological Station, Michigan, USA - S5-5 metaG | ecosystem: Host-associated > Plants > Roots > Rhizosphere > Soil | place: USA...
CGACACCACCAAGTCAGAAAACGCATTGCGCAGAATTTCGCGGTCGACATTGACCTTGGCCGATTGCGCCCGCACCGCGTTGCCGTAGTCCTTGATCGAAACCGGACACGCACCGGCGTATTGCGATACCTGGAAGCGTTCGTTGGCCATCTGCTTGCCTGCTTGCGACAACACGAAGTTATAGTCGTTGCCGACCATGCCCTTCACCTCCACCAACTGCTGCTGCCGCATATGCTTGAATACGATATCGACAATAGGAACGGCCAAGCGCAGGGAACGGCCCAGGCTGGCGAGGGTGCAATTGCCCTCAATCACCATGCGCCGCAACATCAAATCCAGCACCAGGCTTTCGGAGATCCCCAGCTCCGCGAAACTCTGCGGGATCGCGGGGCTGAAAGCGGTTCGAACGGGTGCAAACGTGGCCATGGTCTGGAGGACTCCTTAACAGGACTATCGGCAGGAGTGAAGGGAGAGTTTAACCCCACAGCTCTGCCCGTTTCCGCTTGATTGGCGTCATACTTAGGTAGGTTGTACTTTCAGATGGTAAAGGCTCTTCAGATTCTGTGTCTTGTCCTCACCGCCAGCGCTATTTGCGTGGCCGAGGATGAGGCGGCGCGTCTGTTCGCCGCCGGTGAAAAGGCGGGTCGATCCGGAGACAGCCTGCAGGCCTATCTCTTGTATTCGCAAGCGGCGCGCCTGGAACCCGGAAACGCCCTCTATGCCCGCAAGCAGGCGGCACTGCGCGGCGCTGCGCCTTTATCCCGGCCGGCCGTGCTGGCCCCCGATCCCGCCATCGAAACCGTGGCGGCTCAACTGCAAGCCGAAGGAATTGTGGAGGCCGGCGTACTGGCGGCGGAGCCCCCGCCGGTTCTGGAGCCCTCTCCCGGCAGACGCAGTTTCGATTTAAACGAGACCGCTCAGGCCCTGTTCGAGAAAGTCGCCGGAGCTTATGGCATTCAGGTGGCGCTGGACACTGGCTACACGCCCATTCCCGCGACGGTTACGTTCCGGATCGCGGATGCCACCGCCGCCGAGGCGCTGCGCGCGCTCGAAGCCGCGACGGATTCCTTTCTGGTTCCGTTGAGCGCCCACTCTATTATGGTGGCGCGCGACAATCCCCAGAAACGCACGCAGCTGATGCCAGTTATGGCGCTGGCGGCGCCGATACCCGAGCGCTTGTCGGTGCAAGAGGCGCAGGAGATTTCGACAGCAGTGCAGCAGACGCTCGAGATCCGGCGCATCAGCCTGGACCCAGTTAAACGCGTCGTGTATTTCCGTGACATCGTGCCCAAGGCGCTGGCGGCTCAGCAAATGTTTGCGAGTCTCTCGCGTGGGCGCGCTCAGATCGAAGTCGACGTCGAATTTGTGTCGGTGGGCAAGACGTCCAACCTCAGCTATGGCCTTTCGCTGCCGCAAGTCCCGATCGCCATTGTTCCCTTGACCAAGTCGTTTCAGAGCGTGTTGCCGGCCGCGCTAGGCGGCAGCTTCTTCACCTTCGGCGGGGGAACCACGTTGTTGGGAATAGGCATCGTCAACTCCACGCTTTTCGCAACTCTGAGCAATTCCAAGTCCGACACGCTGCTAAGTTCGCAGATTGTGGCCGTGGACGGCCAGGCCGCGACATTTCATGTGGGCGACCACTACCCGATCATCACCTCGAGCTTTGCGAACACGGCTGGAACGCCGCAAGCCGCTGCCTTCGCCCCCGCCATTCAATTCGTGGATCTGGGGCTGGTGCTTAAGATCACGCCCACGGTTCATGAAGATATGGAAGTGACGCTGGATGTGGATGCCGAGTTTAAGGCCCTGGGCAGCGGAACGTTCAACGGTATTCCCGTGATCGACAGCCGGCAGTATCAAGGTAAAGTCCGTTTGAAGGACGGCGAGTGGGCGGTGGTGGCCGGCATGCTATCGACCAACGAGGCCGACACGCACACAGGGATCTTTGGGCTATCCGATCTGCCCTGGATCGGCGGTCTGTTTACTCATCACGTGCATGAGCGGGATCGCAACGAAACGCTGATCGTGCTGAAGCCGCGCCTGGTTTCTCTGCCGCCTTGGGAGTACGTCACGCCAACACTGTGGACCGGCACCGAGACGCGCCCGGTCTCGCCGTTTTAAGTTGTCACTTTGGGGCGTGGCCCGAATAGCGCTGTGCCGACGCGGACGTGCGTGGCCCCTTCTTCGATGGCCGCTTCGAGGTCGTGCGACATGCCCATCGATAGTTTCGGAAGGCCGTGCGTCCGCGCCAGCGCGGCCAGTTTGCGAAAATACGGGCGGGTTTGCTCCGGATTGTCGCTCCACGGCGGCATGGTCATCAGGCCGGTGAGACGCAGGTTGGGGCATGTCCGAATCGCGTCGATCAGTGCCGGAACCGCCGCCGGAGCCGATCCGGCTTTCGACTCTTCCTCGCTCAACTTCACTTCGATCATCACTTCTAGGGGTGTGCTGTTCTGATCCAGCCGGCGGGCGAGTTTTTCCGAGTCCACGGTCTCGATCACTTGAAACAGTTGCCCGGCAACGCGGGTCTTGTTGCTTTGCAGGTGGCCGATTAAGTGGAACACGGCGTCCGCGCCGGGGCCGGTCAGGCTGGCGAGGGCTGTGTGCTTCGCTTCGAATTCCTGCACGTAGTTTTCCCCGAAGTGGCGCAGGCCGAGGGAGTAAGCTTCCAGCGTCGTGCTGGCGGGAAATTTCTTAGTGACGGCGATCAGTGTTACCTCGGAGCGTTGGCGGCCCGCACGCTCGATGGCGCTGTGGATGCGTTCCTCGACTTGATTCAGGCGTTCGCGAAGCACTCTGCTTCTCGCAGTATAACCGCCGCCGCTGTGGCGCCCAACTCGTGGCCCGCTTTTTCAATCGCGACCAACTGGTGCCGTGCCGGAATGGCGGCGAGCGCCACGGTCATCTCTTCGATTGACCCGAACGGGTCGCGCGTCCCATGGACGAACAACGTTGGAGTTCGCAGCCGTGGGAAGTGCTGCGTGCGGAGCTGTTCCGCTTTGCGCGGTGGATGCAGTGGATAGGAGAGTAGCAGCAGGGCATCGGCGATCGTGGGAGTTTCCGCAGCCAGTAAAGTCGCCTGCCGCCCTCCGTATGAGTGCCCGCCGAGTATGACGAGTTCCGGCGTGATCTCACGCATTGCTTCGGCGGCGTGCTGCAATCCTTCGCGATCGCGCGCGGCTGCTCCGGGAAACGGTGGACCGGTGCCACGCACTTGGCGATAGGGGAGATCGCAGCGCAGAACCTGATACCCTGCGCCGGCGAACGCCTCTGCTACAGCGCGCAAGAGCGGTGATTCGCAATTCGATCCTGCGCCATGCGTGATCACCAAGCCCTTGCCGGACGCATTCGCAGCCGGTTCCTGCGGCTCATGCAGCCAGCCCCGAATCAACTCGCGCTCAAAACGTTTCGTAAGCGATCTCTCCTTTTCCCCACACCGTCTGGCGGCCGACGCCAGTCCAGCGTGCGATTTCGAGGTACGGAAGGAACTCGGCAAGGTCGCCTTTGTATTCGGCTAGGCCCGTGAATCCGCCCAGTGAATGACGCTGCCCAGTAGCGCGGCTGATACGTTCGGCGGCGACTGGAACCAACTCGCAGCGCGTCATCGAGACCTGGCTCGCGCGCTCGCCAAAAGCTTTGAAGTCGAGCCGGAGTGGCCCATCGCCGTACAACTCGCGGAGCGTGCTGATGCGGTCGCGGACACGCGTCAGCAGGACTCCAAACTCAGGTTGCTCCGCTCCCTTGAGTTCCGTGGGCGTGAGGAAACGGACCCGCAAGCGGCAAACCTTGGGTTCCGGAACACATAGCGACAAACGCAGCGGTTCCGTTCCCGCCACCGAGATCACGGTTCCTAGTTCCGCCATCACTCGCGTGAATAAATCAACCGCGGGATATCCGGTCAGAAACAAGTTCATCCCAACTTCCAGCGGACCAAGCATGCGAAAGACGAAAGGGCGCGGCGGGTCGGCGAGCCCGCTGGGTCCAGAACCCTCGGCCCTCTTGGGAGCGAAGAATCGCACATACGCGTCCGAGTCAATCTTCTTCAACGCACTTCCAAACGAGCCGCGCAAGGTGTTGGCCGAAAAATCCCGCAGTTTACACGTTGCGAAGCGGAAGCGCAGCGGATAGAGATCGAAGGTCGTTGCGCTGGCAGGGCCCACTTGGAAACGTTAGCACGCGCGCCGCGGCGATGGGTGATTTCGACGATCTTTTATAATGGAAAGATGGCTTTCCGGCTCGGGATCGACTATCAGCCGAAAGGCGACCAACCTGCCGCTATCGATGCATTGCTGCGCGGTCTGCGCGACGGCGATCAGAACCAGGTTCTGTTGGGCGTGACTGGCTCCGGCAAGACCTTCACCATGGCCAAGGTGATTGAGGCCAGCAACCGTCCTGCGCTGGTGTTGGCTCACAATAAGACCCTCGCTGCGCAACTTTATCAGGAGTTCAAGAGCTACTTTCCCTCCAATGCAGTCGAGTATTTCGTCAGCTACTACGACTACTACCAGCCGGAAGCCTACATTCCTGCCGGCGACGTTTATATCGAGAAAGAAGCCACCATCAACGATGAACTCGACAAGCTGCGGCTGTCGGCAACCCGCTCGCTGTTCGAGCGGCGCGATTGCATCATCATCGCCAGCGTAAGCTGCATCTACGGTATCGGATCGCCGGAAGCGTACTACGGGATGCTGATGATGCTCGAAAAAGGGCAGAAAATCACGCGCGAGGAGATCACGGCGCATCTGGTCAGCATCCTTTACGAACGCAATGAGGGCGACTTCAAGCGCGGGGCATTTCGAGTCCGCGGCGACGTGATCGAACTGTTCCCGACTTATGACGATTCCGCATATCGCATCGGCATGTGGGGCGATGAAATCGAATCGCTGGAGCAGATCGATCCGCTGACCGGCCAAGTGAAGCAGAGTTACCTGCGGCTGCCCATCTATCCCAAGACGCACTACGTGATGCAGCCGGAAACGCGCGACAAAGCCCTGCGCAGTATCGAGAACGAGTTGCATTGGTGGAAGGGCGAACTCGAAAAGGAAGGGAAGCGCATTGAGGCGCAACGCCTATGGCAGCGCACTAAGTTCGACCTGGAGATGATCCAGCAAATCGGCTACTGCCACGGGATCGAGAATTATTCTCGCCATTTCACTGGCCGCTTGCCGGGGCAGGCTCCGCCCACACTGCTGGATTATCTGCCGCATGACGCGCTGATGTTTCTGGATGAAAGTCACCAAACGATTCCCCAACTGCAGGGCATGTATCACGGCGACCGCTCGCGCAAAGAGCAACTGGTCAAGTATGGATTCCGCCTGCCCAGTGCCCTCGACAATCGCCCGCTGACGTTCGAGGAATTCGAAAATCGCGTGCATCAGGCGATTTACGTTTCCGCGACGCCCGGACCCTATGAGCTCACCAAAACCGGCGGCGCAGTGATCGAGCAAATCCTACGGCCTACAGGACTGATCGACCCCGAAGTCACTATCCGCCCCATCCGCGGCCAGGTGGACGACCTGCTGCACGAGATCCGGCTGCGCGCCGAACGCGACCAACGCGTGCTGGTGACCACGCTCACCAAGCGCATGGCCGAAGATCTGTCGGAGCATTACTCCGAAGCGGGCGTGAAGTGCGCTTACCTGCATTCAGAGGTGTCGACGCTCGACCGCGTCAAGATTTTGCGCGATCTCCGCCGTGGCACCTTCGATGTTTTGATCGGCGTCAATCTGCTGCGCGAAGGATTGGACCTGCCGGAAGTTTCGCTAGTGGCGATCCTTGACGCCGATAAAGAAGGGTTCTTGCGATCCACCGGATCGCTGATTCAAACCATGGGCCGCGCCGCGCGTCATCTGGAAGGACAGGCGCTCCTCTACGCCGATGTAATGACCGATTCGATGCGCCGCGCGATCGAGGAAACGACCCGGCGGCGCACGCTTCAGAGGGCCTATAACGAAGCTAACGGAATTGTGCCACAATCCATCATAAAGCCGATCGATCTGAATTTGGTGGCGATCGCGGAAGGGGATTACGTGACCATACCGCTCGATACCGCGGAGGACGACGCGGCCGCCGTTCCGCCCGAACAGTTGGATCAATATTTGTCGGAGCTTGAAGCCAAGATGCGCGCTGCGGCCCAGAGGTTCGATTTCAAACAGGCGGCTGCGTTTCGTGACCGGATCAAAGAGCTCAAGAGCAAGGCTCTCATCGCAATAACCGCCGACCCATCGATGACATGAGATCTCAAAAACCGGCGGGACTGATCGGCGCTGGCGGCGTTAATCAATCGTTTCTGGCCCGCTTGCCGGCTGTGCTGGAGCAACTTGGCCCCGTCAAAGGTTCTTCGCTTAAGGTTTCACGCCGCATCGCCAATGGACTGCGCGCCGGTTTTGGGGTAGACAATTATCGGGCGCTGGCGCCGTGCGGCATCATCTGGATATTGGAACCGGAGACTGCGCTGGATTTTGTCACCGCGGAACTGGCATCCGCAGTGCCGCTGGAGGGCACGACGGTGGTGCTGTGCGATGCGCTGCGCGACAGCCTTCGGCCCAACCCTTTGCGAGCGGCGGGCGCGCGGGTGGTGACTTTGAATTGCCTCCCGGAGTCGTCCGAGCGCAAATTCGTCGCTGAAGGACATCCCGTGGCGCTAGCGGAATTGCGGAAGCTGCTAGCGGTAGATCGCCGCAAGCTGATTGAGCTCCGGCCGGCCACGAAGCCCTTGTACTTTGCGGGCGCGTACTTGGGATCGCAGCTCCTGATGCCCTGGATCGCCGGCGCGGCGGAAAGCTTTCGCGCCGCGGGCTTTTCGCGCGACGAGGCTGTCGGCGCAGTAGAGGCGTTGGGCGTGCGAGCTCTGCGGGCCTACGCCAAAGCCGGAGACAAGGCCTGGAACCGATCCACGGCCGAGCGCTTGCATCGCGCCATCGCCCGCGATCTGGAGGCGCTCCGCTTCACCGATACGCGCCTGGCCGCGCTGTTCTCCGATGGCAGTGACCGCATGTTGCGCTACTTCGCTAAGCCCGTTCGCAAGGAACGCCTGAAGGCGTTGGCGCGGCGCTCGGGATAACGGAATTTTCCCTGAGAGGAAACCGGCTATCCTGATACCAGGTATTGGGACACCCATGAACGATACCCAGATTCTCACCATCGCGTTCGCATCCGTGCCCACGATGCTGACAGTGCTCATCGGCATTCTGCTGAATAACGCTCGCTTGAGCGACGTGAACTCACGGCTGGGAGAGCTTCGCTCCCATATGGACTCACGGTTCAACGGGATCGACCGCCGCTTCGAGGAAATGAAAGAGATGTGGCGCACCGAACTGCACCGCGTCGAAGAAGTCCTGGACGCCCGCCTGAAGCATTTGGAAGATCGCTAGCAACTACTTACGACCGCCGCAGCGCCGCGCGCACCGCTTCCGGATTCGCATTCGCCAGCGCGCCGGCCACTTCGCTGGCGCGGTCGTCTAATTCGAACGCCGGAGCTACCTGGTGCACCAGTCCCCACGCCAGCGCATCCGGTGTCGAAAAGACGCGCCCTGTAAGACACAATTCCAGCGCGCGCCGTTCGCCGATAGCCGACGCCACCGCCCAATAAATCGCTTCGCTCCATTTACCTTCGCGAATGTCTGTCAGCCCGAAGCTGGAGCCCTGCGCCGCCAGCACCACATGGGCGTTGGCGAGCAGCGCAACTCCGCCCGAGATCGCCACACCCTTCACGGCCGCTACAAGGGGCTTCGCCATTCGGCGGCCGATGGTGAACAAGTCATCGCCCGCCTGCGGATCGACCCCCGCGCAGAATATCGGTCCGTCGGCCTCCAGCAAAATCGCGCCTACGGTGTCGTCGGCGACAGCGTCCCGCAACTCGCGCAGCAGATCCTGGCACATCGCCGCGTCCAGCAGATTGCGTTTTTCCCCCGCTGCCAGAGCAATACGGCGCAGGCGCCCATCCTGTTCTATTCGTAAATTCATTGGCCGCGCCGGTTCATAGTGTCTCCAGGATCAGATGTTCGCGATGGCCGTGGGCGCACGCCGCGTCGAAAGCGAATGCCAATACCCGCCGCGTCGCCAGCGGATCGATCAGCGCGTCCACCTGCCCCCGCGCCGCCGCATAGCGCGCATCCAGCCAGCGCTCGTAATCCGCGCGGGTTTGCGCCATGCGTTGTTCGAGCTCCGCGGGAACCGCCGCGCCACTGGCCTTCAGCTTCTCAATCTCGGGACCGTGCACCGCCTGCACGGCGGCGTCGCCCTCCATCACGCCGATGCGCGCGGTGGGCCAAGCAAACGCAAAGTGCGGATCGAAGCCTTGGCTCGCCATCGCGTAATAACCCGCGCCGCTCGCGTGATTCAGCGTCAGGATGATCTTGGGCACGGTGGCGCATGCCATGCTCTCCACCATCTCGGCGCCCGCGCGGATGATGCCTTCGGACTCAGCCTCAGTGCCCACCATGAAGCCGGAGACGTCCTGCATATAGAGCAGGGGCAGCCCGCGGCGCTGCGCGTTCTCGACAAAATACGCCACCTTGCGCGCCGACTCCGCGTACACGATGCCGCCGATGCGCGGACCCGCGGCGGTCTTCAGAAACCCGCGGCGATTGGCGATCACTCCGATCACGCGCCCTTGCAGGCGCGCGTGAGCGCACAACATTTCCGGCGCGTATTCGGGCTGAAATTCCAGGTACTCGTCCGCGTCCACGATGCGCGCGATCACCTCTTCGACGTCGTAGGGCAAGCGGTGATCTCCGGGCAGCAGATCGTAAAGTCCTTCGGCGGGCTTGGCGGGGGGGGTGCCTTTCGGCGTGGGCAGGGAAGCAGCCGCTGGCAGCTCGCGCAACTTGGTCTTGATGATGGCGAGCGCATCCGGGTCGTCTTTGGCTTTGTAATGCGCAACACCGCTGGTCTCAGTGTGCAGCGAAGCGCCCCCCAGCGCTTCCGCGGACACCACCTGCCCCACCGCGCCCTTCACCAGATTCGGGCCGCCCAACCCCATGAAGCTGGTGCCTTCCACCATGATGATGACGTCGGAGAGCGCCGGCAGGTACGCGCCTCCCGCGATGCACATGCCCATTACCGCGGCGATCTGCGGCACTTTCAACTTTCGCCGCATCAGCGAGTTGTAATAGAAAATCCGCGCTGCACCGTATTGGCCGGGGAAAATACTGCCTTGATACGGCAGGTTAATCCCGGCCGAATCTACCAGGTAGACAATCGGCAGGCGATTGCGCATGGCGATTTCCTGCGCGCGCAGGATTTTCGGAATCGTCTCCGGCCACCATGCGCCGGCTTTCACCGTGGCGTCGTTCGCCACTATTACGATGGGACGCTCTTCCACTAGCCCCACTCCGGTGATTACCCCGGCAGCAGGCGCCTGGCCGTCGTATTTGTCGTAAGCCATCAGCAGCCCGGTCTCGAGAAACATCGTGCCCGCATCGATCAGTTTGGCCACACGCTCGCGCGCCGTCAGCTTGCCGGCCTGATGTTGCTTCTCGATTTTCGCGGGGCCGCCGCCCAGGCGCAACTTCTCTTCCAGATCCTGCAACTCCGCCACCAGTCCGCGCATGTGATCTGCCGCTGTAGTCACTTCGTTTATTCTATAGGCCATGCGGGTGTCGAAATGCTAGGCATCGATCAGCGCGTCCTGAAAATCGTCTGGACCGTGTTTTTGTTCGCCCTCACGGTCACCTTGATCTATGCGATTCGCGAGGCCCTGATCACCTTTACGCTGGCCATATTTCTGGCGCTGCTGCTCTCGCCGCTGGTGAGCATCGTCGATCACGTCACTTCCGTGCGGGTGCCCCGGACGGTGGCCTTGACGGTGGTCTACGTGTTGATGATCGCGGCCTTCGGCGCCGTTCTCATGGGCATCGCTTCCGCCGTTGCGGTTGACGCGCGCGCTCTCTCCGCGCGGCTGCCGGACTCCCTGCGCGACGATCCGCTGGGCGGTCTTCCTCTGCCTGCGTGGCTCGACCCGGCGCGCGAACGGCTGGGCATTTGGCTGCGCGACCGGCTCGACGAGCTGGGCAACAATGCTCTATCGCTCATCGGCCAGGCGTTGCGGCAGCTGTTTACCCGGCTGGGGTCCGCCGTGAGCGCCGTCCTGGTGCCCATTCTGGCGTTCTTTTTCATCAAGGACGGCAAAAAGCTGCACGACGGGTTCATCCACCGCGTGGACCGGAAACACCAGTTCCTGGTGCACCAGATTTTGCAGGACCTTCACCGCGTGCTCTCCCAATACTTACGCGCGCTCGTGATTCTGTCGTGGGTGGCATTCGCATTCTATGCCGCATTCCTCAGCCTCACCGGGGCAGCGTACGCGGTATTGCTGGCGGGCATCGCCGGAGTCCTGGAATTCATCCCGGCGGTGGGGCCGTTCATCGCCATGGTGATCATCGGAGCCGTGGGCTTGTTCAGCGGATATACCCATTGGGTCCTGCTGGTGGTGTTCCTGGCGGTCTACCGGGTTGCGCAGGATTACATCCTGCAACCGCTGCTGCTGAGCTCCGGGATGCGCATTCACCCACTGCTGATCATCTTCGGGGTTCTCGCGGGTGGCGAGCTGGGCGGCATTCCAGGAATCTTTTTTTCCATTCCTCTGATTGCGACTCTGCGGGTCATTTTCCTGCGATTATGGAAGCAGGACCTCCTCGATCGTATCGATGCAACCTGAAGATTCACAGCCCGCCACGACTGCGCCGCAACTGCCGCCGCCTGCGACTCAGCCCGCCGGCGAGGGCAAGAAAAAGTGGGGCGTCATAGGAACCATCGGCGCCCTGCTGCTCAAATTCAAGACCCTGGGATTGGTAATCCTCACCAAGGGCAAGCTGGTGCTGCTGGGTTTGACCAAGCTCAACACCCTGCTTTCCATGCTGGTTTCCATTGGATTTTATTGGGCGCTCTACGGCTGGAGATTCGGACTAGGCTTCGTGCTCTCGATCTACGTCCACGAGATGGGACACGTGATGGCGCTGGGGCGCTACGGCATCCCGGCCAGCCCTCCGATGTTCATTCCCGGCTTCGGCGCTTTTGTGCGCCTGAAGGCATACCCGGCTTCGCCCGCCGAAGACGCCCGCGTAGGACTCGCCGGTCCGTTGTGGGGTTTGGGAGCAGCGCTCTCCTGCATGGGGATCGGTGTGATCTCCGGCTCGGGTTTATTCACGGCGCTGGCGAAGGTCGGCGCTTGGATCAACGTGTTCAACTTGATTCCGGTGTGGCAGCTCGACGGCAGCCGTGGTTTTCGCGCATTGACGCGGCACCATCGCATCCTTATTTCCGCCCTGGCAGGACTGTTGTGGTTCTGGACGGCGGAAACCATGCTGATCATCGTCGCACTAGTGGCGGTGTGGCGCTGCTTCACGAAGGACGCGCCGGAACAGCCGGATAATGTAGTCTTTTTCCAGTTCGCGGGATTGCTGGCCGCGCTGTCCGCCGTCTACTATTTCACGGAATAGGTGCGGCGAAAACACATCGGGCGCGGCAGCCAAAGTGACTCCGCGCCCGACCAAGAGACTAGAGCGAGTGTGAATTAAGCGGCGTTGACCATCAGGTCGTCGAAGCTCTCCGAGCCGTCCGCCTGATTGCGGTCCGCGGTTTCCTGACACTGGATGCAGAATGGCGTCCAGGGTACCGCAGCCAACCGCTTGGGGCTGATATCTTCTTCGCAATGCAGACACACACCGAAGGTGCCTTCGTCGATACGGCGCAGAGCGCCGCGCACGTTGCGCAACAGTTGCGATTCACGATCCAGATTGCGGATCGCTAACTCGCGCTCAGCGGCATGCTGCACTTCGTCCAGAGCGTCCGGGCTCTTTTCGATAGCGATGCCTTCACGATTGCGCACGAACAACTCCAGTTCCGCCTGCCTTGCTAGCAGTATTTCTTTGAATTTTTTTAATTCGTTCTTTGTCATCTTTGCTTCTCCTGCCTCTCGTCTCTTTCGTGTTTTGTCCGGTCTCGTTTTTTCTCTACGTCCGGTTCCTCTCCGTCAATGGCATTAGACGCAGAGATTACCAAAAAGGTTCATCAAATGCCATCCACTTCAAGGGGGTTGCCCGACGCGAAAGCGCGGACTATAAGAGATCCGGGC
>Ga0163162_10005656_pt1 | contig 12075 bp, 14 predicted proteins | sample S55metaG_FD_115310 | JGI IMG/M metagenome (GOLD analysis project Ga0163162, IMG submission 115310) | Switchgrass rhizosphere microbial communities from Kellogg Biological Station, Michigan, USA - S5-5 metaG | ecosystem: Host-associated > Plants > Roots > Rhizosphere > Soil | place: USA...
GAGCTGGTCTCCTGCCGACCGCGAAGTGCATCGCCAAGCTCATTTGCTGCGCGAGATCACGCTCGATGCAGGGGCCGGCGAGTTCGTGGGCCTGATCGGGCCGAACGGCAGCGGCAAGACGAGTCTGTTGCGCTGCGCGTTTCGTTTTTCGAAGCCACATGGAGGTTCGGTATCACTCGATCAAACCAGTGTGTGGGGTGCGTCGCCGCGCTGGGCCGCGCAACGCATAGCGGTGCTGCTGCAGGAAATGCCCGATGACTTCGGTCTTTCCGTAGAGCAAATCGCGCGCATGGGGCGCACGCCGCACAAGCGTTTGCTCGATGGCGCCACGCCAGAAGACGCACGCATTGTTGAAGGCGCATTACGCGATGTCGGTTTGTGGCACACACGCGAACGCGCATTCGCCTCGCTCTCGGGCGGCGAGAAACAGCGCGCGTTGCTGGCGCGGGCGCTGGTTCAGCGTCCGTCGCTACTCATGCTCGATGAACCTACGAACCATCTCGACCTGCGCCATCAAATCGAATTGCTCAAGCTCGTCAAGAGCCAGAAGATCACCACGCTCGCCACCATTCATGACCTGAATCTTGCAGCGGCCTTTTGCGACCGGCTATACGTGATTTCCAATGGCGAAATCGTCACGCATGGCTCGCCGCATGACGTGTTGACATCCGCGATGTTGAAGAGCGTGTTCAACGTCGACGCCATCGTGGACCTCCATCCAGTTTCGCAATGTCCTCGCATCACTCTCATTCACTCGACATGATCCGACCTTTCCTGAGCGCATTTCTTGCGCTGCTGTTCGTCAGCCCCGAAGCACACGCCGGCCACTATCCGGTCACCATTCAAAGCTGCAACCGGGAAGTGGTATTCCAGCACGCGCCCGAACACGCGGTCAGCAACGACGTCAACCTCACGGAGATGATGCTTGCGTTGGGGCTTAAATCGCGCATGGCGGGTTATACCGGCATCAGCGGATGGAACACAGGCAACGAAGCGATGCGCGCGCAGTTAAAGGGTGTGCCGGAACTTGCGCGGCAATATCCATCGGTTGAAGTGCTGGTCAATGCAAGGGTCGACTTCTACTTCGCCGGATGGAACTACGGCATGCAAGTCGGTGGTCCCGTGACGCCGGCCACGCTCGCCCCGCTCGGAATCGCCGTTTATGAACTGAGCGAATCGTGCGCGCATGTGATGCGCCGCCCCGCAGCCTCTTTCGACGATGTCTACAACGACTTGCGAAATCTCGGACGCATCTTTGATGCAGACGCCCAGGCGTCAACGCTGATCCACGGTATGCAAAAGCGGCTTGCAACCGTGACACAGCGCATCGGCCCCAACACCACGCCGCCGCGCGTGTTCGTGTATGACAGCGGCGAAGATAAACCCTTCACCGCTGGCAATCTCGCGATGCCCACCGCGCTCATCAAGGCCGCGGGCGGACGCAACGTGATGGACGACGTGCAGCAAAGCTGGACCCGCGTTAGCTGGGAAAGCGTCGTGGCGCGCAATCCGCAGGCGATCGTGATCGTCGATTACGGCGCGGTGACGGCCGCGCAAAAAATCCGGTTCCTGCTCGATCAACCCGCGCTGCTTAACCTCGATGCCATTCGCGACCGGCGCTTCATCGTGATTCCCTACGATGGCGCGACGCCCGGCATTCGCAACGTCGCTGCCGTGGAAACCATCGCGAACGCGCTTTATCCGAAGGCGTACGCGCAGTGAAACGTGCCGCTCCGGCAGTGATCATGGCGAGCCTTGGGGTGATGCTCGTTGTGTCCGTCGTGCTTGCAACCGGTCTTGGGCCTGTAGCGATCACGCCACGAATGACCGCGCGTATCGTTGCGGCACATCTGATGAATGAACCAGGCAACTGGAGCACGTCGCTCGATACCATCGTCTGGTTGATACGTTTGCCGCGCGTGCTGCTGGCCGGGATCGTGGGTGCATCGCTCGCGATGGTCGGCGTCGCGTTACAGGCCGTCACCGCGAACCGTCTCGCCGATCCTCACCTGCTCGGCGTCAGTTCCGGCGCCACGCTCGGCGCCGTGGCCGCAACACTGTTTCTGGGCGCCATCTTCGGCCCATTTACGCTCTCGATCCTAGCGTTCCTCGGCGCATTACTCGCAACGGTAGTGGTCATTGCTTTGGCGCATCGGCAAGGACAGCTCGACTCGGACCGCCTGTTGTTATCAGGCGTCGCGGTCTCGTTCGTGATGCTTGCCGGCGCCAACCTGCTGCTTTATCTCGGCGACCAGCGCGCGGCATCGTCCATTCTGTTCTGGACGTTAGGCGGTGTAGGACTCGCTCGCTGGAGCCTGCTTGGGGTGCCCGCATCCGTTGCGCTTGCCGGCGGCATTCTGTTGCTCGCGCGCCGTCGCGAACTCAACGCGTTGATGACGGGCGATCTCGCCGCCGTATCCCTAGGCGTTCCGGTGAGCAAGATGCGCTGGGAGATTTTCCTGGTGAGCGCACTCATGACAGCGGCGATGGTCGCGGTAAGTGGCGCGATAGGTTTTGTCGGACTCGTGACGCCGCATTTGTGCCGCCCGCTGGTCGGGCCCGAACATGGACGCTTACTGCCGGTATCGGCGTTGGGCGGCGCGATCCTCCTGATATGGGCCGATGTCGCCGCCCGCACGCTGATCTCGCCAGAAGACCTCCCCATAGGCGTGGTGACCGCGTTGCTGGGCGGGATGTTCTTTATCGTGCTGATGCGTTTTGGCGGTCAATCGCGTTGACCCGACGCGCTCAGAAAATCTTGCCCGGATTCATGATGCCGTTCGGATCGAAGACTTTGCGGATCTCTTTCATGAGCCGGATTTCCAGCGGATCTTTATAGCGGTTGAAATACTCGCGCTTGAGTTGTCCGATGCCATGTTCGGCGCTGATGCTGCCGCCATACCGCGCAACCTCGTCCAGCACTTCGCCCGTCAAGCCCTCGCCATGTTGCGCAAAGTAATCACGGGGCGCGCCGACCGGACGCGAGAGGTTGTAGTGGAGGTTGCCATCGCCAAAATGGCCGAAAACAATCAGACGCACACCCTCGCGATGGTTCGCGACGCGCTCGCCCGCGGTTTCGAGGAACGCTGGAATCGACTCGATTGGCAACGACACGTCATGCTTCAGATGGGGTCCATCGGCGCGTTGGGCTTCAGAGATTTCCTCGCGCAAACGCCACATGCCGTTCACTTGGGCAATTGATTCGGACACCGCAGCGTCAATGCAAAGATCGCGTTCGAGTCCTTCACCAATGACGGTTTCAACGAGTTCGCGCAAGGCGTTTTCATCGACGGTATCTGCGAGTTCGATCAATACATAAGCGGGATGGCGCTCGGCAAACGGCGCACGCATGCCTTCGACTTGGGCGATCACCATGTCGAGACACTCTGCCGTGAAATACTCGAACGCCTGCATGCGCGGGCCGCCGCGCTCGAAAAGAAGCTCGAACAGTTCCAGCGCCTGTTGCGATGATTTGACCGCTGCCAGCACGACCACGCGCACGTCGTTGCGTGGATAAAGCCGCAACGCCGCCGCCGTAATAATGCCAAGCGTCCCTTCTGCGCCGATCATCAGTTGCTTCAGGTCGTAGCCGGTATTGTCCTTGCGCAACGTGCGCAGTCCGTGAAAGATCTCCCCATTCGGAAGCACCGCTTCGAGTCCGAGCACGAGTTCACGCGTCATGCCATAACGCACGACGTTGACGCCGCCTGCGTTGGTCGAAAGATTGCCGCCCAGTTGGCACGAATCTTCGGCGGCAAGGCTGAGCGGCAACAGACGATGCTGCTCTTCTGCCGCACGCCGCAGGTTGCCGAGGATGCAGCCGGCCTCGGCGACCATCGTGTTGCCGACGGTGTCGATATTGCGGATCGCATTCATGCGATCGAGGCTCAGGATCACGTTCGTTGGACTTGCGTCGGGCGTGGCCGCGCCGCATAAACCGGTGTTGCCGCCGCGGGGCACAACAGGCACGCGAGCGTCCGAACACAACGCGAGGCACGCAGCCACTTCGTCCGTTGTCGACGGACGTACGACCGCCTGCGCCTGGCCCTTGTACATGCCGCGCCAGTCCGAGAGCCACGGCTCGATTTCGTCGGTGGACATGATGACGGCATCGGTTCCGAGCTTGTCGGCGAGCCGTTGGGCAAAAGAGAGTTCGGTCATCTATGTAATGGCAAGGGGGGAATTCGAGCCGCCGGCCGGCAGGTCGCGACCAGAGATGTCGAGACCAAGCCGCGCCGCGGCGCTTTGAAGATGCGACGTGGCAGCCGAACGTGCAGCAAGCGCGTCGCCGGCGCGGATCGCGTCGAAGATGCGGACATGTTCTCGATGCACCTCGTCCGGCAGCCGCTCGCGCGCAAGTGAATGCGTCCGCGCCGTTTGCACTGCCTCTCGGATCTGGAGGTTCAGGTACTGCAGCAGCTCGACGTAGTAGCGGTTATGCGTGGCATGCGCGATCGCCACATGAAACGCGATGTCCAGCTCGACTGCAGGCTCGGGCGTGTAGAGGTTATCGGCGAGGGATTTCAGAATGCTTTCCAGCGCTTCGATGTCCATGTTGGTGCGGCGCACGGCAGCGAGCGCCGCGGATGCGCTTTCCAGATCGAGCCGAAGTTCGTAGACGGCACTCAGGTCCGCCCGGTCAGCGCCGATTGCTTGCGGAACCCGGAAGCCGCCGCTCTGCGTGCGGGCCCTGACCGTGCAGCCGGCACCTTGGCGGCTATCGATAAGACCGTGCGCCCGCAAACGCTCCGTGACTTCGCGGATCACCGACTGGCTTACGCCAAAGCGGTTCGCGAGATCCTTGCCCGACGGAAGTTTTGTTCCGACCGGATAAACACCGTCGCCGATATCACGTGTCAATTGCTGCGCGACCTGGTGCGTCAGGGTAAGAGCCTTGGTCAACGATTTCCGCTCTATCTCAATTATCAGGTTTGCATGTTATATGAAAACTTTCGAGCACGAAACGTGAGGTTGACGACTAAGGGTTAACGCTAGTCGGATTAGACGTGGGCAAGACCGCCATCGACTGTGATTTCCGAACCTGTCATGTATGAGGACGCATCCGACGCAAGGAACAGCGCCGCTTGTGCGATCTCGCGGGCTTCGCCCCATCGGCCCATGGGCACCATCTCCGCAATATATGCGTGAACCTCGGGATTCCCGGTCGCCTCCTGCGTCAATGGCGTCGCCGTCGCGCCCGGCGTGAGCACATTCACTCGAATGCGCCGCGCAAGCACATCATCTTCCATTGCAAGCGTTCTGCCGAAACTACGGATCGCACCCTTGCTAGCCGCATAAAGCGGATCGCCGGGTCGTCCTTTGCGCGCCGCAACCGAACCCGTCAGGATGATCGAAGCACCCTCACGCAAGAACGGAAGCGCATGGATCACCGTGAAAATGGTGCCCTTGACATTGGTACCCATGAAATCATCGAAAGCTTGCTCCGATGTTTGCGCAATAGGAGGCGTCTCTGACACACCCGCATTGGCGAACAGGATATCGATACCACCCAGTTCTTTTTGAGCACTGGCAATTGCAAGCTTGAGCGCGTCAGGCCGCGAAATATCCGCCGTCATGCCAATAGCGCCTGTCCCGAGACGCCCTAACGCCGAGTCCAGCCGTGCACGGTCGCGCGCAATCAAAGCAACGCGCGCGCCTTCGTCCATAAACAATTTCGCGGCCGCGAAGCCGATGCCGCTGCTCCCGCCAGTGATGACAGCAAGCTTGCCGTTCAGACGCATGATCGTTTCCTGATTTAAGTCAACGACCGTAGACTAGTTTCAGAAATGGCGCTTGTCAACGACTGTTGATAAAATATCGATTCGATTATTCACGACCGGACCTTGACGGTGCAGACCCCAAAGAAAATCACGAGAGATTCGGAAGCATCGCGTTCGCGTATCCTCGACGCCGCAAAAATCCGCTTCTCTCAGAACAGCTACGACGGCGTAGGCGTGCGTGAAATTGCAGCCGATGCGAATCTCGACCCGGCCATGGTGCTGCGCTATTTCGGATCGAAGGAAAGCTTGTTCCGCGAAATTGCATCGCAGGCGTTCGATGTTGAAGCGCTATTGGCGGACGGAATCGAAGCGCTGCCGGAACGCGCGGCGGACTTGCTCATGGGCGAAGCCGACGACGAAGCATGGCGCTCGGGATACGATCCATTGCGCCTGTTGCTTGCTTCCATAGGCAGCGTGACGGCTGGACCGATACTCTCCGAATACCTTCACCGCGACTTCATCGCGCCATTGGTCAAAGCAATCGGCGGGCGCGAAGCGCGCGAGCGCGGTGCGCTGCTGGCTGCGCAAATCGTGGGATTCGCACTTATCCGTGTTGCCGGAAACTCAAACGAGGGCGCCGTGCCAAGACGCAAACGGCTCAAACAACTGCTGGCAGAAGTCTTCATTAAACTGTCGCGCGCGGATTAACCTGCGCCGAACGGGGTCATACTGAAAGGCGGGACGACAGAGGCAAGGATCATCGCATGCGCATTGGCCGGGGTGCCGCGACCTCCTCGCGGGCGATAAACAAGGTCACCCCGCGCAATCGCCACACCGGTCGCCGCGCAAATTCCGGAGCATTTTGCTTTTCCTCTGCGCCATATCTGGTCACCGTAATAGCCCGAGGTCGAATCGCCCCATTCGACCGTCGCCGTCGATCCGCTGGGACGGTCGACAACACGAACGAAGACTTGCTGCGCGCTTGCCTGGAAAGTGGCGCGCCGGATTCTCGTGTTTTTGGCATATGGTTGCGGGTCGCCCAACCTGCGAAGCACGGTCACGACTTGTTGCCACGGATGAATATCTTTGATCATCAGGATATCGTCACAAATAAGCTTGCTGCTCGACCACGTCATCCATCGCGAGACAATGCAACTGTGCTCGCAATGCCTTGCCGAGCCATCTTGGCGTATGGACATACACGCTCGGCATTGCGCACGAGTTCCTCCGCAAGCGCCTGGTCGATGCCAGGCAGCTGGATCTTTATATCGGCGGCAAGCATGTACATGCCGTCCACGGGATCACGGCCAAACGTCACTGAAACATCCACAACAGCGCCGTAAATAGATATGTCGTTCTTCGCCGCAATCAAACTGAGCGCGCCGTGAAAACACGCCGCATAACTTGCCGCGAAAAGCTGTTCGGGGTTGGTTCCACCACCGGGGCCGCCAAGTGCATGCGGCAGGCGAAAGTCGGCTGCAAGATAGCCATCGTCAGAACGCGCGATGCCGGAAGCACGTCCGTGCCGCGCTTCGCCGCCGATTACGCGTACCGTAGTCGAATAAAGTCCGTGAAACTGCGGTCCGTAATAACGATCGAGCAGGGTCAATGGAGGCGGGAGTAAAAGCGCCATGCTGTCGATGCCACTATGCAGCCGCTCGCGATCCGCTCAACCACTCGTCGAACGTGATGCTGCCAAGACGCGGGTTATCGCCCGGAACGAGCGTGTCGTCCTTCAACTCCACGCCGAAATAGCGCGCGTGCGGATCTGTGACGACTTTGCGCGGATCGTGTGTGAGCGTCAGGTAACGCTGGATGAGTTCGGAAAGCGGCCAACGTTCAGGACCGGCGATCTCCACGGTCGCGTTCAACGGCGCGCCTAAGGTGTAATCCGCGACCGCCAGCGCAACATCGTCCGATGCAATCGGCTGCACCGATGCGTGCGAAAGCCGCACGGTGTCGCCCTCAGTTCCCGACTGGGCAATACCGCCGAGGAACTCCAGGAACTGCGTCGAATGAACGATCGTGTATGGGATTCCCGAAGCGCGGATCAGTGTTTCCTGCGCGATTTTCCCGCGGAAATAGCCGCTTCCAGACAAACGGTTGGTACCTACCACGGACAACGCCACATGGTACGCCACGCCTGCGGCAGCTTCCGCAGCGAAGAGGTTACGTCCGGAGGTCTCGAAGAAATCAAGCACCGCCTTGTCTTCGAACGAAGGCGAGTTCGCGAGATCGACGACCACTTGTGCGCCTGATAATGCATCGGCGAGTCCTTCGCCGGTGACTGTGTTCACGCCCGACTTCGGCGACGCCGCGATGACTTCATGACCACGCTCACGCAACAGGTTGACGACCTTGGTGCCAATCAGTCCGCTGCCGCCAATGACGACGATTTTCATGTTCCTTCTCCGGGATGAATCCGTATTCGACGGATCGCTGAGTTGAGACCTTGCGGCAGCCGGGGAACAGCACGGCCATCGTCAGGACAAATCGTACGGCCCGGAGATGATCTCCAGTAGCCTCGATGGAGGCCTCACGGTGTTGTCCGTACAGCAACAATCATCGAAGCGATGTAGACAAAAGCGCCAAGGGAACGTGCGTGGGGCACTGCAAATCGAGCGCCCTGATTTGCTCGGTCATATAGTCGATGAACACGCGGATTCGCGCAGGCAGATGTTTGCGGCTGAGATAGCACGCGTAATGGCCGCGATCGTCCGGCGCATGTTGAGCAAGACACGCCTGCAAGCGACCTTCACGCAGTAAGCCACTTACCTGGTATGCGGCGAGCTGCGCAAGTCCTTGCCCTTCGAGTACGGATTGAAGGACGAGATCCGCGTCGTTGAATGTGTTGAGCGCCTTGGGAGCGAGCTTGCGGCCAAGCCCGCCGATCTTGAATTCCCATTCGGCGACGCGGCCAGACGCCATGCGAAAGTTGATGCATCGATGACCTTCGAGATCGTCAACCGTTCGTGGCAAGCCATGCGCGCTGACATACGCACGCGATGCACACACCAGCATCTGCATGGGAATGATCTGCTTCGCGACGACCTGGCTGTCTTCCATCTTGCCGTCGCGAAACGCCACATCGACACGATCGGACGTGAAGTCGGCAGGACTATCCTTGAGCACGAAGTCGATCGTTATGTCCGGGTACATCGCATGAAAACCCTTGAGCAGTGGCGCGACGACCTTGCGGCCGAATCCGGTCGTGGAAGAGATGCATAAATGCCCCCGAGGCGGACCGTTGCGCAATTCGCGCATGTCTCCGAGTGCCTGGACAATGCGTTCGACGCCCGGATGACAGTTTTCGAAGAACAATTCGCCCTCGCGCGTGAGCGACGTGCTTCGTGTAGTCCGCACGAAAAGACGCGCGTCGAGTTGCGCTTCGAGCTTCTGGACGTTGCGGCTTACCGCAGAACGTCCAATGCCAAGCCGGTCACCCGCCTTCGCGAAACTGCCTTCGCTCACCACGGCGAGAAACGCAACCACGCCGGCATAACTCGTGGCGAAGCTGCACGCCAGGGAATCGTCGCCGCTACTTTGCAACGGGAGCATATGATTGACCGACATCATCATGCCCCGCGACGCACGTGGCGAAAAGTTGAGAGGTGGCTTGATGGTTTCATACCAGACAAGACGTTCCACCTACTGCTTTTGTGACGTAGGCCTTCAGATTTCGTTTGATTTGTTCTTCAGACTTTCCGCCTAAGCAGCTACTTCACCGGAATCAAAACGGGCGCGTCCTTCTTTTTCAAAAGCACCACAAGGAACTTTGCCGGCTCGGTCTTGCTCGCGTTGCGGCCAACCGTATGAATATCATTCGGGCCTTCGTAGAAGGTTTGCCCCGGCGTCAGCGTCACTTCTTTCCCGCCTTTGACGCCCATGATCACCGATCCCTCAAGGACGTAAAGAAAACTGTCGGCGTTATGCCGGTGCACTGGGTCCGAGCCGCCCGGCGGATAAGTGACGGTGATCACCAACGCCTCTTTGCCGGGAAAGTCCGGCAGCACCCTGGTCATCAACGGTGTGACTTGCGTCTCTTGCGCGAACGCGGGCAACGCGGCGAACGCAACCGTCGACAGAATGAATTTCTTTAAGCCATGCATCGCATTACCTCGATAGCAGCCGTCTAGAACACGTCCGGAGACCTATTCATCGGGGTTGCCGTGCGGCGTATCTGCGTCACGGCAACATCGTTTTAAATTCACTATGACAGGTTGGCTTTATCGAGTCCAAAAGCTTTGTCGGATGAACCCGGCACTGTCTGGAAGGCAACGTTGACGCGATTCCATCCGTTGATCGCGACAATCGCGTACGTCAGGTCGGACAATTCCTTCTCCGACAACTGGCTGCGAACACGCTCATAGGTTTCATCGGGCACGCCGTGCTCAGGCAGACGCGTCAGCACTTCGGTCCACTCGAGGGCCGCGCGCTCGCGCGCGGAAAACAGCGTCGACTCTCGCCATATTGCAACGTGATGCAGCCGCAGTTCACGCTCACCGTGAATCTTGGCTTGCTTGACATGCATGTCGAGGCAAAATCCGCAGCCATTCATTTGCGATGCACGGATTGTGACCAGGTCGCCGATCGATTCTTCGATCGAGCCATCCTTCACGAGCGTACTGAACTCGAGATACTTCTTGAACAACTCAGGCGATTGCTGGATGTAATTGAGACGTTGCGTCATCGTGACTCCTGAATCCGATGGATCAGCCAGGCCCTCGTGAAAGCGAAGCACTGGCGGCGGCGACATGCCGCTCGGGAACCATCGTAGGCCCAACGCTTTTGCACCGGTAGACAGGCTCAGGTGCTCACTGCGTTGACTCCATGACAACAATCTCAGCAACCGCCAAAAGCCGTCGTGATGCGAACCAGCTTGTCCGGATTGCGCTGAACATGGATACGCACGATTCGCTCGCCATCGGTCTCGTATGACTGTGCAGATTCCAGTTCGCCATCAATGAACCGAAGCAATGCCCATTGCCCGTTGAGCAATGCGAGTTCCATTCGCACGGCTGGTCCATGGCGTCTGCTCGCGGCGAAGAAAAGCTGCGCAATGCGCCTGCCGCCTTCGAGTGGCTTACCGAAGCTCGGCACCTTGCCACCGCCATCGCTGATGAGTTGCGCATCGGCCGCAAGCATGGCGTTGATCGCATGGAAGTTGCCGCCTTCCACCGCCTGTGCGAAGGCGTTCACCAGGCGATGATGAATCTCGCGAGGTACGGCAAAACGCGGGCGCTCATCGCGCAACTGGATCTTCGCGCGGCTCACCAACTGACGGCATGCGGTTTCACTCTTGCCGATGGCGCTGGCGACTTCGTCGTAGTCGGCGTCGAATACTTCGCGCAGCAAGAACGCGGCGCGCGCCTCGGGCGTCAGGCGTTCGAGCACCATCAGGAAGGCCACCGATACATCGTCGGCCCGCTCTTTCATCTGCTCGGGCGACTGGGGCGAATCGCTGATTTCGGGCTCCGGCAACCAGATGCCGGCGTAATGTTCCCGCTGCACTTTCGCGGCGCGCAACCGGTCGATAGCCAGCCGCGTGGTGACGGCGACAAGCCATGCTTCGGTATTCTCGATCACATCGCGCTGGGCGGAATGCAAGCGCAACCAGGCGTCCTGTACGACGTCTTCAGCTTCGGCCACCGAGCCCAGCATGCGGTACGCAATGCCCTGCAAACGCGGGCGAAGCTTGTCAAACGCGCGGGTGGCATCGTCCATATTGCGTTGTTCCTCGGCGAAAACGTGGCTGGCTTCAATCCTTGATCGACAGAAGAAAGCAGGCGCCTGCGATTCAGAAGGATGGATGTGTACAGAACAGCAGACGTTCGAGACGCCGATTTTGTGACAGGAATAGTCCACGCGCAACGACGACGGTGCCAGGGCGTATGCTGGGAGAATTGTAAGTTGATACACAGCCCTGGTATGCAGCCTTGTTTGAAACAGCCGGATCGCTGACGGATCCGGCCCGTTCCGTGAGCACCGCCGGACGGCGCTCGTCTATGTCCCGCCGCTAGAACGCGATACAGGACATGCCGGCCTGTCTTACTGGTTTACCAGATCCTTGAACGCTTTGCCGGCGGTAAACTTGACCGTTTTGGCAGCGGCGATCTGGATGGTGTCGCCGGTCTTCGGATTACGGCCGGTGCGCGCGGCACGTTGGCCCGTGCTGAACGTGCCAAAGCCGACAAATTGAACGCTGTCGCCGTTGACAACGGCTTGCGTCACAGTGGAGATAAATGCATCGATAGCCTCGGCAGCCGCGGCCTTGCTGGTGCCTGTAGCGGACGCCACGGCGTCAACGAGTTCTTGCTTGTTCATTTCTGTTTTCTCAAAGATGGGTACGACTCAC
>Ga0163162_10005658_pt1 | contig 12075 bp, 13 predicted proteins | sample S55metaG_FD_115310 | JGI IMG/M metagenome (GOLD analysis project Ga0163162, IMG submission 115310) | Switchgrass rhizosphere microbial communities from Kellogg Biological Station, Michigan, USA - S5-5 metaG | ecosystem: Host-associated > Plants > Roots > Rhizosphere > Soil | place: USA...
ATGAGTGCTTTCCGCCGGCAAGATGACATTGATAGGACGCGCCCGCTTCACGAACGCTCTTGCCGGTGAGAAGATCGACTTTCACCACACGCGGATGGAACTCTGGGATCTTCGTCAGATCCATGCAGAACGACCACACAACCTCCAACGGCGCGTTGATGATGACTTCCTGCTTCGATCGGAACGGTGGCCGCAAATCATGTCTCCAGATCAAGGATTTAGCTTCTAATGAAAAGTTGCCTTAAAGTTCACAAGTGATTCAGATCGTTGATCTAGTAACACTCGCCGAATTCACAATACAAACAGACTTGATTGAGTGACTCGGCGATAACTCACCCATGCACACCCTGCGGCATGGTCGGTCCAACGCTCGGTTTCGGAATCTAACCGGACCGCTTCAAGCGCGCTGATAGAAATCGCAGAACCTGCTGGTTAGCATCGATTGAATCTTTTCCGGAGAATCCATGCCCGGCGAAGCGATAGGTGAGGTACTCATACGGCTTGCCACTTTGCTTCAGAGCCTTCGCCAGCTCCACCGAGTGTTCATAAAACGGGTCGCGTGTGCCGTAAAGCAGCAGAACCGGAGTCGTAATTCGATCCACGAAGTTGATAGGAGATGCGGAGCGATAGGCGATGGGGTTAGACTCAGGCGTTCCGCCAAGCAGGGCCGCGACATCCGGGCGCATCGGGCTGTTCTCCCGATACAGCTTGGGCAGGTCGACAGGACCGAAGTAGTCGATCGCAGCGGCGAATACACCGGGATCTTCGCTGATGGCTTTCATTGTGAGGTATCCGCCGAAGCTGTAACCCAGCAGCGCAATTCGCGAGGCATCCACCGCATCGAGACCTTGGAGGTATTTGGCTCCAGCTATCACATCCGGTACGGGATCCTGACCAGGCGCGAACTTGGCAAGTGCGTCGCCGAAGCCGGCGCTGCCGCGGTAATTGGGTGCGAGGACGACGAAACCCTGGTCCACGAAATACTGAATGTCGGGATGAAACGTGTCAGATGTGGAACCGCCGTGGGCCGGCATCGTGCCGTGTAGCCAAATGATTGCGGGATGCAGCACCGGTCGAGGGTCACGTGGCAGGTAAAGCCATGCTGGAATCTCAAGCCCATCGGCACTCGGATAGCGGACAAGACGCGCTTCGTTGTATTCTCTGCTCGAGCTCAGCCTGATTGCGGGTCCGTCCGGCAAAGTCTTCGCCTCAACCGCCGGCGGATGGGCTGAGTCCGTGACGCTGTACACAATACGCTTGCCGTCGTGAGACCATCGCGGTCCGGCGACTGAGCCGGCCACGGGAACGATCTGCTCCACGGTGTCCTGCCGCACATTCAGGATGAGGGGTTGCCACCGCCCATCGACGAGTTGAAGGGTGAGCAATCTTTCGCCGTCAGGGGACCAATCCAGACTGGGCGTTGCGTGATATATTTCCGCATCCAGAGCGAAGCTCCGAAGCTGCCTGCGCTGACCTCCGGTCACGGGCTGAACGAAGATTCTGAATGCATATTGGTGTCCCCCCGGGAGAGTCGCCATGTACGCTATTTGTTTACCGTCAGGCGACCAGGCTGGCGCCAGACCGTCAGCGACATACTTGGGCTCTCCACCGCCAGCCGCAACAGTCATCACGCGTGGTCCAGGAAACTGTGTGAACGCGACTTGCGCTCCGTCAGGAGACCAAGCCGGCTCAAGACAGTCTGCATCCATGTTGGTGATTTCGCGCTGCTGGTGGCCTGCAGAGTCGGAGATCCATACGTTAACCGCGCGGAAGAGTCCCAGGGATTGTTTGAGGTGGAACCCGCTACGTCGATATGATCCGAATGCGATGCGCGTGCCATCGGGTGACCACGCTGGCATGCCCGCTCCGGGCAGCATTTGCGCCAGGCTCCCGCCGTGGCTGGAGACGACCGATAATGTCGAGGCGGTTGGGCTCTCGTGTGCATAGATGATCTTGCTGTCATCAGGCGACCAGTGTGGCAGAATGTCCCGCTCGATGCTTTCATAGGGCGCGAAGGATGCGACAGATGATGTGTCAGGATGCCGATCGTTGAGGACGAAGAACCCGGCAATTGCGACAGAGGCCACGATGCCGAGGACGACGAGGATCCGGCGCTTCCTGTGGACCCTTTGTGCGACGAGATTCATTTGCCCTCCCTGCTTGCGTCATGTCACGGTGCTGCGATCAGGTTGGAGTAAACCGGCAACTGAGGCGAGTAGAGACTCGCGCTTCTGCCATGATGGGTGGCTAAACCGCGGGGCAACAGCGGCACAGGCAGCACATTTGCCGACACACCTCAAATAACAACCGTGCCCCGCAGCATAGGACAACCATAACAATCCTGTCCAGCAACACTGGCCGACCGATCCTCCAAGTCGACTCGACTAGAGCGTCTTGCGAAAAAATATTCTATTGACGAGAACAAAGGCGTTTCCGATCTTGCCTAACGGTAATTCGCCACAGCCTCCCAAAAACCTCGAGGATCCTCGTGGTTACGCCGTGTACTTCACTCCTCCGGACGAACTTGCATTGCCCTTTACTTCAATCGAGCTAGACTCATGCAGCGCAGGACGGCTGGAAGTGTGATCCTCAAGTGGGAACTAAACAGCTATTGCGCTTCCCAATCGAGAACGTAAATTTCTTCAGCGCCTGTGTCGCGAAGCAAGAGGGGCGAATCGTCGGGAGCAATACCCAGCCAGCGACGAACCGCGCCGAGTCCGTATCCCGTTTCAGGCGGAGCAACTCGGCTCGCATTTCCTTTGAGCTTTGAAAACGCAGCTCCTGATCTTTCTCGAGCGCTCGATTGATAATGTCTTCCAGCTTTTGCGGCAAATTGCGATTCATCTGCGCCACAGGAACAGGTGCACGGTTCAGGATCGCGTCGAATATGAGCCAGGGAGTATCGCCGCGGAACGGCCGAGCGCCCGTTGCCATTTCGTAGAGCACTACATGTTGGCCGGTTTGATATCGCGGTGCACGATGCCTTTGCAATGCGCGGCACCCAGCGCATCCGCAATCTCGATAGCGAGTCCAAGCAGTACGCCGATCTCGAGGGCCTTTCCTCCGATGCGATACTTCAGCGTCGCCCCATCCAGATACTCCATCGCAATGAATGCGCGGTCATGTTCTTCCCCGATAGCATAAATTGTGCAGATATTCGGGTGGTTCAGGGCGGATGCCGCGCGAGCTTCGCGTCGAAAGCGTTCCAATGACTCCGGATCACCAGCCAGGCCGAAGGAACTTGAGAGCGACAAATCGGCCCAGTCGCGTGTCCTCAGCCTTGTACACCACACCCATGCCACCCCCGCCCAGTTTCTGAAGGATTCGATAGTGAGATCGAGTCGATCATGCTCGAGAATCCTTGGGAAGCTGACTGTTCGGAAGCTGTCTGATGGCAAGGGGTATTCCTGAGTCAGTCAAAACTAAATGTAATGTGCCGCCGATTGGGCTAAACGAGGCTTGACTGTTCAAAATTGTCGTAGTTGAAGACTCGGCCAACCGATCCTCAAACCCCGGGATCTTGCACAAGCATGTCGAAAACAACAGGTTTCTGCACCAGATGGGGCTTGACTCCTGGTTCGTGGCCAATCCGGACGTAACCTCATTTTCGAGTCCTATCCGGTCAGATGCCGGTCATCTCTGGAACACAGAAATTCTTTTCGGGGATGGTGGCTTCCGTCAGAGATCGAGTGCTTGACTGAAGGGTCGGCGGTAAGGGCTAAGAAGTCTCTTCGGTAAACACGTACTCAGATGAGAGTCCGTTGCCCGTTCCGTTCCCATGCGGCCTCGCATCGCTCCCAGGTCGAGAAGCGCCAGGGCTGCACGTCTTCGAGGGCCGTGATCTTGACCTTGAACTTCGAGCCGATGGTATGCCGGAGGTGTTCCAATTTTCCGTCAAGCGTATCTATCGAATCTTTGGGGACGAACACCCATACGTGAACGCGCCAGTTGGCAGGTACCATGCAATTGCGTCGCAATGCAGTCTGGATCGAGTCCCAATTGTCCGTCCAGTCTGACAGTTTCTTAAGCAACAACGGGACTTTGTGCTCGAAGGCGGTTTCGCACAGGTACACTGCCCCGTGGCGAAGGTCAATCGCGACCGCATCACACGAACAGTGTTGCCCGGGCTTCTCCAGATTCCCTCCTCCATCGAGCTGAATCCGGCACTCCATGTTAACGAACATGGCCTTGTCCGACTGCAGGTAGTCCATGACCACGGTTTTGTAGTGATCCATTCAAAGATGGTCGCTATGAGGAGAGGTGCAGTTCTGTGACCCCGATCACAGTGCCAGATGCAGTCGTCGATTGCAACGGAGTGCCACCAGCGCGAACATTGCGACGACTGGCTCCTCAGCGCTTTCAAAAGGCTCTGAACAAGCTAAGCCCGCAGAACTCGCACGCGCTGCCAAAACTACGTTCGGCAAGATTGAAAACGGATCAGAAAACGGGGGCGCAAGCTGGGGCGCAGCTCTCAAGCCAGCTTCGTATCTTATCGATTCTAAAAGTGCTTCGGTATCATCCGCGCCGCACTAAGTATCTTAAAATCAGTTTATGACTTCCCTCATAACCCAAAGGTCGCTGGTTCAAATCCAGCCCCCGCAACCAATAAGTTATGAATTCTAAAAGGCTTCCAACTTCCGAGTTTGGGAGCCTTTCCCATTGTGAGCAGTTAATGGACCAGAATCAAGACTGCTGTCAGCTTCTGCAACTGCCTTAGCGATCTCGTCCCCCAGTCCCGTTGCTGCATCTGCATTCGACTTCCAATCCAGCGTGTGACCGTAGACATCAAGCGTGAACGACCCTGTGAGCGCGTGACCGATACGCTCTTGAATCGTCTTTAGTGGAACCCGCAAGGAATCCATTATCGAGACATTGAAGTGCCTGAAGGCGTGGTAGCCAGCCTTGGGCATCTCCAGTGCTTCGAGAACGGGTGCCAGACGTCTGCTCCGCTCCACATTGATGTCTAGAGGGCTGCCAGTGCTCACCGTGAACACGAAGGCATGTCCCAGAGCCTTCTGCAAGCCAATCTGCCCCCAAAGCAGTTCGGCAAGCTGTGGCGATATTGCGATCTTCCTGACGGAATTCTGAGTCTTTGGTGCCTGCTCTTTTCCGCCCCACACAGACTGCTCAATGGTGATGCTGTCCAACGCGACGTCTTGAACACGAAGGCCAGCCAGTTCACCTGACCGAATGCCTGTCTCAGCCAAGAGCCAATACAGACACCGTTGGGTGTTCTGAACAGATGCGATGATCCTGCCCACATCTGCCAACCGGAAGAATCGTGGTCTCTTCTTCACTGCTTTGGGCAGCTTGGGTTTCGGGAGTGTCGAGTCAACGAACTTCTGTGCAAGAGCAGCCTGCCAGATAAGGCTGATTGTTCCCCACATGTTTCGTATCGTCTTCGGTTCTCTGCCCTCGCGAGTCAATCGTGAGATGAGACGCTGAATGTCTCCCGCATCAATCGACCCCATCTCCTTCGTGCCGAACTCTGCTCTCAAGGTGCGAAGCTGAGTCCGCACACTGCTCTGTGTGGACCGCTTGGAGAGGATCAAATAATCGTCCTCCCAAATCTTTGCGAAGCCCTCAAATGTTGCAGTCTTTCGTTCCCGCGATGGGAAGCTGGATTGTTGATTCACGCGGTTGATGTAGGGCTGAAGCAAATTCTTCGCTTCATTCTTGCGCACTGGCGTTCCGTCATCCTTACGTGACGGCGACAACACAATGCGAACCCGTTTCCTCCGCTCGACACCATGGCCATCAAGCGCATATTCGGAATATGAGCCGATCCATTGCGTCTTTGTTGCGTTTAGATACACTGTTCCTCGTTGAAATCTCCGACGTGACACGGTCGTGCCGATGCCTTTCCGTGCTGTCGAATCAGTTGCTGCTGCTGCGGACAGTTTAGCAACGTCTGCCTTGCCTTTGGATTTCGACGTGGATTGTCTGGCTTTCGGGAAGAAGTTTCGACGTGGTCTTTCCTTACGGGCAGATGCTGGAACAGCCGCGTTTGTGTTCGTACGCGGAGTCCGAACCAAGACCTCGATGGTGGTTTCTGTGGGTGGGGTGACGGTCAATTTAATCTCTAATCTCCAAATGCAAACGGACCCACCGGTCGCCAGGAGAGGCAACCAAAGATGGGTCACAGTCTTGCTATCGATTTTTTTGTTGTTGCCTGATATCAGCGTTTGGCGGGTTCAAACGAAAGTTTTCTTGAGTCGTTGCCCAATTTGCACGTCTGGTTGTGCTTACCTAGCGACCCAGGGAACACGAATGTCTGCCGGGAACTGAGCCTTCGGGGGAGGGGCCTCGGTTCCCCGCATTCGAAGTTCTCAATTTACGTCCTAGATTCACTGGATTCCTTTGCTTCCTTGCGTTGCGCGGTTCGTAGAATGGCCATCATGTCTCAAATATCTCGAATCGTTACTAATCGGCTCTGCCTCGATTACCACTGACTTGTTGCATGTTACTTAAGCCGTAGGTGATATTCCGACTACTACTCAGGTCAATTTCATGTCAACGACAACAGGTCTTACCTTCACTCTCGATGACCACCAGCGTCCCGTGTCCGTTAAATGCCCGTTTTGCGGGGAAGAAATGCCGCCGCCAAGTCAGGCTTTTGAGGCTCCTTTAGCGGCGATCTTGTGGGGCACTCAACAATTTCTTGAACACGAATCACTTAAACACCCCGAGGCGAGGTCCCCGAGCAGCCATGAACGCATATGTTCTCAGGTACAAAGTTGATATCGAATTCGGACCTCAACCCAGTCAGCAATCGCGCTATCTAGTTCGTGGACTTGCTGAAGACGCATGCCGTGACCTGAACAGACTTGGCATACGCACCGAACAACACCACTGCTCCTTCGCTGTTGACCGATTGCCTGAAGGAGACTTTGGCATAATCTGCATTTGCCACCCGATGTCTAATCGCAAGCCAGCAATCGCAGTCCCACTAGCAACGAGGGATCAATCTAAAACGGCTTGATCTACGAACTCTTCAGTTCAAGCTGGTATCCGGTCAGGTTGCTGCCCCAAGCAGCACCCGTTGTGGGATCTGTCGCGAAGTAATCCTCTACCGGAGTGAATCCAGAAGTCAGCGCATGAGAAGATCCCTCTGCAACTGTGGAGTTGTTCGTATTGTTGAAACCAAGCTTCAGATTGGAAGTGGCTGCTCCACTAGTAGCGAGAGCACGAGCGATCACCTTCACAGCTTTGACCTCGAAACTGCCTGAAGGCACTCCATTCAACGTCGCCTGCTCATCCTGCCCAGCAGTGTTTGTGAACGTAGAGTTCGCATCGTTGATAGTCGTGGGGTTGAAGTTTGTGTAGGCAGGATTTGAGAAGTTTTGCGTTGTTCCGTTTCCGGTCGGAGCGAGAGTGGCCAGTCCCTGAAGTGCCAACGTCGAGTCGTCCGCTACGATGAATTCCGAGTAGAAGATGTTGCCAAACTGCGTCCCAGCGAAGAACACCGAGTCAAGTCCAGTTGCGCCGGTAACAGTCAAGTCACCTGTATAGCTCGTCACCAAGGCACCGTTGACGTACAGATTGATGGTGCCAGTTGTACCGTAGTTGATGAGCTGCACATCGTAACGACCTGAGCTGATGGCCGTAGTGGAGGTGGCAAGCGTCGTTAGCGTGCCGTTGCTGATCTTCATGATTGCCAGCATGCCGGATGACGAGAAGCCGACACCCACTGCACTGTTCGTGCCAGACTTCCCCAAAGCACCCAGCAATGCAATGGTGCCGTTTGGTGCAATAACAGAATAGAAACGAAGCCACGCGCTAGTGATCTGCCCTCCGGGGAACGGGGTGCTTTTGATGAGCGACGTTGCTGACGATGGTCCTACCAGAGCGCAACGCGCCCAGGAAGAGCGAAAGTTTAACGTGCTCGTGTTTACAGACGGAACACCGCCGTTCGGGAAATCTATATCTTCCCCGCCACACCATAGAATTGCCATTTTGAATATCTCCTATTGTTGATTGCGTTTCGGTTTATGCTGCGATTGCTTTTTCTGATGATCAGCTCGACGCACGCTCACTGCCTCGTACACGTCTTCAAGGCTTCCATCAATGACAGCATCGATGCTGACACCATCACGTGCCCAAATGCTGGCTAAACGTTTGTGAAGCAGCATCCGACCGGCTTCGTGTGAAACCGACAAGGTCAACCCAGCTGGAAATGCTCCTGTGTCCTTGTGGAGTGTGACGGTCATGTTTTCAGCTGGCAGGATGCGCCACTTCCCGCGTCTGCGTTGAATCTGCTCCTCTAACCTCTGGTTCTCACGTCTTGCGTCCGCAGTTGCTTGCCAGCCCTGCGTCTCTCCGATGATCTGGGACCGTGCGTACTCGACGTATTCATATCTACTCAAGAATCTCTATTCCTTTCTAAGAGGTTGTGGACACCAAAAAGCAGGACGGCAGACTCAATGGTGAATCTGCCGCCCAAAGTTGATTTCAGTTGTTGGTGTTTTAGCTGGCTGCAGTCACCAAAGCTTTCACAGCCGTGCTCACAAGGGTTGCTGCGCCGATGCGATGGTGAATCACTGCTGCGGCCTCATTCACATCAATGAACCGCTCTGTGAGTACCTGGATACGCACGCCACCGCCGTTGAGATATGCATACGCTCTGCTGAAATCGCCAAACAGGACCACAGGCGATGACGCGGCATTGTAGGCAGGCATGGCGTTGTTAATGTAGAGCGGTTTTCCAAGGATCTGCAGAAGACCAGTGGCAGGATCGATGTTGTAGTAGGGGCGGGATGTCGAGTCCTTTTGAGAAGCTAAATATTTGAAGACTGATGGTGATGCCATAAAGCCGCTGTTCGGCGCAGCAAAGTACGCCTGATCAACGCTGAATGCCAAAGCTTCCAAGTCGCTGAACCCAATTCCTGCAGCCAGACTTGCTGTAGTCGCGCCTGTGGGAGCTGCACCCAGCAAACCACCAACTGGAGAATTCGGGAGAGCAGTGTTGCTGCCATTGTCCTTACCCAGCGTCAGAGCATATTCGACGGCTCTGGCCACACGCAGACCGGCAATCTCACTCAGGAATTGATTGAGAGACTTGGCATCTTCCAACTCCTGGATCGAGTAGCGTACAACTGTCACCAAGGTGTCGGTGCTGGGAATCTTAGACTGCAGAACGGGGTCAGCTGCCAATGGTGCAGCGTTGCTGGTCTCAGGTAGAAGGGTCATCGTTGCCGTCGTGTCGTCTGACACAACAAATTTGCGAGGAGCACCGTTCGATTGGTACGCCTGCTTCACAAGCGTTCCGATGGGGCCATAGGCCTTCTGAGCTTGCACCCACCCGTCGAACTCCTGTGGCACAGTGATCGTTCCATCGGCGTTGACAGTCAGATCACGTTGCTCTTCACGCTGCGGGTGGTAGCCATGCCGAAACAGGCTACGGAAGGCTGCACTCAATGCTGCTGTGCGCTGTTCAGGTGATTGATCACGTGTGATGACAGCCGGTGCTGCAGCAGGCGTAGCCTGTGCGGAAGCAGGTCGAGCCGACGGATTCTCCTGAAAGAATCGTTCGATCTTCTCCAGGGTGGCGATGTCGCGATCAATGAGATCGACCTCCGTGATCATTTGCTCGTATTTTTCTTTTTCTTCGGAGTTGCTAAATCCAGCAAGCAACGCAGCCTGAGCTGTTGAGAGAATATGGCTGCGCTTCGTTCTAAGTTCCACAATCTTATTCATTTGGTGATTTCCTTATGGTTGAGACACGTGTAGGCATGGGCGCACGGCTGTGATCACGTGGCCCAGAATGGAGAAAAGTTGTAGAGGGGCTTTAGGTGCGGAGGCGTCGAAGGATCAGTGCGAAGTGCATCTCACGCTCTTGGACGCCACAGCGATTTGACAAGCAGGCTTCCGATTCGCAGTTGGAGTTGCTGCAGTCAACGCACGATCCATCAGTGCACTCAGGGCACGAGCAATCACACTCATCATCGCGATCCTCTTCGTCTTCGCAACGGGGATCGTCTGCGTCTACGCCATCGCAATCCAGATCGTCGTCATCTTCGTCATCGCGCTTCGTAAGCTTGGCTCTGATATCAGCGGGGCAGCTTCGCAGATTTGCTGAGGTTTTGGGATAAGCTGCCGCTGGTCCCGTCAAGATGCTGCCCTCAAACAAGAGCGCCTTTGTGATCGTGCGAAGAATTTCGCCGTTTGGAAGCTGCGACCACTCCTCGCCATCGGGAGCGACCACCATCCCGAAGCTGCATTCGTAGCTGTCACCGCGCTCCATCAGCGCAACCAGATCGTTGGCGTAGCTCGTGTCCGGCAACTTGACTCGGAACGAGATGCCTTTATCGTCCTCTAAAACCTCTAGCGTCGAGGATTCACTTTTGCCGAGCAGCATCTGAGAGTTGTGATCTCTGTAGCATGCAACAGGCTGGTTCCTCAGTGATTCGCTGAAGCACCCCTTCTTCAAGACCTCTCTGAAGCCGAGGTCGTGAGACATCGTCCCAAACGTCGCAAAGTATCCAGCCACTGTGCGGGAGCCGTCGCTGTTGGTCCTGACTTCAAATCGCTGTGGACGCGCTGAGACTCTAAGCTCGCGCTGTTTATTCTGCCGTGATCGTTTGTGCTTTCCTGAATTGCTCATCGTGTTTCATATCCCGTCATTATCATCTTGGTTTCAATCTCTGCACGCCTTGCAGGAAATGCGTTGTTCCTCGCGGATTGAGCTGCCGCGAGCGTTTCGTACACCCCGACCAGAGGTTTATTCCGCGAGCGATTGTCGCCTCGATAGACTGCGTATTTGCCGGTGAAGGGGATGAATTCAATACCCTCAAATGGGTTGTAAACATCTTTGGTTTCCATATAGATCCTGAAATGTGTTCTGGTGCGTGATGGGTCACGGAGCGCAGAAATGCCTGCACCCCAAGGATGGGCGAAAACTTGGTTTCAAAATTGTCGAGTAGTTACTTTGGTAGCGGAACATCTTTCCCCGCTGTCATGTTGGGAGCAGAGTTGGCCTAGACTTGTGGCAATCGAATGCTTGAGGTTTCCAGATGCAGCTGTCCACTCCCAACTCACTCTCCCTTCGGTTTCCACACCGCTTTGGTCGAGACGAAATAGACATCTCAATCTGTCCTCGCTGTTTCGCGACTATCGGCTTTTCAACTTGGCAAGCGGATTTGGAGCGCGTTCAGAATGCTCACTTTTGCGATGAGTGGCAGTTGGAGGCAATCGAACGGGCGGCTCTGATTCTCACAGGCACCTGTCACTGACCGCACAGGTCTTAGCTACTCGTCGTCTGGGTGCAGCCGTGGCTCAGAGTGCAGTTTGCTGATGCCAAACGGGGCATATGGAACACCAGGCCACGGTGCGAAGGGATCGCTGATGTCATAGCCGAATGGAGACGGAACGAGTCCGAGGTAGTGTAGTTCTCGAAACTCCTGCCACTCGCGTAAGGACCACTGCTGGCTGAGGACAGCGTTGGGATCTGGTGTCTTTGCATTCATCCAACCGTGCTGCCCGTGCTGCCAATTTAGGAACAAGATCAACGGCCTGCCTCGGTAGAGAGGAATATGCAGCTGACTCACTGGCTGTCCTCCGCAAAAGAAAAGTCGCTAATATCAGGTTCGCTGCTTTCTTCCTTTGCTACAGCTTTGTCGATTGGGCTGGCTTCCACTCGTGGCCTGTCGAGAGGGGTCAGGCCGAACTTCACTGCAGCCTTCATCATCGCCTGTTGATAAATGATCTCGCTGCGAACCGAAGGGTTGATTACTGGTTTCTGTGTCATTCCTGTTCGAGTCGTGCTCGTCACCGTGATGATCTGGCCCTTCTCTTCAACATCGGCTGCAGCCTCACGCCAGCGGCTATACAGGAGGCAGTACGACGCGAGAAGGCTGACATCAGGAAGCTTTAGGATGCCTTCCGCTGCGAGGTACGGTGCCACTGCTTTCCACTCAGTGTGAGCAAACCTGTTCTGGCGGATGTATGTTGGTGCCTTGTTGATATCAGACGCGGAGACAAACTGGGGAATCTTGCGGTCACGGCTAGCTCGATATGTGCCAAGAGCTTTCTTCTCATCAGCACTTTTTCGTTTCATCTTTACTTGAGTTCCTTTGC
>Ga0163162_10005659_pt1 | contig 12071 bp, 9 predicted proteins | sample S55metaG_FD_115310 | JGI IMG/M metagenome (GOLD analysis project Ga0163162, IMG submission 115310) | Switchgrass rhizosphere microbial communities from Kellogg Biological Station, Michigan, USA - S5-5 metaG | ecosystem: Host-associated > Plants > Roots > Rhizosphere > Soil | place: USA: Michigan...
ACCGGAACGTTCTGGTCTTTTGCCCCATGGAAAGCCCATACAGCTACATTAACTATTTTTGAGGCCAGCTCGGGATTTTCGCCTCCGCATACGGGTATCGCAGCTGCAAACAGGTCCGGGCGGGTGCAGATAAAATGCCAGGAACCATAGCCTCCTCTTGAAATGCCTGTAACATATCGCCTTTTCTCATCTATAGAAAATACAGTATCCAGTGCTGTGATGGCTTTATAAACCAATGTATCTACCGAGGGGTAATTGGGAATACCTCCCCAGCCAGATCCTGCCGGGCAATTAGGTATAAAAATAAACGCAGGGTATTTTTGTCTGTTAACATCGGTTGATAATATCTCAGCTGCAGCGGCCCCTTCAAGTTGCCTTATGGTATCGGTTCCCGGTTGGCCGCCATATGGCAGCGATACAACCAAAGGGTATCGCTTTTTAGGATCATAATTCAGGGGGGGTAGTAAGCGATATCGCAGGGTATCGCCTTTACTGTTCACAAAGATCCGGGCTTCAAAAACCCGGGCCAATGCTTTTGTATTTTCAAAATTCCGCTCTCCCCAGTATACCTGCGAGCGCCATTGACAAATGATCAATATTCCCAATGCAATTGTAATGACAAGGCCTGCCATTTTCGCGTGCGCTAACTTATCTGTTAAAGACGCCGTTATTGGGATATCAGCATTGTCTGTCTTTGATAACTTGATCTCCGTTCTCAAATGCATGATGAGCAGAACTGGGATCAGGTTGGCTGCCAGTGAGGTCCATTGCGTAATTCTTTCTAATATATCCTGTTGTACAGAGGCACTCCAAATAATTGTTGACAGGAATACTATAGCAGTGGCTAATGTATATGCCCCCGCCGTTTTTAACCAGAAGCTTTTGCTGTTACCCGAGAATAGGAGGCTTATACCATATATGATCTGCCCGCACAGGAAAACTATGGATACGAGTTTATAATAGCTTACCCCTTGCTTTGATATCAAAATACAGCAGAGGACGACAATATAAGCGAGGTTTGTTATTAACGCAGCGATAGCTGCATAGAAGGCAAACCAATATTTACGGTAATGAAAATACTTTAATAAGAATACAGGCCCTACGATAGAGATAATACTTGCCCCGATAATCCATATGACAATTGAATCCAGCGTGTATATTCCTCTGCCAATCTCAAAACTGAGGAAGCCTTGCAATAAACCACAAGCTATCGCTAAGCTTAAAAAAAATATTCCAAACGTATACAGTTTCTTGTTCATGGATTTAGGTTTTGCGAGGTTTGATTTATGCAGGATTTGTAAAAGATTTGAGGTTTTATTTTATACAAGCAAAATGCTCACTGTAAATGTAATTAAACTTCGCTAAGTGTGGGTACGTACGATTTGTGCATTCACTCAAATTTAATATGTTTGAGCCTATGAATCAGCAGCCTATTCCAGCAAATCCTGTAAGCCGTATACTTACCGCGAGCCTTATTGGTACAACGATCGAGTTTTTTGATTTTTATATTTATGCTACTGCCGCGGTGCTGGTATTTCCTAAGTTGTTTTTCTCGGCATCCGACCCAACTTCGGCCACGCTGGAGTCGCTGGCTACATTTGCTTTGGCTTTTTTTGCACGACCGCTGGGGGCGGCGATATTCGGACATTTTGGTGATCGTAAGGGGCGCAAGGCCACGCTGGTGGCGGCCTTGATGACCATGGGGCCGTCAACAGTTGCTATCGGGCTTTTGCCGGGTTATGCTTCCATCGGTATTGCAGCCCCATTGCTGCTGGCCTTGTTTCGTTTTGGACAAGGTTTGGGTTTGGGTGGTGAATGGGGAGGTGCCGTTTTGCTGGCAACAGAAAATGCCCCTGCACATAAAAAAGCCTGGTATGGCATGTTCCCGCAGTTGGGTGCACCCATTGGTTTCCTGATTTCAAGCGGTACCTTTTTTATACTGAGCAGAACCATGAGCGAAAGCGATTTTATAAGCTATGGCTGGCGCATCCCGTTTATCGCCAGCGCCATATTGGTTTGGCTGGGCTTATATGTGCGGTTAAAAATATCCGAAACGCCTGAATTTGTGAAGATCATTAACAACAACGAACGCTCAAAAGTACCCGTTGCCGATGTTTTTGTTAAGCATACCCAAGCCATCACATTAGGTACGCTGGCTACCATTACCACCTTCTTGTTGTTTTATTTGATGACGGTATTCACGCTAAGCTGGGGTACTTCGGCGCTGCATTATCCTAAAAGCAATTTCCTCATCATACAAATGATATCTATGCTCTTTTTCGGTTTGGGGATCCCACTATCGGCCATACTGGCCGATAAATACGGGCGCAACAAAATGCTTATTGTGGCTACCATCTGTATTATGGCTTTCGGGCTTGTTTTCGCGCCTTTATTTAGTACCGGCAGTTTGGTTATAACCGCTGTGTTCCTGTCGCTGGGCATGTTTTTGATGGGCCTTACCTATGGGCCGATAGGTACTGCACTGGCCGGTATTTTTCCGCCGGCAGTACGCTACACAGGCGCTTCTCTTGCCTTTACACTGGCCGGTATTTTAGGGGCCTCGCTCACTCCTTATTTAGCAACCACCTTGGCACACAATTACGGACTTGCTTATGTAGGCTATTACTTAACAGTTGCCTCGGCGGTTACACTGCTGGCTTTATTAGGAGCTAAGAAAATAATGAAGCAGCAAGCCGAATAGATAATATCATCCTAAAAAGATAACATCGAAAATTACCATCCCAGCAAACAATAGATAGTACATTATATTAATTTATATAACTTAGCTATGTCAATAAAATGCGTTTAGGCTGCTATAAAACTTAGCATTATGCTTACTTTTGTGCAACATATATCATTTCATGAGTTATATCAATTTAATTAACCAACTACTAACTCCTAAAATTACAGAGAAAGCATTAGTGCTTGATTTGTTTGCCGGTTGTGGAGGTTTGGCTCTTGGGTTTGAAGCTGCTGGCTTTGAGACAATTGGCTTTGAAATGAATCCCGACGCTGCTAATACCTATAGAACGAATTTAAAAGGAGATTGTAGAGTAGAAAAATTAACCTTAGACACGGAATACCCTAATGCTGACATAATAATTGGTGGGCCACCGTGCCAGCCTTTCAGTGTTGGTGGCAATCAAAATGGTATTAATGATTCGAGGAATGGGTTCCCTTTTTTTATTGATGCTATTCGAAAAGTGAAACCTAAAGTATTTTTATTTGAAAATGTAAGAGGATTACTTTATTCAAATAAGTGGTATTTGGAATTGATAGTCGAAGAGTTGGAAAGCCTCGGATATAAAACTAATTGTCAACTTCTCAACGCTGTTAATTATGGTGTCCCTCAGAACCGGGAAAGACTATTTTTAGTCGGACATAATTCAGATTTTAAATTTCCTAAACAAGAAATTCAAAGATTTAATGTTGGTGACGCTATTGTCGATTTAATAAAAACAGCTCCGGAAGAAAGTAAATTTTTAACAACAGCTCAAGACATTTATATCGCAAAATATGAAAAAGCATCAAAGTGCATAAATCCAAGGGACTTATATCCTGATAGACCTTCCCGTACATTAACTTGCCGGAATTTATCTGGCGCAACCGGAGATATGCATAGAGTCAAATTACCAGATGGCAGGCGTCGTAGGTTATTAATAAAGGAAGCAGCAAGGCTTCAGAGTTTTCCAGATAGCTTTGTTTTTACAGGCGCAGAAACCAGTCAGTTTAATCAAATAGGAAATGCAGTCCCTCCTTTACTTGCTTTTAAAATGGCTCAGGCTTTGAAAGAATGTTATTATAAAGAGAAATCTTCACAGTTTGCTGCTTAGCTAAGTTAGATGTTATGACCGACTATTTATCAAATTCAAAAAAATCTGGGGGCGTTAAAAAGTTAATTAACGAAGCTTTAGATATTTTATATAGCGTGGGCATTCCATTTTCCGGTAAAAGAGAACGTGGTTTGGAAAGTATGGCGCTTTCTTTTTTAGCCGTTGCTGGGGTGAAAAAATCATGGAAAGAAGCTCAAGGACAAAATGAACATAGGCATATTAAGACAAGAGATATTATAAAATTTATTAATCAGTATTTTGAGGAAAATATCTCACCGGGCTCCTATGATGATGTAAGGCGAAAACATTTAAAATTACTGGTATTAGCCGATTTGGTTCTGAATAGCGCAAATAACCCAAGTGCCGCACCAAATGATCCTACACGTGGTTATACCTTGAGTAGTGAATTTAAAACTCTTGTAACATTTTTCGGTACAGAGGAATGGCTAATAAAACTGAAGCTATTTACTAAGAATCGCCCGAGTTTAAATGAAATCCTGCAACGCAAAAGAGATTTGCCCAAGGTTAGGGTAACTTTGTCTACTGGTCATATTTTAGATTTTGCGAGAGGGGGGCACAATCAACTTCAGAGAGAGATAATTGAAGAGTTTCTGCCTCGTTTCGGAGGGCAATGTGAAGTATTATATGTTGGTGATGCAACGGATAAATATTTGCTGCGTAATGATGATAAGCTAAAAACACTTGGCTTCTTTGAACTTACTCATGATTCTTTGCCCGATGTTGTAGCTTACAATGAAGAAAGAAATTGGATTTTTTTGATTGAAGCATTTTATACTTCCGGGCCAATGAGTGAAGAGCGAATCTTAGAGTTAAAAAAGGCATTAAAAGACTGCATTGCCGATTTGATTTTTGTAACAGCCTTCATATCCAAAACAGATTTTCGTAAAAATGTTACTGATATCGGATGGGAAACTGAGGTTTGGACGGCTGATAATCCAGATCATTTAGTCCACTTCAACGGCGGAAAGTTTTTAGGCCCTTATAAACATTAGATCTTTATTTAATTAAGCCTCTTTTTTTACTTCTTTTCTTCGCATCCTTATAATATAATTATAAAGTTAGTGAGTTTGAAATCAGTTAAATGGAGCAATATTAATGATCAACCATTTGCTAAAAGTACTATCTTTAATCTCATCCTAAAAACCTGAATGAGCACAATTATTAAAAACCGGATAACCTCGATAGATTTTCTCCGCGGTACGATCATGATCATTATGGCCCTTGATCATGTAAGGGACTATTTATATTCCGGCTCGTTTTATTATGACCCGCTCGACCTTACTAAGACAAGCGGTATATTATTTTTTACCAGGTGGATCACACACTTTTGTGCGCCGATATTTATGTTGCTCGCCGGAACGTCGGCAAGCCTTATCGGGCAAAAGAAAACTAAAAAAGAATTGTCCGTATTCTTAATAAAGCGGGGATTGTGGCTCATCTTTCTCGAGATGTTCGTGGTTAATTTCGGCTGGAACTTCAATATTACGTTCCCCATGTTTTTCTTTATTACCATATGGGCACTGGGTTTAAGTATGATCATACTGGCTGCATTGATCCATCTGCCTAAAAGACTGATTCTTGGCATTAGCCTTGTGATCATATTAGGGCATAACCTTTTAGATGGTGTTCATGTACCGGGGAGCTCTTTAGAGGCTTTTGGCTGGTCGCTGCTTCATGATCAGCAGTTTTTTATGTGGCATAAGGAAATTTTATTGGTAGGGTATCCAATTGTTCCGCTAATGGCTGTGATGTCGTTAGGTTATTGTTTGGGCGATTGGTTTTCGGCCGGATATGATGCCGGCAAAAGGCAAAGAAACCTGCTGATTGCCGGCAGTTGCTGTATTGTAGTATTCATTGTGCTGCGTTATACCAATCTGTATGGCGACCCGGTGAAATGGACAACCCAAAAGGATGCATTTTTTACCTTCCTGTCATTTATCAAAGTAAATAAATATCCGCCGTCGTTATTGTACGTGCTGCTTACTGTTGGTTCGGCCTTCCTGTTTCTTTCATTTACCGAAAAATTAAAAGGGGCCGTTGTAAATGTAGTTTCGGTATACGGCAGGGTGCCGATGTTCTATTATCTTATCCACATTTATGTGATCCACCTGGTGGCGATTATCGCCTCCGCTTTTACACCCGGGCAGGACTGGAAGATCTGGTTTCTTAAACAACCTATCTGGTTTACCACTAACCTGAAAGGGTACGGATTTTCATTGCCGGTTGCTTACCTCATTTGGATAGCAATAGTAATTGCCATGTATCCTTTATGTAAACGTTATGATGCTTATAAACAGACCAACAAAGGGAAATGGTGGTTGAGTTATTTGTAAAGCGCATCGTTTAAGTGGATAATTAAAAATTCAAAACAATTCAGGATCCCTAAGCGCTATCTTTATAAAAAGATTGACCTATGGAAATTAAACGCAGCGGCTCGCAGCCTTCAGGGAAAGGGCCCGGAGCATATTTTACCGGAACAGTACGTATAGACCCACTTTTTACCCCGCCCGATCCTGCCCGTGTGGCCATGGCGCTGGTAACATTTGAACCCGGGGCCCGTACGGCCTGGCATACTCATCCATTGGGGCAAACACTTATTATAACTGCAGGGAGCGGCTGGGCACAACGCGAAGGAGGCCCGGTAGAAGAGATCCATCAGGGAGATGTTGTTTGGTTTGCACCCGGCGAAAAACACTGGCATGGTGCTACAGCTACCACAGCCGTGAGCCATATCGCTATCCAGGAAAAACTGAACGGATCGCCCGTCGACTGGATGGAACAGGTAACCGACGAGCAATACAACAACCGATAAGCCTTGAAAATGGAAGCAATAAATGTAACTCACGCAGTATCGGGAAAACAGATCTGCTCAAACCTGAAGCCTGCTTTGGGCAACAGGTTGTTATTAGTTTTAATAGTTTGTATCTTATCAGTATTTATGCCCAAAAGTGCCTTAGCCCAGGATAAAAACAAGGTGGTACGTATAGCCAAACTCCAGATTGATTCGGCCCAATTGGATAACTATATGGCTGCGCTTAAAGAGCATGCCGAAACAGCAGTACGTGTTGAGCCGGGTGTTTTAACCTTATATGCAGTGGCCGAAAAGAACGACCCAACCCGGATCACGGTTTTTGAAATATATGCCGATGCCGCCGCTTACCAGGCGCACTTGCAAACGCCTCATTTTAAAAAATACAAAAGCACTACAAAGGATATGGTAAAGTCGCTTGAGCTTGTGGAGACTGTTCCGATAGTCCTTGCCGCCAAGCCACGATTATAGGATAGCATATAGCTAACTTTTTAATGCTATCGGCGGATACTCCCAGCGCTTTTATTTAAGCGGTGATCAATTGCACCAGAGGTGAAATAGAGTTGTAGAAGTAAAGTAACGGGGTTTTTAGTGTGCCAGAGGTCCACAACTCCGGTGTTCCGTACCTCTGGCACGGTTATTTTCGGTATATTATTATTGCTACAAACCTGTTCCCCCTCTGGCGGATTTTGCTTAAATAACTATATTGGCATACCTCCCAATGCCGATAAATTAAAGGATATGTAGAAGACGTAAAAAGGTTTTTATTAACATGTCCTCCTTTACAAATTTGTTTATTTTAGTACCTCACAATTGATACTTATAAAACCGTATGAAGCCGGAATCACAAAATGTAACAGATTATACTAATGACAATACCATATTTATGGTTTGGAATTTTAAGGACAATCCGGCGGTTGGCGATGTTTTTAAGCGGCTTTGTAAACTGGTTATCAATCTTAATAATTCTGCTAACGTCCGTTTCCCGGTTTCGAGGGCAAGCTGTGTAATGGGTATTGGATATGATGCCTGGCTTAAACTACAGCTGCCCGTTCCTTTGCCTAAAGAATTAATCAATTTTGTTCCTATCGTTGGTGAAAAACACACAGCGGTTTCTTCCAAAGGCGATTTGCATTTTCACATAAGGGCAGATAGTACAAGTATATGCTATGATATGGCCTCGGCAATATCAGATGTTTTAGCGCCGGTGGCAATTAGCATCGAAGAAATTCATGGTTTCAGGTATTGGGACAGTCGTTCTATTTTAGGCTTTGTTGATGGCACTGAAAATCCACATGGACAGGACCGCGAGCTATTTGGCATAGTGGGAGATGATGATGCGGCGTATACAGGTGGAAGTTACCTTTTTGTACAAAAGTATATTCATGATTTAACGGCATGGAAGGCGCTCTCTACCGAGCAACAGGAAGAAGTAATTGGAAGGTCCAAATCCAATGATATAGAAATGGATGATGATGTAAAACCTTCAAATTCACATATTGCCTTGGCAAATGTAGGCGATGACTTAAAAATCGTTCGTGACAATATGCCTTTTGGTAATATGTCGACTAATGAAATGGGGACCTATTTTATAGCCTATGCAAGTACATTTACCACGGTACAAAAAATGCTGAATAATATGTTTATCGGTGTGCCTGAGGGGAATTATGATAGGATCCTGGATTTTAGCACACCAAAAACCGGCAGCTTGTTTTTTGCACCAACATTTGATATGATAGATGGATTTTCATGAATTCGATTTCCCATCGACGGCATTTGAAAATTGCTGACGATATGATTGATCGTTACTTCCACACCTCATGATAAAATTGTAAGAATTTTAATATATACGGTGAGTTCGAACCTCTTCGCTTGTCATGGTTTTGACTTGCCAATAAATTAAAGCATATTTATGGCCATACTGTTACGCCCTATTTACGAAGCGTATCATTAAACCTGAAACAACCAATTTCATTATACTTATTTTCCTGCTGATGAGTAAAAATACTACGTACCTTGAAACAAAAGGGCATTATCAAATTCTTGACGGGCTGCGTGGTGTGGCATCCCTTTTTGTAGTGGCCTTTCATGTTTTTGAAACTTATTCTGGCGATCGTTTTCATCAAATTATCAACCATGGTTACCTGGCTGTCGATTTCTTTTTTGTGCTATCGGGTTTCGTAGTTGCTTATGCCTATGATGACCGCTGGGGTAAAATGACCCAATGGGATTTTTACAAACGACGCCTGATCCGCTTACAGCCTATGGTTATTATGGGCTCAATTATTGGCGCGGTGTTTTTTTATACACAGAGCTGCGGGCAGTTTTCGCTTATTCATGATACGCCTGTTTGGAAAATGCTGGTGATGATGGTAGTTGGTTTTACGCTGATTCCCGTACTGCCATCTATGGATATCCGGGGCTGGCAGGAAATGCACCCCTTGAATGGTCCGGCATGGTCGCTTTTTTTTGAATATATAGCTAATATTCTGTACGCGCTGGTGATCCGTAAATTCTCTAAAACGCTGTTGGCAATATTGGTGTTTGCATCTGCCTGTTTGCTGATCCATTATACTGTGATGGGGCCGCAGGGCGACGTAATTGGCGGATGGTCGGTTGATAAAACACAGCTGTACATTGGCTTCACCCGGTTGCTTTACCCATTTTTTGCCGGGATGCTGCTTTGTCGCATGGGTAAGCTTATCCATATTAAAGGTGCTTTTACAGTTTGCAGTGTTTTGATCATTGCCATATTATGCGTACCAAGGATAGGAGGGGCCGAGCATTTATGGATGAATGGTTTATATGAATCAGTCTGCATTATCATTCTTTTCCCGCTGATTGTTGCTATTGGCGCGGGTGGGACTTTAAAAAGCAAAAGCTCAATCAGGGTCTGTAAGTTTATGGGGGATATTTCCTATCCGCTTTACATTACTCATTACCCATTAATTTACTTACATATAGCCTGGGTAGCAAATAATAAGGTGCCAATGACGCAGGGACTACTTGCCGGGCTGGGGCTTTTTGTAGTTAGCGTTGCTATTGCCTATGGCTGCCTTAAACTGTATGACGAGCCTGTTAGGGATTGGTTAAAGAAACGTTTCCTGTTGAAAAAAGCATAGATTCGAAGCTTTTTCGACATGTCATGGATAGGAACTTAGTTAAATTCTTCTTTTAATATTAAATATTTGAAGGCTTTTTATGCTATTTACCTATCCATGTATAAATAAAACTTGAAAATATGGTTGATAAACCTCATCTTTAGGTAATTATATAAACCTCTTGAAAAAGGCCATTGCTTTAATATTGCTGAATATTTACCTGCTCAATCTTAGCGGGCAGCTAATCCTGCATCAATATTTGGTTTATAAGTCCAATCAGTTTTTCAAGGAACAGATCCAAAAAGGGTTGTATAATGTAAATGACCTTACCGAAGTTACTATCCCTGTTAATTTGCCCTCTATTCATGATTGGAGCACTTTTGAAAACATCTCCGGGCATATTACATTTGGAAAGTCCACTTACAATTACGTAAAAATGCGAATGACAAGGAATGCGCTTCACCTGATGTGCATCCCTAACTATGAAACCACCCGCTTTGCAGATAGCAATGTGCTTGATGCCAAAGGAATAAAGGATATCCCTGTTCCGCAAAAAGAGCATGTGCCATTTGGCAAAATGGTTTTACAGGATAATGTAAGTCTTTCATTTGTGCAGTTTAAATTTTATTGCCCTGTAATGCCATTACCTGAAAACGTTGTACAACCTGTACAATCGTTAATAAATTCTCACCTGGATATTCCAGAACAACCGCCCAAAGCATCCTGCTAATTTCCTCCATTTAACTCAATTACAGGCTGGCATTTGTTAACGCCCCCCTGTAGGGTTCTGTTGTCTCAAATTTTATATAATAATTTTTATTCCGTAGCAATTCTCACGCGGGTAATATGTTTCAGCATTTTATCGGCGCGGGTAAATGAACATTTTATGATAAAGAAAAAAATTACCGCAGCTCTTGTGATGCTGTGCGGTTTCACCATAATAGCATCCTGCCAAAGCTCATCTAACGAAGAGATGGTATCGATCCTGAAGCAGATAAACAAGAAGAATTTCACCATTTCAAATCCTTTCAATCCGGAAGCGAAATTAGCTTATTGCGACTCATTGCTTAAAACCAAACGCCTTGGCAAAAGCCCTGAGGTTTTGTTTTCAAAGGCATCGTTGTTATTAAAAGCCGGACAGGAACAGCAATCGGTAAACATTTATAAAAACCTGATGGATAATATCGACTATATGTCGACCGATGAAATGCTGCCCGACCAGGCCATAGCCTACATGCGTTTAGGTGAGCGAAGTAATTGTATGCTTAACCATACCGGTTCATCATGTATTTTCCCTATTAAGGACGATGGTGTGCACAAGATCCAAACCGGCTCAAGAAAAGCAATTGATATTTATAAAGCATTGTTAAAGCTTCACCCTGATGATTATGAGTCACGCTGGCTTATCAATATTGCTTACATGACCCTTGGCGAGTACCCCAAAAAAGTGCCTCAAAACGTTTTGATCCCGGGCCTTAATACGGATTCGGATACTGCATACCAGGTTAAGCCTTTTGTTGATGTAGCGGCCAGCTTGGGCCTTAATATTAACGGCAGGGCAGGTGGTGTCATTGTTGATGACTTTAATAATGATGGTTACCTTGATATCATGACATCAGGCTGGGATTTGAGCGACCCTATGCATTACTTTCAAAATAACCAGGATGGAACATTTAGCGACCGTACAGAGGCTGCCGGCTTAACAGGCATTACCGGCGGACTTAATATCCAGCAAACAGATTATAACAATGACGGTAAACTGGATATTTTTGTTTTGCGCGGCGCATGGCTTACAAAAGGGTTTGGTAACCAGCCAAGCTCATTGTTGCGTAATAATGGAGATGGTACCTTTACCGATGTAACAACCATTAGCGGCTTATTTATGCTGCACCCAACTCAAACAGCAACCTGGGCCGATTTTAATAACGATGGCTGGCTGGATGTGTTTGTTGGCAATGAAAATTCAGAGTCGATGTACTTTGCCGATGAGTCAACATGCCAGTTGTACATGAATAACCGTAATGGTACGTTCACTAATGTAACTACTGCTGCCCATTGCGGTATCAAGGCTTTCGTAAAAGGGGTAACATCTGCCGATTATGACCACGATGGCTTTATTGACGTATTTATTTCGACTATGGACGGTCATAAATACCTGCTTAAAAACAAAGGTAAAACAGAAACCGGTGTGGATTTTGAAGATGTTACAGCTCAGTCGGGCCTTGACCAGATCAAACAGCGGACCTTTACTACCTGGTTTTATGATTATAACAATGATGGCTGGCCCGATCTGATGGTTGCCAACTA
>Ga0163162_10005661_pt1 | contig 12069 bp, 14 predicted proteins | sample S55metaG_FD_115310 | JGI IMG/M metagenome (GOLD analysis project Ga0163162, IMG submission 115310) | Switchgrass rhizosphere microbial communities from Kellogg Biological Station, Michigan, USA - S5-5 metaG | ecosystem: Host-associated > Plants > Roots > Rhizosphere > Soil | place: USA...
CCTGAAGGTCGTCAAATCCTTTTTGAAAAAAATTCATTTAATCAAAGGGCTTAGGGGAATTTGCTGACCAAGCGCCTTTGTCATCACCGTTTGACATGCGAGACTGCGTTCTCTTTTTTTCCCCTCTCGATGGTTAACAACGCGCAATGACTGCACAACTAATCGACGGCAAATCGATCGCCGCCAGCCTGCGCCAGCAGATCGCCAAACGCGTTACCGAACGTCGCCAGCAAGGTCTGCGCACGCCGGGGCTCACGGTGATCCTGGTCGGCAGCGATCCCGCCTCTCAGGTTTATGTCTCGCACAAGCGTAAAGACTGTGAAGAGGTCGGCTTTATCTCCCAAGCCTATGACCTGCCTTCCGAAACCACTCAAGAAGCACTGACCGATCTGATCGATCGTCTGAACGACGACCCGGCAATCGACGGCGTTCTGCTTCAGCTTCCTTTACCGGAACACCTGGACGCCTCCAAATTGCTGGAGCGCATTCGTCCGGACAAAGACGTCGACGGCTTCCACCCTTATAACGTCGGTCGCCTGGCCCAACGTATTCCGCTGCTGCGCCCCTGCACCCCTAAAGGCATCATGACCTTGCTGGAAAGCACCGGTGCCGATCTCTACGGGATGGATGCCGTGATTGTCGGCGCGTCCAACATTGTTGGCCGCCCGATGGCGATGGAGTTGCTGCTGGCCGGTTGCACCGTGACCGTTACCCACCGCTTCACCAAGGATCTGGCTGGCCATGTCGGCCGCGCTGACCTGGTGGTGGTTGCTGCTGGCAAGCCAGGCCTGGTCAAGGGTGAATGGATCAAGGAAGGCGCGATCGTGATCGATGTCGGCATCAATCGCCAGGAAGACGGCAAACTGGTCGGCGACGTAATCTACGAAACCGCCCTGCCCCGTGCTGGCTGGATTACACCCGTACCGGGCGGTGTTGGCCCGATGACCCGTGCCTGCCTGCTGGAAAACACGCTGTACGCGGCCGAAACCCTGCACAGCTAAGTGACAAAGCAGACGTAAATGGCCAATCAAGAACCCCGCTACTGGCGGGGTTTTTTTTGCCTGCAGAAAAAGCCCGACCACCCGCCGGAAAATGACATATTTTTCATGTTTCCAAACACTTTCATCTCTTACTGGAACAACCATCGACAGTTATTCAGCCATACTCCAGAATGTCGCGCTTTTTACGAAATAGCCCGTTACAAAACGGCTTATCAACACATAATGAGTCTGCCAGCGTGAAAATCCGTCTTTCGATCCTGAGCCTATTTTTTGCAGTTACAGGGACTTTCATCACGCCAATCGCCAACGCTGGCGATACGACCGCCGCGCCTCGAGATGCAACACATCTCAAACTCGCGTCGGGCAGTTCATTAGTCATGGATATGCAGACCAACAAAATCATCTACGCCAGCAACCCCGACGTAGTGGTCCCTATCGCTTCCGTGAGCAAGCTGATGACGGGCCTGGTCGTGGTTGAAGCGCGCCAGAACATGGACGAAATCATCAACATCAACATCAGTGACACCCCGGAAATGAAAGGGGTGTTTTCCCGGGTCAAGCTCAACAGTGAGATGCCACGCCGGGAAATGCTGCTGATTGCGCTGATGTCTTCGGAAAACCGCGCGGCGGCAAGCCTGGCCCACCACTACCCGGGTGGCTATGCGGCATTCATTGCCGCCATGAACGCCAAGGCCAAGGCACTTGGCATGACCAACACCCACTTCGTCGAACCGACCGGTCTCTCCCCGCACAACGTGTCCACCGCTCGCGACTTGAGCAAACTGCTGGTCGCAGCGCACAAGCAACCGCTATTGACCGAACTGAGTACCACCAAAGAAAAAATCGTGTCGTTCCGCAAGCCCAACTACAGCCTGCAGTTCCGCAATACCGACCACTTGGTGCGCAAAGACGATTGGGACATCCAGCTGACGAAAACCGGCTTCACCAATCAGGCGGGTCACTGCCTGGTGCTGGTCACCAGCATGGGTAACCGCCAGGTTGCGCTGGTCATCCTCGACGCTTACGGCAAGTACACTCACTTTGCCGACGCCACCCGTATTCGCAATTGGGTCGAAACCGGCAAAGGCGCAGACGTGCCGTCGGTGGCCTTGCAGTACAAGTCTGACAAGAACCTCAAGCAACGTCAGAGCGGTGTGATTGAAGCCTCAAAGTAAACCAGCGCTCCCAAAAACAAAGCCCCGAAAAATCGGGGCTTTTTTTGTCTGAGGGTTAATCGTTGGGCAGCGGCATCTGATCGTCGTCAGGAATACCGTCCCCCTTGCTCGGGTCTCTCCAGCCCTCAGGGTGCGCTTTTGGCAACACCGGCCGTGCCAAAGGATCGCGCAGCGGGCTGTTCGGATCCATCACAGGGTCCGTCGCGGTCCCTTCGGGGGTTGTAGGAACGCTGTCCGGACGCTTGTCGTCGAAACTCGAATCAGTAGACATAGGCACCTCATCAGGGCTCAGGGTTTCAGATCAGCCAAGGGGTCGTAAGGCTTCGCTGGTGCCTTGGGATTGTCACCTGGCTTCACGTCCCTGGGTGCCTTGGCCGGACCGATGGGATCGACCTGGGGATCGGCGAGGTCTGGCGAATCGGGATCGAAACCCAGCTCATCGCCCGAAGAATGCTCAGACGAATGCGGGCCGACAGGGGTAGTGGAATGTGCCATGGGCGCCTCCTTGGTACGGCCCGGACAAATCCGGGCCCTGTCCTTTAGAGAGCCGCTGTGCACGGCAGTGCCCTGCAGAATGACGAACGGAGACCTACTGCGCCGTCAGGGCCTTTTTTGCCCGCGCAGCTGCTTGCTCCTGACCGGCCTGCCCCAGCTCATTGGCCGCCTTGAGCCAACGCTGCTGATCGACGTTGGCCGGAATCTGATCCGGCTTCAGGATCAGCACGGCCCAGCCGCCAGCGTCCTTGAATGACGATTCAAACGAACTGAAACTCATCAAGTCCCGACGATTCATCCCCGCGCGCAGCAACACGGTCTGCTTCTTACTGTTGTATCCAGCGAGAATGGCGTAGCGCGGCTCAGCCCAGAGCGCCGTACCTTCGGTGAAACGCACCATCACCGGATAGCCGGCGGCGACCTGAGTCAGCAGCGCGGGCAAAGTGTTGTCGAGGGGGTAAACCACCATCCCGTACTCTCGGGCCAGGTTCTGCATGTTCTGCTGTAACTTGTCTTCGGCGCCCGGCAAATGCAGGGGCTTTTCCAGCAAGCCAGGGGTAATGACTATGCCCTGTTGCGCCAACAGGCTGGCCAGCACTTGCGGTCCACTTTGAAAGGCTTGCCCGCGGTAGAACGTACCACTGAGCTCCACCCGCTCCGGCAGACGCTTGATCTCAGGTGCGACGCTCCCGGCGCACCCCGCCAATCCGGCAACGCAGCCAACGATCAGTGCTGCCGTTCGAATTCGAGAAAATACCCGCTCCATGTTCACTCTCTGTTCAGGCGCCAGGCACCACACTCCCGGCTTGGCCGTCGATCATAGGACGACGCGCGGTGCCGGTATAGCTTTAACCGGCAGTTGCGCGCATTCGATAGAGCGAACTCGTTAGTGACAGGCGACCTTTGGTCAATTGTCTGACACACAGCACCGACTAGACTGACAGTTGCAAAGCGTGTGTGCCCGATGCAGGGCAAAGAGGAGGCACGATGAGCCTTGTTATGACGATCGTGATGTTGATTTCCGGCTGGCTGGCCGTTGCCGCCGCCATGTTGTGGGGAGTCCTGCGCATTACCCGACGGCACCATCACCACCCGGTGCAATCAGCGCCTGTGGCAAAAAGCGAAAAACCAGCTGAGCATCACGTCACCGTGCACTGATCGGCCTATTTCAGCCTTCAAAAAAAAGGCCGCCTGAACACTCAGGCGGCCTTTTCGTTTATTGCCGATTAAGCTTCAGTCGCTACGCGCTTCTGCCTGGCCCGGCGGGACATCATGTTCAAGCATTCAATCGTGGCCGAGAACGCCATGGCCGCATAGACGTAGCCTTTCGGTACGTGGGCGCCGAAGCCTTCGGCGATCAGCGTCATGCCGATCATGATCAGGAAGCCCAGCGCCAGCATCACCACCGTCGGGTTGTCGTTGATGAACTTGGCCAATGGATCAGCCGCCAGCAACATCACCAGGACCGACACCACCACCGCAATGATCATGATCGGCAAATGCTCGGTCATGCCGACAGCGGTAATGATGCTGTCGATGGAAAACACCATGTCCAGCATCAGGATCTGACCGATCGCAGCCGCAAAGCCCAGGGTCACAGCGGACGTCGCCGATTTCGGATCTTCCGGCGCCGGGTCCATGCTGTGATGGATCTCGGTGGTCGCCTTCCACAACAGGAACAGGCCGCCGGCAATCAGGATCATGTCCTTCCAGGAGAACGCATGGCCGAAAACTTCGATCACAGGCGCCGTCAACTGGACGATGAACGCAATGGTGCTCAGCAGTGCCAGGCGCAGGATCAACGCCATGCCGATACCAATACGGCGGGCTTTCTGCCGGTGCTGCTCAGGCAGCTTATTGGTCAGGATCGAGATGAAGATCAGGTTATCGATGCCGAGCACGATTTCCATCACCACCAAAGTAGCCAGGGCGACCCAGGCGGTAGGGCTTGCAGCAAGTTCTAAAAGGTATTCCATGGGTCAGTCCTGACTCGTATTAGACGTTAGATTTCCTGGGATTGGGCTTTGTCTTTCTCTTCACCCGATGACTCTTTTTTGCTGATAACACCGTTAGTGGCGTCGCTGAGCGCTTGTTCGGCGGCTTTGTGGGTCTCGTCAATCGCCTGTTTGGCGCTTTCGGCAGCCTTGCCCATCAGTTGCTGAGCACTTTTTTCCGCCTGGTCGCAACCGGCCAACAGCAGTAAAGACGCGAACAGCACAGCCGTGGTTTTAAGCATCATGATGTTTCCCTCGTTAGAACAAACGGCACCAAAACGATGGCCCGTTGATAGCGACGCATTCTAGGGAGACAAACACTTCAGGAAAATTCGTATTTTTAGCGGCTATACTTCGATTTTTACGAACTGTAGACCGCGATGCTCAACTATCGGCAATTGCATTACTTCTGGGTGGTAGCCAAGACCGGCAGCATCGTGCGCGCCTGCGAGCAGCTCAACCTGACACCACAGACCATCAGCGGGCAGATTTCCCTGCTCGAACAAACCTACGGCATCGAGTTGTTTCGACGGGTCGGCCGACAGCTTGAACTCACCGAGGCGGGCCGTCAGGCCCTGCCCTACGCCGAGCAGATGTTTCAGTTGGGCGGTGAACTGGAGTTGATGCTGCGCGCACAGCCCAACGAGCAGCAGATTCAATTTCGTGTGGGGGTCGCGGACGTCGTGCCCAAGTCGATCGTCTATCGGCTGATCGCGCCGACCATGGAGCTGAGCGAGCCGCTGCGCATCACCTGCCGCGAGGACAAGCTCGAGCGGTTGCTCGCCGACCTGGCAATCCAGCGCCTGGACATGGTGATTTCCGACAGCCCAATGCCCTCGCACCTGGACATCAAGGGCTATAGCCAGAAACTCGGGGAATGCGGGATCAGCTTCTTTGCCACGGCGGAACTGGCCGCGCAGCACGGTCAGGATTTCCCCCGCGGCCTGCACGGCGCGCCGCTGTTGATTCCGGGGCCGGAAACCGTGGTGCGCAACCGCTTGCAGCGCTGGTTCGCCGAGCAGCAAATCCAGCCGCGCATTGTCGGCGAGTTCGACGACAGTGCGCTGATGCAGGCTTTCGGTCAGTCCGGCAGCGGGATCTTCATCGGCCCGAGCGTGATTGCCGATGAAGTGAAACGCCAATGTGGCGTGGAGTTGATTGGCCAGACCGACGCCGTGACCGAGTCGTTCTACGCCATTTCAGTGGAGCGCAAGGTCAAGCACCCCGGCATCGTGGCGATTACCGAAGGCGCCCGACGCCAGTTGTTTACCGACCTTTCAACCGTCAGGCGTAAATCTCACGAGGCTTGAAGGTCATCAGCGCAATGGCCAGCAGAATCGAAGCAAGGATAAAACCGGCCGCCGCAAAACCAAGGCCTTGCAACCCGACACTGTCGATCACCCGGCCGCCAACGATGGCGCCCAGGCCGATGCCGAGGTTGGCCCCGGCAATGTTCAGCGACGCGGCGAACGCCGGGGCCTCGGGTGCCGCCTTCATCAGGCGCACGTGGCTGACCAGGAACAGCGCCGCCTGAGTCACGCCCCAGATACCCATCGCCGCCGCCAGACCGAGGGGCGAATGGATATTTGGCACCAGCGTTACCAGGCCGGAAATCATGAAGGCGCAGAACATCATCGAAGCGATCAGCGGATGGCGATCCACCGCGCGACCGCCCAGCGAGTTACCGATCAGCCCGACCGCGCCAAAGCCCATCAGGCACCAGCCGACCACCGTGCCGTTGAAACCGGCCAGGCGCTCAAGAATGTCCGCCAGGTAGGTGTACGCGGTAAACATCCCGCTGAAGACCACAATCGACAGCAGCACGTGGCCGAGCATCAGCGGGCTGCGCAGGATTTTGAATTGCGAACGGAAACTCACCTGATGCTGATGCAGATCGGTTTTGGGCAGGTAAATGAACAGCAGCAAGGCTTTGGCAAAGGCAATGACAGCGAGAATACCGAAGGCACTGCGCCAGCCGAATGCATCGGAAATCAGCGTGCCCACCGGAATGCCGAACACCGTGGCGCAGACAATCCCGAAACCGATCTTGGCGATGGCCCGCCCGGCGTAATCGGGGCCGACGATATCCACCGCCGTCTCGCTGGCCAGGGCCCAGAACACCGGCAACCCGAGCGCAGGAATCAACCGGGCAAATGCCATCACCCAGATATTGGGCGCAAAGGCCGCGAGGGTATTGGCCAGACCGAACATGATCAGCACGCTGATGAACAGTTTACGGCGCTCAAACCTGGCGAAGTATGCAGTCAGGAACGGCCCGAAGGCAGCGACGGTGAAGGCAAACAACGTCACCAGCAAACCCGCTTGCGGGATCGAGACGTCCAGGTCCCGGGCAATGGCCGGCAACAGGCCAACGATGACGAATTCCGTGGTCAGCACCGTAAAACCGGCGGCGGACAACAGAAGAATGGGCAACAGCATGCAGAGCTCCAGAAAACGACGACACCAGCGATAGCCCGAAGGCCCACTGGCAACTTGAAAGTGAGGATGGCGAATCTTAACAGAGTGATTCAAAACAGGGTTGCACGAACCTGCCTATCTCGTTGAACGCCATAGCGTCAGTTGGTCACAGGTCTGAAAGAACGGTCCAGCGCTGTGATAAAGTCCGCGCCCTGCAAAATGTACACCCTGTGGTTAATGCCGATCAGTTAAACCAAAACGCAATTTTTGTGTGATGGCTGACTGATCGGCACTACACCCCTTTCCGGTTTCCCGCCTGTGGCCTGCCCCCGTTTATTGCCGCAAACCTGCGAAACCTTGCACTTATAAAAAATCAGAGATGCTGTTTATGACTGCTTCATCCCCTTCTCTATTGCAACGCCTGAAACGCACCAGCCTGGTGACGCAAATCGTTATCGGCCTGCTCGCCGGTATTGCCTTGGCCCTGTTCGCGCCTGAAGTGGCGAAGTCCACGGCGTTTATTGGCAAAGTCTTCGTCAGCGCATTGAAAGCAGTCGCGCCGATTTTGGTGTTCGTGTTGGTCATGGCCTCGATTGCCAACCATAAACACGGCCAGGAAACACATATCCGGCCGATTCTGTTCCTGTACCTGCTGGGGACTTTCGCTGCCGCGGTGGTCGCCGTCGTGGCCAGCATGATGTTCCCGTCGAGTCTGGTGCTGTCCACCCAGGACGTCGCGGTGACGGCACCGGGCGGTATTGGCGAAGTCCTGCAAAGCCTGCTGCTGAGCGTGGTTGATAACCCGATCAGCGCACTGATGAACGCCAACTTCATCGGCATCCTGGCGTGGGCGATCGGCATGGGCATCGCCATTCGCCACGCCGGCGACACCACCCGCGAAGTACTGGGTGACTTGTCCAATGGCGTGACCGTGATCGTGCGCGTGGTGATTCGCTTCGCCCCGCTGGGGATCTTCGGCCTGGTGTCCTCGACCCTGGCCACCTCCGGTTTTGGTGCCTTGATCGGCTACGCACACCTGCTGGCCGTGCTGCTGGGCTGCATGCTGTTCGTGGCGCTGGTGATGAACCCGCTGATCGTGTTCTGGAAGGTGCGTCGCAACCCTTATCCGCTGGTGCTGACCTGCCTGCGTGAGAGCGGCATTACCGCGTTCTTCACGCGCAGTTCGGCGGCGAACATTCCGGTCAACCTGGAGCTGAGCAAGCGCCTGGGCCTGCACGAAGACACCTACTCGGTATCGATCCCGCTGGGCGCGACCATCAACATGGCCGGCGCGGCGATCACCATCACTGTGCTGACCTTGGCAGCCGTGCACACCTTGGGCATCGCCGTGGACATTCCGACGGCCATTCTGCTGAGCGTCGTCGCGGCGATCTGTGCCTGTGGCGCTTCGGGCGTGGCCGGCGGTTCGCTGTTGCTGATTCCGCTGGCGTGCAGCCTGTTCGGCATTCCTAGCGAAATCGCCATGCAGGTGGTGGCGGTCGGTTTCATCATTGGTGTATTGCAGGATTCGGCGGAGACCGCGCTGAACTCCTCCACGGACGTGCTGTTTACCGCCGCGGCGTGCCTGGGCGAAGAACAGAAAGCCGAGCGTTTGGCCTGACACAAACCCTTGTAGGAGCGAGCCTGCTCGCGATAGCGTTCAATCATTCAACATAGATGTCGCCTGATACTCCACCATCGCGAGCAGGCTCACTCCTACAGGAACCGTGGTGTAGTTGATAAATGCGTACACATGAAAAAGCCCCCGCAGCTTAAGGCTCCGGGGGCTTTTTTGTACCTGGACGGTTTAGAACGCGCCCATGAAGTCGCGCTTGCCCACTTCCACACCGTTGTGACGCAGCAATGCGTAAGTGGTGGTGACGTGGAAGAAGAACTGCGGCAGGCCGTAGGTCAGCAGGTAAGCCTGGCCACTGAAGCGCTTCTCTTTAGGAGTACCCGGACGGGTAACGATCTCGATGCCTTCCTTGCCGTTGATCTGCTCCGGCTTGATCTCGCCGATGAAGGCCAGAACCTTGGCGATCAGTGCTTGCAGCTCAGCGAAGGTGGTTTCGGTGTCGTCGTACTTCGGCAGCTCGATTTCGGCCAGGCGCGAGGACACGCCTTTGGCGAAATCAACGGCGATCTGTACCTGACGCACCAGCGGGAACATGTCCGGGTACAGACGTGCCTGCAGGAATGCGTTCGGGTCAATGTTCTTGGCAGTGGCGTGGGCTTCGGCCTTGTTCAGCACATCGCTCAGGGCATTGAGCATTTGCTTGAAAACAGGAACAGAAGCGTCGTACAGGGCGATGGTCATGGCAGGTCTCGTGTGGTGACAGGAGGGAAACGTCGGCCGATTATAGCCATGCGCAGCCCTCCTCCGACCGCTCTTTTTAAGCGGCGATCAACGGCACTCGCCACCCAAACGCACAAGGACCGCGCCCCGTTCCGGTTTCAGATAAGGTTTGACCGCGCCAACGGCGCACGACACCAGGTTCTGTAGCTCTGGCTGGAGCGGCTCCTGCATGAACAACAACCCCGCGGGCCGGGACTCTCCCTGCAACTGCTCCACCGTCAACGCAGCAACCGGCCGGCCCAGGTAATAGACCAGACGGATATCCGGCTCGCCGAGCGTGTAGGCTTTTTGGCCCGGTTGCCCTGCGGCCAATGTCGCGACCTGTTCCAGGCCAGCGACCCGGTGAGCCAGTACCCGCGCTTCAACGAACATGTAGAACACAACGAACCCGGCCAGCATCACATAGGGCACAACCGCCAGGACCGTGCGCCAGCGCCCCTTCAGATCATCGAGCACTGCCGCCCAGTGCATGGCCAGCAGCAACGCCATGGACGGGTAAACCGGCAACAGGTACTTGCCGTGCTTTTCGGTGAACATCGAGAAAACCAGCAGCGGCAGCAGCGTGCAACACAGCAGCATGGCCGCTTCACGGCGCGAGCGGATCATTGCCCAGAACTTGCGCGGCTGCACAAACACAATCAGCCAGAATGGAAAGAAATCACCGGCCAGGTACAGCAGATACGCGTACCAGGCCTCGGCGCCCTGCCCGTCAATCTTCTTCACGATGTCTTCGCTGATGATCGACGCCCAGATGCCCCAGCCCTGACTTACCGACACCGCCACGTACCAGGAACTGCCCAGCACCACGGCAATCAACCAGCCCCAACCGTCACACAGGTAAGCCTTGGCCCGCGCATCGCGGTAGATCAAGGCGTACGTCAGAATCGGCGCCGTCACCCACAACAGGCACACCGGGCCTTTCGTCAGCAGTGCACAGCCAAGAAGGACGTAGCTGAGGCGGCGCCAGACATCCCGGCCCTGCAGGAAGATGAACTGCCACGCTGCCAGCAATGCGCCAAAGCACAGCAGGGTCAGCAGCATTTCGATTTCAGAGCGGCGGGCGAACAGACTGAAAGCACCGTTGGCGGCCAGAAACACCACGGCGAACAAACCGACCTGGCGCCCGGCCTGCCTGACGCCGTACCAATACGTGCCAAGGCAGCACAACATCGCGGCCAGCGCCGACGGCAGGCGCACACTCCACTCGGACAAACTGCCCAGCACGGCCGTCGACACCAGGCCCGCCCAATAGAAAAACGGCGGTTTGGACAGGTACAAATCGCCGTTCATGTACGGCAGCAACCAGCTCCCCGCTTCGCGCATTTCCCGCACGGTGACAGCGCGACGAGCCTCGTTGACACTGAGGAACGGCACGCTACCCAATCCCCAGAAAAACAGCAGCGCAATGGCGATCGCCGCAAGTAACGTGATATTCCGGGTCGATAACGATCCGCGCATGACCTACTCCTTCAGGCTTTTGCTTTTGGCGATCAACTGCAAATTGCGAAAATAGACGATTGAACCGAAGGCCTGCCCGACAATGAACACCGGGTCCTCACGGTAAATGGCGTACGCGAGCAACAGGGTGCTGCCGACGATGCTCAGGTACCAGAAGCTCACCGGGATCACGCTGCGTTTTTTGTACTCGCTGTACAGCCACTGCAGGATAAAGCGGCCGGTAAAGGCGATCTGGCCAATAAAACCGACTGCCAGCCACATGGCTTCGCGGGAAAGATTCATCCTTCAATCTCCTGCGCATGGGTGTTCAGGCGCGTGCGTTTGATCAGCCACCAGACGCCGATCAGGTCGAGAATGCCCACTAGGGCGCGGTCGAGATTGCCGTACTTGGACACCCCGGCGGTGCGCGGTCGGTGGTTGACCGGATGAACGATCATTCGGCCGTTATGGCGCTGGATCAGCGCCGGGATATAGCGATGCATGTGGTCGAAGTACGGCAGGCGCAAAAACGCCGCACGCTCGATCAACTTCAAGCCGCACCCCGTGTCCGGGGTGGAATCCTTGAGCAGGCGACTGCGCAGGCCGTTGGCGAAACGCGAAGCCCAGCGCTTGCTCGCGGTATCGCGGCGATTGACCCGGTGCCCGGCCACCAACTGCACATCGACGCGTCCCGGCTCACCGCGCACCAGCGCCAGCATACCGGGGATGTCCGCCGGGTCGTTTTGCCCGTCGCCATCGAGTGTGGCCAACCACTGTCCACGCGCCTCGAACGCCGCGTGGTAAAGCGAAGTGCTCTGCCCCAGCGAACGTTCATGGTGCAGGATGCGCAATGCGTCCAGCCCGTTGTGCCGCATTTGCCGCAGTTCGTGCAAGGTGGCATCGGTGCTGCCATCGTCAACGACGATGATTTCGTAAGCCTCATCGGCCAACGCCACGCGGATTTCCTCAAGCAGTGGCCTGAGGTTGTTTGCTTCGTTTTTGGCTGGAATCAGTACAGATACAAAAATGTCTTGGTTCATGGAGTCTCTCTCGCCTTTATTGGTTTTTTGTAAGCAGAGGCGAATGAAGGTGTCGTACACCGAGTGACTCGATGCATGGGGCAGAAGTTCGGGGGCGATACAGCCAATGACCACAACGCCGTGAATGGCTCGCGCGACGTCGCGCGAGCCCGC
>Ga0163162_10005663_pt1 | contig 12069 bp, 9 predicted proteins | sample S55metaG_FD_115310 | JGI IMG/M metagenome (GOLD analysis project Ga0163162, IMG submission 115310) | Switchgrass rhizosphere microbial communities from Kellogg Biological Station, Michigan, USA - S5-5 metaG | ecosystem: Host-associated > Plants > Roots > Rhizosphere > Soil | place: USA: Michigan...
CGCCGCGGCCACCATACCAGCCGCGTCCTCAAAGCTCTCGGCACCAAGTCCGCCGAAGACGCTTCCGTCGCCTATCCAGACCGTCCCATCACCGACGATCTGCCAAACCAGTTCGCAGAAGACGAAGCTTAGCAACTTCCATTTACGATTAACGAAACGACAAAAGGAAAGAAGAGAACAATGGCAAAGACGTATCACGACGCAGACGCAGACCTCTCCCTCATCCAAGCCAAGAAAGTCGGCATCATCGGCTACGGCTCGCAGGGGCACGCCCACGCCCTCAACCTCAAGGACTCCGGCGTCGAGGTCCGCGTAGGCCTCCGCCCTGACTCGCCCAACGCCGACCGCGCGCGCAAGGCCGGACTCGTCGTCGACACCGTCGCCAACGTCGCCAAGTGGGCGGACGTCATCATGAACCTCACTCCGGACCAGACCGCCGCGAAGGTGCACAAGGCTGAGGTCGAGCCGAACCTCGCGCCGGGCAAGACCCTGATGTTCGCGCACGGCTTCAACATCCGCTTCGGCACCATCCTTCCGCCCGCGGGCGTCGATATCTCGCTCGTCGCTCCGAAGGCTCCAGGCCATCGCGTCCGCGAGGTCTTTACCGAAGGCGGCGGTGTTCCCGGACTCGTCGCAGTGGAGCAGGATGCGACTGGCAACGCGCTCAAGCTCGCGCTTAGCTACGCCAAGGGTATCGGCTGCACACGCGCCGGCGTTCTCCAGACCACCTTCACTGAGGAGACCGAAACCGACCTCTTCGGCGAGCAGGCTGTCCTCTGCGGAGGTACCGCTGCTCTCGTCAAGGCTGGCTTTGAGACCCTCACCGAGGCTGGCTACCAGCCCGAGCTCGCATACTTCGAAGTCCTCCATGAGCTCAAACTCATCGTCGACCTGATGTATCGCGGCGGCCTCGCGTACATGCGCCACTCCATCTCCGACACCGCGGAGTGGGGCGACTATGTAGCCGGCCCGCGCATCGTCACTGCCGAGACCAAGAAGGCGATGAAGAAGCTTCTTGAGGAGATTCAGGACGGCTCATTCGCCAAGAAGTTCATCGAAGAGAACGAGACCGGCCGTCATCAGTTCGCACGCATCCGTCAGGAAGAGGCCGCGCACGGCATCGAGAAGGTTGGCGCCGACCTTCGCAAGGCGATGCCCTTCCTCGACCCGGTCAAGGTCGTCGACGGTGCTGTCGTCAAAGCCTAAGCCCGGTTGTCTGTAAGAGACCCGGCTTCAGGGCCGGGTCTCTTTATTTCATCCTCCCACCGCAGAAGAGAGGCCAATGAAGAGTTCTCGCTCTCCCCTCTACGTTACGACTCTCATCGCCGGCGCATTTTTCATGGAGAACCTCGATGGCACGATCATTGCCACGGCGCTCCCGCAGATGGCGAAGAGCTTTGACGTGGGCGCTGTCCGACTCAACATTGGCATGACGGCTTATCTCATCACCCTGGCCGTCTTCATTCCTATCAGCGGATGGCTCGCAGACCGCTTCGGTGCTCGCACGGTCTTCGCCTCCGCCATCGGAATCTTTACCTTCGCCTCGCTGCTTTGCGCTGCTGCTACAAATCTCACCGAGTTCACCCTTACACGCATCCTCCAAGGCATCGGAGGCTCCATGATGGTGCCGGTCGGCCGCCTCATCGTTCTGCGTTCTACCCCAAAGGACAAGCTAGCGCAGGCCATCGCCTATATCAGCTGGCCCGGCCTTGGAGCGCTGGTCATCGGGCCACCCATCGGTGGCTTCATCACTACTTACTTCTCCTGGCACTGGATCTTCCTGCTCAATCTGCCCATCGGCATCATCGCGCTCATTCTCACTATGCTCTGGATCGAAAACGTGCGCGCCGAAGAGCATCATCCTCTCGATTGGCTGACCTTTCTCTTCGCCGGTCTCGCATCTACCGGTGTCGTCTTTGCGTTGGAAAAACTTGGTGCCGGAGACAGTCACTGGACCGCGCCTGTCTCCATCCTCGCTCTCAGCCTCTTCAGCGGATATCTTGCAGTCTTCACCGCGCGTCGCAATCCCACCTCGCTCATCGATATCGAATCACTTCGCCTCAAGTCCTATCGGCTTAGCATCTATGGCGCCAGCTTCTTTCGCGTCTCCGTTGGAGTCCTGCCCTTTCTCCTTCCGCTCATGTTTCAGGTCTCCTTTGGACTTAGCGCCTTCACCTCCGGACTCTACCTCTTTGCTCTCTTCGGCGGCGATCTCAGCATGAAGTCCATCGTCATCCCGGTGCTGCGCCGCTTCGGGTTCCGGCGCATCCTCATCGTCAACGGTATCGTCGTCGCTGCTTCGATTGCACTCTGCGCCACATTTACGCCGCACACTCCTCCGGCTCTGATTGCCGCAATCCTCTTCTTCCACGGTGCCTGCCGTTCACTTGAGTTCACCTGCATGACCACGCTCGCCTACGCCGAGATCCCTCCCCAGCGCATGTCTCGTGCCAACGGATTTCTCTCTGCCGTGATGCAACTGTCCATGGGGATGGGAGTAGCAGTCGGAGCCGTCACCCTTCGCCTCGTCGCTCACACCAGCGGACACTCCGCGGCCCAGCCGCTGCTGCGCGACTTCCACATTGCGATCCTATGCACCTCACTGCTTGCTCTCGCTCCTGCTATTGAAGCCCTAGGTCTTTCCCACGACGCCGGAGCTCTTACCAGCGGGCACCAACCTCAGCCCGACCCCGAGGTGAACCCCGCCTGACGCAACGGCGATAGTTGGACTGACCACTTAGGCGACAGAGATTCGATTAGGCTCTCGCATCTGAATGGTGAAAATTCCCTGTCCAATTCAGCTTTACTCCATTCCCTGCAAGACCAGTCGTTTCGTCACAAAACGCCGTAATCCCCGTCGTTGTTGCTCCCAAACGCATTCAAAAACCTGTCACAATGGGAGCAGAGTTGCCCTTCCTGTTTCGCTACCACTGCCCACGAAGGCAGAAGGAGAATTGCACGATGGCCGCCCCCAGCAGTTTCGAAGCTGTACTCCCTCAACAGTTCGGGCCCCAGGTGTTTATCGCTCCCCCGCAACACCCAACACCGACGGCCGAGATTATTGCGGCGCTTCGCACCATTCCTGCGCTCGACGGCCTCACCGACGATGAATACAGCTGGCTGGCAAATAACGGTACCGAGCGCGTGGGCGAAGACGGCGCCATGGTCTTTACCGCAGGTAGCCAAGCCGAAGGCATGGTCTTCATCCTGAAGGGTGAGGTCCACGTGCGTCGCCACAACGGCGGCCCCATGGCCTTGTGGATCGGCCGCGCAGGCGCAATGACGGGCAAGCTTCCTTTCTCGCGCATGAAGAGCTACGGCGGCGACGGCTACACCGTCGGTCCCAGCTGGTCTCTTGAAATCCATGAGAGCCGCTTCCCGGAGATGCTTTCCGTCATCCCTTCCATGACGCAGCGTGTCGTCTGGACCATGATGGACCGCGTTCGCGAGGTCACGCGCATGGAACAGCAGGCTGAGAAGCTCGACGCTCTTGGCAAGCTCGCCGCCAACCTTGCCCACGAGCTCAACAATCCGGCGTCGGCCGCGCAGCGCTCCGCGTCCAGCCTCTTCTCTGAGCTACGCCAATACGGCGATCAGAAGTACCGCATGGGCAATCTCTGCCTGCCGGACTCCATCACCTCGAAATATCGCTCGTGGGTCGTCAACGTTCGCGCCATCATGGCCGAGCGAGATGCTCAGGCTACAGGCGCCATCGACATCCTCGCTGAAAGCGACCGCGAAGCAGATCTCATTCGCTGGCTTGAAACTCACGACATCCCAAATCCCTGGGCCATCGCCCCGGCGCTTGCCGAAACCGGCCTGCCCACAGCGCACCTCGACGAGCTTGCTAACATCATGCCCACTGAGGCCCTTCCTGTCGCCGTAGCCACCGTCGCCAGCTCGCTGCGCGTTGAGCGCATGGCCGAGACTGTCGTCAACTCGACCGTACGCATCTTCGATCTCATCCGCGCCATCAAGGACTACTCCTACATGGATCAGGCGCCGATCCAGGACGTCGATCTTGCGCAGTCGCTCGAGAACACGCTGGTGATGTTCAAATCGCGCCTGAGAAACGTTACCGTCGAGACAGACTTCGATTCGTCACTACCCCCTGTCGCCGCCTACGGCCGCGAGCTAAACCAGGTGTGGACCGCGCTGATCGAAAATGCCCTCGATGCCATGAAGGACAATGGCACGCTACGCCTTTGTACCCGGCTCCAGGGACAAATGGCCTTCGTCGAGATTTGGGACACCGGCCCCGGTATCGAACCCGAACTCAAGAGCCGCATCTTCGAGCCTTTCTTCACGACCAAGGCTCCCGGACGCGGGCTCGGACTCGGACTCGACACGGCGCAGCGCATCCTGCAGCGCCACTCCGGCTACATTCACGTCGAATCCAGGCCGGGAGCCACCTGCTTCCAGATCCGCTTGCCCCTCGATCAGGCTGGTGCATACTAGAAGATCATCGTTAGGACTAGTTCATGACCTCGCCGCCGATCGCTTCAACTGCATCGACAAGCAGATCAAAGTCTTCTCGCCGTGACCTGTGATTCGAAATCGCCACCCGAAGGGCAAAACGCCCATCCAGTTCTGTCCCTGACGGCACGGCTATTCCCCGTTCCTGCACTTGCATCAGGATCTCCTTGTTCTGCGCATCGTTCGCTCCGCGATAACGGAAGCAGACGATATTCAACGGCACGTCAGCGGCAAGCTCCAGCACGGAAGAAGCCGTAACCAGCCTGGCAAGATAACTCGCCTGCTCCACATTCTTCTCGATCTGTTCCGTAAGGACGTTCACTCCCTGCGCCTTTAAGCTCATCCACACTTTAAGCGCCCGAAAGCCGCGTGAAAGCTCCGGTGTTCGCTCCGCAAACCGCAAACCTCCTGCTGCTGCGCCGCGCTCCATTGCTGTCAGATAACTGGCCGCCGTAGCGAACGCAGCGCGATGTGCCTGAGCATCCCGCACAAGCACGCAGCCCACGTCGTAGGGCATGTATCCCCACTTGTGCAGGTCAAACGCCAACGAGTCCGCCCGCTCCATCCCACGAAGCAATGGCCTCAGCTTCTCCGACAAATTCGCCATCGCGCCGAACGCTCCATCCACGTGGAACCACATCCCTTCCGCTGCACATAAGTCAGCAATTCCCTCCAGATCGTCCGTCGCTCCTGTATTCACAGTCCCGGCCGTCCCCACAACACACATGGGCCGATGCCCAGCAGCACGGTCCGCCACAACCGCCTGCTTCAGCTCATCCATCCTCATCCTGTAACTCGCGTCCACACCGGTTGCACACAAGCTCACATGTCCCATTCCCAATAGACCTATCGCCTTCTTCAGCCAGCTGTGCGTCTCGGTCGAACAATACACCCGCAGTAACGGGCCGCCCTGCATTCCGTGCTCGCGCACATCGAATCCTGCACACGCATGACGCCCAACCGCCAGCCCAAGCAGGTTTGCAAATGAACCTCCGCTTGCGAGCAGACCGCTCGTTCCCTTAGGCATCCCCATCAGCTCTGCCAGCCATCGCAGAACCTGCTCCTCGACCATCGTCGCCGAATCGTTGAACCCAGCTACGTTCGGATTCATTCCTGCAGCCAGCATCTCCGCCAGCATTCCAACAACCGTGCCATTACCCTGCACCCAACCCCAGAACCGTGGGTGCGCATTGCCGATTCCATATGGCAACACATCACGCATGAAGCTCGTGTAAGCAACCTCAGTCCCCACTCCCGTACGCGGAATCGCCGCACTTTCAAACGCTTCTCGAGTGGCCTTTGGAAGCTCCTGCCACGCAGGCTCGTTCCCCAACCCACGGACATAATCGAACATGCCGTCGAGCATTCGATGTCCCAGCTCACGCAGCTCCGCCCACTCCGCCTCGCTCGCGGGATCAAGCGATCTTTCTACCGCTCCCAATTTATCCATGGAATTTAACGATACGCTGTGTGAAATTACTTCATAGCTTCGAGCGAAGCGAATGCTATTCTCCGGCCAAGGATCCTCTATGAAGAAGAAACTGATTCGCACAGCAAGCTATTTCGTGCTTCCCCTCGCCGTTTTCGGAGTCATGCGCTCACAGCAAGCAGCTCAGCAGACACAGCGCTTCCCGCAGTTCGATAACGAAGATGTGAAGGTATGGAAGTCCGTCGTGATGCCAAAGTCACCGCTCACGATGCACCGTCATGATCACCCGCGCGTCATCATTGCGCTACAGGGCGGAACCATGAACATCGTGACGCAGAACGGTCCCACCGAAGCCCACGTCTGGGAGACGGGCAAGGCCTACTGGTTGCCGGCAAACCCACCCGGAACCATGCACGCCGACGTAAACGCCGGCGACAAGCCGATCGAAGTAATTGTGGTTTCTCTGGAAAAAGAAAAGTAGGCGCTGGCTTACTTTGTGACTTCGACACCACGCCAGAAGGCGATGTGGTGTTTCACGTTCCGCGCAGCCGGCTTTGGATCTGGGTAGTACCACGCCGCGTCCTGATTCTCCTGCCCATCCACAATGACCGTGAAGTATCGGGCCTGCCCCTTCCAGGGGCAACTCGAGGTCGTGGAGCTAGGCTTCAGGAACTCCCGCTTGACCGTCTCGTCCGGAAAGTAAATATTGCCCTCAACCGTCTCGTACGTCTCGCTTTCGGCCAGTGTCTGACCATTCCAAACTGCCTTCGCCATATTTAACAAACCAATCTTTTCAATGAGTTACAGCAGGGGTACGCCACACGAAGGGCGACGAACGCGCTTCAATCCCCAAAGACTACAACTTTGTTGTAACAGAAATGATGCAAAAAGGGAAACCCGGAGCCGAGCCGCAAGCTACGCCTTGGTTAGCCCAAACGACTTCTGAAAGGCCTCGTGTAGCTTCTGCGCCACCGGATACTTCTCGATCAACGCCGCGGTGTTTCGCATAAACGGATTCCCCGACGCCTTCTCCGTCTCTGCATGGAAGTGATGGTACTTGGCGTAGATCAGGATTCCCTCAGCGTTCGTGTCCAGAAACAGATCTGCGTCCAGAGCACCCCGGAGCACCAGAGAAGCCGCCATCTCCCAGTAGCTCAATACCTGACGCCAGGCGGCGTTGTGCTGCGAGCCGACATCTCTTGAAACCAACCGAAGCTCTTCAACCGTCTTCGGCTGAAAGTCGAAAATCATAAAACGGCGCGATTTCCTTAGTGTCTCCTCACGCCTCATCTCGTACAGTTTCAAAATCAACTCTGCGTCGGCTGCTGTCGCCATTCGTTCTCCTCTTACGCCACGCTCTCGACTACGGCTCGGATCTTTTCCGGATCAGGTATTGTTGCCGACGGTCCTGCAACCTTCTTCTGGTAAGTGCACTTCGGCCCCGTGACGACCTCTTCTTCGGCGCCCTTCTTCTTACGGCGCTTGGGCAACGCCTCGTGATTGTTCGGGCAAACCCAGGAAGTTCCCTTGTCGTTGACGACCTCCAGCAGATACGCGCTCTCGCACTTCGGGCAGGTCTCGTCGATCAGCTTCAGGTTCGAGGCAAAGTCGCACTTCGGATAATTCACACAGCCATAGAACACATCGCCGCGCTTCGTCTTCCGTACTGCGATATCGCCACCGTCCTTCGGGCACTTCGAATCGAGCAGCTCCTGCTTGATGTACTTGCACTTCGGATAGCCGCTGCAGCTGATGAACTCCCCATACTGGCCATGACGCTGCAGCAGCGGCTTGCCGCACTTCGGGCAGCTCTCGTCCAACTGCACCGGGGGCTTCTGCTGCACCTTCTGGTTGAGCTTGCGAATGGTCTTACACGGCGGATCGTCGTTGTACCCGGGGCAAGCCATGAACGGACCCCACGGCCCGTTCCGCAACACCATCGTGCGCCCGCAGTTGTCGCAGGCCTCTTCCTCAGGAGCCTCATCCGCTCCAGGAGCGCTCAGGTCCGGCTTCGCCGCGTAGTTCTCCTTGGTGAAGTCGCAGCTGAACGTCTCAACCGTAATCTTCTTGCCCTTCTTCTGAGCCTCTTCAATGGCTGAGACAAGTTCCTTGGCGTCCTTCGCCTCACGGCTGAAGTCCATCGCATCTTCAGTCGTCGCCTTCACCGTCATCGGGAACCTAAACGCTGAGGTGATCTTTTTCACGATCGCCTTCGGGTCCTTCTTCCACGGTCCAGCTGCGACAGTCATTGGCTTCGACTTCGTAAAGTTCGAGCACGAATAGAAGCTTCCAAACTTGCCCCACTTCAGAATCAGCGGAGAGCCGCACTTGTCGCAGATCTCAGTGGTCGGTTCTTCCATCCGCTTGATGTCTTCCATGTGCTTCTCGGCCACAACCAGTTCCTTCTCAAAGTGGTCATAGAAGCCGTTAAGTAGATCCGTCCAACGCTCCTGGCCATCCTCCACAGCATCCAGTTCGCCTTCGAGCGTAGCCGTGTACTGCGTATCAAAGATGTATGGAAAGTTCTTCACCAGCAGCTTCGTCACAACGATGCCGATCTCCGTCGGCACGAACTTTCCAGTGATCTTCTTCACGTAGTCGCGATCCTGGATCGTGTTAATGATCGAGGCATACGTTGAAGGACGCCCAATGCCCTTCTCCTCCAGAGTCTTCACCAGGCTGGCTTCGTTGAAGCGCGGAGGCGGCTGTGTAAACTTCTGCAGTGGATCCAGCTTCTGAAGCTTCAGAGCCTCGCCCGAAGCCAGCTCCGGCAGCCTGCGCTCGGCATCACCTTCCGTATCGGCGTCTCCCTGCGCGTCCGGCTGCGCGAGCTTATCTTCCTTCGCAGCCTTCTCTTTCGCAGCGGCACGGGCTCGCTTATCTTCCTCTTCGAACTTCAGGTGGCCATCGAACTTCAACACGCTGCCGGTCACGCGGAAGTCATATGTAAGCTTCGCCTTCGCCTCGATCTCAACCGTCGTCTGATCGAACACCGCAGGCGTCATCTGGCTCGCCACAAACCGCTGCCAGATCAGCTTGTACAACCGATATTGCTCGTCCGATAGATAGCGCCGAATCGAAGCCGGCGTAAAGCTCACCGAAGTGGGACGAATCGCCTCGTGCGCGTCCTGAGCCTGCTCCTGCTTCTTGCCGACATACTCATTCGGCTTGTCCGGCAGATACGCCGCGCCCAGCTTGCCGATATACTCCCGAGCTTCGACAATCGCATCCGGGCTCACGCGGGTAGAATCGGTACGCATGTAGGTAATCAGGCCGACTGTTCCCTCAGCTCCGATCTCAATACCTTCATACAGCCGCTGCGCCACGCCCATCGTACGGCGAACATTGAAGCCCAGCCGTCCCGCCGCATCCTGTTGCAACTTACTGGTAGTAAACGGAGCCTTTGGATTATTCCTGCGCTCCTTCTTCTCTACCGACCGAACACTCCAGGTTGCCTTCTCGAGTTCGCCCACTACTTCGTGGACTGCATCCTCATCCGGCAGAGCATTCGCAAGAAACTGCTCCTTGCCATCGGCATCAGCCCCATTCGCCACACGCGAAGGAACGCCATTCACGCCAACAAATCGCGCGCTGAACCCCTGTTTTCCTGCGCCAGGCAAAAGGTCGGCGTCGATCGTCCAGTACTCCACCGGCTTAAACTCGTTGATCTCCTGTTCGCGTTCCACGATCAACCGCAGCGCCACCGTCTGCACACGTCCTGCACTCAGCCCGCGCCGCACCTTATCCCATAGCAATGGGGAGATCTGATATCCCACCAGCCGGTCCAGCACCCGCCGCGTCTGCTGCGCTTCCACAAGGTTCTCGTCCACATCACGAGCATGGGCGAACGCCGCATTAACGGCCTTTTTCGTAATCTCATTAAAGGTCACACGTCGGACCTTCGACTTGTCCTTCACCACCGGCATCAGCTGCATCGAAAGATGGGCAGCAATGGCCTCGCCCTCGCGGTCCGGGTCAGGCGCCAGGTAAACCGCATCGGCCTTCGCCGCCAGCTTCTTCAGGCGGTCGACGACCTTCTCCTTTCCAGGAGAGACGATCAGCGTCGGCTCGAAGGTTCTCTTCTTCAGCTCCACGCCAATGTCGTTTTTGGGCAGGTCCATGATGTGGCCAATCGAGGCCTCCACCACGTAGTCGCTGCCGAGATATTTTCCGATCGTCTTCGCCTTCGCCGGCGATTCCACGATCACAAGTGACTTAGCCATTCGTTCCCTTCATCCACCAGAACGCTCGGCCTCAGCCAAACGTTCCATCAATCCGTTCGTCTTTTCGATGATTCCCTTGCGAACCTAACACGGTTTCGCCAAACGCGTCATCCTTCTCACAATTCCCAACAGACGAACTCAGCTCCAAAACGTTACCATGACGAACCGGTTCAACCACTGTGCGCGACAGTCCACGAACTGCTGTCAACTCATACGGCTGGCCGCACTTATCGCCTGCTCTGCGAAAGTTTTCCACCGGTCAATCAGCCATCTCACATCGACCGGACATAATTTTTTCCCGGAAGCTGTCTGATTCGGCCTGCAAGTTCCAGCTCGAACAGCGCCGTAAAGATCTCCGCCGACCCAAGCTCTCCATCCAGATTCTCAATCAATGCGTCCAACTGGGTGGCCTCGTCCTGTCGCAATCGCTCCAAAACGATACGCTCGTGATCCGAAAGCCGCGTTTCGTTAAATAAGGATGCGGTGCCTGCCGCATTCGATTCACTCCCACCTGCAAGCCCCATCTCTTCTTCAAGTTGATCGCGAATCTCCGAAGGAAGGTCTTCCCACACATCCTCCCAGGTCGCTGTCAGCTTCGCACCCTGCTTGATCAGCGTATTCGGCCCCCAGGCGTTCTTGTTGGTCACGTTCCCAGGAACAGCATAGACATCGCGGTTCTGCTCCATTGCCAGCCGTGCGGTGATCCGTGTGCCACTATGCTCCCCGGCTTCGATCACCAGAACACCGACGCTCATGCCGCTCAAAATCCTGTTGCGAACCGGAAAATTCTGCGGCGCAGGAAACGTTCCCAGCGGATACTCGCTCACAATCGCTCCACCGCTCTCCACGATCTGTTCCGCCAGTCGCTTGTTCTCCTTTGGATAAATCACATCGATACCCGTACCCCACACCGCAACGGTCTGCCTCGCGCCTCCAACGCTCCCTTATGCGCGGCAGTATCCACGCCGCGAGCCATGCCGCTAAAGATCACCAACCGTCGCACAGCCAGATCGCGCGCCAGCATCTCCGCCATCGCTGATCCATATGTCGAAGGATGGCGTGTCCCCACCACCGCAATTCCCGGCCGTGCCAACTGCATCACGTCGCCGCGAATCCAAAGCACCGCCGGAGGATCGTAGATCTCCCCCAGCCGCTCCGGATAGGTCTCGTCCGAAGGCGTCAGAATCGTACCGCCCGCCTCCAGCACACGATTCATCTCCTCTTCAGCCGCTTTGCGCGCTCGACCTGCAAAACAAAACTGCGCGGATTCCGCCGGCAGCCCCAGCCCCTCCAACTCCGTTAGTGAAGCTTCAAACAACCGCTCCGGCTCACCCAACCGCCGCATCGCCTTCTGCGTCCGCGTCGCACCCATCCCCGGAGTCAATACCAGCGCCAGCCATGCCAGCCGCGCCATCTCAACTTGTCCTGCTGTAGCCGTACTGCTCTGCTGGCCCAACTTCATCCATCCTCCACAACTCACTACGTTTGCGCGCTTACCGCCTGGATCAACGCCCGTATGTACCCATAGCAATACGCGAAGGACTGAAGCCCATCCGTGTCGCCCGGAGCCTCCGGAACGTGATCCGGCATCAGCATATAAGGATAGCCAACCTCCTTATAAACCTGGATCGCCTTCCACATATCAACGTCGCCCTCGTCCGGATACACCTCAACAAAATCGTCTCTTTGCCCGCGAATATTTCGGAAGTGCACGTTGAAGATCTTCTTCCGCGTCCCGAAGTATCGGATCACGTCATAAATCTCTTTCCCCGGGTCAGACAGCATCTCCGACACCGTCCCCTGGCAGAAGTTCAACCCGTGATATTCGCTCTCGCGAATCGCAACAAATCGCTTCAACCCATCCACCGTACCCACCACACGATCTATGCCCTGATATCCCTCCGGAGGAACTCCGGGATCCTGCGGATGACACGCCATCCG
>Ga0163162_10005666_pt1 | contig 12067 bp, 10 predicted proteins | sample S55metaG_FD_115310 | JGI IMG/M metagenome (GOLD analysis project Ga0163162, IMG submission 115310) | Switchgrass rhizosphere microbial communities from Kellogg Biological Station, Michigan, USA - S5-5 metaG | ecosystem: Host-associated > Plants > Roots > Rhizosphere > Soil | place: USA...
CGATCATTGCGCACATCGACCACGGCAAATCGACGCTGGCCGATCGCATCATCCAGTTGTGCGGCGGCTTGTCCGACCGTGAAATGGAAGCGCAGGTTCTCGATTCGATGGACCTCGAGCGCGAGCGTGGCATCACGATCAAGGCGCAGACAGCTGCGCTCACCTACAAGGCCCGCGACGGCCAGGTCTACAACCTCAATCTCATCGATACCCCGGGCCACGTCGACTTTTCGTACGAGGTGAGCCGCTCGCTCTCGGCGTGCGAAGGCGCGCTCCTCGTCGTCGATGCGAGCCAGGGCGTCGAGGCGCAGACCGTCGCCAACTGCTACACCGCGATCGAACTCGGCGTCGAGGTCGTGCCGGTGCTCAACAAGATCGACCTGCCGGCCGCCAATCCGGAAAAGGCAATCGAGGAAATCGAGGACGTCATCGGCATCGACGCCACCGACGCCACGCATTGCAGCGCGAAAACCGGCCAGGGCGTCGAGGACGTGCTCGAAGCGCTGATCGCGAAGGTGCCGCCGCCCAAGGGCGACCCGGAAGCGCCGCTGCAGGCGCTCATCATCGACTCGTGGTTCGACAACTACGTGGGCGTCGTGATGCTCGTGCGCATCAAGAACGGCACGCTGCGCCCGAAGGACAAGATCAAGATGATGGCGACCGGCGCGCAGTACCCGGTCGAGCACCTCGGCGTGTTCGCGCCGAAGGCGACGAACCTCGCGTCGCTGTCGGCGGGGCAGGTGGGCTTCATCATCGCGGGCATCAAGGAATTGCAGGCGGCGAAGGTCGGCGACACGGTCACGGTGGCGACCCGCCCCGCATCCGAGCCGCTGCCGGGCTTCAAGGAAGTGAAGCCGCAGGTGTTCGCGGGGCTCTATCCGGTCGAGGCGAACCAGTACGACGCGCTGCGCGAATCGCTCGAAAAGCTCAAGCTGAACGACGCGTCGCTGCAATACGAGCCGGAAGTCTCGCAGGCGCTCGGCTTCGGCTTTCGCTGCGGCTTTCTCGGCCTCTTGCACATGGAAATCGTGCAGGAGCGGCTCGAGCGCGAATTCGACATGGATCTCATCACGACCGCGCCCACGGTCGTCTACGAGGTCGTGCAGCGCGACGGCACGGTAATCCAGGTCGAAAACCCGGCGAAGATGCCGGAGCCGCCGAAGATCGAGGAAGTGCGCGAGCCGATCGTCACCGTGAACCTGTACATGCCGCAGGAGTACGTGGGCTCGGTCATCACGCTCTGCACGAACAAGCGCGGCCAGCAGACCAACATGCAGTATCACGGGCGCCAGGTGCAGCTCACCTACGAAATTCCGATGGCGGAAATCGTGCTCGACTTCTTCGACCGCCTGAAGTCCACGTCGCGCGGCTATGCGTCGATGGACTACGAGTTCAAGGAGTACCGCGCCGCCGACGTCGTCAAGGTCGACATGCTGATCAACGGCGACAAGGTGGATGCGCTGTCGGTGATCGTGCACCGGTCGCAAAGCCAGCATCGCGGGCGCGAAGTGGCGTCGAAGATGCGCGAGCTGATTCCGCGCCAGATGTACGACGTGGCGATCCAGGCGACCATCGGCGCGAACATCATCGCGCGCGAGAACATCAAGGCGCTGCGCAAGAACGTGCTCGCCAAGTGCTATGGCGGCGACATCTCGCGCAAGAAGAAGCTCCTCGAAAAGCAGAAGGCAGGCAAGAAGCGGATGAAGCAGGTCGGTTCAGTCGAGATTCCGCAAGAGGCTTTCCTCGCGATCCTGCGCGTCGACGACTAGGCGCTGCGTGATTGACGCCAGCGCCAGGCAAAGAACGATAACAACCGGAACCGATTGATGAATTTTGCGTTGATTCTTTTGATTCTCGTCCTCGTGACGGGTGTGGCATGGGTGCTCGACAAGCTGGTGTTCATGCCCGGGCGGCGCCGCGCCGCGGACGCCGCGGTCGCGGAATTCGACCGGCAGCAGACGCGCGTCGGCGAGCGTTTCGCCGACGAGAACGCGCCACAGACACGCGCGCGCCTGCGCGACGAGAAGCTGCGCCAGCCGTGGTGGCTCGAGTACACGGCAAGCTTCTTTCCGGTGATTCTCGCGGTGTTCGTCGTGCGCTCGTTCGTCGTGGAGCCGTTCAAGATTCCGTCCGGCTCGATGGTGCCGACCCTGCTCGTGGGCGACTTCATCCTCGTCAACAAATACGAATACGGCCTGCGCCTGCCGATCGTCAACACCAAGGTGACAGACGGCAAGCCGCTCTCGCGCGGCGACGTGGTGGTGTTCCGCTACCCGAAGGACGAGTCGGTCGACTACATCAAGCGCGTGATCGGCCTGCCGGGCGACACCGTCGCTTACGAGGACAAGAAGCTCACGATCAACGGCAAGCCGGTGCCCGAAACGCCGCTGCCGGATTACTTCGACGACGAGCGCATCGGCTACGCGAAGCAGTTCGTCGAAGACCTCGACGGCCGCAAGAACGCGATCCTGAACAACCCGCAGGTGCCGCCGTTCGTCGTCGGCGCGGACGACTTTCCGTATCGCGACAACTGCAACTACAACGCGCAGGGCGTGACGTGCAAGGTGCCCCCGGGGCACTACTTCATGATGGGCGACAACCGCGACAACAGCGCCGACAGCCGCTACTGGGGCTTCGTCCCCGATCAGAACATCGTCGGCCGCGCGTTCTTCATCTGGATGAACTTCAGCAACCTGAAGCGCATCGGTTCGTTCCATTAACGGGCGCGATGCTCGCCACGACCGCGCGAATGCGCCGTGTCACGCACGGCGCATTCCTTCGATCACATTGCTCCGAAACAGCGTAAAGAAGCGCGGCTAACACCGCTTCGGCACGCGTTTTCCCCGCTTTCCGGCCCGGTTCGCCCGGTCCGGCGCCCGCGTTATACTCTGTCCATGCCCTCATCTCCGTTGGAAAGCCGGCTGCGGTACGAATTTCGCAATGCGGAATTGCTGCGCCAGGCGATGACCCACCGCAGTCATAGTGCCACGCACAACGAACGGCTCGAATTTCTTGGCGATTCCGTTCTTAATTGCGTGGTGGCTGCGCTTTTGTTCCAACGATTCGGAAAACTCGACGAAGGCGATCTTTCCCGCGTCCGCGCCAACCTCGTCAAACAGCAGTCGCTGTATGAGATCGCTCAGGCCCTCAATGTGTCGGAGGCGCTCCGGCTGGGCGAGGGCGAGCTGCGCAGCGGGGGCTTTCGCCGGCCGTCGATTCTCGCCGATACGCTCGAAGCCATCTTCGGCGCGATCTTCCTGGACGGCGGGTTCGAATCCGCTCATACGGTCATCAAGCGTCTCTACACGCCGATTCTCGATCACATCGATCCGCGCACGATCGGCAAGGACGCGAAAACGCTGCTTCAGGAATATCTGCAGGGCCACAAGATCGCGCTGCCGACCTATACCGTCGTCGCAACGCACGGGGCCGCGCACAATCAGCAATTCGAAGTCGAATGCACGGTGCCCAAGCTCGACGTGAAGGTGTCCGGCTCCGGTGCGAGCCGCCGCGCCGCCGAGCAGGCAGCCGCGAAGAAGGCGCTCGACGAAGTGATGGCCGCCGCGCCCGCGCTCGCCGTGAAGCCCAAGCGCAAGGGCGCGCGCTCGGCCAAGCATGTCGAGCCGGAAGTCGTGCCGGGCGTGACCGGCGTACAGACGGCGCTCGATCTGCGCTCGCCCGATCGCAAGGAGCGCGACCGCCTGCGGGCGTCGGATGCGCCGCCCGGCGAGCGGCCGGCTGCTACGCCGCTCGCGGTTATTCGTGCCGCGCACGTGGAGCCGTCGGCGGGAGCGTATGCCGCGTCCGAGAAGCCCGAGCGGCATGTGATCCACCGCAGCGACCGGCCGGAAAAGGTGGAAAAGGTCGAAAAAGCAGAGAAGGCGGAGAAGGCAGAACGCGCGGAGCGGGTGGAGAAGGCCGGCGACCCCGACGCTCCGTCCGGCGACAGGGCGCCCGACGCCGACGCACCCCAGTCCGCCGACGCGCTGAAGCACGACGACAAGAACGACGTCAGCCACGAAGTCCAGGTCGCGCGTGCCGCCGATGCAGGCCGCTGACGCCATCCCGAGCCCCGGCGCGCAAGCGCGCCTCATGAATCCGTTGCCGCCCACACTTATGAACGCTTCCACTCCCACTGGTTTTCGCTGCGGCATGGTCGCGATCGTCGGCAGGCCCAATGTCGGCAAATCGACGCTGATGAACGCGCTCGTCGGCCAGAAAGTCAGCATCACGTCTCGCAAGGCGCAGACCACGCGCCACCGCATCACCGGCATCCACACGCTCGACGACGCGCAATACATTTTCGTCGATACGCCCGGGTTTCAAACCAAGCACAGCGGCGCGTTGAACCGGTCGCTGAACCGCGCCGTGACCTCGACGCTCACGTCCGTCGACGCCATCCTCTTCGTGATCGAAGCCGGCCGCTTCGGCCCGGACGACCAGAAGGTGCTCGACCTGATCCCCGGCGGCACACCCACGCTCCTCATCGCGAACAAGCTCGATCACGTGAGCGACAAGGACACGCTCTTTCCCTTCATGCAGAAGGTGAGCGCGCTTGCCGACTTCAAGGAAATCGTGCCGATGTCGGCGAAGAATCCCGACGACATCAAGCGCCTGATGAACACCGTGAAGCCCTATTTGCCGGAAGGCGAGCCGATCTACGGCGAGGACGACCTGACCGATCGCAGCGAGCGCTTTCTGGCCGCCGAGATCCTGCGCGAGAAGGTGTTCCGCTGGACCGGTGACGAATTGCCGTACACGAGCACGGTGCTCATCGAGAAGTTCGAGACCGAAGGGCGCCTGCGCCGCATTTTCGCGACGATCCTGGTTGATCGCGATACGCACAAGGCGATGATCATCGGGCAGAAGGGCGCGAAGCTGAAGCAGATCAGCACCGAGGCGCGCCTCGACATGGAGAAGCTCTTCGACGGCCCGATCTATCTCGAAACCTTTGTCAAGGTGAAGAGCGGCTGGGCCGACAACGAGGCGGGACTGCGTGCCTATGGCTACGAATGAGGAAACGAACGAAGGCACGAACGAAGGCATGCACGACGCCTGGATGACCGGCGCGTCCGACGCCGGCGCGGGCGAGCGGCTCGACGACGACTTCGAAGCCGCGCCGAAGCCGGCCGCGAAAAAGCGCCGCGCATCGGGCACCGGCGAGGCGCCGCCCGCCGCGAAACGGCCGCGCGCCGCGCCCCGGTCCGATTTCCGCATCGCGGAGCAGCCCGCGTTCGTGCTGCACAGCTATCCGTATCGCGAGACGAGTCTCGTCATCGACGTGTTCTCGCGCGACTACGGGCGCGTCGCGCTCGTCGCGAAGGGCGCGAAACGCCCGCACTCCGCGCTGCGCGGCGTGCTGCAGACGTTCCAGCCGCTCGGGCTTTCGTGGACCGGCAAGGGCGAGGTGCGCACCCTGACGACGGCCGAATGGGTTGGCGGCATGCTGCCGCTCGCGGGCGACGCGCTCCTTTGCGGCTTCTACGTGAACGAATTGCTGGTCAAGTTCTGCGCACGCGAAGACGCGCATCCCGCGCTTTTCAATCACTATGTCCTGACGCTCTCGCGTCTCGCCCACGACGAGCCTCCCGTGCAGGTGCTGCGTTCGTTCGAGCGCGTGCTGCTGCGCGAGACCGGCTACGCGATGGCGCTGAACCGCACTGTCACGCGCCAGCCGGTCGTGGCTGACCGGCGATACGTGTTCGATCCCGAGCGCGGCGTGCGCGTAGCGTCGGAGGAACTGCCGTCGCAATGGCCGGTGATCGCCGGCCAGACGCTCCTCGACATGGAAGAGGACGATTACAGCCGCCCGCAGACGGCGGCGCAAAGCAAGACGCTGATGCGCTTCCTGCTCAACGTCTATCTGGGCGGTACGCCGCTCGCCACCCGTCAGATCCTGATCGACCTGCAAAATCTATGAGCTTCTTTCTCTCGTCAACGTCGAACGTGATCGATCTCGGCGTGAACATCGATCACGTCGCCACGCTGCGCAACGTGCGCGGCGCCCGCTATCCGGACCCGGTGCGCGCCGCCCTCATGGCCGAAGAGGCGGGCGCGGACGCGATCACGCTGCATTTGCGCGAGGACCGCCGCCATATCGTCGACGCCGATGTGCGCGCGCTGCGGCCCATCCTGAAAACACGCATGAACCTGGAGTGCGCGATCACGCAGGAAATGCTCGACATCGCGTGCGAGGTCAAGCCGCACGACGTCTGCCTCGTGCCGGAAAAGCGCCAGGAGCTGACGACCGAGGGCGGGCTGGATGTCGCCGGCCAGTTCGAGGCCGTCAAGGCCGCCTGCGCGCAGTTGCGCGACGCGGGCGCACGCGTCTCGCTCTTCATCGACGCCGACGAAACCCAGATCCGCGCCGCGCACGAGGCCGGCGCGCCGGTCATCGAACTGCATACGGGCAGCTACGCCGAAGCCGACGGCGAAGCCGCTCAGAAGCGTGAATTCGAGCGCATCGCGCAAAGCGTCGATATCGGCAACGCGCTCGGGCTCAAGGTGAACGCGGGGCACGGCCTGCATTACACGAACGTGCAGCCGATGGCGGCGCTCGAAGGCATCGTCGAGCTGAACATCGGCCACGCGATCGTCGCGCATGCCATCTTCGCCGGCTGGGAGAACGCGGTGCGCGAGATGAAGGCGATCATGGTCGCGTCGCGTCTCGCGGCGGTGCGCTGAGAAGGCGCGCACGATGGCGATCTACGGAATCGGCACGGACCTCGTCCAGGTGAGCCGCGTCGCGGCGGTCATGGAACGCACGAAAGGGCGCTTCGCCGAAAAGGTGCTCGGCGCCGACGAGCTGCGCATCTATCACGCGCGGCGCGCGCGCTCGGAAGTGCGCGGCCTCGCGTTCCTCGCCACGCGTTTTTCCGCGAAGGAAGCGTTTTCCAAGGCGATCGGCCTCGGCATGCACTGGCCGATGACCTGGCGCGCGCTCCAGACGCTCAACGAACCGAGCGGCAAGCCCATGGTCGTGGCGTCCGGCGAGCTGGCCGAATGGCTCGCGGCGCGCGGCATCACGGCCAGAGTCACCATCACCGATGAGCGCGACTACGCGGTGTCGTTCGTCATCGCGGAAATCGCGGACCCTTCCTGACATCTCTTCCCTGGACCCAATGAAACGCACTCCCGGACCCGTCATGCTCGACGTGGTCGGCACGACGCTGACCGCCGCCGATATCCGCCGCATCGAGCACACGATGACAGGCGGCATCATCCTGTTCGCCCGCCACTTCACGGATCGCGCGCAGCTCGTGGCGCTCACCGACGCGATTCGCGAGGTGCGCGAGGACATCCTGATCGCCGTCGATCACGAAGGCGGCCGCGTGCAGCGCTTTCGCACCGACGGTTTCACCGTACTGCCCGCGCCGGGCAGGCTCGGCGCGCTGTGGGACCGCGACGTGCTGCTCGCGACCAAGACCGCGACCGCGTTCGGCTACGTGCTCGCCGCCGAACTGCGTGCGTGCGGTATCGACATGAGCTTCACGCCCGTGCTGGACCTGGATTACGGCCAGTCGAAGGTGATCGGCGACCGCGCGCTGCACGGCGATCCGCGCGTCGTCACGCTGCTTGCCAAGAGCATGAACCACGGCCTCGCGCTCGCGGGCATGGCCAATTGCGGCAAGCATTTTCCGGGGCACGGCTTCGCCGCCGCGGATTCGCACGTCGCCCTGCCGACCGACGACCGTCCGCTCGATGACATCCTCGCCGCCGATGCGAAGCCGTACGACTGGCTGGGGATGTCGCTCGCGTCGGTGATTCCGGCGCACGTGATCTACACGCAAGTCGACGACAAACCCGCCGGGTTCTCGCGCACGTGGCTGCAGGACGTGCTGCGCGGGCGGCTCGGATTCAACGGCGCGATCTTCAGCGACGACCTCTCGATGGAAGCGGCGCGCGCCGGCGGCACGCTGACCGAGGCGGCCACCGCGGCGCTGACGGCCGGCTGCGACATGGTGCTCATCTGCAACCAGCCGGAGGAAGCGGAAAAGGTGCTCGATCAATTGCGCGTCACGCCGTCGAAGGCGTCGCTCAATCGCCTGAAGAAAATGCGGCCGCGCGGCAAGGCGCCGCACTGGGACAAGCTGCAGGAGCAGGTGGACTATCAGCAGGCGAAGGCGCTGATCGCGAGCGCGCTTGGCTGAGCGGATCTGAGCGGGTTGGAGCGGCAACGAAAAAAATGAAAAACGCCACGGCATCGCTGCCGTGGCGTTTTTCGTTGCGCGAAGCGCTGCGCCTGCGATCCTACGATTCGAGTTTCATGCGCTGCAGCTTGTTATAGAGCGTCTTCGGGCTGATGCCGAGAAGCGTCGCTGCCCGGTGCCGCGTGCCGCCCACCGCTTCCAGCGTCGCGCGGATCAGCATGTCCTCGACATCCGCGAGCGCCGTCCCGACCGTCACCTGCACGCTCGTGCCGTTCAGTCCGCGCCCGCCGGGGCCGCCTTGCTCGTCGACGTGCAGCGTCTCGATCACGTCGCCCGACGCGTGATACGCCCGCCGCACGCGCTCGCGCAATTCGCGCACGTTGCCTGGCCACTCGTTCGCGAGGCACTCGCGGATGAACGCCGGGCTGATGCGCTTCGGTGACCCGCTCGTCACCCCGGCGATATGGTTCTCGCGATTCAGCTCGTCGACGAAATATTCGGCGAACAGCGCGATGTCCTCGCCGCGCTCGCGCAGCGGCGGCAGCGCGATCGACGACGCGTTCAGCCGCAGGAAGAGGTCTTCGCGCAGGGCGCCGTCGGTGACGGCTTCCTTCACCGGCGTGCGCGTCGCGGCGATGAGGCGAAAATCGGTCATGATCCGGTTGCTGCCGCCGACGCGCATGAACGTCTGCGAATCGAGCGCGCGCAGCAGCGCGTCCTGCTGTTCGCTCGGCAGGGCGTCGATCTGGTCGAGAAAGAGCGTGCCGCCGCCCGCCTGCTCGAGCAGGCCCGGCTCGCGGTTCTCCGCCCCGGCGAAAGCGCCGCGCTCGTGGCCGAACAGCACGCTTTCCATCGAGCGCTGGCCCGGCTCGCGCGCCGCCATGCAATCGAAGTAGATGAACGGACCCTTGCGGCGGCGGCTCAGGTCGTGCAGCGTGCGCGCCGCCACCTTCTTGCCGGTGCCCGGCTCGCCGCAGATCAGCACGGCGGCTTCGGTCGGCGCGGTGTGTTCGATCAGGTCGTACACATGCTGGATCGCGCCGCTCCTGCCGAGCATCGCGCCGAAATGCCCGAGGTCGCGCAACGTCGAGCGCAGCGCCTGCACTTCTTCCGTCAGTTCGTAGGGCCGCGGTATGCGCGCGAGCAGGCTGCGCAGACGCGGAATGTTGACAGGTTTCAGCAAATAGTCCCAGATCCCGTGGCGCAGGCCTTCGATCGCGCTTTCGACCGTCGCGTTGCCCGTCATCACGATCACCGGAAGCGCGCCGTCCGGCGGCTGCGCCGGCAGGCTCGGCAGCAGGTCGAGGCCGCTGCCGTCCGGCAGGTTCAGGTCGACCAGCACGACGTCGGGGATGAAGCGGGTGAGGGCCGCGCGGGCTTCGGCAAGGGTGGTCGCGGTATCGACGGAGAAACCATCCGCCGACAGGATCGCGGACAGGCCGGAGAGGCTATTGGGATCGTCTTCGACAATCAGGGCGTGTGGCATGGCGGACACAACGTATCAAGGTGGTCTGTAATTCGCTCGAAACCGGGTCCGCTGAACTTGGCGGGCGAGCCGGTGGGTCGGGCGCGTCGTTGCCGGCCGCATCGTCCGCACCCGGTCTGGTTCGTGCGAGCGGCGCGCTTCGGTCTCCTGCGTCCTGCGCTTCGTCCTTCGCTACTGTGGTTTCACGTGCAAATCGTTGTTCACGGATTGCACCCCCGACACGCCGCGCGTCACGGCGACAGCCTTCTGAATCTGTACTTCCGAGTTCACGAAGCCGGACAACTGCACGGCCCCGCGATAGGTCTCGACGCTCACCGCCAGCGACTTCAGGCCCGGATCGGCGAGCAACGCGGTCTTCACGCGCGCGGTGGTCGCGGTATCGGTCGTGTACTCGCCCGCCGATTCGCTCGTGGCCGTCGACGAGCATCCGGCGATGAACGCGAATGCGGGCGCGGCGAGCAGGGCGGCGATCAGGAACCGGATCGCGACGGCGTGATGGTTAGGGTGGGTGTTTGGCACGGTTCGACGTCGAGTGAAGATCAAGTCTTTCGAGCAGAATTCGTGCCAGACTTCTTATTGCCCTCGAAGCGTCTTCAACGTGTCGTGAACGCGCCTCATCAGGTCGCAGGGCAGCGCTCTCGCCACGTGAATTGTGTCGTTTTCGAGATGCGAACCGGTAAAGTTTGCCTGAACCGCCCAAAAACTTCACGCAAAAGAAAAAGCGCCCGTACGGGCGCTTTTTCGTTGCCGCCGCGGTGGCGGCAGCGGGATGGATTGCCAACCGCGAGCACGGCGTGCAGCCTGCGACTGACACCTGCCGCCAGCACGCGTCTCGCTTCGCTTACGCGCGGCTGCGGTACTCGTTGGTACGCGTGTCGATTTCGATCTTGTCGCCGATGTTGCAGAAGAGCGGCACCTGCAGTTCGAGGCCGGTGTTGATCTTCGCGTTCTTCAGCACCTTGCCCGACGACGTGTCGCCCTTCACCGCCGGTTCCGTGTAGATGATTTCGCGGACCAGCGTGGTCGGCAGTTCGACCGAAATTGCCTTTTCGTTGTAGAACACGACTTCGCACGGCATGCCGTCTTCGAGGTAATGGAGCGCGTCGCCCATCATGTCGGCTTCGACTTCGTACTGGTTGTAGTCGGCGTCCATGAACACGTACATCGGATCGGCGAAGTACGAATAGGTCACTTCCTTGCGGTCGAGCAGGACGACATCGAACTTGTCGTCGGCCTTGTAGACCGCTTCCATGTTCGCCGCCGACAGCAGGTTGCGGAACTTCATCTTCACGACTGCCGAGTTGCGGCCCGACTTGTTGTACTCGGCCTTCTGCACGACCATGGCATCGCTGCCGATCATCACGACGTTGCCAACGCGGAGTTCTTGTGCGGTCTTCATAATAAAAAACTGTCCTGTCCAGATAAATGAGCTGAGCGCTTCGATGTTGCTCGACGGCTCGCGGCGTGTCGACTGAGCGATGCCGCGCGTCGTGGAATCCTTCCGATCCCCGCTGAAGCCGGCAGAGTCGGCGAAAAAGACGGGCTCCGTAAAACGTTGAGTCAAACGTTGCAAAACGCGGGGTCGACCCCAATCAACGCTACGTAAGCCGTTGGATAACCGCTTATTTTAGCTGACTTTTTGCGAATTCGGCCAGATTTCCGGCCAGATCCCCGACGCTCGCCAGTTCCGACGCCCATTTCGACGCGCGCCGTTCCAGCGCCGGGCGATGTCGCCAGAAATCCTCCCAGTCCGGCGATCCGGCCCCGTTCCACGTGTGCCAGAAGCGCGAGACGGCATCGCGCGCCGCGTGCGGCAGGCCGCTCGCGTAGTGGGCGAGGGCGGCGTCGAGCTTCGGCAGGTGCGCGTCGTCGGCCTGCGGATAGATATGCCAGACGAACGGCTTCTTCGCCCACTGTGCGCGCACGAACGAATCCTCGCCGCGTACGAAATTGACGTCGGCGGCCCAGAGGAGCGCGTCGAAACGCGGCTGCTCGACGAAGCCGAGCGCGTGCGCGCAAAGCGATCCGCGCTCGGCCGCCGACCCCGCCCCGAAGTGCGGCAGGCCGAAGAACCGGGCAAGCGCCCCGGAGATGCGTCCTTCCGGCACGAGCAGCACGACGGGCGAACGCGCGTCGCGCCATTGCGCGAGCAGTCCGTCGATCGCCGGATTCTCGTAGGCGAACATCGAAACGACAGTGCTTTCCTTCGGCGGCACGCTCCGGCCGACGTGCTCGCGCCACCAGGCGTCGCGATCGAAGGCGAGCTGCTCGGCATCCAGCGTGCGCTCCTTGAGCACGCCGCCCGTGCCCGCGCCGAGCCCCGGGAAGAAGAATGTCTTGCTGAGCGGATGGTGCGGATGGGGCGAGGGCCGCAAGTGGAAATCGGCGACCCAGTCCTCGGCGCTCAGATAGTAGAGATTGATCCCCACCG